>Ga0310826_100128_pt1 | contig 122542 bp, 113 predicted proteins | sample WT_ome_FD_201306 | JGI IMG/M metagenome (GOLD analysis project Ga0310826, IMG submission 201306) | Sorghum-adapted microbial communities enriched on wild type (WT) sorghum from Joint BioEnergy Institute, Emeryville, California, United... ... | reverse complement strand
CTTACAGCTTCTTCTTTAAATGCCTTGTCGTAACGTTTCATTGTTTCCCGTCCCCTCGTTTGTTAGCTTTCATTTTATTTCATATGAGGGGGTTTTTCGACTGCATTTTTATCGTAGCACTCCACCAGAAGCTACTGTAGACCAAGTAATGGAACTGACCAAGCTTTTTGAAGTGGCAGACGCCTCATCTCTTTATGGGCGTTTGACGAGCAAAGCGGCCACGCTGTATTGGAGTTTGAAAGAAGCCAACGAAGTGCTTGGCCTGGGACTAGAGCCGGACATTTTGATTCCGTTTTTAATCGAGCAGATGACGACAACGACAACAAACGGCGACATTAATGAGGAAATCGTTCGTGACATAGTCGAGCATGTCAAGCAGCACAGTGCGCAGGAAGAAACATTTCACCCATTCACGCCAAATCGACTTCGTGAGGGATATAACAGCAGTGAGGATGACTTTTTTCTGGTCAAACGTACGTGCTTGGAGAAAATCGTCAAAGAGCGTCGCAAAATTGAGCCTTTGCTTGATGAATTGCATAACGAAGGTTACCTAACTCAAAAAGGGAGTCGCAAAGTCAATTATAAAACTCGAGAGGGCTCCTCTTCGTCTACCACGGGCTATTCTTTCTCTAAAAAATTTATAAGGGATAAGTTGGGAATATACTTGGAGATGCCGTTTGATGCTACTTCGGCACAGAAACCGGATATCGTACTAACCGAATCTCGTACCGAGTTTGAAACTGCAAAACAATTCTATGCCGGTTCAGATATCCCTGTGATTCGAACACCGCAAGCTGACCGTCAAAAACGCCGCACAAAAGTTTGACGAACTCGTACAACTGGAACCGGCACAAAGTCAGTCGCTACAGGGTTGAACGCACGCATCCGTGTACCGGTTCGGTGTGACACTCGTCGGAAGTCTTGGCTTCTGTAGCCGCCTTCACCGCGCCCACTCATGGGGAACCTCTCGGGGTTCCTCTTCTTTTTGTGTAGAAGTACGAGCATACGCTCGGTTCACTCTTTCGTTGAAACCACTTCCAGCGAGTTCCTGTTTGCAAGCTGTTAGCGCCGTGACGTTGTAAGCAGTTTCCCGGAGCGCCTTCGTGAACTTGTTACAGAGACAGCGAAACCGTCCGGGACGCAGACTCTTGCCTTTCCAGGCGGAAACGACTTGTCATGCTCGTCAAACCCGTCCGCATAGCTGTCGGAATGCCTCTTTTGCTTCTCGGAACCATTCGCCGGAACCCTCACGGCGCAAGGGATTGGGAGGTTGAGACGACTACACGCGTGGGGATATTTGGAAAGCTGCAAACAAGCTGCAAACACGAAACTCGGCTAGGATATTTCGGAACCTCCAAGCCAAGAGGTTCTAAGCAGGAGCAAGAAGCCGGGGCGAGTGTTTGGCACGAGAGTTTCGGTGGTGGGCCGGGAAGCCGCACTCTTGGGCAAGCGTCGAGCAGTTTGCCAAACCTGCGGGCATCCGACCGCCCCTCCGACCGGCAACAAACTACAAGATTAGGAAAGGGACTGGGCGGCCAGTGGGGTTCCAAAGTGCCGTCCCACCTAGCTGAAGTAACCTTAGTAACCCTCAAGTAAACATGACTACACGCCTCTGTCTCGGTGTACACGAAACGCAGTAAACCAAGTAAAAAAAGTAACTATGTATATATACATCTAAATCTGTATGTGAGTACGGGGGTACGTTTAAAGAAGGCTTCGCCAGATGTTACTGCCTTTACTGCGGTTACTGCCTCCCGTTCCCGCCGAAGCCGAAGCCACCCCACACCTTTACTGGAGCCTTACTAAGCATTACTAGCCCTTACCGGCAAAGCACTGCGGTTCCTGTAGTCTGCCTCTCCGTTCACAAGCTAGCCGAAAACACTTACAGCTACAAGGTCATCTTACACTGGAGTCATGGTGGCAAGGCGGGCGAACTGCCGAGCGCAAAGGTTCAGAGGCTGGGTCCATTGGCTTGGAACCTACACGTGTAGTTGCTGGTCGGACTCCCGAGTCTCAAGCGGAGTATCCAACTGGACAAGCGAGACGTTTCCCGACAAACGGAGAGGTATCTTTCTTGCGATCGACTTCTATCTTGGGTATTTCATTGCCGTCCGTGTACACCAAAGCCAAGGGAAAGGGCATTGTCGCCATTTCTACAACGGTGAGTCCAAGTGTACTCGGTATTTCAATACTACCACCTGGCCTCGTGTAATCTGTGATGGTAGCTGTCCCATCGCCGTTGTTTTTGTACACAAAATCGCTTTCACTTGCCAAGGCTACAGTGTGGAAGCCAACCACAGACACCAGCCAAGTTCACAATTTAGACACATTCCCTCCACTTGTATCGGAACTAGTGTTAAGGGGGGGGCTGACACAAAAAAATGGGTTGCGGTAAAATTTGAAGTGAAGTTGATAGAAAGGAGGATGCACAATGAATCAACACGACGAGTTGGATATCTTGTGCCAACAAGAGGAGGACGAAGAAGCAGACTGGGAAGAATATCAAATCCAAATGCAGATCGAAGAATTTCTCAATCCATCCGATTGGGTGGAATACCAACTTGCACTGCAAGAAAATCCAGAACCGCCCGAATGTTACGACGACGATTCAATGCGAGAACTAAACATGAGCGAAGCCATGGGACATTATACTATTGGTAAAGTTGGCAAAGATGAATAATTACGTTTCACAGATTGTGAAGGCGCTGCGGCAGCATCCGGTACGGCCTGAATGGACCGGGGTCAATACGGCGTTTCTTGTACTCGCCGTGCTGCTCATTCCACTGGAGTATATCCTGTTCTACACAGGGGAATTGCACAGCAAAATAGATCAAGCCGCTGTCGCGCTCACGTTTATTCAATACATCATCATCAATTTGTTCCTGATCCCCTAGAGAACGCGTACATCAACATTATCCATCCATAAAAAGCGGTGCATAACATCGGCCTCCCGGTCACCCTGCAACATTTGGACCGATATAATCGGATCACGGGCGAATATTCATGTTATGCTGCTTAGTGAAGGGAGGTTATTCCGGTGGATGTGCTTGACCGTATGAACGCCGCCATCAGCTACATCGAAGACCATCTCGATGCAGAAATCGATTACGCCGAGGCGGCCAGAGCTGCTTGCTTCTCCGAACACCATTTCAAACGGATGTTTTCGTTTCTGGCCGGCGTATCCTTGACTGAATATGTGCGAAGAAGACGTTTGACCTTGGCGGCTTTTGATCTGTTGGAACATGACATGAAGGTCATTGATGCGGCCGTTAAATATGGCTACAACTCTCCTGATGCATTTTCACGGGCGTTTCAATTACTGCATGGCATAGCCCCCAGCTCGGTCAGAAACGCCGGCGTTTCATTGAAGGCATATCCTCGAATAACCTTCCAAATTTCGATCAAGGGAGATGCCGAGATGAATTACCGTATCGTCGAGAAAGAAGCTTTTACCGTGGTAGGCAAGAAGGAAACGGTGGCAGCCCACGCAGCATTCCACCCGCGCATGTGGGAACAGATTGAAGCGATCGAAGAGAGCCTTAAGCCTTATGACAACACTTTATTTCCGGGAACATTGCATCTTTCATTGACCAATGACAATGGCGACATCGACTACTATATCGCCGTAGCAACTTCCAAACCGTGTCCTGAAACATTTGACCGGCTGAACATTCCCGGACAACTGTGGGCGGTGTTTCAGGTGGAAGGCGAAATGCCGGAAGCCTTGTTGACAACATGGGAGCAGGTATATACCGAATGGTTCCCAACATCGAATTACGAGCTGGCCGAGGCGCCTGAAATGGTAAGGGGACACGCTGCAAACCATGAGATCTGGATTCCGGTGAAGAAACGGAAATGAACAAGCGGGAGGAGGCGCCCGCGGCGGGTTCACACCCCCTCCTCCCGAACCAAGCGGGCAAACACCCGGTAAGACGAACTGGTGAACGATTCGTGCCGCCGCACCAGTCCCGTCTCGATATACCGATACTTCTCCGGGATCGGATGGACATACAACTGTTCATATGCGCCGCTTAATACGGACCGCGACAGCAATGTGCACGCCAGCCCCGCCTTCACACTGCCCAGCAGCGTTTCAAGCGAGCGAATCTCCAGAAAACTGCGGAATGTCACGCCTTCGTCTTTGTGCCATTGCTCCAGTCTGGCGCGGAACGGACATCCCGCGGGGGCGACGACCCACCTTTGTTTCAAAAGGTCCGCCCCGCCTCCGCTCAACGGACTGCCGGACAGCAGCACCAGTTCATCGGTGTACAGCCAGTCGACCGTCAGGTTGGCACCCGCCAGCTCACCTGTTACCAATGCCGCGTCGAGTTCCGCGTTTTTCAACTTTTGCAGCAGTTCCGCCGTATTCCCCGTTTCCAGCCGAAGCGACACATCCTCGTACTGCCGCTGATACCTGGAGATCAGGCGGATGAAATTCCCACATGTAACGCTTTCGACGACGCCGATTCGCAGTATTCCGGACGGTGTGCCGTCGTCTTTCAATACACGAACCGACTCCTCGGCCATTCTTAAGATAGAATCCGCATATTGTCGAAAAAGCATCCCTTTCTCTGTAATCCGTACCCCTTTGGGTTCTCGATGAAATAGAAGGACACCTAATTCCTCCTCTAATCTGCGCAATCGTGCGGTTACGTTAGACTGGACATACCCTAATCGATCAGCGGCACGTGAGATACTTCCCTCCTCGGCAATCGCTTGAAACACTCTCAAGTCTCTCAGCTCCACAGGAAACCTCCATCACTATTAATGATACTTTTATTCTAAATAATCATTATACATGATATGTATTTGCATGTATACTCGAACTATCACAAGGAAAGGAGGCAACGGACATGGCCTATCTTTTTCTGATGCTTGCTATTTTTTGTGAAGTGATCGGCGCGGTCTCCAGCACATATTCTGAAGGTTTCAGAAAATGGCTTCCGAGCATCATCGTCACCGCAGCCATTGTCGCTTCTTATTATTTCTTCGCAGCAAGTCTTCAATCTGGGATGAATATCGGCGTTGGATATGCGATTTGGGCAGGACTAGGAGTTATATTGGTGGCGGCAATCGGCACGATATGGTTCAAAGAGAAGCTGACGAAGGTTCAGCTGATCGGAATTGGCTGTATTATTGGAGGAGTTGCCGCTTTAGAGCTCGGTGCACACATGTAGCAGACTTTGAGATAGTTATTCATGTTTTCTGCCGCTTTATATGAACCCTCTCTAACGAAAGGATTTCGATATGGCATACTTATATCTTTTTGTCGCTATTTTTTTGGAAACGACTGCGGCCGTAACCACACGCTTTACGGATCGTTTTACGGTGCTCGTTCCAACTATTATCACGATCTTTTTTGCCGTGTCGTCTTATATCATGTTTTCATTGAGTCTTAAGCGCGGGATGAACATCGGGTTTGGCTATGCGGTTTGGGCGGGAATCGGCGTCCTCTCGGTCGCACTTATCGGAGTGACGTTCCTGAACGATCCATTGACAGGTACTCAGATGATAGGCGTGTTACTCGTAATTGCGGGTCTTGTCGCTGTCCAACTTGGTGGCGGTGACAACAGAGAACGAGAAAAATCGGACCACGCGCATTAACTCTCTATTTCTCCGATATTTCGACGAATCAAGTTCATCAGACTAAGTTAGAGGTTGACATCGGCGGCGTCGAATCGCTATTTGCACACGGCAACGCAAATGACGGCAACTCACGATTCGTTCCTTTGACCACTTACTATTTCAAGTAACTCCTTGCAAGATTCAATAAAAAACACCTCCATCGCATCTTCATGTCCTCCGACATGAGTACATGCTCCTGGAGGTGTTTTTCTCCTTCATAAACGGTTTCCTATGCAGTCAGGAACTATAAGCTCGGTTGCAATAAATCTAGCTTGTTCCCGTACAGATCTTCGAAAACGACCTCGATTCCCCATGGCACATGTACGGGTTCTCCAGCGAACTTAACCCCAAGTCCCTTCATTCGTGCGTAGTCACCCAGGCAATCCTCAGTTTCCACAACGACAAATACATGTTCTCCGGCCTGACTTCCGATCCTGGCGCGCTTAGCATCCGTGTCCGCCTTGACGAACACGATCGCCGAGCCGCTATCCTTGGAGGGAGCAACCGTTACCCATCTCTGCCCGTCACCGAAATCATTGTCCGCCAACAATTCAAACCCAACCTTGTGCACATAGAAGTCGATCGCCTCATCATAATCATGGACCAGCATCGTAACATGTCCCAGTCTTCGCATTTAAGTATCACTCCTTTTACTAGTTCGTTGCTATTGTATCCGTTCCACATTCATTATGTATTGTATAAATCCGACAAAAGGTCTCGATTATGCATATAAACCTTAGGCGTTACGCCAACCATGTCCTTGAACACCCGGGTAAAATGAGCCTGATCATAGAACTCGCCAATAGCCGCATAATCGATCATCGGTCCGGGCTTAGCAAGCATATGCCGTAATACAGCGTGTATTCGCTGCACATTGGCATATTGTTTCGGAGTTACACCAAAGTAAGTTTTAAACTGCCGTTCCAGTGTTCGTTCGTGCAGATTAAGATTGTCCGCCAACTCACGCACACGCAGCGCACCGCTGCTCCTGACCATCCATTCGGCTGCATATGTAATCTCTCGTCTTAATTCGGTGTATGAGTAAGCTGTCCGATGAAACCGGTCCTTCAACCAACGTTCCAGAGCTAAACATTTGCCCTGAACAGACGGTATCCCAGCCAACTGCTCTTCCAGCTGATCGAAGCTTTCGCTCACGATATCCTCCATATTGCAGATTACTCCGGTCAGTTCACTGACAGGCATGCGCACGAACGGATAGAAACCATGCGGTCTAAACACGATACCCATGATCTCGACATGTCCGAACCGCTCTATCTTCACATATTCGGTCTGTTTCGCATTGATATGGCTGCGTCTTGGGATGGTAATATTGCCATTTTTATCCACATATCGATGAGGATCGCCGAGATTGATCACCATATGATAGCGGCCGTCTGGTATCATACGAGGATTCATCTTGACTGCCTCGCCGCCAGACTGAGAGATATACCAGATCGTCTGGACGTAAGTTCGCACTGCCGGATCGGCAGGCTGGCAGGAGTAGAACATCATGAACAACACTCACTTATGTAATAATCTGATAGCCATATTCTACCACATAACTTGAGTTAAACCTATTGCTATAGGCGTCCACCGCATATACTGCAATCCTGTTCGCAGGAACCCTTTCCCATTATAAGGGATATCCTTGCAGAGCCTCGATGTAATTGACAAGAAACCAACTTGGTCCCCCGCCTGCCCAAGCTTACGGAGGTCAAACTGATCTTCCGTCTCGGCATCCCTGCCGGCATGCAGATGATGGTCATATCGGCGGGGGCGTAGTGCGGGAAGGACATCGAATGGTTACAAAAGCGGCGTATATGGCGTAGGCAAGGGGCAATCTTGAATCGCTGCGATGCCGATGGATATCAAAACTCTACCTTTGGGGACGAGCGGGCAACCTCGAGAAAGGAAGAGGGAGCGCTGGTCGTTCGGAGCGAGCGAAAGGCTTCGGCGGGCATATGCGCTTGCAGGATGGGGAGACACTGTTCCAGATCGTTTGGTCTTGTCCCGATCACCGGGTCGTCTAACAGTTCGAACCCGAAATCCGCGTACAGTTTAATCGCCCGAAAACTTGATGGCTGCGTATGCAGAAACACCGGATAGTCGTCCGGGGACACCCCCTGCATCACGATGGACAACAAAGCTCTGCCGATCCCCCTCCCTTCGTACTCTTTCAGAACCTTGAACCATTGTATGGTCGTAATACGGTCGTACGCTTTCCAGGCGAAGCATGTCGCAACGGGACGATCATGTGTATCGCAGACGAACAAACATTTCGCATAAAATGAATCCTCCTTGCTGCCATACACATCCTGGAAAAAGTTCGTCATAAATCCTCTGTACTGCAAAGCCTCAGCCGGATCATCGAACGGAAAGTTCATCCAGATGTCCAGTTCGTCCTTGCGGCAGTTTCGAACATGATAGCCGGCCGGAAGCTCGCGCATCGCAGTCCGATTCAGCTCCCTGCACATCATAAAAAGGTTCAGATCTGGAATGTCGCTCATCGTCGGATCAACCCTCCTCTTCGATCACTTGTTCATTATAATGGTAAACGTTTACTGTATCAATAAAGAGTTGTTTAGTGTCGGTTTGCCCATTGGACGCAGTCGATCGATCTGGATGAGATCGAGATGCTCATCTTAGCAGTAAAGGCATGATCATACTGTAGAAATTCCCTTTTGAATGAAAAGTGGTGTACGGAAGAAGGCGTACGGGGTGAAGGTTGCAGGCACTGGACACGGTGTCCGGGAATGAAGTCGTCGATGGCCGGAGCCTGTTGTGAGCGAATAAGGGTATTTTTTACCCCTATTTGACGGATATTCCGACCTAGAGCGAAAATAGGATTATTGCACCATGAAGCATGCCGAGCATCATCGTTAGAAGCACAATCGTTATTCTTTTTATCAACAAACGTCACCCTTTCTTTTTTTGTTGAAATTTGTCGAAGGAAAAATTTACCCCTCTATTTAACTATGGAAATAATCTATCCGTCAACCCGGTCCATGATTATCTTGCCGTGAGGGTTCCGGCGAATGGTTCCGAGAAGCAAAAGAGGCATTCCGACAGCTATGCGGACTAGATTGACGAGCCGGGGACGGGTTAAAGGCTGAAAAGTCCGCGAGCAGGGGCTGCAGCTCCGGGAAGAAACCTTGTTCAGTCCGGTCCGTATCAATGATCGCGCTTCAGTCATCCGCTTAATGTCCCAAAGGCAAACGCACCGTAAACACGGTTCCTTTCCCCGGTTTGCTTCGTACTGCGATGGAACCGCGATGCAAATCGATAATCTTCTTGGCGATGGCTAGTCCAAGTCCGCTTCCACCGCCGGCGCGGTTACGCGCTGTGTCGGCCTTGTGGAAACGTTCGAAGATGCGCTGCAAGTCCTCCTCCCCGATGCCGAGGCCGGTGTCGGACACGCAAACCTCCGCCGCTTCCTTGGAAAGACGCAAGCGGACCCCAATCGTTCCGCCCTCCGGCGTGAATTTGATGGCGTTGTGAAGCAGGTTTCCCCACACCTGGCTCATCAGTTCCGGATCGGCGACGATTTCAACTTCCTCGAGCTCCACATCCATGTGGAGGGACTTGTCCAGCCACTGAGGTTCGCATGCCAGCACAGCCTCCCTCAATTGCCTGTCCAACCGGCACCGCTCCGGTTTGAAGGGAGGATGCTCCGACTCGAGGGCCGCCAGTTTGAGCAAATTGTCGCTCAGGCGGGACAACCGTTTGCTTTCCGTCTCAATGATGTCGAGATAGCGACTGCGCTCCTCCGCGCTCAGGCGATCGCTGCGCAAGGCGCGGGCAAAACCGCTGATGGATGACAGCGGAGATTGGATTTCGTGGGATACGTTGGAGATGAATTCCTGCCGCATGTCCTCCAAAGCCTTAAGTTTGGATGCCATTTCGTTGAACGATTGGACGATCTGGCCGAATTGGCCATCCTCCTCTGCCTTCAAATGCAGATTTACGTTGAAATCGCCCCGGGACAACTTTCGCATCGCCTCGATCAGAGCCTGGAACCCGGCTATGTGCCTGGGAAAAGCGATGCGGGAAAGAACCGCTAGTCCGCCCGCACATATCAGCAAACCGAGCGTTGCATCAGTAAGAAACCGGACAAGGTCGGGCAACTGGCCGCCGATTCGGAAATGAACCAGCGAGGTCAAGGAAAAAGCAGCCGTCCAGCAGACTTCCAGCGTAAGCACGAAGACCAGCAGGACGGACAGAAAACGCAATTTTTTCCAGACGGTTTTCATGAACGCACCTCCAGTCTGTAGCCGAGCCCGCGAACCGTGGCGATCCGGAACGAATGCCGGTCCTCCGGAAAGCGGTCGCGCAGCCGGTTGATGTGCACGTCCAGCGTCCGTTCGTTTCCCTCGAAATCATAACCCCAGATTTCCTCGATCAACCGCTCCCGCGTCAAGGTTTTTCCCGGATAACTGGCCAGCATGAACAGCAGTTCAAATTCTTTGGGCGGCAAGGTGATGCGCTCGCCCGAAACCGTCACCTCAAACGTCCCCCGGTCCAGCGTCACTTCCCCGATCTGCACCTGCTGAGACACGGCGATGCGGTACCGCCTCAGCAGCGCCTTCACCCGTGCGACCAGTTCGAGCGGTTCAAACGGCTTGACGAGGTAATCATCCGTGCCGAGCTGAAATCCTTTGATTTTTTGGGAGGTTTCACCTTTGGCCGTCAGCATGAGCAGCGGGAAATCGTAATGTTCCCTCAGCTTGCGGCATAGCTTCCAGCCGTCCATGTTTGGCATCATGATGTCCAGGATGACTAGGGAAACCTTTACCGAATCCAGCCTAGCTAGCGCTTCCACGCCGTCGGCCGCCTCATGAACTGTCAAGCCTTCATTTTGCAAAAAGTGCCTGACAAGCTCCCGAATGTGCGGATCGTCGTCCACAATGAGTACATTAGCCACTTGCACCAGTCCTCCGTTGTACCCAACTTCTGTTTTCCTATCTTTTTCCATGGATGGTTGTTTGTCAATCTCCGTTTAAATTCAGTTTACAAAAAAGTTCTATCCTGTTCGCGAAATCGGATTCAGCACAGGAGGGAGTTTCCATGGAACATAAACAGACGTTTTCGGCGACCGCCTCCGAATGGGCCATTGAAGCCCATGGCCTCCAAAAATGTTTCGGCGGCCACCCTGCGGTAAACGGCGTCGATCTGCTGGTTCGATCCGGCACGATCTACGGCGTGCTGGGCCCCAACGGTGCGGGAAAAACGACGACCATCCGCATGCTGGCCACGTTGCTCAAGCCGGATGCGGGTACGGCGCGGATCTTCGGTTTCGATACGGTCAAACAGCCGCATTTCGTCCGCCAATTGATTAGCGTGACCGGGCAGTACGCGACCGTCGACGAATCGCTGACCGCTTACGAAAATCTGATCATTTTCTCCCGTCTGCTCGGATTGAAGCGCTCCGAGTCACGCAAGAGAGCGGCGGAACTGCTGGAATGGTTCGGGTTGACGGAAGCCGCCCATCGTCCTTTGAAACAATTTTCCGGCGGTATGCGGCGAAGGCTGGATTTGGCGGCCAGTTTCATCGTAGAGACGCCGCTAGTCTTCCTTGATGAACCAACCACCGGGCTCGATCCGCGCACTCGCGCGATGATGTGGGAGTTCATTCGGAATTCGGTGCGGCAGGGAACAACCGTTCTGCTCACGACGCAGTATCTCGACGAAGCCGACCAGCTTGCCGACCGCATCGCGGTCATCGACCGGGGGCGAGTGGTGGCGGAAGGAACGGCGGATGAACTGAAAGCTTCGGTCGGCACGTCCTCGCTGCAACTCAGAGTCCGGGACGAGGGGGAGATGGTTCAAGCCCGGCAAATTGTGGAGCAAGTGCTGAGCGTTCGCTCCCATGTCACTTCGGAAGCGGGCAAGATCACCGCGCCGATCACCAGCGTCGATCAACTGGCCGATTTGCTGATCGCTCTTCGAAACAGGGGGATTGCGCTGGCCGAAATCAGCGTGCAGAAGCCAACTCTCGATGAAGTGTTCATGGCCATCACCGGCCGTCGCACCGAAGAAGAACGGGAGAAGGTGGTTTCATGACAAAGCCATCCTCGCCTGCGGCAACCATTTTGCAACGCCGTCTCCGTCCGGGTTTCAGACAGGCTGTCCGCCACTCCTTGACGATGGCCTATCGCGGATTACTGAAAGTCCGGCACACACCCGAGCAGTTGTTTGATGTCACTTTGCAGCCCATTATATTCACGCTGATGTTTGCCTATGTGTTCGGCGGCGCCATTTCGGGCGACGTGCAAAGCTATCTGCCGATCGTCATTCCCGGCATTTTCGTGCAGACGGTTATCACCGCCTCCATCGTCACCGGCGTCCAGTTGCGGGAAGATATGGACAAAGGCATTTTCGACCGGTTCAAATCGCTCCCCATCGCGCGCATCGCTCCTTTGGCCGGAGCTCTTCTGGCGGACACGGTCCGTTACGCGATTGCGACAGTGCTGACCTTCACCATCGGATACCTGATCGGATACCGTCCCGCCGGCGGCCTTGGTCACGTCGCCTTGGCGGGTGCTGTCGTCATGGCGTGCGCTTGGTGCATCAGCTGGATTTTCGCCTTTTTCGGCGTGGTGGCGCGCACCGCTTCAACTGTACAAGGCGTTTCCAACATCATTCTGCTGCCGCTCACCATCCTTTCCAACGCCTTTGTACCGGTTGACACCATGCCGGGCTGGCTTAAGGCATTCGTGGACGTGAACCCGATCTCGCATCTGGTTTCCGCCGTGCGAGAACTGGCCAACGCGGGAACATTCGGCTGGAATCTGGCTATTTCCCTCATCGGAGCCGTCGCCATCGCGGCCGTTTTCGCGCCGCTGGCGGTTCGCGCCTACATGCGGCGTGCGTGATCGGGCGAAAATCAAGGGGGTTTTTGGCAAGTTGACATTCTTTCTCTTTTCAGGTCTGGAACTGATCCTGCTTTTTTTCCTTGCGGTGACTTGGGGCGCGACCGCCTGGGGGGCGAACGGATTGAAATATGCGGCGCTGGAGCAAACCGCCGTCCCCCCGTGGAGGCGCGCGACGCGCATCGGAGTATGGACGGGCTTGATCCTGTTGTTCTTGTGGTGCTTCCTCCAGATGGCGGGTCTGCTTGAGCTCGGGTGGGATTTTGTCATGGATCGCTTTGCCGTCATGTTTCCGCTTCTAATCTTGCCCGCTCTTTGGGTTGGCAGCTGTACCTGGCCCGCTCTGAACACGCACGCGTCCGTCAAATCCCTGGTTTGGATGGTCACCTCCATTCACACGATGCTGCTTGGAACCTTGCTCGTGATCTGGCTTATACTGTTCGATATTCCGGCCATCCCGGATATTTCGGAGATTGTGGCACCGCTGGCCGTTCTGGCGGTTTGCGCCGCCGTTCTGTATCGGTATCATTGGCGGCGCGCGATGACCATCCAAGCCCGCCGTCAGGGAATTCGGACTATGGCGCGGAGAAGCGCTGGGTGCGCCCTCTCGGCTGTAATTTTGCTGGCGGCATGGAATCTGTGGTCGCAGCATGCCAGCAGATTTCCCCCTTCCATGCTCATGGTCCATCCGAAAACATTCGAATTTGGCGGAGGAACCGAATTGCCGGTTGTCGCTTCAGCGGGCCACCACTTCCATCCTGGCCGACATCACGTCACGACGGCGGATGGAAGCCGGACCGTCAGCGTCACTGATTTGACCGGCCCCCGCTCCGGCATACCGGACAAGCGGTTTACCCTCGTTGCGCAGAAACAAACAATCGATCTTCCTTCGGGGCACACCATTGAAGCTTGGACGTTCAACGGTCGGGTGCCCGGTCCTGAAATGGTCGTCCGGGAAGGGGACCTGGTTGAAGTCACGCTGATCAACCGGGATATCGAACAAGGTGTTTCCATCCATTGGCATGGTATCGACGTGCCAAATGCCGAAGACGGGGTGCCCGGCGTAACCCAGGATGCCGTCATGCCCGGTGAATCCCACACCTATCGCTTTGTCGTCAACGAAACAGGGAGCCACTGGTACCATTCCCACCAGCTGTCCTCGGTGCAGGTTGCCAAGGGATTGTTCGGCGCCTTCATCATCTTACCCGCCGACGGGAAGGCCGCGGCCTCCGAGATGGACGGTAAAACGGCGGACATCACTGTGTTCTCCCATGACTGGGAAACAGCGGAGGGAAGAACCGCTGCTTTGCATCTTCCGGAATTCGCGGACGGCGAAACTAGAAACATAAAGCCCGGTACGGAGGTAAGACTCCGACTTGTGAACAGCGCCAACCTGACCAAACTCTTTACTCTCAACGGAACCCCGTTCCGAGTCGCCGCGATCGATGGCTGGGACATTCACCAGCCGGATGAAATGACTGGCAAACGGCTAAAAATCGGGGGCGGCGGTCGTTACGACGTCACTTTTACGATGACCGACCATCCCGTCACGCTGGCGCTGCACGGAGAAGGGTCCGAAGCCGAAGATTATCTTGTCTTCGGCGGAGACGGACAAGGAACCCCCGACACCCGAATGGGAGGCGAAGTTTTGGACCCGCTGGAATACGGCTCCCCCTCCCCGGCGCCTTTCGGTGAAACCACCGTGTTTGACCGGGAATTTCTGATGATGCTGGACCAGTTCTATCTGGGCTACTACAACGGGCGGGCGAATTCCCTTTGGACCATCAATGGAGAAGTGTTCCCGAACACACCGACCTATGTGGTGAAAGAAGGAGAACTCGTCAAGATACGCATCGTCAATCGTTCCCTGGTCTATCACCCCATGCATCTGCATGGACACCATGTGTTCGTGCTCAGCCGCAACGGCCATCCGTACAAGGGCAGCCCGCTTTGGCTCGACACCGTACTCGTGGAGCCAGGCGAAACGTATGAACTGGCTTTTTACGCCAACAACCCGGGCATCTGGATGGACCACTGCCATGTTCTGGAACACGCAGCGTGGGGAATGTCAATGCATCTCATGTACCACAACGTAACGACTCCTTTCATGGCCGGACCGGCCACGGGAAATCATCCTGAATGACGGCAGCCTGCGCAGCGGCAATTGCCAACGGCAAGCCATATCGTTGTAGCAACGGTAAACGGGCAGCCCATGAAGCTGCAAACTCCGCCCAAAATCAGCCCATCCGGCAAAACCTACGTCCCCATTCGCTTCATTGCCGAAGCCCTTGGCGCCACCGTCACTTGGGACAAAAACAACATGAGGGTTCATGTGGTGAGGGAGTAAAGGGAGCTCCCTCCGCATACAAGCTGAAAGAGCCTCTATAGCGAGGCTCTTATTTTTTCCGGGGGGTTTCTTTCTTAAGGAGCGTATCTTTTTGTTGTTGTCAAACGTTTATTAAATGTAAGGTCAATTCAAGGAGGGCGCCCCATGACCTTCAAACAGCATACCTCGGAACCGCAAACCGCGGAACAAATGCGACAAATTCATACCAGGCTGCTGAAATACTGCATGTCCATGACAGGCTCGTCGTGGAATGCCGAAGATTTGGCACAGGACGCCTTCGTGAAGGCGATGCCGGTGTTGACGGGCCGTCTTTCGCATGACAATCCGGAAGCGTACGTGAAACGCATTGCCAAAATGGCGTGGATCGATCATCTGCGGCGAAAACGCCGTGCGGAAGTCGTTTGGAAAACCGGGATGCGTCCGGGTTCCCGTCGGGATACGTATCCTGTTGAACTGGAACCCGCGTTGCAAGTCACCGTTCGCGTTTTGTCGCCTTTGCAGCGGACGGTGTTGCTGTTGCAGGACGTGCTCGGTTACCGGACCCGCGAGACAGCCCGCGCGCTTCGCACGACCGAGGGCGCGGTGAAAGCCGCGCTGCTGAGAGCGAGAAAAACGCTCAAAGAGCGCAGGATGCCGGAGGAAGAAGTGGTTTTCGAACCGTCGGCGAATAGCGACGCCGTGCTGGTCCGGGCCTACGCCGAAGCGATTCGGGATGGCGATGCGGAGCGGGTCGTCCGGCTGTATCATGACGAATCGGCGGCGATTTCCGGCGCGGTCGTGAACATCGGTTTCGCGGCGAAAAAAGGAAAACGATTCGCGCCGGACAAAACCGTCCCGACGATGTCTTGTCTGTTCATGCGGTGCGCAGCCTGACGGAAAGGAAGAGAAGGCTGTGAATTTGGTCCCCTATGTGGTTGAGCAAACTTCACGCGGCGAACGGAGTTACGACATTTACTCCCGGCTGCTGAAGGACCGCATCGTTGTCGTCGGTGGGGAAATCAACGACGATATGGCACAGAACATCGTGGCGCAGTTGTTGTTTCTGGCTGCGGAAGATTCCGAGAAGGACATCCACATGTACCTCAACTGTCCGGGCGGATTGGTGACGGCGGGCTTCGCTATATATGACACGATGCAATACATCAAGCCGGACGTCTCCACAATCTGCATGGGATTCGCCGGCAGTTTCGGCGCGCTCTTGCTCACCGCGGGCGCGAAAGGAAAGCGATTCGCGCTGCCCAACAGCGAGGTGATGATCCACCAGCCGTTGGGCGGAGCCAAGGGGCAGGCATCGGACATCAAGATTCATGCCGACTGGATCTTGAAAACGAGGGAGAAAATCAACCGAATTTTGGCCCATCATACCGGACAAAACGTCGAACGCATCGCCCGGGATACGGAGCGGGATCTGTATATGAGCGCTGAAGAAGCCAAGGATTACGGCTTGATCGACAACGTGCTGTAGCGGGAAAACCGCTAGAGAGATCTGTCCCGATGACCATCGGATCAGGTCTGCTTTTTCCGGTTTGCCGATCATAGGCGGACAACCTGCAAACACGTTGCAAACAACAGGCACCGCGGTCACCCCCTCAAAGCAATGCCCAGAAACCGCGCAGAAGTTGGGAAAATGCCCTCCCTCCTGCAGATGGCAAGGGATGCCGCAGAAGCGGCGAAGGCTTCCTACGCCAACAAGCGAAAACAAACGGGCGCAAAAAAGCGCCTTGCCACTGATCCAGTGGAAGGCACGGCAAACATTACGTGTTGACGATTACATCTGGCGCGGAAATAATCGGCTCTACAGTGATTTGTGATGTGGTGTTGGAGAAATCCACGATTTCCAGTATGACTGGTGTGCCAGGCTGGATATCCGTTGTTGCCAGTGTTAATTCGGTAGCGGCAAGAGTAGACAGTCCCCCCTCCTGCAATACACCGTTGGAGTATACGTTGAAGTATCCATTCGTTGTTGGCACAGGAAGTTCTGTTACTGGGTCGCCATTATCATCCACGAAACTGTCTGCCTGTATAACAGTTTCAGTTGGGCCGATCATGCTTACATCCACAGTAGCAACGAATCGGGATACTGTCGGGTTTACGGTCGTCGTGACTTCACCGTTCGATGCAACAGGTTGGGAGGCAGTTGCGGTGATAAATAATTTTACTAGACTTGCAGGCAATTTCATCACCTCCTTTCGGCGAGTTGCAATTTGCAGGTTGCGCTGCCGAGCGGAGGAAGGTTTGACCCGATTCAAACATATGAATTGAGCGAGGATGGGGGCATTTTTAGGAGGAAGATCTGTTGTTAAAAACATCAATTTCCCCTTGCTGTACGTATAGTTGGCGGCAGGCTGCAGCACTCCGTTGACATAGACGCTTTCAAAAGAGACTTTGCGCGGGTCGGGAATGTAGTTTCTCCCAATGCCTTGTATTTGGTCATGATCGGTAAATGTCCTTTTGGCACCATCAGCAATCGTGTAGAATGTGATGGCTTCTACCTGCCAAACTCGTTTTGCGGTCGCGCGTTTGGTTGATTTGGTCTGTTTTACGCACAAGGTGCATTTGGCAGGCTTCGTTCGCTCCGTGGACTTCTTGGTGGACTTATCCGGTTGTCTGCGCAAAGAGTCCCTGGTGCGACTCCCGCTTCGTTTGCGGAAACAGCAACATATGCAAAAGCAACACTTGTGACGGGATTTCTTTTGCACCGTTTTCTCCTTCCCTTAACCGTGACATGCCTATTCTATTTCATTCAATTCGGTTCGCATGTGAAACGGACAAATTACCCGCATGTATTCGGAGTTAAGAAAATTCAGCTCATTTACGGGGCGTGGGCGTGCTGGCCTTGGATTCTAAACCGCTTGCAAACACCGGGAATTCACACGATGCGGCGACAAAAACAACCCCCGGGGGCGGGCATCAGGCGTCCGTTCCGGGGGTTACCGGTTGATGGCATTCCGCTCATTCGGTGAATTCGATTTCCACGAAATCCGAATACGTCTCGTTGCCTGCGTAATCCACAATGGAGAACCCATACAGGTAATTGCCTTCCGGCAGCCAGTCGTAATCCAGACGGATCTGCTCGCCTACCACAAACGGGTCTCCTTCCGCGTATCCTTCCTCATCCGAATCTTCATAATAGTACTCATACAACGGGACAATCGTATCGCCTGCCTTGACCGGGATAATGTTTTTGTCGGGCATCCCCGTCGATTCGTTGATTCCCCGCCAGGCGCCAAGCACTTCGAACGATTCCGTCTCCAGGTCAAAATAAATGAGAATATCGACCGCTTCACCATTCAGGATGGCCGGCATCGCGTATTGGATATAGTCCTCGCCCTGGTTCACCAGATACAGCGAGATGAAATGGCCATCCCAGGTCAGCCACTCCCCGGTAAAATCGTCTTGCAGCAGTCCGGTCTCCCAGTCCATGTTGACGTAGTGGTCGTAACCCAACATCAGGATGGGTCCGTCCGCATCTTCGGACAGCATGGCCACCACGCCGTAGATTTGTTCGATGCGGTCCAGATCGTCCGGGTCGATCCAGATTTCAAACATTTCGCTGTCATCGTCCCCATATTCAAAATGGAACGCATCCTGGTTCGTTTGGGTGATTTGGATGTCCTCTTCTTTGTCCGTCAGGCGAGCGACATAGGTTTGCAGGAAATCGGAGTATGCATCGGAAAAACCGATCTGTTGATAGATGCCAAGATTTTCGGCGAAATTGTCCTTGTCCCTGTGCGGGAAATAGACTGACAGGCCTGACGCGTCGGGACGGCCTTTGCTGTTCAGATTGTATACGACTGCCGATTGCACTGCCTTGATCAGCGAATCGGTCGTCGCGGGGTAACTGCCGGATGCATGGCGTGCAATGGACACCAGATCCGCCATGTCCGTCAATCCGCCGTGCGCCGTAGTGCTGCCGTAATCTTCCGCCTTGCTCCGGCTGCTCGCCAGTGTGTAGAAACCGGTGTCGCTCGCGGCGATTTCCGGTGCAGCCTCCTGCACGAATGCTTCGAGCGCATCCACAATGGCCGGCACGCGGCCCAGATCGGTGACGGAAAGCGTAATCAGGCTGTCCTGCCCGTTTTCCATCGCGTGTTCCCTGTAGCTGTCGACAATCACTTTGCCCAGCGCCGCGCCATCTGCGGACGGATTGTCGGACAAATAGCGGAATATCGCCTCGTAATCCCAGCCATGCCCCGGTTCCAGCTCCTGGGAAGCAACCATGAACCTGGCGAACGGGCTGATTTTGTATGCGGTTTCAACCGTAGCCATCAAACAAGCGTCAAATCCGACCAGTTCCAGCATTTGATTGGTTTGTTCATACGCGCCGGACAAACCTTCGGCGATTTCATCCAGCGTCAGGGAGTCGCCGTCAAACAGTTCATCCGCCCCGAATCCGAGCACGGAACCGCCGCCATGGTCCCAGAAAATCAGCGCATAATTGCCGGAAGGATATTGTTCCACTGTCCATGCAATGAAATCGGTCAATGTTTGCGGATCACCCATGTTTTTGGGTCCGAGATCGGCAAGTCGGATCAACCGGCCGTCTTCCAGTTTCCAGCGCTGGTTTTGGCTGCCGTCAATTTCTTCATGCGCCCACTCCAGCGTCCCGCCGGTTTCGATAATGACGTTCACTTGATCGTTTGCAAGCCCCTCGGCCATTTCCAGCAAATCGTCTGTCGCCGCGCCGTTGAACGTTTCGCTCTCTTCGTCCCATGTGCTTTCCAGATCGGAACCGTTCATATACACCATGACCGTATATCCGTCCCCTCTGTCCGCATTGGCGGAAGCACTGGCGGCAGCCGCCGGTTCATCCGGAACATGGTCCTCCGGTGCCGGATCCGGATCCAGCAATATCCATAATATGAATAGGATAAAAATACCAGCGGCCAAAAACCAAAAATTTCTGGTGATATAGCTCATGCCCCGCAATCAACAGTCCCCCGTTCGCCATATTTCCATTTTTTTCAGTTCATTATATCAACTTGTTTCGAAAAATTCTTGTAAATTGTTGCGGAATAAATGGATTTTTTCAATTCAATATATTGAATTTGCATCCATAATCTTGTTGAGTTGGGAATCCATTTTGTAAACCTTTCCAAATTGACATTTGATGCATAGCCCCGCCTTCTTTATTATAATAATAGGGCTATGAAAAACAGGGCGAGGAAGAAAAAAAGGTTGCAGACGATTTGCCGTGATTGCCCTACACAAACCGCCCGGCATCGTTATTGCACATCGGAGAGGAATGTTGGATCAAAGTGATTGTCGGATTGCTCATCATTTTGGCGTTGGTGTTGTTTTTGCCGTTTTTGGTCAAGCAGGTGGAACACAATCTGGAAATTTTTCTGTTCGTCATGGGTATTGCTGCCGTCTGGGTCAGCGGCGTATTCAGCACCGATTTGCTGTATCATGCGCTGGAAGACCCCATCAAGATTACGATTGCCGTTTTGATTGCCGGTCTTCTGTTCAAATGGCTGGCCGGGCCGCTGGACAAGAGCGTTTCCGCGATGGGAAAAGCCATACCGCTTCGCCTTTTCCTGGCGCTGATCGTCATTGTGCTCGGGATCATTTCCAGCGTCATCACGGCGATGATCGCGGCCCTGGTTCTCGTCGCCATCGTCGGTGTCCTTCGGCTGGATCGCAAATCCGAGCTGTTTGTCGTCGTCATGGCCTGCTTCTCCATCGGATTTGGCGCGGCTCTCACACCGCTTGGCGAACCGCTTTCCACGATTGCCATCAGCAAATTGGGCCAGGACTTCTTTTACCTGTTTCGTGAACTCGGATGGTTTATTATTCCTGGTGTATTGCTGTTCGGCATCTGCACGGCGCTGTTTGTCAAACCGCAAATCCGGCAGCGGAATGCGGAAACGGGCAACAGTACCGAATCCTACAAGGATATCATCATCCGTACGGTCAAAGTCTATTTGTTTGTATTCGCATTGACGTTTCTTGGTGCCGGCTTCAGTCCGCTGATTGACCAATACATCATCGGGCTGCACCCGTATTTGCTGTATTGGATCAACATGATTTCCGCCGTACTCGACAATGCGACGCTCGCGGCCGCAGAAATCAGCCCGGCGATGGACCCGGCCACCATCAAGGCCGTGCTGCTCGGCCTCCTGATCAGCGGAGGCATGCTGATTCCCGGCAATATTCCGAATATCATTGCCGCGGGCAAATTGAACATTACCAGCAAAGAGTGGGCCCGACTGGGTTTGCCCATCGGTCTGGTTGTCATGGCCGCCTATTTCGTGATCGTCATGCTTGTGCTGTAACACTTTGCGCCAATATGACAAAACAGCCGCTTCATCCCCTTACGGGACGGAAGCGGCTGTTTTTTGCGGGCAGATCCGGACGGATCCGTCGCCAACAGCAGGCTAGATGCTTTTCATGACACCGCCGTCTACGGAAATTTGTTGTCCGGTGATATATCCGGCTTCTTCCGACACCAGAAACGCAATGAGTGCGGCTGCTTCTTCCGGCTTGCCGACGCGGCCGGCCGGAATGCTAGCCTCCGCCGATTGCGCAACCTGTTCGAAAGTACTGCCGTTCTGTTGCGCAGTACGGGTCCATACGCTGCGCAACCGGTCTGTGAGGATGCTGCCGGGATGAACCCCGTTGACCGTAATGCCATAGGGAGCAAGTTCGATCGAAGCCGCCTTGGAGGCGTTCACAATCGCTGCGTTGATCAGCCCGAGATTGACACTGCCCGGATTCGGCTCTTTCCACATATTGCCGACCACGTTGACGATTCTTCCCCAACGATTGATTTTCATCCGCTCAAACGCCAGCTTCATGTTGTCCAGATAAGGCAGCAATTTGTTGTTGATGCCTTCTTCAATATGCTCAATACCGTGCTGGATGAACGAGACCGGTGCCGCACCCGGCGTACAGTTGACCAATATGTCCAGCCGGCCAAAAGCAGCGTCCACTTGTTCGAACGACCGTTGACGCGAAGCTGCATCCCGTAAATCCGCGGCAATCGCGATGCTGTCTTCGCGGATTGACTTCAACCGCTCCAGCGCCTCATCCAGTTTCGGGCCCTGTCTGGCCACGATTGCAACCCGGTAGCCTTGTTCTGCCAGCTTCAGGGCCGTTGCCAAACCGATTCCGCCGCTTGCTCCTGCAACAAGCGCCACTCTCTGTTCCGTTGTCATCTGTCTCCCCCTTGTTCGTCTGATTCTTTTATTGTACCTGCAATCGGGTTCACATTCAAAGCTCTCCAGCAACACGCTTGATTCCATTGGTTCCTCAAGATACGATAGTAACAGTCCATCATCGGGAGGCAGAACCCATGCATGAGCTGAAGCACAAAATACAAACCGCCATTGATGAACAGGCAGAAACATTGAAAGAAATCGCCGCTTTCATCGCCGCGCATCCGGAACTTGGACACGAGGAGAAACTTGCGGCTGCGAGATTGACCGATCAGCTGGAGAAATTCGGATTTCATGTGGAGAGGGGCACACTTGGCATGCCCACAGCATTTGTCGGGGAATACCGTTCAGACAAGCCTGGACCGACCATCGCCTTGCTTGCCGAATATGATGCCCTGCCCGAAATCGGCCATGCTTGCGGACATCATCTGATATGTACGATGGCGCTTGGCGCCGCAGCCGGTCTCAAAGCGGTGCTGGATGAAACCGGAGGTATCGTGCGCGTATACGGCACGCCAGCCGAGGAAACCAGAGGGGCCAAAGTCGACATGGCGGCAGCCGGCCTGTTCGACGATTGCGACGTTGCGCTGATGGCCCATCCGTACTACCGGCATGAGAAATCCGGCAGCTCTCTGGCCATGGACGCGCTTCGATTCGAATTTCACGGCAAAACCGCACACGCAGCCGCCAATCCCGAAGAGGGCATCAACGCGCTGGATGCGGTGATATTGCTGTTCAATGCCGTCAATGCGCTGCGTCAGCAAACACCCGATCACGCGCGCATTCACGGTATTATTACCCATGGCGGCAAAGCGCCGAACATGATTCCGGATTATGCAGCCGCACGCTTCTATACCCGATCGGCCACACGCGCCTATACCGACGAACTCACCCGCAAGACCATTGCCTGTGCTGAAGCGGCCGCACTGGCAACCGGATGCAGGCTGGTCGTCACCCATGATGAAAATTCCTATGATGAATTGCGGACGAATGAGCCGTTATCCGCCGCTTTTACGGCCAACCTGATCGCATCAGGCGTTGCGCCTGAAGCCATCTTCGAAAGCGTAGATCACGGTTCGCTGGATCTGGGCAATGTATCTTTGCGCTGTCCGGTCATTCATCCCTATATCCAGGTGACCGATCACCCCTACAAACTCCACACGGAAAAATTTCGTGACGCTGCACAGACAGATCAGGCTTATGCAGCGATGATTTTTGGTGCCAAAATGCTGGCCTTTACCGCCTGTGACGTGCTGACCGACCCGGCCCTGCTCGCACGCATCAGGCACGCATTCCGACAGCACGAATAACCCGGAGTGGCGGCTGTTCAGGCCTGCATCGCCCGCTGGACCGCATCCAGTACGCGAAAACTTTGGAACGGCTTCACGATGAAATCCTTGGCGCCGGATTGGATGGCCTCCACAATCATCTGTCGCTGGCCGACTGCCGAGCACATGATCACTCTCGCTTGCGGATCGATCCGGCGGATTTCCCTGAGCGCCTGCACCCCTTCCATGATCGGCATCGTGATGTCCATGGTGACCAGTTCCGGCCGGAACATACGGTAATGTTCGATTGCTTCCTCACCATTGGATGCTTCAGCCACTACTTCATGACCGCCTTGCAAAAGAATGTCCTTCAGCATCGTTCGCATAAAAGCAGCATCGTCTACAATCATGATCTTGGCCATGATCCACGCGCCTCCTGCCTGTACCCTGAAGTCGATGGTGTGCTTGCATTCGCTTTCATTGTAACGCGGCAGTCTGAACAATTCCTGAAAGACAGTCTCGGTCACTGGGACCGGGTGGCGTACCATGATTGAAACCAATCGGCAATCTCGCGCGAAGGCTGCATGCCCAGCTCTTCGTCCAATATCCGAACCAGTTTCTGGTATTGGTTTTTGACTTCCATCGCATTGCCCATCCGGGCATACACTTGCATAAGGCCAAAATAGCAGGCTTCCCAGACGGGAAAGCGATGCTGGATTTCCTGGTACAGTCGAATTGCTTCCGTATAACGTTCCCCATTCGACAGTCGCTCGGCAAGTTCGTACGCATGCAGCAGCCATTTGACGCGCAAACGTTCACGTTCACTTTCGGCCCACAGATAGCCTTCATTTTGCAAATAGTCACCACGGTATTCTTCCAGCAGCAGATGATATAGCCTGTCTGCATCCGCCGCGTGAACGGCTTGTGCCAATGCCGCTTCCCACAATTCCCAATCCAGCCTGATTTCACCCAGGTCCATGCGATAACGACCACCCTGGTACAATATCTGGACGGGAAATCCGATTTGCTTCAGCATCGATCTCACTTGATATACCGTCGTATGCAAATTGGCCATCACTTTGTCCTTGTCATATTCCGGCCACAGCAGTTCACACAATTGTTCCTTGGAGACCGGAAATCCCTTCATGTGGGCCAAATAGGCGAACATTTCCTTGGCTTTGACCGTTCTCCAGTTGAACGCCTCCACGCTGCCGCTGCCTTTGTCAATGCCTATATCCTGCATCATCACCAGCACCTGCGGCTTGCTCGGCTTGTCCGGGTCCCGGCTGGGTGCGGCATGATGCTTCCGGATTCGGTTCAGCGTTTTTTCGAGCCGGTCCGGATGGACCGGTTTGACCAGATAATCCATCGCTTCCATCTCAAATGCCTTGACGGCATAATGGTCGAATGCAGTGACAAACACAATGTCCAGTGATGGATGAATGCTTTGCAGACAAATTGCCAGTTCAATGCCATTCATTACCGGCATGCTGATGTCCACAAAAGCCGCTTCTGCTTCGGACCACCTGTCATATTCCAGCGCTTCGACCGGATTGCTGAACGTGGCCACGACCTGGACGCCCAGCCTGTCCAGCATGCGCACCAGATTTTCCATTGACAGATGCTCGTCTTCGATGACAATCGCCCTCAATTTGTCTACCCCCATGTTTCCTTGCTGGAGCTTATTCGGCCATGCCGGACATTCCGCACATTATTCGATTCAACCTATTTCGATGCCGCTGGTGCCAATCCTGCCAAAATGCAAAAAAAAGGGTCCACTCCAAGTTCAACAGGTGAACCCAAGTGGAACCTCATGAAGGGAATTGGATGCAAGGCAGCCGTCATCAAGGTGCCGGCTGCTTAATCAGGCGATTTCCGCCTGCGGATTACATCATGTCCATGCCACCCATGCCGCCGGGAGCACCTGCGCCTGCAGCCGGTTTCGGTTCAGGCTTGTCGGCAACGACTGCTTCGGTCGTCAGGAACATCGCGGCAACGGAAGCAGCATTTTGCAGAGCATAGCGGGTTACTTTCACCGGATCGATGATGCCGGCTTCAAACATGTTGACCCATTCGCCGGTAGCGGCATTGTAACCTGTGCCAACCGCTTCTTTCTTCAGGCGCTCAACGATGACGGAACCTTCTTCGCCGGCATTGGCAGCGATCGTGCGGATCGGCTCTTCCAATGCGCGCAGCACGATATTGACGCCCGTCTTTTCGTCACCTTCAGCCTGAATTGCCGCGACTGCATTGTAAACATTGACAAGTGCAGTACCGCCACCGGAAACAATGCCTTCTTCTACGGCAGCGCGCGTTGCATTCAGGGCATCTTCAATGCGCAGTTTGCGTTCTTTCAATTCGGTTTCCGTAGCAGCGCCTACTTTGATGACAGCTACGCCGCCAGCCAGTTTCGCCAGACGCTCTTGCAGTTTTTCGCGGTCGAAATCGGAAGTCGTCTCTTCGATTTGCGCTTTGATTTGGTTGACGCGCACTTCGATGTCGGCCTTGTTGCCTGCACCGTCGACGATGATCGTGTTTTCTTTGTTGATGCGCACTTGACGTGCGGAACCCAGTTGCTCAATCGTAGTGGATTTCAGATCCAGACCCAGATCTTCCGTAATGACTTGACCGCCTGTCAACGCTGCAATGTCGCCCAGCATTGCTTTACGGCGATCGCCGAAGCCCGGCGCTTTGACGCCAACGCACGTGAACGTACCGCGCAGACGGTTGACGAGCAGCGTAGCCAGCGCTTCGCCTTCGATATCTTCCGCAATGATCAGCAATTGTTTGCCAGTTTGAACGACTTTTTCGAGCACCGGCAAAATTTCCTGGATGTTGGAAATCTTCTTGTCCGTGATCAGGATGTACGGATTTTCAAGCACGGCTTCCATTTTGTCCGTATCCGTAATCATATACGGAGAGATGTAGCCGCGGTCGAACTGCATGCCTTCCACGACTTCCAGCTCGGTTTGGAAACCTTTGGATTCTTCAACCGTAATGACGCCGTCTTTGCCGACTTTCTCCATAGCATCCGCGATCAGTTCGCCAACTTCATCATCGGCAGCGGAGATGGCAGCTACTTGCGCGATGTTGTTGCGGCCTTCCACTTGTTTGGAGATCGATTTCAATTGTTCAACGGCTACTTTTACCGCTTTGTCGATCCCTTTGCGGACGATCATCGGATTTGCGCCAGCCGTTACGTTCTTCAGGCCTTCGCGAATCATCGCCTGTGCCAGCACGGTAGCCGTCGTCGTACCGTCACCGGCAACATCGTTCGTCTTCGTCGCAACTTCCTTGACCAGTTGCGCACCCATATTTTCAAACGGATCTTCCAGTTCGATTTCCTTTGCAATCGTAACGCCGTCATTGGTGATCAGCGGAGAACCGAATTTTTTCTCCAGCACGACGTTGCGGCCTTTCGGACCCAGCGTAACTTTTACTGCATTTGCAAGCGCGTCTACCCCGCGCAGCATCGCGCGGCGAGCGTCTTCGCTAAACTTGATTTCTTTCGCCATTTTATTAAGTACCCTCCTCGGAATCGGAAAATGGATTCTTCTGTTGCCGCATGACGGCCACAGTGTTTGCTATGTGCTCGGCTTGACGGGTCAGCCGATAATGGCATGGATGTCGCTTTCTTTCATAATCAAATACTCTTTGCCTTCGAACTTGATCTCCGTACCGGCATATTTGGAGAACAACACACGGTCGCCTTCTTTGACTTCCAGCGGAATGCGTTGTCCGTCTTTGTTCAATGCGCCACTTCCAACCGCAATGACTTTACCTTCCTGCGGTTTTTCCTTGGCCGTATCCGGCAATACGATACCGCTCGCCGTTTTCTCTTCTTTGGCGGACGCTTCAACCAGTACGCGGTCTCCCAAAGGTTTGATCATGAAAATAGCCTCCTTTTAAACTCAGTAAAGTGTATGCAATATCCGGTTTGTTAGCACTCAATCGAAACAAGTGCTAATAACCATTTCTTATAATACTGATTTTGCAAGTGGTTTTCAAGTCCCCGTCCGAAAAAAAACAGACCCGCATTCCACTGCGGGTCTACGTCCTTTTGGCCTAGACGGCCGGTGTATCCGGCATGCCTCTGGCGGCGATGACGCCGGGTTGATTCAGGTTTTGAAATTGCCGACCATCGATTTCAGGCGGGCAGCCATCGAACTGAGCCGCTCGGCCGTTCTGGCCATTTCTTCGGTTGCAGACAATTGTTGTTCGGTCATGGCGGACACCTGTTCGGTGAAGGCAGCCGTCTCTTCGGTTACCCGGGAAATATCCTTGATGGATTGCACGACGGCGGCGCTTCCTGCGGTCATTTGTTCTACAGATGCCGCAACCTCCAGAAAACTGGCGCTCAATTGGCTGACGCCGCCCACGATCTCCCGGAACGACGCTTCCGCGTTCCGCATGCCATCAACCGTGGAAAACACCTGGCTGGCGCTTTGCTCGAACATGGTGGCCACCTGCTCGATGTCTTGGGACATGGCCTCCAGGGTATTGCCGATTTGAACGGCAGATTGCTGCGTCTGGTCTGCAAGTTTGCGGATTTCTCCCGCCACGACGGCAAATCCCCGGCCATGTTCGCCGGCGCGTGCCGCCTCGATCGCGGCGTTCAGCGCCAACAGGTTCGTCTGGTTGGAAACTTCCGATATGTATCCGATTACTTCGCGTACTTCCTCGGATTTTTCGTTCAACCCGCGAACCGTTGCCTGCAAGGAACGAAAGGCGATTTCTACCTGAGAAATTTCTTCGGAGTTGGTCTGCAGCAATGCAGAACCTTTTTCCGCACGCTCTCTCGTCTGCCGGGCCGATTCAGAAACGCTGGTCGTCGTCTCCGCAATTTGCCTGAGCCCGTTCAATGTTTCGTTCATCACGGCAGAGATTTCCTGGGATTGCGCCACCTGGGTTTCGGAGCCCGCTGCCACTTTTTCCACCGCTTTGGACACTTCGCTGCTGACGCGGGCATTTTCGTCGGCGCCTTGCTTGAGCAGGATGGATGCCGCGGCAAGTTCGGCTGTGCTGTCACGCAGTTCTTTCATCATTTTGTGCAGTCCGTCCAGCAACTCGTTGGCCGATTCCGCCAGCGCGCCGATTTCATCATTGGCTGTTTTGACATGGATGCGCCGCGTCAAGTCGCCGCCGGAAGAAGCGATGTTTCGCAAGGTGGCCGCAACACTTCCGACCGTATCGACAATCCGGCGGCCCCATCCGAGAAATACCCATGCGGACAAACCTACCAGGGCAATGTTGACCAGACTGAACGCAATCAGCACAAACGTATTGCCGGACCAATCCAATCTGGTAAATACCAACAAGTAACCAATGACAACCAGCAGAGCAAATATGATAAAGCTGAAAGTAAATTTGCGATGCAATGAAAAGTTCCGCATCGGTTGTTCCTCCCTCATTTTGACAGTCTGCATGGAGAAGCCTTCATGGACATTCTACATGGGCATTGTTCGTCGGCAGTCTTCATGGGCCATCCTCGCAATTGGTTGCGTTTTCATAATTGATTATATCACAACAAACATTACTCTGTTATCTATATTATGTAATATTTAGTTCATTCGGTCGCAAAAATGGCGATTCCCTAAGGAAATCGCTGACTTGGCCGAAGGTGCTGAAGGCACTGTTAATCCTTGCCGTCATTTGGAAGTTGTGATCATTGTACACGGATGTTCGTTTCGTTAGCGGCGGATTGGGTGGTTTTTGTGGTTTTGCACATCTAACGTTCAGAAATGTCCATTGCAGTTACCGAACCGATTACCCAAGAAGTTGCAAGGACAAAAAATGTCGCTACAGCGTCGAGCGAGGCGGAAATGAAAATAAGAAGCGCAAGTCTCGGCACACTGAAGGCAACCAACCTGCGCAAATTCATTCGCTATACTCCGGATTATTCACTTTCAAATGCCGCTTCCCTCGCAGCCTGTCTTGCCTCCCGTTTGCGATAGGCCGCAAGCGACAGCAAGACGCTCAATTCGTACAAGACGATCAGCGGCACCGAGACGAGCAAGTCGGATATGACATCCGGTGGCGTGATCATGACAGCGATCAAAATCATGATGAACCAGGCCACGCGCCGCATTTTTTTCAAATACTGCGGCTTGAGTATGCCAATCCGCGTGAGGAACATGATCACCAGCGGAAGTTCGAACAGCAGGGAGATCGGAATCAGCAGATTGAACAGAAACGAGAAATATTGCATCAAACCGTAAGTCTGGGTGAGCCCCAGATTTTCCGTTACCCGTTCCGTAAAATGGTACGCCATCGGAAATACGACAAAATAGGCAAACGACAAGCCGACCAGGAACATCGCAAACGCACCCGGAACATACCGCAATGTCGCTTTTTGCTCTACGGCCGATAACGCAGGTTTGACGAACGCCCAAATTTGGTAAAAAGCAAACGGAATGGCCACGACAAGCGCGATCAATACCGCTAACTTCATATATAACGCAATCGCATCCCAGGGAGAAAATGCGTTCAACTCCAATTGATCCGTTGGCGCGGCCGCAACCAGATAATCAAACATCGGTTCCGCGCCGAACAAGCCGCCAATCAAGCCGATGGCAAAGACGACAAGCGAATAGATGATCCGCTTGCGCAATTCGCCAATATGATCCCATAGCGACATCCCTTCATCTTCCGGGACATCGGGTACGGCATGTTTGGCCATGGGCCTGTGCCTCCTTAAATGCATTGATTCTCGCGCAAATGCATCGCTTCATGCGCAAACACGGCGTTTCGCCGCTGACGTCCCCGTGCAGATCCCATTGCCCAGACGCCGATTCCGGCACAAACTCAACGAAGGCGCCTGCGCATGCAGCCGCCTTCGCGCACGATCCGGGCTTATTCGGGCAAACGACGTTCCGCGGATGCTTCTCCCTCTTTGGGGGTCACATCCACCCGGTTCGCATTCCGGCTCTGATCGTCGTCGATCAAGTCATTTGCACCCTTTTTGAATTCCCGCAGCGTCCGGCCGAACGCTCTGCCCAATTCGGGCAACTTGCTGGGCCCAAACAGCAGCAGCGCAATCAGAACGAGCAAGATGATGCCCGATACGCCTATTCCACCCATCCATGTCCACTCCAATCATTTCGCTTCTATAATTACGGTATTGCCTTTCGCCAAACGAACCAACCCTCAGCGGTACAATCCGCCATAACCCAGTCCGGCAATATCTTCGCGTGTCAAGATGTCTCCTGCCAAAACGCGCGGCAGCAGCACGTCGAACGACGTATAGGGATCGTGCATGACGCACCCCGGCAAGCCGAAAATCGGCACACCTTCCAGGTATCCGAACAACAGCATCGATCCCGGCAACATGGGTGTACCGTAACTGACGATGTCCGCTCCAGCCGCTGCAATGGCTCCCGGCGTTCTGTCGTCGGGGTCGACGGACATGCCGCCCGATACTAATATCATATCATACCCTTGCTTCAGGAAATAGCGTATTTCCTTGACAATTGTTTGACTGTCATCCGGGGCAAAACGCTGTTCCGCCAGCACCGCGCCATAAGCGGCCAGCTTGTCGGCGACGGCCGGACCGAATTTGTCCTTGATTCGCCCCGAATATACTTCGTTTCCGGTCGTCAGCAGGCCCGCACGCATGGGGCGCATCGGCCGCACGCCAAGCGGGGGGCGGCCGCCGCTCGCCGCCTGGTAAGCCGCGGCGATTTCTTCGGCCTGCCGAACGCGGGATTCCGGCACGATCAACGGAATGACCCGGGTGGCCGCGATCGTCTCACCCGCTTTCACCACGCGGTGACGAACAACGGTAGCCAGCGCCACATCACCCAGCGCATTGATCGCGTCCACCACTTCCCTGGCGATATCCGCGATGCCGTTCACTGTCGATTTGATTGCGACTTTGCCTTCGTGCGGCTCGCCGCACGTCACATGATCACCCATCAGTGCCACAGCCAGCCGCGCAGCCGCATCATCTTCATGCAGATCGCCATCCGCCAGCTCGATGACATAGATATGTTCTTTTCCTATGCTCTTCAGCGTCTCGATATCGTCCGCTGTCACGCGATGGCCTTTGCGAAATAACGCCCCCTTGAACCTGCCGGGAATGATCTGCGTCAAATCGTGCGCCAACGTCATGCCGACGGCATCTTCCACCCGCACTTCACGCAGGGTCGAGGCGCTGATTTTGACGGTATGAACCGGTTCTTTCATGCCCTGGACTCCTTCCGCATGCCGGACACCTGCATCAGCGCTTCCGGCAGCAAATCGAGAATCGGATGCAGGTGGTCGAACACCCCTTTGGGATCACCGGGCAAATTCAGGATCAGGGAGCGCCTCCTGATCGCACAAATGCCCCGGCACAAAGCATGCGCACGTGACCGTGCGACAGCCGCCGTCCGCATGGCCTCGCTGAGTCCCGGCACCAGCCGATCGGACACCAGCAGCGTCGCTTCGGGTGTCACATCGCGCAACCCCAATCCGACGCCACCCGTCGTAATGATCAGATCCGATTGATAGTAATCGGCCATTTCAATCAATGCCGCCCGAATTTCGTCCTGTTCATCCGGCACGACGCGATAATCTACGATTTCCCCCCCAAGCTCCTCTTCTACCAATTCACGAATGACTTGCGCGCTCGTATCTTCCCGTTCGCCCCGAGCCCCCTTGTCACTGGCCGACAGAAGTGCGACTTTCCAGCGCATTCCGATTCCCCCTCCCCCAAAAAGTTGACCTGGAACTTGTCTGTCTCTAGCATTCATGCGGGTCTTGTACCGGCTGGTCGGCATGGTAATCCCCGCTTTTGCCGCCGGTTTTGCTTAATAGCCGGATCGGTCCGATCACCATGTCTTTTTGCAGCGCTTTACACATGTCGTATACGGTCAGCGCCGCTGCCGAGACTGCGGTCAATGCTTCCATCTCGACACCCGTTTTCCCGGTGATTTTGACCTCGGCTGTAATCCGCAACGTATCCACGCCATTATCGGCAAACTTCACATTTACGCCCGAAATCGGCAACGGATGGCACATCGGTATCCAATCCGACGTTTTTTTGGCGCCTTGTATGGCTGCAATTTGGGCAACGGCAAGCACGTCTCCCTTGGCAATTGCACCTTCGCGAATCCGTTGCAACGTCCCGGGAGCCATCGTGATGGCCGCTTCCGCCACGGCCGTCCGCACCGTCTCGGGTTTGCCCGAAACATCCACCATCACGGCCCGCCCCTGATCGTTGAAATGTGTCAACGGGTCCTTCATCTGTTCCAACAGATTCCCCTCCTATATTCGGGTTATGCCTTCGTCCGTTGCCAGCACGTCCAGTTTCAGATCATGCGGTTCCACCGGCACAGATGCCGCAACCACCTGCAGCGAAAACGCAAATCCGATCCAGCATACATCCGTATGTCCGCTCTGCTGCAAACGGGCATAATAGCGGTCGTAGTAACCGCCGCCGTATCCGAGTCGTCCGCCCTGCGGATGAAAAGCAAGTCCCGGTACCAGCACGGCATCTGGCGGCTGTTCATCCGGCAATAACGCGGTTTTCGACGGGTCCGGCTCGGGCACGCCCCATTTTCCTGCCCGCCAGTCGCTCGGTTCACGGACTATATGCCAGACCAGATGATCGTTGTCCATTCGCGGAGCCGCTACCGTATCCCCCTGCCGCCAGCATTCCCGAACAAGCGTGTACGGATCGGCCTCGGATTTGAACGCCGCATAGACGAACACCGTCAAAGGCCTGCCCAGCCGAAGGCGCATCGGAGCGAGCACCTCCGTTTCCACATGCCGGCACAACCTGACGGATAGCCGGGCGCGTTCCGCTTCCGGCAATGCATCGCGGATAGCGGTCATCTTTTTGCGCCATTGCGGTTTGGACCATGTGTCCGACGCTGCATCCAACTGACTGTCCCCCTTGGACCATGCCATTTGTCCTATGTTTGAAAATTGAAAAATTTAGTTCAAGTGTATCATTGAATTTGTGATTCCGCCAATCTCTTTATGCCCGTGATGATCGCTTTTCGTGCCGCATAATCAATTGTGTGGCCGCCGTCATTTGCGGTACACTGGTTGTTGCATCCGGCATTCCGGATGGAATACCCAGACGGAGGGATTCAGTTGCTGCTGCAGGCATCAGGCATTCATAAATATTATGGTTCGACTCCGGTTCTGACCGGCGCCGCGATCCAGATTCAGGAACGCGACCGCATCGGTCTTGTCGGCGTAAACGGAGCCGGCAAATCAACGTTTCTCCGTATCCTGTCCGGGGAAATCCAGCCCGACAGCGGTTCCGTTTTCAAGGCCAGGGATTTGCGGATCGGCTATCTGGCGCAAAACAGCGGCCCGGAAGGCGGTCGTACACTCATAGAGGAACTGTCAAGCGCTTTTGGCCCGCTGCTGGTGCAGGAACAACAATTGAAAACGCTGGAAGCGCGCATTTCCGATCCGGCAGAACAGGAAAACGCGCAGGCGTATGCAGCCCTGCTCGCCCAATACGCCAATTTGACCGAACAATTCCGGCTTGCCGGCGGTTTTGAAATGAATACCCGGCTGCGCAGCGTGCTCCATGGCATGGGGTTTGGCGACTTTGCGCCCGAGACGGATGTATCCGCCCTGAGCGGCGGACAACGGACGCGGCTTGCGCTGGCCAAGCTGCTCTTGATCCAGCCGGATTTGCTCCTGCTGGACGAACCGACCAACCATCTGGACATTGCCACGCTGGAGTGGCTGGAGCAATATTTGCGCACCTATTCGGGTGCAATGGTCATCGTTTCGCATGACCGCTACTTCCTGGACGCAACCGTCAATACCATCGTGGAGATCGAGCGGCACGCAACAACCCGCTACACCGGCAATTACAGCCGATACATGGAACAGAAAGCAGCCGATTTCGCGCAAAAGGTCAAACAATATGAACAGCAACGCAAAGAGATCGCCCGTATGGAACAATTCATCCACATGAATATCGCCCGGGCCTCGACAACACGCAGGGCGCAAAGCAGGCGAAACGCTCTTGAGCGGATCGAACGGCTGGAAAAACCGGAAACGCTCCGCAGTGCCAGTTTCTCGTTTTCCTCGGAGCGGCGCAGCGGCAAAGAAGTATTGCAGCTCTACAATGCGGCTGCCGCTCCATCACCGGAAATCCCGCCGCTTTTTCGCAATGTCTCGCTGGAAATCCAGCGCGGGGAACGCGTCGCGCTGCTGGGCCCCAACGGCATTGGCAAAACAACGCTGCTTCGCGCACTTGTCGGCCATCTGGAACTGCGGGAAGGATCATACCGCTGGGGCGCAGGCGTGACGATCGGCTATTACGATCAGGAACAGCGGGAACTAACGGCCAGCAATACCGTGCTGGAGGAAGTATGGAGCGCTTACCCGCACAAAACCGAGGCGGAAATCCGCACCGTGCTCGGTAATTTCCTGTTCAGCGGCGAAGATGTGCGCAAGACGATCGGCTCGCTGAGCGGTGGTGAGAAAGCGCGCGTGGCGCTCTCCAAGCTCATGCTCAAACGGGCCAACGTCATGGTGCTGGACGAACCGACCAACCATCTGGATCTGATGAGCCGCGAAGTGCTGGAAGCGGCACTGGAAGAATATGACGGCACGCTGCTGTTTGTTTCCCACGACCGCTACTTCCTGAACCGGATGGCAGACCGCATCGTGGAGATCGGCCCGACGGGGGCGACCCAATATTTGGGCAACTTCGATGACATGATGACGAAAAAGCGGGAAATGGCGGAATGGACATCCGCCGGCACAGCCCCATCCCATACGAACAAAAAAACGGATGCACCGCCCGCAGTACGGAATTATGAAGCGGAGAAACAGGCCAAACGGGAGGAACGGGCGAAAGCCCGCAAGCGGGAACAGGCGGAAGCCGAAATTGAACGGCTCGAATCCGCCATCGCGGAATTGGAGAACTTGATGGCTTCGCCGGAAGCAAGCACGGACTACGTCCTGCTCCGCGAAAAGCAGAATGAGGTGGAAGCACTTCGTGCACAGTTGGACGAAGCATATGCCCGCTGGGAATCACTGATGGAAGACTGAGCCGGAAGCAGGCCGGGAAAACGCCGGAACAGGAACGGGACGGGCAGTGTGGGGATGCTTGAAAAAATTGTCCACTTGCTTATCCACAGCTTGTCGGGAATGGCGAAAGGGACTTTTGACAAATTTTATCGAATAGATTGTCGAAAAAAGCTGTTCCGGACAAGCTTTTTGTCATCCTCGTCCCGATGAATCGCGTTTATCCACCAACTTGTCCACATTATCCACAAAAAATGACTTGAAACGTTGAAAAAACAATCCCATTTTCAAAACTTGCTCACCCTTACAGCCTCATGGGTTTGCAAGTTTTCTCCACAGTATCCACATGTGTTGTGAATAACTTTGTCCACATCCACATTTTCAAACTGACCATGCTTCCAATGACAATTGCGGATCTGCCTTCATGTCCAGCGATGCAAATTGGCCTCTCCGCCACTTCAAATCTGCAGCGGCGGCAATCATGGCGGCGTTGTCGGTGCAAAGCGACATCGGCGGCACCAGGAGCGGCAAATCCGCTTCCTTGCAGCGTGCGGCCAATTCACTGCGCAGGCCGCGATTGGCTGCCACACCCCCGCAAAGCAGCATCTGGCGCACGCCAAATTGCGCAGCCGCTTTCATCGCCTTGACAGTCAATACATCAATGACGGAAGCCTGAAACCCTTTGGCGAGGGAGGCGGCGTTGGGCGTTTCCCCCCGCATGCGGGAGCGGTTCACTTCCGCCAGCACTGCCGATTTCAGTCCGCTGAAGCTGAAGTCAAACGATTCCGGCTCCAGCCAGGCGCGCGGCAATTCGATCTCCGAATCCGCTTCATGGGCCAACCGGTCGATGTAGGGGCCTCCGGGGTATGGCAAATGCAGCGCCCTGGCCACTTTGTCGTAGGCTTCCCCGACCGCGTCGTCGCGCGTAGCGCCTATGATCCGGAAATGACCCTCCCGTTCCAGCAGCACCAATTCGGTGTGGCCGCCGGAGACGACCAGCGCCAATGCCGGGTACATCATGTCCCCGACCAGTTGGTTGGCATAGATATGGCCAGCTATATGATGAGTACCGATCAGCGGAACATCCAGCGCCATGGCCAGGCTTTTGGCCGCAACGACACCGACCAGCAGCGCACCAACCAGTCCGGGTCCCTGGGTCACCGCAACCGCATCCACCTGGTTCAAATCGATGCCAGCTTCGCGAACCGCTTCATCCAGCAATATCGTAATGCTCTCCACGTGCTTGCGCGACGCGATTTCCGGCACGACGCCGCCAAATTGGCGGTGTGTATCGATCTGGCTGGACACGAGGTTGGCCAGAATTTCACGTCCGTTCCGCACGATGGCGACGGAAGTTTCATCACAGCTCGTTTCAATGGCCAGCAAATGATAGGGCTTGCCTGCAGCAAACCGGCTGTATTGCATTTCCCCTCCGGTCATGTCCGATTCCTCTCCGCTTCCCCGGCCGGTTCGGCCGCAATTGTATCTGTATTTGTCTCCGCATCCGTTTCTGCTTTTGAATCCGATGCGTCACGCATGTCCGGATTCGCTTCCGGAGTTCCATCCGCAACCGCCCCGTCAACACCGCCCAACTCGGCCCACATGATCAAGGCGTCTTCCTGGTTGTCGGTATAATAGCGGGGCCGTATCCCCGCATCGTAAAATCCCAGCTTGCGGTACAGTGATTGCGCGACATGATTGGTCACGCGCACCTCCAGCGTCATGCGAACGGCCCCGCGCCAGGCCGCCGTTCGCATCAATTCGCGAAGCAACCGCTCACCGTAACCTTTGCCCCGGTAAGGTTCCCGCACCGCGATGTTCGTCACGTGCGCCTCGTCGACGATCAGCCACATGCCGCCATACCCGATGGTATTGCCATCCAGTTCCATGACCATGTAGTTGGCAAAATGGTTTTGCGTCAACTCCATGCGAAATGCATCCGCGGACCAGGGAGAGGCAAAAGATTCCCGCTCAATGCGCGCGATGGTCTCGATGTCATCCGTTGTCATCTTGCGAAAGCGCAAATTGGGCCGCATTTCCGGTTCCCGTTCTTCCAACCGCTTCACCTTAATCCCCCTGCGTTGCGGCCAACCGTTTGACTTCTGCTTCGGCCAGCTGCGTATAATTGGGAACAAATCCATGCGGATCATCGCTGTCCCCCTGTTTCAGGCGCATGACCGCCAGCTTGCATATAGCCGACGCCGCCATATCCACAGCAACGGCCTGTACCTGGATGCCGCCCGGCGGCGCATGGAAATGGGCCGCATGCAAACCAACATCTCCGGCAAACAGCAGGACGGATATGTCGCCGGATCCGATGGCCGCTTGCCGCATTTCGGCAGCCCACCGGTCCGCCATCCGGATGCCATCGGCATCCAGACGGTTCCAGCCGCCACCGGAATCTGCGGCGAACCGGGCCGTATACACTTGACCGCGCCGCGCATCCAGGACGGGAACAATCCAGGCCTGGCTCCGTCCCGCACGCCCAAGCGATCCGGCGGCTTGCGCCAATTCCCATGCACGCCAGGCGAGCGCCTCCAGACTGGAAATGCCAAGCAGCGGCTTGTTCCACGCCCAGGCCAACGTTTTGCCGACCGTTGCGGCAATGCGGACACCCGTATACGATCCCGGCCCCTGGCCAACGGCAATAGCGTCCACTTCGGCCGGGCCGATACCGCACGTGTGCATCAGCCGTTTGATTTCCGGGACGACCAGCACCGAGTGGTTGCGTTGCGCAAGGGATTGCACAGCGCCCAATTCGATCCCGTCCCTGAAGATGGATATCGCGAGCGTAGCAGTGGAGGTGTCGATGCCAAGTACAGTCCCGCCATCTTCGTGACGCGCATTCGTTTCCTTGATCATCGGCTTTCGGCCTCCTCCCGTTTCAATCCCAGTTCCACGCACCAGCGCTCATAGCGTTCGCCAATGGGAAGCATGCGCAACCTGCGGGAAGTGGGTCCCGTCGTTTCCAATACGATGTGCAACCGTTCCGGCGGCAAGAGCGGTTCGATCAGGGAAGCCCATTCGACCAGCGTCACGCCTTCGCCAAAAAAATATTCGTCCAGGCCCAGTTCATCCGCTTCCTCCATGGACAACCGATACATATCCATATGGTAGAAAGGCAACCTGCCACCGCCATATTCCTTCATGATGGTAAATGTCGGGCTGTTGACGATGCCGGGTACGCCGAGGGCAGCCGCAAAAGCCTGGGCAAACCGGGTTTTGCCCGCCCCCAGTTCGCCATCGAGCGCCAGCAACGATCCGGCTTCCACCCTGGCTGCCAGCGCAGCCGCAATCGATTTCGTCTCCGCTTCGCTGTTTGTCTCCCCTGCATACCAGACCGGCCCGCGGCCATTCACAGAAATTTCCATTCAAGCGTTATCCTTTCACAAAATGATTGTAACCCCGCTTGTCCAGCCGCCGTCTCTGTCCGTCCGCCTGTTCCAGCACGACGCCAGGGGGGCCGACTTCCGTATGGCCGATGACAAAAAACGGCATCCCTTCGGCCCGAAACGCTTCTTTGGCTTCGGCTTCATCTTCCCGCCTGATCGTACCGAGTAGAACGTAATCTTCGCCCCCATACAGCATCCACTCCAGCGGATTCATCCCGCATTGGGACGCATAGGCGGCAAGCTCACCAGCCAGCGGCAAGGCGGTTTCCCTGAGCACGAGCCGGACGCCGGAAGCTTCCGCAATTTCCCAGGCTTCGCTGGCCAGGCCGTCGCTGACATCGTTCAGCGAGGTCGCCCAGCCCCGCCGGGCCAGCAGCCTGCCGGCCCGGACCGAGGGGGAGGGCCTGCGGTGCGCCCGGACAAGCCGCTCCGGAGGCGCCGGTTTCCGGCCGCTCCGGGCATCACCCGCCTCCCGGGGCATAAGCCCGTACAGGCCGCCGGCCGACAATCCGACCGGTCCGGTCAAAAATACAAGCTGATCCGCATTTGCGCCGCTGCGCTTCACTGCCTTGCCCGCTTCGACATGTCCCGTAAGCGTCGCCGTCAGCACCAGATGCGCCAAAGATGCGGTCGTATCGCCGCCAACCACGACAATGCCATACCGCGCCGCACATTCATACAATCCGTCGTAGATGGCCTGCATTCGCGCAGGCACCCACGCAGGCGGCACGCTGACGGAGAGGACCGCATGCAGCGGACAGCCGCCCATGGCGGCTATATCGCTTACATTCGCCGCCAGCAGCTTGTAGCCGATGTCGGCATCTCCCATCGTTTCCGGTAAAAAATGAATGCCTTCGACCATTGTATCCGTCGTCAATAGCCAATCCCGTCCCGCTTTCGCCGCAATGACCGCCGCATCGTCTCCGATGCCGAGCCGGACATCCGCTGCCATCAGTTGTTCTGCGGACTGGCGGCCTGCGTTCCAATGGCGGATCAGGGCGAATTCGTCCAGCGACGTCATGGCCGAATGCCTCCTTGTCCGTAACCTGTTCCTTTATACCGCCTATTATATTAGATGGCTATCTGAACATGCAAAGCCCGTCCGGAACTGTCCGGACGGGCTTTGCGCGTCGAATCCCGTTGCGGGGCCGAAGAGAGCGGCCCGTACGCATCTAGCTGAGTTGCGGCTGGATCGATTGTCCAAATACGGATTGCCCGTAGTTGCCGGCATGGCTGGCTTGCGAAGCGGATTGCCCCATGACCGATTGCGCAATTGGACCGATATAGGACGGATTGCTTGAATTTTGGTTGCTGGACAGGTGGAAGTTGGACTGGCCTTGGCCGGATTGGCCCATCGCCGACTGCGCAATGGCGCCGATATACGATTGTCCGGCAGAGGACGGAGCGAATTGCTGCTGATTGTAGGAGAACTGGCCAAATTGGGGTTGCTGGCCAACTTGCGTGTAGGCGCCTTGTGCGATCTGGTTGCACAATTGCTGGATCTGTTGCAGTTGCTGAACGGTTGATTCCTGCTGGCGAATCAACTGCTGGATGGTCTGCGCCGTCTGGCGCTCGCGCTGCGCGAGGCGCTCCAGTTCGCGCGCGTTCTGTTCCTCGGTTTGCGCGATTTGCTGGAACGATTGCGCAAACTGGTAGGAATGGCTGACGACCTGTCTGGAAAGCTGTTCACACTGCGAAGTCAAGTGTGAAATGTTTGTTTGCATGTCATCGACATCCTTTCGTGTGAGGTTGGAAAACCTCAAATAGCTTGCGAAAAAGAGGCCCAAAATATGCAAACGGCCATCACCGGTTTGGCTGTTGCCTGGCAAACGACAACAGCAGAAACGAAACGGCGACCATTGCGGCGGTCAGCGACCACGCGAGCGTCATATCGCCGGTACCGACGGCCAGATAGATGGCGGTCGGCGCCGTCTGCGTCACCCCCGGAATGTTGCCGGCCACCATCAGCGTCGCGCCGAATTCACCGAAACCGCGGGCAAATCCCAGTATGTTGGCCGTCACGAATGAGCGGAAAGCCAGCGGAAACGTAATGTATACAAACACTTGCCACTCGTTCGCCCCCGCGGAGCGGGCCGCATCTTCCAGACTGGCATCCACCGATGCAAACCCCGTTTTCATCGTCTGGTAGACGAGCGGAAACGCGACGACACCAGAGGCGATGACCGCTGCCCACCAGGAGAACACGATCGGTTGCCCGAACAGCCATTCCGCCGCCCGGCCGAGCCAGCTTCGCCGTCCCAATGCAACGAGCAGGAGGAAGCCGACGACCGTTGGCGGCAGCACAAGCGGCAGCATCATCACCGTCTCCAGCAGCGTGCGGCCCCTGAAGGAACGATGGACCATCCATCTAGCGGCCCATACCCCTGCCGCAACCGCAAGCAGGTTGGCAAGCAGCGCCACCCGTATCGACAATAACACCGGTTGCCAAAAAGCTGCCCAATCCATCATGCCAGCCTCATTTCTCCAACAATACGTAAAACCCGTGTTTTTCAAAGATGTCCTGCGCAGGTCGCGATTGCAAATAGGCGTACAATCCGGCCGCCGCTTCCGGATGCTTCGTCGCGGCTACGACGCCCAGCGGGTAGCGTATCGCCTGATGCGCGGCGGGATCGACGGCAAACGCGATGCGCACCGCTTCCGAAGACACCGCATCCGTGCGATAGACGAAACCGATATCCGCATTGCCGGTTTCGACATATTGAAGCACCTGCCGCACATCCTGCGCCTGCACGATCTTGGACGCGAGCGGCTCCCACAGGCCGAGGTTCGTCAACGCTTCCCGCGCATAACTGCCCGCCGGCACCGTATCCGGGATGCCGATGGCGACCATTGTCCATGCCGGCAAGAGCAATGATCCAGGGTCCGCAATCTCCCGTTTGGCGTCCTTGCGCACAACAGCCACCAGTTCATTGCCGAGCAAACCGGTTTCGTGTGCCGGATCAATGAACCCGTCGTCCACCAGCTCCTGCATCTGCTCTTCCGCAGCGGAAACAAACAAATCCACCGGCGCTCCTTCCCTGATCTGCTGCCCAAGGACGCCGGATGCGCCAAAATTGAACCGCAGCCGGACATCCGGATTCGTCGCCTCGAACAATGGCCGGATTTCGTTCAGGGCATCCGTCAGACTGGCCGCTGCGGAGACCGTCAATTCGATTGGAGGCGAGCGGTCTGATGACTGCCCGTTCGTTTGGCCGCCTCCCGCCTGTCCGCCACAAGCGGCCAACAGCAGGACAATCAAATATCCCATGGTGGCAAAAGCCCGTAATGACACCATTTTCAACGATGTTTCAATCCTTGTTTTATAATTCGTTATAAATAATTATATTTAATTATAATCAGTATGGATAGTTTTTTGAAACGAACGTGAAATAAGCGATGCGGCAGCATTGCGGTTATATGCTACAATTGGAAGCAATACATGTTGGAGGTGTCCGATCGTGCCGGACGTTTCGTATACCGCGGAGGAAATTGCGAAATTGCTCAAAGTCTCCAGGCTTACCGTATACGATCTGATCAAAAAAGGCGAATTGCCTGCCTACCGGGTTGGCAAGCAAATGCGGGTGGACGCCGCCGATCTGGAAGCGTATAAACGAAAAACAAAGGCGGGTGCAGCCGATGCGGCCGATCCCCGGCTCCCGGAACACCCGGCTCCGATACCGGCGCACCTGCGCGCCCCCGCAACCGGCAGCACACGTCCATTGGTCATCACCGGCCAGGACATCAGTCTCGATCTGCTCGCCCATCAGATGGAACGTCGCATCCCCGGCATCCGGCCGCTGCGTTCCCATGCCGGAAGCCTCGACAGCCTGATGGCCATGTACCGGGGACAGGCCGATATCGTCAGCACCCATCTGTGGGACGGGGATACCGGCGAATACAACCTTCCGTACATTCGCAAACTGCTGGTCGGCCTGCCGTATCTGGTCGTCAATCTGCTTGTCCGGCGCGCGGGATTCATCGTGCAACGCGGCAATCCGCTTGGGCTGTCCGGCTGGCCGGATCTGGCCCGGCCGGGGGTGCGCCTGGTGAACCGCGAGATCGGTTCCGGCGCGCGCGTGCTGCTCGAAGAGCAACTGCGCCTCCATCGCATTGCTCCCGCCGGCATCGCCGGATACGACCGTATCGAACACAACCATCTGGGTGTAGCCGGTGCGGTCGCAAGCGGTGAAGCCGATGTCGGCATCGGCATCGAAAAAGCGGCTTCCATCGTCGGCAACGTGGACTTCATCCCGCTGATCGAGGAGCGATACGATCTGGTCATGATCCACAAACCGGAAAATCGCGACTGGATCGATTCGGTGCTTGCGATTCTCGAATCCGCCGAATTCCGGTCCGAAATGGCCGCGATCCCCGGCTATGACCTGTCGCAGACCGGCCGCATCCTGTTTGCGCCGGATCATGTGCCGGCCCGCTGACCCGATCCGGCGAAGCTGCTGTCCCTGACTTCCCTCGGCAGCCTGTTCCATACATCCGGTACTTGGCGCGGGGCATGTTCGAGTGCTTCCGTCGAGTAGATCGATACGTAGACTCGTCCATTTGCCGCATGCGCCCGGATCAGCACCGGTTGGTTGTAGGGATTGCGGAAGACAAAATCCGGACCGCCCCAACTGACTGTCGCGTCCCGGCCGGGCAGCACGTAGGGCACCTTGCGGCTATGCGAATAGCGTTCCACAATGTCCAGTCCGGCGCGGTCTGCGGCATTAAACAACGTGGATGACACTTGACAGATGCCGCCCCCGACCCCTTCCGACAATTCTCCCTGTACGATGACAGGTGCCGGCTTGTAGCCGCGCGCTGACGTTCGTGGACCCAGCGTCCTGTTGAATGAAAACATTTCGTCCGGAAAAATGACGACATTGTTGATGGAGTTGGCGGCGAGCGTGATGTTGTGAGCACGTTTCCGGTTTCCGGCATTGTAGTATGTCGTGTAGGAGCCAATCCGCTTGTCACGCAATGTGCTGAGCAGTTCACCGTCCACCCTGGCGTATACGGCAACAAGCGGCGCCTCCATCGAAGATGGAGCGACGCCGCTGTACAGAATCAGATTCAATTGGTCGACAAACCTGTTGCGATCCAGCCGCCAGCCGATTTGCTCGTCCACAATTTCTCCCTGCGGACCAATATAGGCATTTTGGGGCGGTTTGTAGAGTTTTCGGGCCAGTTCATCGACCATCCGCTCAAATTGTTCTTCCCGCTTCAGCGGAAAAACCGGCAACAGGTAATCCGAAAGCGCCATATTGGCCACAATCTGCCCCTGCCTTGTAATCGCGATGTTCTTCGGTACCATGGCGGGGCTCGCAGGCACCAGTTCATCCAGCGAACGGAATTCATAACCCTGCTTGCGGGCACCGTCAATGATGTCGGCAAGCGCTTCGGCATTGTCCCTGGAGACCGTATGCAGCAAGATGACGGCTCCCGGATGTAATTGGGACATCACATTCCGGTAGGCGTAATCGCGCCCCCGCTGCGCCCTGACATCCCAATCCTTGTAGGCGACGGACCAGAAGACGTTGGTATAACCGAGCGCCTTACTGACGGCCAGCGTTCTTTCGCTGAAGATGCCTCTGGGCGGCCTCATGAAGCGCATTTCCTTCTGACCGCTGATCGCCGCCACCTGATCCCTGACCTTGTTCAGTTCTGTCCGGATCTGCTCGTCCGTCAACCGGGTCAAATCCGGATGGTTCCACGAATGGTTGCCGACGATATGACCTTCTGCCACCATCCGCCTGACCAGGTCCGGCTGATCTTTCACGTAGTGTCCCGTAACGAAAAATACCGCGGGCACCTGCCGACTTTTCAGCGTGTCCAGAATCTGGGATGTGTAGCCGTTTTCGTATCCGTTGTCAAACGTCAGATACAGCACCCGCTTCCCGGTATCCCCCAGAAAAATCGCGCCATGTTTCTCGATGACGGCTTTGAAGCCTTCTCCGTCAATGGAAGGGAGTGAGCCGTCCTTGCTTTTCTTGAAACCGAAATGGTAGGGCCATTGCTGGGCTGACGCCTCGCATGGACCAAGCAACAGCATCGCGGCAATGAAAGTCATCCATGCCGCAATCCGGAACATATGACCGATCACCCCCGCAATTGTTGTCGTTTCAAGCAAATTGTGCCACAATTCACGCCGATTTATTCTCCATTGCATAAATTCCTTCCCCGGTGACACGCTAAAAGGCACAAGAAACAGAATGCGGGAGGTAAAAACAAACATGCTACGTATGCCACGATTGCACCTGCTCACGCTGTCGGTGGGTTTGATAGCGCTTGTGCTCGCATCCGGTTGCATGCACAACAACCAGCAGTCATCCCCCCAGGGAACTTCCAAAGTCAAAATGCATGCCAATTGGGCGAAGGACGAAAAAAAACGCCAGCCGGACGCGAACAAGCCCGATGCGAAAGTTGCCGGACAGAATACGCCCAATCTGGCGGGCGGACCCGAACACAAAATACGAGAGCCCCATCCGATGACCCTGAGCGATTTGCGCAAAAAATACCGCAGCACGTTCCTGTTGAGCGGTCCGTCGGACAAACGGCAAGTCGCGCTGACTTTTGATGATGCGCCCGACGACAATTTTACGCCCAAGGTGCTGGATGTGCTCAAGCGCGAAGGGATTCGGGCCACCTTCTTCGTGGTGGGCAACCGTGTGGAACAACATCCCGAGATCGTGAAAAGAATGATTGCGGAAGGTCATATCATCGGCAATCACTCTTATGATCACCCGGATTTCTCCAAATTGACGGATGCGCAATTCCGTGACCAGATCCGGCGAACGGACCGGATCATCCGCCAATATGCCAACTACACGCCCAGTTTCGTCCGGCCGCCTTATGGCAACATTACGGAAAATCAGATTTTGTGGCTGGCCAGCCAGCATCGCAAAGTCATCAACTGGAACGTGGACTCGCTGGACTGGAAAAACCTGAGCGCCGAGGAAGTCCAGACGAACGTGCTGGCCCATATCGGTCCGGGCTCGATCGTCCTGCAGCACGCTGCCGGCGGCAAAGGGGAAGATCTGACCGGTACGATCGAAGCATTGCCGCACATCATCCGGAAGTTGCGCAATGACGGCGTCACATTCGTCACGATTCCGGAAATGTTTGGCTGGCCGGAAAGTGCGGTTGCTGGCGGAAACGGCTAAGGCACACCGATAACAGTGAATCGAAAGACAATCCCCGGGGTTCCGATCAATCCCGGGGATGTCCCTGCATTCATTTGGATTTTTTATTTCAACAAGCCCTCAAACGCCAAATACGACACTGATTTAATTTTGATTTGAAATTACGCTCCCGATCAAGCAAAATAGAACTGAACAACAACAAGGAGGCGTAATTTCAACATGAGCAAACCTGCCACAGCACTTTCGCCGGAACTCGTATCTTTGCTGAGGGATGAAAGTTTTGTCTTTCTGACCACCTTGAACGCCGAAACGAAAAAACCGCATCTGAGTGTCGTATCCTGGATTTGGGCGGATGAAGACGGCAAGCGGATCAAAATCGCCGTCGGCCACAAAGGCACCACCCTCAACAACATCCAGGCCGATCCTCATGTGGTCATTGGAACGATCGGTCCCGACATCTGCTATTCCATTACGGGTAAAGCGTCCGTATCCGATGTTTTCGAGCGTACGATGAAATTCCGCATTATTACCGTTGAGGTAGAAGAAGTGGAAGATATCATGTTTTACGGCGGCAAGCTGACGACATTGCCTGCATATGTAAAGACCTATAATGCCGATCTGGCCAAAAAGCTCGACGACGAAGTCGCAGAATTGTTTCTCAATACTTGATTTTGGCCAAGCACAAATAGGGCGATACTGCCGGTCCATCACCAATCCGCGGTATCGCCCTGTTATTTTGCCAGAATACCCGGGAGCCTGATCAGTTTTTCAAAATATCATGATCCACGTAACGTTCGCCATTCAGTTCGCTGATGACATTGATGGCGACTTTGGCGCCGTCTCCGGCGGTCACGATCGTATGCACGCTGACACCGGCAATCGTCCCGGCAGCCCATACGTTTTTCAGATTTGTTTTGCCTTCCGGCGTGCAATCGATCACCGTTTTGATTCGCGGTTCCGTACCCGGTTTCGTCGCAAGTCCGCTTGCTTCCGCCAGGTCGGCAAAAATGCCCGTTGCGATGATGACGTGGGAAGCTTCATAAGTTTCGCCGCCCTCGGTTTCGATCAGGACCGAATTGTCCTTGGCTGTCAGCTTGGTCGCCTTGGCGCTGACCAGTTCCGCACCGAATTTGGCAGCTTGTTTCTTGCCGGTTTCAACCAGATCAGGTCCGGTAATTTCAGGCGCGCCATAGTGATTTTCGATCCATGCCTTTTTCGTAATGCTTTGATCGCTGTCGAGCACCAGCGTCTTTTTGCCTGCTTTGGCCGTGAACAGCGCAGCACTTGCACCAGCCGGACCGGCGCCGATAATTGCTACATCGTACATGTGATCCACTCCCCGCTGAAAAATTGGAAATTTATTCTGATCATATTTTAGCACAGTTGCAGGGCTGGTTTCAAAGCCCGCCGGCATGTTGACCGCCATGAAAAAGACAGCGATCCGTTCCGATCCGCTGTCCCCTAATGCAATCATGCCTTTACGGCTCGTCCCTTTCCATGAAATCCGTCGTCGTTTCTGTAATTTTGCCGTTGTGCAAGGTCACGCGTCCGCCGCCCAATCCTTCATTGATCATCCGGTCGACATCCATGTCGTATTCGTCTCTGCCTTCAAATCGGGCATCTTCTCGCGTTTCTTCTGGCATTTTCGCTCACCTCCCCTTCAATTTGCCCAACCAGGTTGACTTTCATGCAGAAAGGGAATAATAAGCCTATCCATCGACACAAAGGAGCGGATGCCTGAATGCATACCGTTTGGAAGGGCGCCATCAGTTTCGGACTCGTGCATGTGCCGGTCAAAATGTTTGCCGCCACCGAGGACAAGGATATCCATATGCGATACATCCACAAGGCTTGCGGTACCCCGATCACCTATAACCGTGCTTGTCCGCACTGCCAGAAAGAGACGGAATGGGAGGAAATCACGCGGGGATACGAATACGAAAAAGGGCGGTTCGTGCTCTTCGACAATGAAGAACTGGAGGCGATCAAGCCGGAGAATGCCCGCACCATCCAGATTCTCGACTTCGTGGACCTGCAGGAAATCGATCCGGTCTACTACCAGAAAGCGTACTATCTGTCTCCCGACCAGGCGGGGAGCGGCGCTTACAATTTGCTGCTTGAGGCCATGCGCCAATCCGGCAAAATCGGCATTGCCAAAGTGGCCATCCGGAGCAAGAGCAGCCTGGCGGCGATTCGTGCGCTGGGTTCCTGCATCTGCATGGAGACGATGCATTATCCCGATGAAATCCGGGATCTCCGGCAAGTGCCGAATCTGCCTTCGGAAACAAACGTGAACGAACGGGAACTCGAAATGGCCAAAATGCTGATCGACCAGTTATCCGCCCCCTTCGAACCCGAAAAATATACCGACGATTACCGCATCGCTCTGATGGATGCCATCCAGCGCAAAATTGCCGGACAGAGCACCGATGTCGTTGCTGCGCCTGCCGCGGAGCGTACCAATGTCATCGATCTGATGGCGGCGCTGCAAGCGAGTCTGGAAGCCGTCAAGTCGCCGCCCGTCACGTCGCCGGCAAACAAGAGGACCGACAAAAAACCGCGGGCACCCCGCAAACGAAAAACCGAAGCCACGACCTGAAACGGCACTTGGCCGCCTCCTAAGGCCAATCCAGAAACAGCAGCGCCATCACCCCGGCAATTCCGAATGCGGCAGCCGCCGACCGGATCAGCAAACCGGAACGGCCGGGCATTTCTTCCGCGTGCAGTCTGCTCCGGAACACCCGCCAGACAAAATCTGGATGCAGCACCGCAAACCAGGCCGTTCCCGTTATCGCCACCAGCAGAATCAGCAGCAGCATTGACATTTGCGGCCAGACTGCCGCCATCACCATATCGATTCCCACCTTATCGCAAATGCAAAGTCATCGTCCCTCTCCTTTCTCTGTATGATGAAATGGACGCAAACGTGCTTGATCGGGGCGATTAGCGTTGCTCGCCGTTGCCCCCTGCAAGGGGGGCACGGGGGAAGATGGAAGGATGCCAAATCTGAAGGATGAGGGAACTCCGATGACAACCACAGTGGTGAAACTGGGTGACTTTGAATTACCGGTATCCCATCCGGACAAGCTCATCTGGCCGGAAATGAATATCACCAAGCTTCATTATTTGCAGCTTCTGGCGGCGCTGGGACCTTATTTGCTGCCCCACACCCGGCAACGGTATTTGACGACCATCCGGTTTCCCGAAGGCATCCGGGGCAAGTCTTTTTACCAAAAAAACGCCCCCAGGCCAACACCATCGTATGTGCGGACTGCAATCAGCGGGGGCAACCAGCATGTGGTGCTCGACTCGATGCAGACGCTGCTTTGGCTGGGGAGTCTGTATTGTCTGGAGTTTCATGTCTCTTGCGAGCGGATTGACGACTCGTTGCCGGACCGCTGGATTTTGGATATCGATCCCTCGGTGGACGAGGAACCCCGGCTGATGGAAGCGGCTATGCTCGTCGGAGACTTGCTGCATTCACTTGGACTGGATGCCGTGCCGAAGACATCCGGCGCCACTGGCATCCAAATCGTCATGCCCATCGAACGGGGACCAACATTCGACGATCTGCGATTATTCGGCAAGTTCGTGTCGGCCTATCTCACTGCTCGCAATCCCCAACTGTTTACCATGGAACGATTCAAAAAAGACCGGCAATCGCGGATTTACCTCGATTACTTGCAATTTTATGGCGGCCGCACGCTTGCAGCACCTTATACCCCGCGTGCCCGACCGGGCGCACCGGTGTCAACGCCGCTTTCATGGGATGAAGTGCGCCGCAATCCGTCCGTCACCGACTTCCATCTGATGAACATTGCCCAACGGCTGCAGGAGCGAGGCGATCTCATCCGCCAGCTTCCGCCCCAGCCGCTGCAGCAAGTGCTGGACAGCATGCGCAAGCAGCTGCACTGAAAATCGGGTGATCGGCGCATGCCCCCGCTGCAAGAACAAAAAATGCGCTTGCAGCAGCATGCGCTCATCAGGTGAATCCTCCCCTGGCTGTGCCCTACAGCAAGGGGGAGAGCATGCGCGCAAGCGCCTGGCCAATCTTCTCCCTGCGCGGCCGGATGCGGTAGGTGGAATAGTCAACTTCCACGCTGTGCTGCAAATCTTGCAAAAAATCCCGCTCCAGTTCGGCAATGCGCTCCGTATCGTAAATCCACGCAATGGTCTCGAAATTGTAAAAAAAGCTGCGCAAATCGATGTTGGCGCTGCCGACCGAAGCCAGCAGGTTGTCCACGATGACTACCTTGGCATGGATGAATCCGCGCCGATACTGCCAAAACCGCACACCATACTTCAGCAATTGCCCGACATACGACATGGTCGCCGCATGCACCAATCGCGTATCGGGCACCAGCGGCACGATCATCCGCACATCGATCCCGCTGATCGCCGCCGTTTTGAGCGCCATGGCGATGCTGGCATCCGGGATAAAATACGGCGTGGCGATCCAGATGCGTTTTTTGGCCGTCGTCAGCGCGGCGAACAGCGTTTCATGTATCGCATCCGCCCGCCGATCAGGGCCTCCCGCCACAATTTGGACAACCTCATTGCCCGAACACTGGTGAACGGGAAAAAAACCGGGATCTTTCAATTTTTCACGTGTCGCGATCTCCCAGTCTTTCAAGAAGACTTCCTGCAGCCCGTATACCGCATCGCCTTCAATCGCCAGATGGGAGTCCCGCCAGAACCCCAGCTTGGGATGTTTGCCGAGATATTCGTCACCGACATTGATGCCGCCGACAAATCCCTTGACGCCGTCTACAACGAGAATTTTGCGGTGATTGCGGTAGTTCATCCGTTTTTTCAGGAAAGAGGGCCGAAACGGAAAGAAGCTGGCAAAATGCGCGCCCGCTTCTTGCAATGGCCCGAAATAACCGCCTCCCAATTTGATGCTTCCTATTCCGTCATACAGCAGCCGCACCTGGACGCCGCTTTTGGCCTTTTTGGCCAGTTCGTCGCGGAATTGCCGCCCTGTATTGTCATCCCTGATAATATAGGAAGACATGTGGATATGATGCGTTGCGCCACGAATCGCTTCCAGCATGGCCTGGTAGGCGGCTTCCGCATTTGTCAGCACCCGGGTGCGATTGTTCCCCGTGATGGGAGATGCGCCGGATTTGCGCAGCATCGCAAACAAACGCTCCTCCCGGACAAAATCCGGATTGGGCATGTCTTCCGGACGCAGAATCAGCCGGCTCTTGTCCAAAATTTCGGCACGACGCTGCGCATCCGTTCCGGAGCGCTTGTTCACGCGTCTGCGCCGTTGATATTCGCGGGCCAGAAAATAATAAAGCACAAAACCGACCATCGGAAACAGAAACAGGATAAACAGCCAGGCCATCGCATTCGAAGGCCGCCGGTACTCCAGCACCAATATCGTCGCGGCCTGGAAAATGAACAACAATAGCGCCGCGGTCAGCCAGTGCATGACTCAACCTCTCTTCGTCATTTGCTACTCCGATACATCTCCTATCATCTTTACCGGAATTGCAAGTCCGAAGTCAAGTCCAGCAACACATCTTTTACCGCCTGATGGAGCCGCTGCCGTTCATTTTCACTGACCTGAAAATAATAGATGCCATTCAGCATGACGCCGCTGCCCCGGATTTCTGTCGTTTCGACAACCGCTTCTTTCTTTTGCAGTTGCCAAATCCACCGTTTCATCTGGTCAAACGATACATTGGTCCGGACATGCTGCGCCGCCTGGTCCAGCATTGCGGGCAGCGACCTCACCGCATCGATGCGGCTGGCCCGGCGCAACAAGTCGCCGACAACCTGGCGCTGCCGGGCATTGCGGCCAAGGTCCCCCCGCGGATCGTCATACCGCATTCTCGCAAACTTCAAAGCCTGCTCGCCATCCAAATGTTGCGGTCCTGCCGGAAAGACGTGTCCCAAATATTCGAAAGCAAACGGATTGTCGACGTCGACGCCACCCAACAGGTCAACCAGCGCAACGAATCCTTCCATGTTCACCTGCACGTAATAATCGATGGGAATGTCCAGAAAATGTTCGACTGCGGCAATGGTTCCTTCAATGCCATCGTAAGCATAGGCATGATTGATCTTGTCGTCGAAACCGCGATTGACCATGCGGGTTCGCGTATCACGGGGGATGTGAAACTGGAACACCCGCGCGCGATCCGGATTGACGGTTATCAGCAAAATCGTGTCCGTGCGGCCGCGGTCACCGGGACGCTCGTCAACCCCCAACAACAACAGCGTAAACGCTTCACTGCGCGCTTCAGTATCTGCCGGATGACCTGTCATGCCTTCCATAACTTTGGTTGTCCGGGCGCGAAGCTCCGGATCCGTGCTGACATAGACAGGTTTGTCGGCCGACAGGGGCTTGTACATGCGGTCCGCTGTCTGTTTGAACGCCAGGTACAGACAGAGACTGGCGCTTGCCGCCAGGAGCAAAAGCGCTGCCGCAATCCACACCATTCGCCGTCTCCAGCGCTTGATGCGCCGATTGTCTCCGATTTCCGAGTGTTCGCGCATGCCGGTTCCACCCCAACCCCATTTTCGTCCATCCGCTTTCTCACCCAACATGTCATCACCCGACATATTCAATCAGGCACAATGCGGCCGGGTTCGGTTGCTTCACGTCTGCACCCGCTCTCAGCTTCAGCAGGGACCGCTCTTCGGTGTCACACTCAAAAAACGTTTCCACACGCTGCTGAAAGCCCTGGGCCTGCGAAGCGGCCCGTACAGTCGCAATGCGCGTCGGCACGGTTTCCGACGTTTCGATCCAGTACTCGACGGAACCGGACCCGTTGAAGGCGCCAGCCCGACACAAAAAGCTGACACTGAGAATGATGGCGCCCGACGGCAGCCGGAACGTTTCCGCGCCACCCCTGGCCGGAAATGCGCCCGTGGCCCCCTTGATACTGATGAGCTTCTTCGTCAGTAGGGCGCGATTGTTCTGGCGAAATCCGTGATCCGAATCGAAAAAGGCCGTCTCGGCCGTACCGGACAAGCTGCGGCAATTCCGGAACACGATCAGCGGCTGGCCGCCGATATTCTGCCGATTTGTTTCATCTTCGTTCAGATAGACGATAAAATCGGCTGCGTTCATGCCATGGGCAAATTCGCAATTCTCATACACAACGTTATGGGGATAGCGCCAGGACGTATTCAGGAAACTGTATGCATGCCGTCCCATCAGCGCGCATTCCTGGAATTTGATGCTGGGCATTTTCTGGTTTTTTGAACGGAAGATGGCGTTGACCGCGGGCTGCAACCGAAACGCTTGCGAAGACATGTCGCAGTTGATGAAAGAAACCGTCCCGTCGTTCCATTCGCACTCGATCAACTTGCTGTCGGCGTTGCGGTGCTCAAATCTGGCGCCGATGCAAAGGAAACGCTGTACGCCGCCCGAATGGCTGCCATTCAGCAGTTTGAAAAAAGTGCCGCCCCGGGATTTGTCCCGGTGAATCAGACTGCCGCCCCATACGTTGATGTTGCCGCCTTTTTCGAATACCAGATAATCGCCTTCCGACACTTCGAACTGGCAGGCAAAAAAGTTGTAGTTCAGAAACTGGTCGGAACCACCTGTGCCGGGTACGTAAACCGCCTTGTTGACGCGACCGGCAATGCCGCAATGATACCAGGTCATTTCGCTGTTGGTGTTGGTGCCTTCCAGCCGGAAGATCTCGTTCCATGTCCCATTCCACAAACAGCGTTCAAACGTGCAGTTTTGGGCGCCGCCCTCCGAGTACGAATACATGAAGTTGTTGACCGGGTTTGTCGATACGAATTCAATATCCGCAATCGTCAGAAACATCCAGGCATCATTGTTGTACAGCAAATACCGGTCCGGCGCAGCATTGCCATAGATGATTTGCGTCAGGCCGCGGCCCGCCCCCTGGATGTGGAGCCCGACCGTCCTGGATTTGTAGCTTCTGCGCATCAACGCTTCCGGTTTGGCGATGTAATAGCTGCCCTCGGGGATGTACAGCTTGGCCCGCCCCCGTCGGTTGGTGTCACCAACGGCACTCGCCGCCGGGTTGGCCGCCGCGGATGATTCCACCCATGCCAATGCCCGCAAGAATGCCTCCGTGCTGTCTTTTGTGCCTGTCGGATCTGCGCCGAAATCGTGAAGATTGGCTACGGCCTGGCCATTGGTACCGGTCAGGGCAGAAGCGGCTGCAACCGCTGTAACATCGTCATGCGCCCAACGGTTTCGCAGCACGCCTCCGGTCAGCAGTGCAGCCAATGTGGCAGCCAGACCGGCCAGAAACTGTTTTCTGCCCATTTTTTTGCCCGATTGTCGTTCCATCCGTTACCCTCCCTGTCCGGCCAGCCTGTTGTGCGGACCAGCGCCGTCCGCGGGCCGCCGCACCGCACGTCGCCCGCCCAGTCGGGTCAGCAGTGCGGGACCCAGCACCATTACGACATATGTGCCAAAACAGTAGCCGAATGCATTCATCAGATCACCACGATAGAAGATGAACAAGTAACCCGCGACAAGCGCATGTACATACCGGTTTCCGGCAGCGCCGTTCTCCAGTTTGCGGATAAACAGGGCGACGGCGGCCGCGCCGGCCACGACGCCAAACCAGCCGAAGTTGAAGTAAAATTCGCTGGGAAGCGGGTTGGAAAGGTTGCTCATGTCAAGCGCATATCTGGCGGACAAATAATCACCGATCGTTTCGCCGGAACTGACCGGTTTGCCGGACCACAGGCTGCGGGGCACGAAAAACAGCAATGCGCCAAGCAGCCGATACCCGTATGCAATGCCGGATTCCGACACAAACCGGATGGTCGCGATCAGATTGGCATAAGCGTCGAAATGCAGCTCTGACAATTGCGCAAACATCAGTTCCTGCAAAGAAGGCAATGCGAACGAACGCAAGCCATAGCGAAAATAATTCAGCAGCGGAAACACCAGAAACAGGCCGCCCAGCATGATGAAGGCGAATTTGCCGGGCGTCAGCTTGTGGGCGTAAAACAGGTAAATAACCAAAATGATGCAAAATCCGAGATAGAACCGGCTCGTATTGAACGGGCTGATCTGATACAGCAGCATAAGCGTGGAAAGGGCCAGATAACACGCCGCTCCCAAGCTGCGCACATTGCGGCGGTGCTCAAACGCAAACAGCCAGTTGGCCAGCACGATCCCTTGCGAAACGATGCCCGCAAGCAACATCAGCGTTTTGTCCAAACCAAAATCGGCATATCCGACATACCCCAGAAAAAACGGAATGCCGAATTTGCCGAAAGTGACCGCCGTCACCGCCAGCGCCAGCAATCCGTAAATCTTTCTCGTTCCGGCACCGGCCAGCGGAAGCGCTGGTTGATCTGCAACCTCCAGCAGTGGCCTTCCGGCCGGAATGCCCCATCGGACCAGGAGATAGGTGAAGTTCCAGACCAGGATGACCAGATTTGCTTGCCACACGCCATCTAGTTCGATTGGCATCGTATTGGGAAATACGGTGCCGCCTCCCATCTGGATGACCGGCGCCAGAAAAAAAAACGAGTAGACGAAAATCCAGACGATCGTGTCCAGATTGAGCCTGGTTCCCCGCAGCCCGTGATAAAACCCGATCGTCACCATGAGCAATTGCAACAGAAACATCGCCACCAGCCATGGCTGTTCCCAATGGATCAACTGGAAGTAGCACAGCGTGGCGTTGCCCAGAAAAAAGCAAAACAGCAAGTACAATTTGAGCATGGTCCACCTCCCGCCTTCAGACTTTGCCTTCGGCGGTCGTTCGGGTTCTTCGGGCAAAAGGAAACCGGGCTGTCAGCCTGGTCCAGACGATATGAAACTCTTCGATCTTCAGCCACCTGATCGCCAGCACGTACAGCGCCAGACCGAATCCGATGCAGCCGATCACCACAACCGCTTCCCCCAATCTGTCCGGCGAAAGCAGATTTGCGATGAGCCGGTAAAGTTCATGGGCAATCCAGGAGGCGCCTCCGGCAGCGCCCAAAATTTTGGCCACAAACGGAAAGGATACCCCGATGACGTGCTCCCGGTTTTGCCGCTTATACGCATAAACGAGATAGCAAAACGAGAGCACGAGCGCAACCAGCGTCGATACCGCGATGCCGATATGTCCCATCCGGGGGACTAGCAGCAAACATCCGGCAACAAATCCGGCCGTATATCCAAGCGAATAGTATATCGGAGTGCGAAGATGCCCTCTGCTGAAAAACAGCTTGTTGAAAAAGTCCCGTACCGGCATGATGACAATACTGGCGGCCAAAACGAGCAGCACCCCCGATGTCATGCGGGTGGCTTCGGCGTCGAATGCGCCTCTTTCGAACAAAATCTGCACGATCGGCTTCGCAAACAGCATGCAGATCAAGCAGACCGGCACCAGCATGAGCAGCAGACTCTTGATGCCGGTCGACACGATGGCGTCATAAGCACGGCGATTGTTTTCCGCCAGCATTTGCACCGCGGAAGGATAGGTGGCGCTGACGAGCGCCGTTCCAAACAGCGTCACCGGCAACAGGATGATCCGGTTGGCATAGTTGATGGCCGAGGCGCTGCCGGCATCCAGATACGCGGCAAAATAACGGGTCGAAAATACCATCGACTGTTCGATCAGGACGAGCACGATGATGGGCAGTGACATGGCTAGCAGCTTGTGCAAATAATCGTCCTTCAAACTGATATACATCCTGTAGCGAATGCCTTTCATGCGCAACACCGGAATTTGGACGAGCACCTGCAACACATTGCCGACCACAAATCCCCATGCGACGGAATAAATGCCCCAGGATTGATGAAACAGCAACATGAACGCAATCACGACAATATTGTTGATCACAGTCAGCAAAGCCGGCACCGTAAAATGGTTCACGCTGTTCAGGACGGTGGACTGCGCGTAGGACAAACCAAAAAACAGCATACCAGGCAACAGAATCCAGAATAGTTGCTCGATTTTGCGATGCTCTTCGGGCGTGCTTGCAAAAAAGCTGGTCAACGGGTCGCTCAGTCCATAGCAAATGCCGATGACCAGCAGGATGATGACGAAAAACCAGTTGACGACATTGCTGAACATGCGCGTTGCTTCTTCCGGGCTTTTGCCGACCCGCTCCTTGATGAACAGCGGAATAAATCCCGTAATGAATATGGCGCTGACAAAAGCGAGAATGATCGACGGGACCGTATTGGCAAACAGATAGGCGTCCGTATCTACGTGTGCGCCGTATTGGGCGGCCAACAGCACTTCCCGGAACAGTCCAAGCACGGCGCTGAGCAAATTTCCGGCAAACAGGACGATGGCGCCGGACACGATCATTTTGGCGTTCATGCAGCAACTCCCAGCATGCTGATACGATCTGTAACAGCCGTTTCTTCGAATTTACGATACAATTTGTATCATGTCAAGACGCTAACCCCCCCAGAATGTTTACCGGCAGGTGTTTACCCGATATACTCAATGGCGCAAATGCCGCGTACCGCAGCATTCACCGCTGCATTCGAGGTTGCGACAATATGCCGCTTGGCATCCGTATCGCACAGGAAGTTGACGTCCACGGCCACGTTGATTCCGTTAGACGGCAGATTGCCGATCGGAGCGGCAGTCGCCAGCGTCGTCGGCGTCGCCTCCGACGTCTGCACGAAAAACTGCCAGCCGGGCGTCGTGCTTGTCGTGGCGCCTCGCGGCACGTTGAATATAATCTTCGTAATCAGACAGTTCAACGGCAAATATACATCTGCAGGCGCTGTGCGCGTGCCAAGCGCATTGTCCGCGTTCGTCAGTTTCACCACGCGCTTCTCCGTCTCGCCCCTGGCGCTCTGGTGCCAGCCCAGGCTGCAGTCAAACACCCGGTTCCAGTTGCCGCCCAATCCGCCGTTGTTGCTTCTGCAGTTCGAAAACGTGATGACGGGCGTACCGCCCCGGTTGCCTCCCGTTTGCACAATCTCGACAAAATCCTTGGCTTCGTCATTGTTCATGATTTCACAGCCTTCATAGCGGATCCGGGATGTGCGCGCAAACGCGTTGCCTCCAAACACGTATTGATGTTTGCCCTGCAAGGAACAATTGATCCACGAGATGACGGGACCGGCGTTGTTCCGCAGGTTGAATACCGCGTTGACGACATTGATGTTCGGCATGTAGGACTGTACCGACTGGTCCAGATTGATGAATTCGATCGTCCCCATGTTCCAGTCGCACTGGATGAGCTTTGCCGTCGGATGGATCAATTCCATCCTGACGCCTTCCAGATGGAAGCGGCAGGCACCCAGATTGTGCGTTTCATTGCCCAGAATGAAAAACGTACCGTTGGTATCCGTACCCGTGCCATTGCCCACATACATCAGGCTGCCCCCCCAGATGTTGACGGAGCCGCCTTTTTGCAGATTCAGATAATTTCCCCGGCTCACCTCGAACTGGGTGGCAAAAAAGTTGTAATTGACCATCTGGTCGTTGCCGCTGTTCACCGGATCACCCGGCGTGTAGGGAATGTGGATCGCGTTTTCGAATTGATCCTGGAATCCGCAATGCATCCAGGTCATTTCGCTGTTCGTATTGTTGCCGACGAGCCTGAGCACTTCTTTCCAACCGCCGCCCCAGTTGACCCGTTCGAAATAGTAGTTTTGCGCCTGACCGAGCGAATAGGAGCGCATGAATCCGTTCCGGAGCGAGCCTGTATATTTGCCCACCGAAGTGAAGCGGATATCGCGGAAGGTCAGCCATTGAAACGCGTTGTTGTTGTTCAGCAAATACGTATCCGGAACGGTTGGATGGTAGATGATTTCGGTCGTCGGATTGCCCGCCCCCTGCACGATCAGCCCTGCCTTGACCGGCAGGCCGATGCTGCCCGGCAACAACGCTTCCGGCTGCCTGATCAGATAGCGCCCGGCCGGAATATACAGTACATAACGCACTGCCTGTTCATTGTATTGATTGAAACGGATCGTCTGGCTGACGATAAATTCGATCGCCCGGCGAAATGCTTCCGAATCGTCTGTTCCGGTACCGATCGTCTGGCCTTGCTGCTGCTGGTAATCCCCTTTGGCTCCAAACGATTTGACGTTGACCACGGAAAGTTCCCGGATATCGAACGGCGTACTGCTTCCGGCGGGTCCCTGGGGACCTGTCGGACCCCGCGGACCCTGGGGACCTGTCGGGCCCCGCGGGCCTTGCGGACCTTGCGGGCCCTGGGGACCCTGTGGACCTTGCGGACCGCGTTCACCCTGCGGACCGCGTTCGCCCTGCGGTCCCCGCTCGCCTTGCGGGCCCCGCTGGCCTTGTGGGCCCTGCGGCCCTTGTGGACCCTGGGGACCCTGCGGACCGCGTTCTCCCTGTGGACCGCGTTCGCCCTGCGGTCCCCGCTCGCCTTGCGGACCACGCTGGCCTTGTGGGCCCTGCGGCCCTTGTGGACCCTGGGGACCCTGCGGACCGCGCTCGCCCTGTGGCCCCCGTTCGCCTTGCGGACCCCGAGGGCCTTGCGGCCCCTGCGGACCGCGCTCACCCTGCGGGCCGCGTTCTCCCTGCGGACCTTGCGGGCCGGTGGGCCCCGTGGGACCCGGGGGACCCGCCACACCACCGGCATCGATCAGTTCATCGATCGCCGCCTTCAGGCTGGCATCATTGGCATTAATCGCTTTCAGTGCATCCGATAACGTTGTATCCGGTGTTATCTCACGGATGACAGGTTTATCTGCCATGGGACATTCCTCCTTTACACCAACTTATGGAGGAACGTACCAATCAGCAGCGGCGTTTGCCAATTCATCTGCCCCTGCACGAATGTAACAGCGCGACGGCTGAGACATTCAGCGCGCCTGCACGGAACGGGCAAATATTTCTTCATACAGCGCCGTTGTGCGTTTCACATACTGCTCCTTCGTAAACTCGCGACGAAACAGCTCGCCGGCCCGGCGGCCCATTTCCGCATAGTCGGACGAAAATACCCGGATCACCGCATCCGCCAGCGCTTGCGCATCTCTGGGCGGAACCAGGTAACCGCAGCCTTCCCGCACCATCTCCGGCACACCGCCCACATCTGTTGCCACGATGGGCAGTTCGGCGCTCATCGCCTCCAGAATGACAGTCGGAAAAATATCGTATACGGACGGAAGTACGAGCAAATCGCTCTGCCTCAGCAGTTGCGAAACATCCCGGCGCAATCCCAGCATGTATACCGTTTCCTGCAGGCCTGCTTCGGCCACCATGCGCATCAACCGCTCTTTGTACGGTTTTTCGTGCGCAAAGGCGACATCACCCACAATGACGACCTTGATTTCCGGATGCGCCGATTTCCATGCGGAAGCCGCAGCAATCAAATATTCCAGTCCCTTCATGGGAGACAATCGTGCCACCGCTACGACAATCCGGTCTTCCTCCGACAGCCGCAGTTCCCGGCGCAAACAGCTTCCCTCCCCCGAACCGCGGGTTGGCTGCGCTTCCGCAATGCCGTTGTAGATTTTCACCAGCTTGGCGGATTCCCGGTTGAACCAGCGAAACATCAGTTTGCTTCTTTCGCACAGCACGACGACTTTGTCATTCAGCACGTGGTTCAGCCATCCGACGAACCGGTAGGCAAGCAGGGGGCTTCGCGCCAGTTCATGAACCGTCTGCACGGTCGGAATGCCCATGATGCGTCCCACCGCATTCGGGCCGATGGTTTCCATTTTGTGCGAATGGATCAGGTCAATATGGTATTGTTTCACAATGCGCCTGATATGCAGGAAGGAACGGAACAACCGCCAAAGGTTGCGAAAGTAATAGCCGAAATCCGTCGGTTTGCCAAACACGGCCACCGGGCCGAACAGCACCGTTGCTCCTGCAGCCTTGTACGCTTCCACATATGGCGAAGGACCGGGGAGCAGGACAAACGCACGATATTTGTCCGGATCGAGCCCCCGGACCAATTGCAGCAGAACGGCATCCACACCGCCCACCTGGCTGGCGTAGGGTTGGACGAACAAAATATGTTTCAATGCGCCCACCTCATACGTACTGAAATGCAATCTGGTGTTTGGCCGCCAGGCTGCAGAAGCGGTCCGCAATCATCCTGACGTCGCGATTGCCGGCCAGACTGTCAAAAATGTAGATGTCCAGGCTGTTGTCCTGCTTGCACAAATCGTACAGATTCAAGATGACGGTACTGCCGAACGAGAACAGGTGGATTTTGCGGATGCCGTTGCGGCGCATGACGACATAGAGCAGTTCGCCGGGCAATTTCCTGGGAAGTGTCAGGCCGCACCCATCCTCTTCCACGGACCGGCGTTCTCCCGGATGCTGCTTGAAAAACAGCGGCACATCGCGATTACCCAATGTTTCATAAACCTTCTTCCGGATGACCCTCAAATATTGCCGCCGTTCCGGCACTGCATCGAGAAACGGATCGGTCAGCACCACGGCTATCGCATCATGGCCCGCAATCTGGCGGTCGATTTCGCGCAATTCGGGATAGAGGTGGTCACATTCCCGGATGACTGCCGGCAAGCCCAGAAACTGGTCGAACGGCAGCGGCAGTCCACGCGTTTTGCGGCGGATCGGATTGCGCCTGTTCGTTGTGACGAGCGACGGCCTTTGCAGCCAGACGGCATCGACCCACTTCAGGCTGCCAAAATAGCCGCCGGGCAGGCCAAACCACGGCGCCGCCCACTTCAGCAGCCGCATGTGCCAGCGGGTATGCGTACTGTTGTTGATATAATTGCCGAAGCCTTCTTCATACAGGTTTACCCGCTTGCGCTCGCTGCTGAATTTACGGATGACGGCATATTCCATGGCCACGAAATCGTGTGCGACAAACACTTCTTCATAACCGGATATATCCTGCAATTCCGCCGGCAGCAATTTGGGCCAGTTGTGGTAGAAGAAATATTTGCGCAGCGGATGAAGGGAATGTTTGAACTGGTCAATCTGTCCGTCGTCGATGAACATGACCCGGTTCCAGACGCCGGTTTCCTCCACCTTGCGGGCGAAATCCGCCGCATCCCAGAAATGGTTCAGCACAACGAGGTCGCAGCACGCAAAGCCGCAACCTTCCTTGATGAGCCTCGCAATCAAATACTGATAAGGTTTGGTGCAAACGAACAGCACGCCCTGTTCCGAATTTGCCTTCACCGGACCTGGACTCCCTTCCATTCCTGAAAAATGTGCAAATGGCGTTCGACCATGCAATCCATCGAATATTTCACCGCCAGTTCCCGGCTGCGCCGGCCAAAGCGCAAACGCATTTCGCGATCCTGCACCAGCTTAAGGCAACTTCGGACCAGGGCATCTTCATCGTCTGGCGGGATGACAAACCCGTTCTCTCCGTCGCGAACGAGATCGTGTGCCGCCCCCGCCTTTGTCGTCGTGATGATCGGCAGTCCGAAAGCAGCCGCTTCGTTCAATACGAGCCCCCATACGTCATGTCGGGTCGGCAGCACGAAGATGTCGGCGGCTTTCCAATAGGCGACCAGTTCCCGCTGTTGCATGAAATCCAGCAGGGTTACATTGCGCACGTTCGACTCGCGCACCATTTGCGCATATCGCGTTTTTTCCGGTCCGCCGCCAACCAGCAGCAGGCTGACGGACCGTCCCTCCGCTTCTTGCTGGATCCTGGCAAACGCCCGGATGAGCACATCAAAACCTTTGCGGGGAATGAACTGGCCAACACCCAGCAGCGTAACTTCTCCCAGCCGGTGCTGCGCCTTGAACTTCGCCCTTTCCGTCGGGGACAGCGGAGCCGTTGCTCCGTCGGGCAATTCGGCTGCAGCCAGCGGATATTCGCGAATCCGGCTGCCATCGGCCCCATAATGGCGCAAATATCGGGTACACTGACTGCCGGATGAGAGCCACAGGCTGGCGCTGGAAATCAGATACGTCTTCAGCTTGCGCAGCAGCCACCGTTCATCACCCGGAAAGCCGCCATCCGAATTCAGGATGAACGGTTTGCGATGCAGCTTGAGCCAATGAATGGCGATCATTTCCGTCGGCGAACTGTAACAGCCGAGGATGTACACATCGAACGGCTGCGCCGCCAGTTCCCGGATGATGGACGGATTCAGATGCTTATCCAGCCCAAAAGTGCGCCCTTTCAAAAATTTGTACCGGAAATGCCGGCCCAGTCCGTCCACTTTCCACTGCCGGTTCGCTTCATTGGCGGCCTCGAACCAAACCGTCAGCTCACAGTGTCGCCCCAGCCGGTTGAAAAAATCAACGCGATAGGGCGAAGGAATATTGGTCAAAAAAAGCACTTTCACCCGGTTCTCTCCTTGGGATTGCCGGTTGCCTGCAAGTGGCGGACCGTCGTCCGCACCTGCAGGATCAGCAAAGTCAATAGAACGCCCACGCAGGCGCCGAAAATATCCAGCATGACATCATCCGGCAGCGGCGTCCTTCCTTCCACAAATGACTGGTGAAATTCATCTGCAGCCGCGATCGCCACGACGATCACCATCGTCGCAGGCACCAGCAGCTTGCCGCTGCGAAAAAGGGTATGCAACAACAAGAGCAGCAAACTGCCCGCAACGGCATATTCCAGCAGGTGGGCAGCCTTGCGCACAAAAAATTCGGCGAACCCGCCGGGGCCCAGAGCCGCGATGCTGACCGGACGACCGCCATACGTGAACGCCACCTCCGACAGCGCTTCATGCCATCCCGTCTGTTCCATGACGCGCCCCAACCACTGGCGCATATCCTGTTTTTCATAGGGCTGGGAGGAAAACAGGAACATGAGAAACAGCCAGCCTACCAACATCAATCCCCACCGGTACCTGACCATGCTACACAATGTCCCAGGTGACGGGCGTTCCCGCTTTCAGCGCACGTGCAGCGGTTCTGCCGACCAGCAGGTCTTTGTATTTGGGCGCCAGTCCATAGCCGGGACGGACGATGCGCAGATTGTCATCGCCGAGCGGCTCTCCCGCCGCCACATCCCTGCTGATGTATAGCGAACGCCTGAACTTCAGCGAAGCGTGATCTTTCTCGGTACGGCCGTAATGCACGCGCCCCAGCGCCTGCCAGGCCCGCCCGGTTTCCGCGACAAGCTGCTTCATCTCTTCCGGCTCCAGCGAAAAAGCCGCATCTACGCCGCCATCCGCACGGGACAGCGTAAAATGTTTTTCAATGACCGTCGCCCCCAGCGCCACCGCCGCCACCGGAACGCCGATTCCGAGCGTATGATCGGACAATCCGACCTCGCAATCGAACAGCTCGCGCAGATGCGGAATGGTGCGCAGATGGCTGTCGGCAGGAGACGCCGGATAATGGCTGGTGCATTTGAGCAGCACAAGTTCGCGGCAACCCGCTTCCCGGGCAGCCGTTACGGCCTCATCCAGTTCCGCGATCGTCGCCAGCCCCGTGGAGAGGATGAGTGGTTTGCCGGTGGCCGCGACGCGCCGGATGAGCGGCAGATCGTTGTTTTCGAACGAGGCGATCTTGTAAAAAGGCACATCCAGCGTTTCCAGAAAATCGACCGCATCCGGATGAAACGGCGTGCTGAACGGAATCAGCCCCAACTTGCGGCACCGCTCGAAAATGGGCGCGTGCCATTCCCATGGCGTATAGGCCTGCTCGTACAACCGATAGAGAGACTGGCCCCGCCACAGACTGTCCGGATCGCCGATATGGAAGTCGCCATCGTTCAGATCCAGCGTCATCTGGCCAGGCAGATAGGTCTGCAGCTTCAATGCATGCGCCCCCGCTTCGGCCGCCGCTTCCACAATGCGCAGGGCCTTCTCCAGGGACTGGTTGTGGTTGCCGGACATTTCCGCAATGATGAACGGCGCTTCGTCCCGGCCAACGGTGCGATGTCCCAGTTTGATGCCGCTCATGAAGTCACCGCCTTCTTCTTTTCCACCTTGATCACAAAAGTTTCGCCGTCCAGCTCAAAAAAGCACGGATACCGTTCGTTGTCCGCGACACGCAGCAGCGCAAATTGGTCGCGCAGGGACAAATCCGGATTCAGCCGACTGTCGGCGGGCCTGCGGCGCGGATAGAAAGTCGGCTCTCCCGTCTGCGGTTTGGCCTGGGACACAATTTCGGGATATCGTTCCAAAAAGGCGCTGCAAAGCTCGCATGTGACGCTGCCAAGCGCCTGCCGCATTTCGTCGATCAGTTCCGTCCCCCTAAACGACAGGACGCGTTGCAGATAGATCGGACCGCTGTCCACTTCCTCCGCCGCTTCGAACAGGCTGACGGGGATGTCATTGCGCCCTTCGAGAATTTGCCAGGTGAGCGGCGACCAGCCTTTGCCCCTGGGCAAATCGCTTGCATGAACGACCAGATTGTGCTTGTGCATGGCCAGCACATCGCGCGGCACGATCCGCTCGAAGCCGAGGTAGAAGGCGACATCTCCCGGCGTCATGTCTTCCAGGTCGTGCAGCCACACGATCTCTTCCGCAAGCGGCTTCAGCTTCGGCATCCACGCAGGGATGAATGCATTGATCCAGTTTCTGCGATCGGTTACGATGGCAATTTTGTCAAACTTCTTTTTCATCGTACCAACTCCTTGGCAATTCTTTCGGCGCCCCGTCCGTCGACCAGTCCCATGGCCCGTGCGGACATTTGATGCATTTCGGCGGGATTGCGGCCCAGCGTCAGCACCGCATCCCGGATATGGCCGGGCCCGACCGCCGAAGATGGGCCCAGCCATCTGACAACCCCGGCACTTGCAGCCGCTTCGGTCAGGGCTTCCTGGTTGCCGGCAACGGTAATGACCAGCGACGGCAAACCCAGGCAGCAGCGTTCCCATGTGGAAGAACCACCCGCACCGATGGCCAGATCGGCTTCGAGCATGAGTTGCGCCATCTGCTCCGTATGCATGATGAAACGGACGTTTTGCATACCGGCACAGCGCTGTTCGAGCAGCCGGGCCCGGGGATTGGACTGGCCCGCCACCACCGTTGCGGTCCAGTCGTGTTCCGCGAGCTGCGCCAATGCGTCCAGCGTCTTCGCGGTTTCTCCCGACGGATCGACACCCCCAAATGAGACAAGCAATTGCCTGGCGCGGCCGTCCCTGCGCACGCGCGGACGAAGCGCTGCAAATTCCTTTCTCAGCAGCGCGTATTGCGGTCCGAGCAGCAGCCGGGTGCCTGGTCCGACGAGGTGGAAATAGCGTTGCTCCGGCCCCAGGTTTGCGTCCAGCAACACGTCGCAGTCGTGCGCACGGTTGGCCAGATCGTCGATCACCATCAGCTGCTGGACATGAGGACGTACATGCTGCTCGTAACGCCAATCCAGGCCGTAGTGATCGACGATCAGCCAGTCCGGCCGCCGCCGGCCGTTCCGGGTGGCCAACCATTCGATCGTCCATTCGGCTTCCGCAGCCGGGGACGCAGCTTCCCCGGGAAGAACGCCGACTTCATAGCCCCTTGCCCGGATATAGGCGATCAGATTGCCTTCCAGTTCCCGGCACAAAAACGCGATCCTTGCCCCCGTGGCAAGCCGCAATCGGTCAGCCAGCACCAGACAGCGCATCACATGGCCCGATCCGATCGACCGGGAAGCATCGGCGCGCACGCAAATGCAAGGAACATGCATCACGAAACATACACCCTGGAACAATCGCCGATCACTTTGCGGAACGCATGGATAACATCTTCCACGTCCCGGTCCGTCATGGCCGGAAACAGGGGCAGCGTCAGCATGCGCGAATACAGCTTTTCCGCATTGGGACACAAACCCGGTTCATAGCCCAGACGGCGATAGAACGGATGCAAATAAACCGGAATGTAGTGCAGATTGACGCCGATGTTCTCTGCCTGCAGCCGGGCAAATATTTCATCGCGGCTGACCCGCAACCGCTCCGGCACCAACTGGACGACATACAGATGCCAACTGGATTCCCCGGCACCGTCCTGATAGGGCAACACCACTGCATCCAGATCGCAAAAAGCTTCATTGTACCGATCCGCAATGGCCCTCCGTCGTTCGACAAACGCCTCCAGCTTCGTCAGCTGGCTGATCGCCAGCGCAGCCTGGAAATCCGTCAGCCGGTAGTTGTAGCCCAGATCCTGCATTTCGTAGTACCAGGTTCCGGACCGTTCCTGTTCCAGCCATTCCGGCTCCCTGACGATGCCGTGGTTGCGGAATCGTTTCAGCTTCATCCAGCAGGTTTCATCATCTGTCGTGACAATGCCGCCTTCTCCCGACGTGATATGCTTGACGGGATGCAGGCTGAAAACGGTCATGTCGCTCCAGGCGCCAACCTTGATCCCCTGGTAGCTTGCGCCAAGCGCGTGCGCGGCGTCCTCGATCAATGCGATGCCCCGGCTTTCGGCGATCCGCCGAAGGGCTGCCAGATCGGCAGGCTGGCCGGTAAAATCGACAGCGATAATGGCCTGGGTCCGCTCGCCCACAAGCGCCTGCACCCGTTCCGGGTCCAGGTTGTACGTTCGTTCGTCAATATCCGCAAACACCGGCCTGGCCTGCTGGTACAAGGCGCAATTCGCGCTGGCCGCAAACGTCATCGGCGAGGTGATGACCTCTCCGCCCGGCCCGACCCCCGCTGCGCTGCAAGCAGCATGCAGCGCAGCCGTACCGCTGGAGAATGCGACAGCGTACCGGGCACCGACCGTTTCCGCGATTTTGCTCTCCAGTTCGGGCACCAGCGGTCCTGTCGTCAGATAATCTCCCTGCAGGGCAGCCATGACTGCCGCCAGATCGTTTTCGTCAAGCCATTGCCGGGCATAGGGCAGGAACGTGCTCCTCATGCGAATACACTCCCAAATATTCCCTGATCTCTTCCGGCGTCAACCACCAGTCGTTCGTATTGCTGCAATAGCTGAACCTTTCGCTCAGCGGCTTGCCGCCATAGCCTTCCGGATCGTCGTCGAGCCAACCGTGGAATTCCGGTTTGATGATGTAATAGTCATCGAACTCCACCGTCTTTCTGGCGTCATCTTCCGTAATCATCGCTTCATGCAGTTTTTCGCCCGGACGGATTCCGACAAATTCCAGTTCGCAATCCGGCGCGATGACATGCGCCAGATCGACGATCTTCACGCTCGGAATTTTCGGGACGAAAATTTCGCCGCCTTTCATCCTTCTCAGGCTGTCCACCACGAACTGGACGCCCTGCTCCAGCGTGATCCAGAACCGGGTCATCCGCTCGTCCGTAATCGGAACCTTGCCGGTATGGCGAACCTTGTAGAAAAACGGAATGACGCTTCCCCTGCTGCCGGCAACGTTGCCGTAACGGACCACCGAAAACCTTGTCGGCTTGTCCCCGACATATGCATTGGCCGCAACAAACAACTTGTCGGCTGCGAGTTTGGTTGCGCCGTACAGGTTAATCGGATTGGCCGCTTTGTCAGTGCTGAGCGCAATGACACGCTGCACCCCCCGGTTAATGGCGGCATCAATGACATTTTGTGCCCCCAGAATATTGGTACGGACCGCTTCGATCGGATTGTATTCGCATGCCGTAACATGCTTGAGCGCAGCCGCATGCACGACGATGTCCACACCGTCAAACGCCCGGTACAACCGGTCGGCATCCCTGACATCCCCGATGAAAAAACGGATTCGCGGGTCCGTAAACTCCTGGCTCATCTCGTATTGCTTCAGTTCGTCACGACTGAACACGATAATTTTGCGGACATCCGACGCCAACATTTTTTGCACGAATTTTTTGCCGAACGAACCCGTGCCGCCGGTCACCAGCACGACTTTCCCTTGAACTTCCATCCCTGACCTTCCTTCCCGACAATTGTCCTGGTCGATACACAACGTATAAATTCCTAATGACATGATACAATCAGTATCAATTCTTCGTCAACCATTTGTCTACAGTTTGTAGCAATCATTCGGTGATCTCCGGATTTGCGACCCGAAACCCGCTCTTTCGATAAAAGCAGACAATTTTCTTGAATGCGATGCATTAATCCCTTACAATTAAGCCAGATTTCATTTTCCACAAATTGCGTTTTCAATCGCGTTGGGAGGATTTGACATGGATTTCTGGACCATTGTCCTGATCGCTATCGTTGTCATTTACGTCATCGTCGTTTACAACAGCCTCATCGGGTTGCGCAACCGGATCAAGGAATCGTTCAGCGCGATTGATGTTTACTTGCAAAACCGTTTCGACTCGTTGACGAAAGTCGCGGAAGCCGTCGTGTCCTATGCCAAACACGAGCGGGAAACATTGGCCGAAGTGACCCGGATTCGAGCCGGCATCGACAGCAACGCGCAATCGCTGTCCGACAAAATCAAGGCATATTCCGATCTGGACAAGGCACTGCAGCGCATCAACATACAGGCGGAGAACTATCCCGATCTGAAGGCGAGCAAAAACTACCTGCATTTGCAACATACGATCAACGATCTGGAAGAGAAACTGTCGGCAAGCAGACGGACGTTCAATGCCAATGTGGCTGCCTACAACACCAAGATCGCTTCGTTTCCGGCCCTCATCATTGCGCGGTTGTTCGGCTTCAAACCGGAATCGCTGCTGGAAATCGAAGAGTCGAAAAAGGTTGACACAACGCTGAAGATGGCAGAATGAATACGCGCAGCAACCTTCTTCGGAGCCGTTCATCCGACAACAAAAGTGGCGTTCCCGCTGGTCCAACGGACTATGGGAACGCCTTTTGATTTGCCGTCAACACTCAAACTAAGCCCGGTTCAGCACGACGCCAATCACCTTTGCGCGGACGCGATCCAGTTTGTCCATCGCCTGCAATGCTTCCCGCTTCCTGACTTTGCCGGAACGGACAACCATGACGACACCATCGCAAAAGGCGGATAGCAATTGCGAATCGGTCACCTCCAGCATGCAGGATGTATCGATCAACACGCAATCGTAGCGACTGCGCAGTCCCTCCAGCGCTTCCAGCATGCGTTCAGAACCGAGACGTTCGGCAGGGGACGAAATGGGACTTCCTGCCGCAAGCAGATGCAAATGGGCCACCATCGTCGGCTGAATTGCCTGTTCAACGGCACATTGTCCGGTCAATACTTCTCCGAGGCCGGGATGGTTGGCGAGCGAAAACAACCGGTGCAAGGCAGGCCTGCGCAAATTCGCATCGATGGCCAGCGTGCGTTTGCCGGACAAAGCAAACATCACCGCCAGATTGCCGAGCAAGGTCGATTTGCCTTCCTTCGGCTTCGCCGACGTAACGGCCACGATTTGATGATCTTGATTGGCATCCGCGAACTGGATATGGGTGCGCAACATCCTGAACATTTCCACGCGACTGGAATCCGGATTGGCCAGTGCGGCCAGTTTATGCTTCCTGATTGCGTCCAACACGAATGCCTTCACCTGCCATCGTCAACTTCGGTACTTCCGTTTTCGTCCATGCAGCGGGACTTCTGCCCACCGGTCGGCAGTCGCGACTGCGAATACGCGATACGCTGCCCAGTACGGGTTTGCCAAACGTTTGTGCAACTTCTTCCTCGGTGCGAATTTTGTCGTCCAGATGCGCAAAGAGCAAGATCAGTCCGACCGAAACCATAACCGACAACACGATGGCTGCCGCCAGCATGCTTGCAAGGCCACGGGATACGTTGCGGGGGCTTTCGCCGGATAGGCCGTCGTTCAAAATCAACACGCCGTCCGCCTGTGCGATGCGGGGCAATTCCTCCTGCGCAACGGCTACAATTCCGTACACGATGGCGGCAGCCAGATCGGGAGACGAATCACGGACGGCGATGTGAATCACTTGCGACTTCTCGGATTGGGTGACTGTGACCTTTCTGGCCAATTGTTCCGGCGTCAATCCCCACTCGGGATGACGCAGCACTGCAGGCCCCATGATCGCAGGTGTTACCATAATTTCCTTGAACGTATCGGTAAACGTCTGGATGGAAGCGGCATGCACGATGATTTGGGCTTCCGCTTCATATTGAGGCACGGCATGATTTTCCTGGTAATAGAGGACGGCACCGGCGAACAGCGCCGCCGTCAGCACGATCCACCCCGATTTGCGCACCAATAGCCGCAGCAATGCCTTCAATTCGGCTTCCATGACGCACACCTCCTTCTGTGTTGCCACCATCACCGCACTTTGAACAACGGTTCAAGCGGCTTGCACCTGAGCCGCCCCAGCAAGTCTCCCCGCCCAAGCGCCTCCGATAGCTGTTCCATCAGTTCATCATAGGCGACCAGAAGTTGTTCGACATCTTCGTCCGTATGCGCGAAACTAATCGTATGCGCACCCAGCGTCAGGATGCCGCAGGCCAGCATTTCCTGCAAATAGAATGTTTTGATTTCCCATGCGCTGAACGGTTCACTGTCCCGGGTGTCCAAAAACGACCAGGTTGGACTGCCGGACACCGAAAGCACGTCTTCCAGGCCGAATTGTCGAATGGATGCGGCAATGCCGTCCATGACGCGTTTCCCCGTACGATGGATTGCCGGAATGACGTCGTAATCTTCGAGCTTGCGCATCGTGGCCAGCGAGGCGGCCAGCGAAAGCGTCTCTCCGCCAAACGTAAACGAGAAAAAAATTTCTTCCATCATCTTCATCAATTCCCGGTTGCCCACGATGGCGGAAATGGGATAGCCGTTCGCCATGCCCTTACCGAAGGTGGCCAGATCCGGCGTGACGCCGAACAATTGCTGTGCGCCGCCCAGGCTGAAACGAAAACCGGTTATGGTTTCATCAAAAATGAGGACGGTGCCATGCCGGCGGCAAAGTTGCTGTACACCTTCCAGAAAACCGGGTTCCGGAGCCGTCTTGTTCATCGGCTCCAGAATGACCGCCGCCACTTGATCCGGATATTCGTCGAATATCCGCTCCAATGTGTCAAGGCGATTGAATTCGAACGGATGGGTCAGTTCGCGAACCGCGCGGGGCACGCCCAGATGGCGTGCCGTCGAGCCAATGTACCAATCCTGCCAGCCGTGGTAACCGCAAACGGCCACATGTTCGCGCGAAGTGTAGGCGCGAGCCAGCCGCACCGCGCCTGCCGTGGCATCGGAGCCGTTTTTGCCGAACCGGACCATTTCCGCGCAAGGAATCAATGCCTTCATCCGCTCCGCCACCTGCATTTCCAGGCGGTGGGCCAGACTGAACGACACCCCGTTTTCCATTTGCCGTCTGACCGCTTCGTCCACATCCGGATCACGGTAGCCGAGTAGCACCGCACCCAAACTGCCGACAAAATCGATATAGGAATTGCCATCGGCATCCCATACGCGGCTGCCCAATCCACGCTCGATAAAATACGGAGAAACGCCATAAGGATATTGGGTTTTGCTTTTGCTGAACGTCTGGCTGCCGAGCGGGATCGATTCCAGCGCACGGGCAAGCAGGCGTTCCGATTCACTGTATCGGGTTGACATGGGTTCACCTTTTCTTCATCTGATATTCATATATTCTTAGTTCAGCTTCAAACCAGAAACAGCAATGCAATGCTTCGGTTCACGTGGCGACGGACGGTTCCAGCACCCACCGGGACGGATTGAGCAGTGCCGGGTCCGTTTCCGCAAATGGCGCAAAATCAAGTCCGTCAGGCGATTGGCCAAACGCGTCGATCAATTGGAGCAGTTGGACATGGTCATTGGCACCCACGATGATCGCATCGGCCTCGGGCAAGTTCCTGACATAGGCAAGCGCCGCCGCCGCAGGTGCAAGTCCCTGTTGTCTGGCGAACTGCCCGAACTTGGCCAGCCGGTCTGCGTATCGATGAAAATAGGCTGGCAGTTCGGATGGCTCCATCAGCAACAGCCCCTGCAAAAAAACCGATCGGACATGGATTTCCGCCCCCCGGTTCCGGCATCGTTGCAGGGCGCCGCTCTGCACCAGACGCTGGTCGAACACATTCACCGGCGCCTGGATCAAATCCAGCGGATAACGCGACATCAGGCTGTCAAGGTCATCTTCCGCATAGACGGAAACGCCGATTTTTCCTGCACGCCCTTCGCCCTTGATGCGCATCAGCCAGTCCATCACCTCATCACCCCAGGCAGACAGCAAATCATCCGGGCGATGGAGCAGCAAGCCATGGACTGCATCGCAACGAAGGCGGGCTAGCGAACGCTCCAGCAAGCGGTCGGCTTCAGCCGGCTCAAATCGCCGCTTGGGACCCGCAAGCAGGGAAGGCAGTTTCGTAATTACTTCAAAAGGATGCCTTTGTGGCAGCAGCGCACCCAGTATCGCTTCGCTTTCACCATAGATCGCCGCCGTATCCAGTATCCGGATGCCATTCGCCGCTGCCATCTCCAGCATGCGACGCACTTCATGCGGCGGTGTTTTGCCGTTTCGGTTAGACACGCCGTAATCCAGGCCAAACTGAACCGTACCCAGTCCCAGTTTCATCCGTCATCCCTCCATCGGCCGAAAAAGAAAACCAATTTTGCGGTCGGTTCGCAACGATTTCAATACACCTTCATTGCGCATGATATCGCCGTTCATCCGGAACAGTTCCGGATATCGTTCGGCCAGCGCCAGCCATTGCCGGTACCCCGTTTCCCGCGGGTTCAGCCCTTCTTTTTCAGCCAGTTCCACCAGCGCGGTCAAATACCGGTAATCCGCTTCTTCGTCCAGCGTCCAACGGTAGTGGGACCAATCCCGTTCGCTGCGCAGATGGTCCTGGACGAATCGTTCCGGATGGTTGCGCATGTAGAGCGTCACATGTTCCCGCTCCGATGCCCATTCGGCTTCGCGCCATGCCCTGAACAGCGCTTCGATTGAAAATACTTCCACATCCAGTCCGTCCGGATAAGTCGGCGGATGAATGTTGGACACATATTCCAGCCTGGGTTGACCGGCCAAAAAACGGCTGACGGCTTCATCGACCAGCCCCGGATCGATCAGTGGACAATCCCCGGTAATCCGGACGATGGCATCTGCCTGGACCGCCTTGGCAGCGCGGTAATAGCGATCCAGTACGTCCTGCTCGCTGCCCCGGAAGACGGGAATCGACAATTTTTCCAGCAAACCGGCAAGCACGTCATTGTCCCGGCCGTCTCCCGTCGCCACCAGGATGGCATCCAGATGAACGCAGCGATCCAGCCGCTCGAAGATCCATTGAATGACAGGGACACCGGCAAGCGGCCGGATCACTTTGCCCGGCAAGCGGCTGGAACCCATTCTCGCCTGCACAATCGCTGCGACTTTCATGAACTCTCCTCCATTTCTCCTGTTGACGCCATTTGCAGATTAGTATAAAGTAAATGCAGAATTGATACAATATGTAACAATAATTTTATTTCGATACCAAGTGGAGCGTGAATGTGGTGGATGCCGAAAACCGGAAACGACGGATGAAATCGCTGATCGACCGCTACTATTTATGGAATCGCGTGTCGGTCGGAGACGACACAAGCCGATTCGTCAGCGAACTGGCAAAGCAATTGCAGGTGAACGTGCTATCCCTGCCGACAGGCACGCAATGCCTGACCTGGACCGTACCGCACAAATGGGTTGTCCGGGAAGCCTACCTGGAGACGATGGACGGTCGCAGGCTGGCGGATTTTGATTGGAATCCGCTATATCTGCAATCCTATTCGGCACCGTTTTCGGGCGTTGTCGACCGCGAGTCGCTCATGTCGCATATCAGCGTTCATCCGCAACTGGAAGATCGCCTGATTTATTTGAACCGCTGGCAATATTGGCAGAAACATGACCAGTGGGGCTTCAGCATGCCCGCTTCCGTCGTCCGGACGATGAAGGATGCCGAGTACCGGGTGCATATCGACACTTCATTTGAAGAAGGAACGCTGGATGTCATCGACTGGACGCTGCCCGGCGAGCTGGAGGATACGGTGTTTTTTGCCGCCCACACGTGTCATCCCGGACAGGTGAACGACGGACTCGCCTGCGTGGCCGTGCTGATCGAACTGTTCCGTACGCTGCAGAAGCTTCCACGCCGCAAATATACGTACCGACTTTTCCTCGGTCCGGAATATTTCGCTGCCGCAGCCATATTGGCCCACGGGCAAAACATCGACAAGCTGCGGTGCGGGTTTTACCTGGACATGATGGCCAACCTGCTGCCTGTCAGCTACTCCCGGTCCTTCCATGGCAACAGTTATGCCGACCGCATCACGCGCAATGTGCTGCTGAACCATGAATTCGGCCGGCTGGATACGCCTTATCGCAGCCTGTACGGCAACGACGAAATGTTCTATGACGGGCCCGGATTCGAAATTCCGACCGTCTGTCTCAGCCGCCATCCTTTTCCTTATTACCATACGGATTGGGATGATCCCGCCCATTGCGACTACAACAGCCTGGAGCAGTCGTATCAATTGCTGGTCGATATCGTCGATACGTTCGAAACCGACTGCGTGCCGGTCCGATTGTACGAAGGCCCGCTCTATCTGAGCGGCTACAATTTGTACATTGACCCGTTGCAGGACCGCAAGGGCTACGACGCACTGCAGGCCATCCAAATCTATATGGATGGCAAACGTTCAATGCTGGACATTGCGGAGCAGGCGGATGTTTCGTTCGGATTCGTCAGGCGATTCGTCGATGAACTTTGCAGAAACAATCTGGCAACGCGGCGAAAGTTCTGCTGGCACCCGTCCAATACGCGTGAGGAGGTACATGCATGAGAAGCTATTTCAGCCATTTGCAGACGGCATCTACGGCAACAGTTGAAGCGGCGGTGTCGCGGGGCGTCGCCAGAAAACCGGTTTTCCGATCATCCGCCATTTTTCCGGTTTTTCACCTGCCCGAAATCCGGACAAGAATCGCATTTTTGGGCTACTGGTTAGTCAAGCGCGGCATTCCGGAAGTTCATGCCGTCGTTACGCTGCGCAACGCGCAAGGCAAAGCGCTGCACCGCCACACCAGGCTCATTACGGAAACCAGGGCTTTTCGCATCGAGGTGGCAGACCTGCTGGCGGAAACTGGCGTCGTCAGCGGAAGCGAATTTGTCGGCAGCCTGGAAATTGAATTTTATGCCGCCCGGGATCTGGTGTATCCGTATCCGGCGGTCGTCGTGCAATATTACGGACCCGAGTTCGGCACGATCGTCCATTCGGCGCAACGGGTGTTCAACGATGGCGAAGATCGCGACACCAATCTGGAAACGTCGGTGCCGGAAGCGGGATTCAACATTTATGCGGACAATGACCGCGAGCCGTTTTTTGCCTTCGTCAACGGATGCGATGAGGTGCGCGGCGGACAGGTGGAAATGAAATTTTTCAATGCCCGGGGAGAAACACTTGCGCACACCATTCCGGTATCGGTGTTGTCCCCCTATCAGACGACGGTTGTCTATCCGGACCGTCATGTCGATTTGCAGGCTTTTCTCGGCGGCCAACCAGGTACGGCGCAAATCCGGTTCGATGTGTCCTGGGTGTTTCCGCGCATCATTGCCGGCAATGTGCAGCGTTCGCGGCAAGGTCTCAGCGTCACCCATACGTATTACGATACATCCGCCAATTCCGGCAGCGAGCATTATTGGCCGGATGCGCCGGAAGGCTGGCTGCCTGCCAGCCTGTACGTGCCGGTATCGGTCACGGAAGACCGCTATACGAACATCAATTTCTATCCGATCTATTCGCCTGCCGAACTGGAATTCGACATCGCCTTTTATCGGGAAGACGGATCGCTGATCGGAACCGCAGGCGGCATCCACCGGATCTCCCCGATCCGGCGCGGCTTGCGGACGATCGCGCTGAAACCATTGGCGGCGCAGCTCGGTGCGGATTTGCAGCGGCCGCTGGGAGCCAACCTGATCGCGCGGCCGGTCCGGGGAAGCCGGTTGCCGACACGCCTGAAGATCGGTCTCGATTACGGACGGGGAAACGAAGCGTTGCCCTGCAACATCTGCAAAACGATGGATGTGTGCAATCCCGCGCTGGAACACAAACAACGCTCGTTTCACTGGGCGCCCGTTCCGTCCGATCAGCAAGACGCCGTCATCTGGATCGTCAACAGCGCCCCGATGAATCCGTATACCCGCAATGCGCATGTGGCACTGACGTTTTACCGGGAACAGGACACTGCCGTCCTGACGCGGGAATTGACGATTGGGCCGAACGGACTTGCGGAAATCCGCCTGAGCGAGCATCCCGGGCTGCGGTCGTTTTTCCGGGGAACGATGGGCTGGTATACCTGTGTCTCATCCAACCCTTACGTGAAAACCTACTATATCAGCGAAAGCCGCTCAGGCATCATTGGCGGTGACCACGATTTCTGATTCAATCCCGCCGGAGACGGGGGAGACAGTCTTGCGCCGTTTCCTTTTCGGGACGCAGTTTCCAGACAGTTTGGGATGCAGTTGGGATGCAGTTGGGAACCAGGTCGAGATATTGCCAGTATAGTAGAAAGGAAGTAACCGCATGGAAACAATCCTGAAACCACCATCACCGGTCGCCAATGGACAGCAGGATCCGGAAGCGATGGAGCGATTGCTGGAGCACTTGTTCGACCGGCTATTTCCGATCAATCGCAGCATCACGGGAGATGGCGTGCGAAAGACGCTTCGCATTCTGGACGAATATGCGCCGATTCGCCAAACGGAATACCCGACCGGCACTGTCTGTTTCGATTGGACGGTGCCCAAGGAATGGAATGTGCGTGATGCTTATGTAAAAGACCCGCAAGGTTGCAAAGTCATCGATTTCCAAAAGAACAATCTGCATCTGATGGGCTATAGCGTGCCGTTTCGGGGCCGCATTACACGGGACGAATTGCTGGCGCGGCTGTATACGAAACCGGATCTGCCCGACGCAATTCCATATATGACGTCCTATTATCGTGAAGATTGGGGTTTCTGCGTGGAACACAGCCGATTGGAGACGTTTACGGAGGAATGGTACGATGTCGTCATCGATGCGGATTGGAAGGACGGCAGCATGACCATAGGCGAAGGGCGAATCCAGGGCGCGACCGACCGCGAAATTTTGCTGTCCACTTATGTTTGCCATCCTTCGATGGCCATCAACGAGTTGTCCGGTCCGCTCGTGCAAACCATGGTTTACCGGGCGCTGCTGGAACGCCAGAACCTGAAATACAGTTACCGCTTTCTCTATGTGCCGGAGACGATCGGTTCAATCTTGTATTTGAGTAAACATGGAGACGAACTGAAGGAAAAAGTCGATGCCGGTTATGTCGTCACCTGCACCGGTCATGGTGAATCATTCACCTACAAAAAGAGTAAACGCGGTGATACGCTAGCCGACAAAGCCGCTTTACACGTACTGAAACAATCGGGCAAACCGTATCGGGTCGTGGACTGGAGTCCTTTTGGCAGCGATGAAAGGCAATATTGCAGCGAAGCCTTCCGGTTGCCGGTCGGCAGCCTGATGCGTACCATGTACGGGGAATATCCGGAATACCACACATCGCTGGACAATCGTTCGCTGATTTCCTGGAAAGCGTTGCGGGAAACGGTCGACATGTACCTGGCCATCATTGATACACTGGAAGCAAATGAAACTTACATGAGCACGCACATCCACGGAGAACCGAAACTGGACAAGCGCGGCCTGTACCCTTACACCAGCGGAACGCGCACGCCCGAAGAGAAAATGCGCATCTTGCAGACAACGCACCTGATCGCTTTCAGCGACGGAAAGCATGATCTGATGGACATCGCTGAAACACTCGGCGTGACGGGCAAAGATTTGCACGAAACGGCCCTTTTGCTCGTCAAGCATGGTCTGCTCCGCAAGGTGGGCGATGTTGAAGCGGCTGGCGGACCGGCATAACAATCGTGGTTCAATGCTATGGAATCTCGGAATAAAATGACAAAGCATGACAAGTACGATGCACGCGAAATGAAATATAGAATTATATGTTACGTGTATATCTTGTGTTATATCCTGTGCGCGTATTTTATGTAATGCAATCCAGTCAACAATTCAAAGCATATCGGATGCTATACACATAATACGAATGAAGCCTTTCCGTGTTGGATACCATGAACTTTCATACCCAATGGATCGGCTTCATTTTTTTGTTGAAGGAGATGTTTGTGGGTGGAGGTGCGATCGAGCAAAAGTACGCCCAGTGAGGCGAATTGATATTGATGTATCGGACGCAACTTACCAATGGAGTTTCATGTTGGACGTGAAATCTGCCAATGGAGATATGCTCGGTCAAAAATGTCCGTTACAACCGTTTTTGAGCCATTTTGCAATTCTGACGGTCATGATTGTCCATTAGAACTTCATTTCAACGAAAAAACTACAACTTTTACTCCTTACGGTCATGAGTGACCGCAAGATTTGCAAAATCATTAGTTTTGTGCATTTAACGGACATTTTTGTCCATTTTCAGGACGCTTGCACCAGCACCATCTCGACAAATTGCTTAAACGCCGATGCCAGAGCTTTGAAAGCTACTGGGGGAACGCCTGAGAAACTTCTGAGCCACTCCCAGGTGACTACCGAGAAACGACTGGACACTACCTGGAAGCTACCAGGAAGCTACTGGCGAGCTGTACAAGGTGCCAATCAGATAACGGCAAGCCCCCCGCAACAAACGGCCAGCTCCTGTTCGCCTCTTCAGTTGATTACCGATGCATTGATTCACCATTTCAGATAAATGCCTTTTCCCTGAATTGCAATGGAGCACCTGTTCACCGGATCGCCGTTGCAACTGAACAACCGTTTCAACTGATCGCCTGTTTCAGATAATAAGCCAATTTGACCAATCTGCCGTTCAGTTTGGAAATTTGAAAATACGGCTTCTGCTCCGCACCAAACGCGCGAAAGAAAGATTCAACCGGTTCGTGCATGCCCCCGTACAGATCGAAATGCTTCGTAACCGTCGCCAGACGTTTGACGGCTTCCCACAACAACAGCGAGCATGCTCCGCTTGTCCGCAATGCGGGATCGCCCCCGCCAAGCAAATAATAGGCGCAATTGTCATCCCAGACAATATACACGCCGCTGTGAATGCGTCCCTGTTCATCAACGGCGAACCAGATTTTCCGGCAATCGTGTGCCCGGCATGCTGCATCTACGCGTTTGATGAATTCCAGCGTATGCGGTATTTTGAGGCCTTGACGCTGAAATGTCATCTCGTTGATGCGATGAAAGGTTTCGATATCGTCGCTTTCCACCACTTTGAGCCGTTTTTCCGCCTTTCGGATTTCGTGGCGGATTTTGTCCGTCATGTTGGCAAAAATGCGTTCCGTATCCCGGATATTCTCCAAAATGTACGTATAGCGAGTGGTTTGCCGGAATCCCCGCCAGTAAAACGTGCTCCAGTTGGTAATGTTCCAGTGAAAATGCTGATAGAAGTAGTGAACTTTCGGCAGGCGTTCAATGATTTCCAGATAAATGCTTTTTTCGTAGGAAAGGCGTGTTGCCCGCTTCTGACCCGGCGGATAACGGATCCAGATGCCCAGCATAAGCGTCAGATAGGGCATGTCGATGACATCAAAACCTTTTTTTCGCGTCCGGAAATAGGGCATGCTGGCGATGATTTCACCGCCCCTCTCCACCAGCAGAACATCCCACTTGTCAGGCCCGACCGTAGCATCAAGCCACCAGTCCCGGTTGATGACGGGAATATCCGGATTGTTCTGGCAAAACAAACGATACCGGCTTTTTGGATCCATAACATGGCCCTCGCTCCAACAAAATTTGAACAGGCAATTTGAACAATCAATTTACACATTTGTCCAGACTGAACGGACAATTAGCGGACATTTGCTCAAAAACAGGTCAATCAAACAACTTGCATAGGCGATTTGCGCAGTCAGGTTGAGCAAACCATTTTGCACAAGGTTGAACCGGCCCAGGCCATCGCCATTGTCAATCAGACGAGGAAAATTTCAACAGTCACCGGAACAGAAACCGTATTCCGCCTATCCGGTCATACCGCTCAGACGTTTGATGTCCGCCCAGTCATCATAAAGCCGGATGACATCGTCAGCTTCAATGCGGCTGCCCATCTGGATTTCGATCCATTCCAGGTCGCTGTCTGCCTTGACGCTATGGGGTGTGCCGGCAGGAATGCGCACGGTATCACCCGCCTGAACGGTGGAGTGCGTCTTGTTGATGACAAGCGTTCCTTTGCCTGAAACAATGGTCCAGAATTCATCCCGGTTGAGGTGAAAATGATAGCTTGTGCATTGTCCCGCATTGACGCGAACGGATCGCGTCAACATTTCCCGGCCGTCTGCAAGTGACTTGAAATCCATCACTCGCGAGGTTCCCCAGCGTTTCTCTTCGTACATCGGACGCTGTTCAATATCTTTGAGCATGTCTTTCAACTGGGGACTCCGCGCCTTGTTGGCAACGAGAATCCCGTCTGGGCTGGCGGCCACGACGACGTCGGACAAGCCGATGACCGTCACCAGCAGATCCAGTTCGTTCACCACATGCGTGTTGTGCGAATCTTCACTGACTAGGCTGCGACCGATCGTCTTAACGCTCATTTCCTCGGTCAGCGTATTCCAGGTGCCCAGATCTTTCCAATACCCGTCATAGGAAGCCGTGACAACCGAAACGGCCTTCTCCACCACTTCGTAGTCGAAACTGATGGCAGGCAAGCGCTCAAACTGCTTTACCATTTCTTCATACTGGATGGGCAGCCCCATTTTGATGATCAGCTGGATGATCGAATCCAGTTTGAACGCAAATACGCCGCAATTCCACAGGGCACCTGCCTCAATCAATTTTTGTGCTTCCGCTTCCGAAGGTTTCTCCACAAACCGGCGCACTTTCCTGTAGCCGATCGAAAATGCCGGATCGGGGTCCACCCCGTCCGCTGCCGCGTTCAATTGTTGCCCGTGCGGCCCGTCCGTATCCAAACCTGTGTCCGGTAGACTTTGGACCGCTATGTCCGAAGCAGCGGCCGGATGGGGCTGATCCGGTACAATATAGCCGTATTTGGCGGAAGGATAGGTCGGCTGGACGCCGATCAACGCCAGTTCGGCACCCGAATCGCGAATGATGCCCTCCAGTTCCCGCACCTTGTCGAAAAATCCGTCCTCGACATAGGGATCGACCGGCAGCACTGCCACCACTTCATCGAGACCGACGCCCGCAACATCATACAAATAGACCGCCGATAAAGCAATGGCGCCAAACGTATCCCTGCGGACGGGTTCCACCACCAGGGGCACCGTCTCCGGCAACTGGCTGCGGATGATTTCCGTCTGCCGGGTGCCAACCGCAACCAGCGTCTCGCCATCCAGACCGGCACGCGCCAGTTGCCGCCAGACACGCTGCACCATGGATTCCATCTGGCCTGCCGGGTTCCGGAGCACTTTCAGAAACTGTTTCGATCTCGTATCGTTGGACAATGGCCACAGGCGTTTGCCGGACCCGCCGGACAAAAGTACGATTTTCATCCTTTCACCGCTTTCTGTTGATCTCGTGCGTCCCAGGTTTCGGCCGCTGTCGCAAACCGCCAGCGGATAAAACGGGCAGGCGTGCCGGCATGCACCTCTTCCGCCGGGATGTCGCGCAACACGGTGCTTCTTGCCGCCGCAACTGCCATCAAGCCGATGGTGACGCCCGGACATACAAAAACATCGCTGGCTACCCAAGCGCCATCCATCATGCGCACCGGTTTGACGATCAGGCCAAAAGCCGGGTCGGTCATGTCATGGCTGCCGGTGCACAGATAGCTGCGCTGGGATACGACACAATGGGCGCCGATTTCGATCCGGTCCAGGCTGTACAATTCCGCCCGGTCGCCAATCCAGGAATGGTCGCCGATGGACACTTTCCATGGATACGTGATGATGGCGGTCGGGCGAATTTTGACACCTTTGCCGATCTTCGCGCCAAACAGCCGCAACAGCCATCTGCGAAATCCGTACATCGGCTGCGGCGAACAGCGAAACAGCGTCGCCTGGACGAACCACCACAAAAGGACGATGGCGCCGCTTCGCCCGCGGTCGTATCCCGACTGGCTATATTGATTCAGCCGAATGCGATTGTTCGTGGTCGGATGCATGAATTTGATTAACTCCCAACTCCATCACGGATTGTTGAAATGCCGCCATGACCGCGTCATACCCCAATTCCCGTTCCGCATAGACCCGGGCCGCTTGCCCCGCGTGCCTCCGAAAACGTTCATCCCGGGCCAGTTGCCGCAGCGCTTCCGCCAGCATCCCCGGTTCTTCCGGCGGAATCAGCATCCCCCCACCGGAAGCTTCCATTACGGCATGCACGGCGGTGCCATGCTCGGCTGTCGCCAGGATGCACTTGCCGCTGGCCAGCATGCCGCACAGCTTCGAAGGCATGACCAGATCGGACGATTTCCGCTTCTGGACAAGCAAATGAATATCTGCCGCATTTAACAGTTCATTCAGTCGCGCGGCCGGCTGCAACGGCATGAATCTCACATTCCTGAGATTCATCCGTTTCGCCTGCGCCTCCAGTTTCTCCCTTGCCGCTCCTTCGCCGCTCAGCACAAGGCGGATGCGCGGATCATCCGCCAGCAGGGCAGCCGCTTCCAGCACGACTTCCAGTCCCTGTTTTTCCCCCATGTTGCCCGCATATAGGGCCACAATGCTGTCCGGACCGGAACGCATCGCCTGGCGCAGTTCATTCGGCTCATCGGCCTCCATTGGCCGGATGGCCTCCAGATCGACCCAATTCGGAAAATAACGGATTTGCCCTTGCGGCACACCCTTGTCTTCCAGCCTGCGGCACATCGCCCGGCTGATCGAGGATACGGCCGAAAACGACCGCATCAGGGCGCTTTCAAACCGTGTGGCCATTTTTTTCAGCCACCCCCGATCCGGCAAGAGTCCCAGCTCGAATGCGGCATCGACCTCAAAATCCTGCACATGCAGCCAGCTTCGGACTCCGAACAGTTTGGCCAGCAGCAAGGCGGCAGGAGACAGCACGAGCGGCGGTTCCACGACAAAAATGAGATGGGGACGCCAGCACATTTGACGGAACAGGACGGGCAGGCTGGAGACGGCAAATGACAGCAAATGCACAACTCGCCTGAAGCCGCTGGCCCGCCTGGGCACCCAGACGGGACAGCGCCATACCTGCACCCCGTGCCAGTGCTCGTGCATGTAGTGCGACGCAGAATAACCTTCGCCGATTTTCCATTGCGGATAATAGGGCGGTGCGGTGACCACGCGAACTTCGTGGCCATGCGACGCCAGCCAGCGGGCCATTTCCCCGGTATATTTGCCGATTCCCGTCAATTCAGGCGCGAAATTGATGCCATACAACAAAATTTTGGCTTTGCCCTTGTGCAAGATCCGCCACCTGCCGATCAAATCGGCACCGCGAGCCGTTTGCCGGTGGTGCCGGCCTTGCGCATTTCCCACTTCACCTGGGCGATGTCCGCCTCCACCATCATGCCGATCATCTGCTCAAAACTGACTTCCGGCTTCCAGCCCAGCTTTTGTCTGGCTTTCGAACTGTCTCCCAGCAGCAGGTCGACTTCCGCCGGACGGAAAAATTGGGGGTCGATGATGACGTGATCTTCATAATTCAGCCCGACATGGCCGAAAGCAACCTGGAGCAATTCGCGAACAGTGCGGGTTTGCCCGGTGGCAATGACGTAATCGTCCGGTTCTTCCTGTTGCAGCATGAGCCACATCGCCTTCACATAATCCCCGGCAAACCCCCAATCCCGCTGCGCATCAAGGTTGCCCATACGTAGATGCGTATGCAGGCCCAGCTTGATTCTTGCCACACCGTCGGTGACTTTCCTGGTTACAAATTCAATCCCCCTGCGGGGGGACTCATGATTGAACAAAATGCCCGAACAAGCATACATGCCGTAACTTTCGCGGTAATTCACCGTAATCCAGTGTCCAAACACCTTGGCGGCGCCATACGGGCTGCGTGGATAAAACGGCGTCGTCTCCCGCTGGGGCGTCTCCACGACTTTGCCGAACATTTCACTGCTGGATGCTTGGTAAAACCGGGCCGACGGACAGGCGATCCGCACCGCTTCCAACATATTGGTCACCCCGATCGCCGTAATCTGGCCGGTGAGCAGCGGCTGCGTCCAGGACGTCTCGACAAATGATTGGGCGCCCAGATTGTAGACTTCGTCCGGTTGGGCATGCTGCACGGCTGAAATCAGGGAAGCCAGATCCGTCAAATCGCCGGCAATCCACTCGATTTCATCACGAATCGCCTCGACATTCGAATAGTTTGGCGTGCTGGTCCGCCGGCGCAGCCCGTAGACTTTGTAGCCTTTTTCCAGCAACAATTCCGCCAGATAGGAACCGTCCTGTCCGGTTATTCCCGTAATGAGCGCCTTCTTCATCGCATTTGTCCCCTACCCTTCCAGAAGCCCGGTAGGGACCGGGTCATCTGCGCGATTTTCCAAATACCATTCATAAGTGCTGCGAATCCCTTCCTTGAGCGGAATGCGGGCTTGCCAGCCGAGCGCCCTGATTTTCGAAACATCGAGCAGCTTGCGGGGCGTACCATCCGGCTTGGTCGAGTCATAACGGATTTCCCCGCCATAACCGACAATTTGCTGCACAAGCGCCGCCAGTTCGGCAATGGAAATGTCCTGCCCCGTACCGATGTTGATGATGTCATCCGATGTCGGCGGATTGTTCATCAAAAACAGACACGCCTCCGCCAGATCGTCCGCGTGAAGCAGTTCACGCCGCGGCGTCCCCGTTCCCCAGACGGTGACATGGGGAAGGCCGTCCCGCTTGGCTTCATGGAATTTGCGGATCAGGGCCGGCAACACGTGCGATCGGTCCAGATCGAAATTGTCATTGGGACCGTAGAGGTTTGTCGGCATGACCGACAAAAATCGAGTCCCATATTGCCTGTTGTAGGACTGGCACATCCGGATGCCCGCAATTTTGGCGATGGCATACGCTTCGTTGGTCGGTTCCAGCGGCCCGGTCAGCAATGCGTCTTCCCGTAAAGGCTGCGGTGCAAACTTCGGGTAAATGCAGGAACTGCCCAGAAACAGCAATCCCTTCACACCGGAACGCCAGGCCGCATCGATGACATTGGTCTGGATCTGCAGATTGTCGCGGATAAAATCCGCGGGCTCTGCAGCATTGGCGCCGATGCCGCCCACCCTGGCCGCGGCCAGGAACACATAATCGATGCGCGCACGATCGAACCAGCGCCGCACGGCAGCGGCATCCCGCAAATCCAGTTCCCGCGAAGTGCGACACAATATTTTGCGATAGCCATGTCTGGTCAGCGCACGGACAATGGCCGATCCTGCCAGGCCGGTATGACCTGCCACGTAAACATGCGAATTGATATCCATGTAAACAATCCACCATCTTTTTTTGATTTGATTGGGGTCAATAGGCGTTGCGCGATCCGAACAGCAGCCGGATCGTCCGGAGGATGATCAGCAGATCGAACCAGAAGCTGCGCCTTCGTATGTACTGCAAATCGAGTTCCACCATCTCCTCGAAACCGATGCTGCTGCGGCCACTCACTTGCCACAATCCGGTGCATCCCGGCGTCACGGTCAGCCGCTGAAAATCGTAGTCCCGGTAATGCACGAGCTCTCTGGGCAAAGGAGGCCGCGGTCCCACCAGGCTCATCTCTCCCCGCAGCACGTTCCATAGCTGAGGCAATTCATCGATGCTCGTTTTGCGAATCCATCTGCCGACCCGCGTGACGCGGGGATCGTTTTTCATTTTGAACATGGCGCCGCTCATCTCGTTCAACGCCGCAAGTTGCTCGAATTGCTGGTCCGCGTCCCGGACCATGGACCGGAATTTGTACATGCGAAACGGCTTGCCGTTTTTGCCGATCCGGATTTGGCTATAGATGACCGGCGCACCGGGATCTTCCAGCTTGATGGCGATTGCCGTCATGATGAATACCGGGGACAGCAGCAGCAGCCCCAGGCAGGCTGCAATTTTGTCGAATCCCCGCTTCAGCCAATCGTGATGTGTCACCGCCATCTTCGTCCGGTTGCGCTGCAGCTTCAATTCCATTTCTTGCAATTGCATCTGCCCAATCCCCGCTCCCTAACCGACAATTTCCTGCCTGTGCAAGGACAGAAGCTTCTCCATCTGATAAATCAGAGGCGTGCGCAATTCCTGGCGCTCCAGCGCAAACTCCAGTGTCGTCAGGATAAAGCCGAGTTTTTCCCCCACATCATAACGGACACCTTCAAACTGGTAAGCATAAACGGGTTCCATCTGATTCAGCTTCTGGATGGCATCCGTCAGCTGGATTTCCCCGCCTGCGCCAACCTCCATTTTTTCCAGATGTTCAAAAATGCCGGGTGTCAGCACGTAACGCCCCATGATCGCCAGATTGGACGGCGCCAGATGCCGTTCCGGCTTCTCCACGAAGCTGGCGACCCTGTGCAACCGGCCCATCTGGTCAAGGGGATCGACAATGCCATAGCGGCTGACCTCCCGCTCATCGACTTGCTGTACCCCCACAACCGACGCCTGCGTGCGTTCAAACTGCCGGATCAATTGCCCGATGCACGGATCCTCCGCCCTCACGATGTCATCTCCGAGCAATACCGCAAATGGCTCATCACCGATAAACTTGCGGGCGCACCATACGGCATGGCCCAATCCTTTGGGCTCCTGCTGGCGAATGTAATGGATGTCAACCATTTTCGACGGGTACTGCACTTCCCGCAACAATTCCAATTTGCCCTTGCCCAGCAGGTTCTGTTCCAGTTCAAACGCGGAATCAAAGTGATCTTCAATGGCCCGCTTGCCTTTGCCCGTCACGATCAAAATATCCTCTATGCCCGCAGCCACCGCTTCTTCGACAATGTATTGAATGGTGGGTTTGTCGACCAGTGGCAGCATTTCTTTGGGCATCGCCTTCGTTGCGGGCAAGAAACGGGTTCCCAGTCCGGCGGCCGGTATTATCGCTTTGCGAACTTTCCGCATGTTCCATCACCTGATCCTTTGAAGTAGTGAAGTCCTTTGGAAAAAATGCGCGTCGGACGCGCCTTTTGCCACCGTTGGCCGATCCGTCCGACAGTGACAGCATTTCAGTGGGGCTGTTGCTATCAGGTTGCTGCCCGCATCGCCACGGCGAATGTTACATTTTGTATCATTCGTATACGACTACATTAAGATACATTTGGTATCGTGTCAAGCTAATTTTGATACGTTTTGACGCCATCAGGGTGCACAAACCCTTTTCGCGGCGCTACACGACGCTTTGTTCCACGACGCTTTGTTCTTCCTTGCCTGACCGCATGCCGACCAACAGCCCGGCAATCTGCCTGCGGCCGAACAGCAGCAGCAAAGAGCCATAAACGGCGACACCGATCATGAGGGCGCACAACACGAGCAGCGATCCGGAAATCCGTTCGCGCATGACCCATTCCGCCATGCTGACGATCAACGCCATGAGTCCGCTATACAGCACACCCGGCGCAAAGCTGCGGACATACTCCAGGGTCGAATGACCCAATACCGGCCGGATGGATTGCAAATAGTTGACGACGACGATGGCGGCCTGGGCGACCAGATAGCCCCATGCCGCACCAAGGACGCCGCCTGCCCATGCGCCGGCCATCAGGCAGGCAGATGTAATCGCCAGGCAATACAGGGCGTAATAAAAGCGCTTGTCGGCACGCCCTACCGCCAACACCAGACTTTGTGTCGGCAGCAGTGCGCCGCGAAGCAGGAACATGATCGCCAATATCTGCAGCGGCACGATGCTGGCCGTCCACTGGCCGCCGAAGGCAAACGGAACCAGATACGGTGCGATTGCCGCCAGTCCCAGATAAATCGGGCCGGTTGCATAGCCAAGCGCACCCGTAATTTGATAGTACGCCTGGCGCAGCATGCGGGGACGATCCTGCAATTTGGCCAGCAGCGGCAACGCGATCTGCGAGACGAGCGGCCAAAGTTTTTGCATCGGCATCAAGCCCAGTTGATAGGCGAACGAATAATAGCCGAGTCCTTCCGTCCCCACCAGGCGGCCCAAAATGACATAGTCGATGTTGGAAGCAAAAGTCTGGATGACGTTGGCGCCGGTCTGATAGGCGCCAAAGCGGATATATCCCCGCAAATCCCGCCGGGCAAAATGAAGCTGCGGCCGCCACTCTTTCCAGCCGGCGACCACCAGACAGAGCGCCCTGCACAACGCGTTCGCCAGATGCGCCCCGACAAGCGCATAAACGCCAAATCCCGCCAGCGCGCCCGCCAGCGCCACCGCAAATCCCGCGATAACCGAGGCGACATCCGTCTTGGCCAGATAGTCGAAACGGAGTTCTTTCTGGAACAACACCTGAAACTGCTGGCCAATCGCCGGTATCACGCACAACAGTGCCATCCAGCGCATCGGTTCCAGCAAGCGCGGTTCCTGAAAATAGGCGCAGGCGAGCGGAGCGGCAAGCCATACAACCGCGCCAAGTCCCGCTCCAGTTGCCAAATTGAGCAGGTACAGGCTGGAAAGCTCTTCCCGGGATACTTGCTGTCGGTGAATAATGGCGCCGGATACACCAAAATCGCTCATGGATACGGCCATGCCGACAACAACCATCGTCATGCTGACCAAACCGTAATCTGTCGGTGACAACAGGCGTGACATCAGGATCAGCTGGATCAGCTGGATGACGGTTGTCATTAGCGTGGCCAGCGTCGACCATTTGGCCGCCGTGATCCCCTTACGTCTTAACGACATCGTCTCTCCCCCGCTCCGGCACGATTGGCGGACGCACCAGCCACTTCTTCAGGCAGAGAAACCAGGAATGCGGAATCCAGTCGATCCACCTTCGATGCGCATGTCTGCGCCTGCGCAACGGATTCAGATTTTTGCTTTGCAGCCAGGCAAAGAACGACCGGGATTCTTCGGGAAGATGCGCTTCATTTTCCAGGCTGCGCTGCTGCACCTCGAACCAAAAAGCCACCCGCAGCGGATCGGCTGCCAGCCAGCCCGGCAGCCGGAGCCGGATTTGCTGCAGCGTATCTTCATGCATCGGAAAACCTGCCCGTCGCGGGTCGATTCCTTCGGCGAGCAATGCGGTCATGGTACGCGAACATTTTTCGCAAACGCCGCAATTGCCGTATTGCGGATTGGACCAGCATACGCGCAACATCATCGACGTTTGCCGGCTTCGCCAATCTTCCGCAATCAGCCTCACCTTGTCCTGGCGGGTACACGACTCTCCGTCAAGCCTGACGCGCGTCCCCGTCCAGCCAATCCGGTTGACCACATGCGGACTGGAGCCATCCGGAAAAACCTGGGCAAGTTGCGGCGGCAATGCGGACGGCACATACAGCATGCCGATACCCAGCGAATGGGCCAGCGGCGCGCACAGGCCAACCGTGCCGATGCCATGTTGCACGCCCGGCCACCATCCCCGCGTATAACGGCCAAAATGGAATGCAATCTGCGCTTCATTCAGAAACGTGCGCATGCTTGTTATGAGAAACAGATTTTCCACGCCGTTTTGTTCCCCGAACGATCGATTGTGTTCCCGCACCTTTTTCCAGACCGTCTGCTGATGCAGTCCAATGTCTCCGCCCCAGATCGTAATCAGATACGGGCGTTCCGCCTTCCTGCGCAAAAAGGTGGCAAGCGAATCGACACCGCCGCTGAACAGCGTTGCGGCATGTTCCCCGCCCGAAGCGGGGACATCTTCCGTCAAGTGATCCACCATGAGCGATCCGGAAAACTTCAGTCGCGGATACAGCCGGCTCATCGACGCCCGTACCGACGCCAGGCTGTCGTAAAAACGGCGATCCAGCGTTTTGACATGCACGCGGGCGCCGACCACCCAGGCGAGCGGCATTAAATTGGCCAGCAGCGGGATCATCAGGATGGATTCGGGAACATCCCGCATATCCCGGTCATATTGCACAAAGAAAGGCGCTCCGGAAAAAAATTTGTCCACGCGGCTCCCGCATTGCAGTTTGTAGCTTATGGTGCAATCTTCTCCGAATGTGATCCCCTTGACGGTAATCCGGTTGTCGTCCCGCTCCATGAAGTTCCCTCCGATTTTTCAATTCCCGAATGTAACGCCCAAATTCCGGTCTGCCTAAGCGACTGCAACAGATAGCGCAAGGCGAGATAAAGCAGCGGGTAAAACATGCGCACATCAAACAGATAGGGAAGTCTGTAACTTTCCAGCAGTGAAATCAGCACTGCAGGATAAAGGGCCAGCCACCCGACTTCGAATCGCCGGATGCCCTTGAATGCCATGCCGACCAACCAGCCATATACGGTGGCGTATAGCATGTACATGTAGCCCGAGTCCGCAAAGACCGAACCGAAAAAACCCATATTGGTATAATCCGCAGCCGAATAGGGGCTGCTTTTGATGTTGGCATACGCCTGCGAAGCGCGGTCAAGCTGCAAATATTCACGCAGCATGCCTCCCAGCGGAGACTGGATCAACGGTTGCAGCCATCCGTTGAACAGGAGCGCCGGAAATCCGATCTTCTGTCCAGACAAATCGGGCATGGCTACGGAATGGTTAACACTGGAACTGATGTAGTCCAGAAAACGGCCCAATCCGTAAGCATATGCCCCTTCCTGCGAAATGCCGCTGCCGGAATAATAGGCATAGCTTCGGAAGCTTTCCGCTGCAGAAAAAAACACGATAAACGCCAGCGCTGCCGAAGCGAGTCTGGGCAATGTAACCTTGATTCGGCCGAACAAGATGGCGATCACAACAATCGGAAACGTCACTTCCACGAGCGCAATCCGCTCGGAGAAGAATAGGCCGCGCAGCACACCAGGGTAGAGGATCAATGTCCAGATCGCCCAATGTCCATTGCGCTGCAAACCGAATACGTAGATCGCATAAAGCGAGGACGCGAGCATGCCCAGTTGCGTCAATGTCGTCACGCCCGAAATGCCGGTCACGTTGACCCATTGGTGCTTGAACGCAAGAAAATCACGCTGCACCCACAGCACGTCGTAAAGCGGGCCGATGCCAGCTCGCATCACGATGCGCACCAGCCACAACAGTTGGGCCAATCCGGCAATGGCGGCCAGCACGATCGCTTCGTTCCGCAAGGACGCGGGTTTTGCGAACCGGAGCCGAAAGTTCTCCAGCGTACGTGATGCGGTCAAACGTTCCGGGTGGCCGAGTTGCGTCCATTCCGTCAACATGCAACTCCCGAAAATGATCAGAAAGAATAGGCCATAGTGGAGCAGCCCGTTCCAGGAAACATATCTCTCATAGTCAAACATCGGCCGGTGAAAGATCCAGATCAGCGTACTAGCGGAAACGACCAGCAGCAACAATCGTCTCGGGTGCATTATCGTCCCATTCACGCTCATCCACTCCGTCTTCCCGGTCAAATTTGGCGATTTGCTCGTTGACGTGCCTGCGGAATTGCTCCCGAAACCTGGCCGCCGAGAATCGTTGTGCCTGCAGGTGGCAATCCCGGCTGGAAATCGCGGCCGCATGGCGTTCGAATTCCCGGACGGCCCGGACGAGCGCTTCTACCGACTGCTCGCGGAAAAATACCCCGGTCGGATGGGGACGATCCAGTCCCCTGACCGTTTCCAGCGCACCTCCCTTGGCATATGCAATGACGGGAGTACCGCAAGATTGCGCCTCCACAGGCGCAATGCCGAAATCTTCTTCCGCCGCAAACAGAAACGCTCTAGCCTTTTGCATGTACCGTCGCAAATCATCTTTGGGCCGGTGGCCCAGCATCTCCACATTGGCAGCGGCTTTTGCCCTGATTCTGGCGAATTCCGGCCCGTCTCCGATCACGATCAATTTCTTGTCCGGCATCGCGCCGAACGCTTCCACGATCAAATCGACTTTCTTGTACGGCACCAGCCGGGAAGCGGTCAAATAATAGTTATCCTTTGACTCGCACAGTTGGAACTGTTCGACCTGGACAGGCGGATAGATGACGGTTGCGCGCCGCCGGTAAGTTTTCCAGATCCGTTTGGCCACGTATCTCGAATTTGCCACCAGAGAGTCGATGCCGTTGGCTGTACGTGCATCCCACAGGCGCAACCGGTGCAGCATCCACCGGACCATGGCGCCGGCAAGCCCCTTGTTCAGACCTGCGCTCTGCAAATATTGGTGCTGCAAGTCCCAGGCATAACGGATCGGCGTATGGACATAGGAAACATGAAGCTGGTCCGGTCCGGTGATGACGCCTTTGGCGACCGCATGTGAGCTGGAAATCACAAGATCATAGGCTGACAAATCAAATTGCTCGACGGCCAGCGGCATCAGGCCGAGGTAATGCCGATAATGCCGCCTGGCAAGCGGCAGCCGCTGGATGAATGAGGTGCGGACCTGTTTGTTGCGCAAAAACAGGCGCTCTGCTTCCGGCAAAAAGTCGACAACGCTGAACAAGTCGGCGTCCGGATACAGTTCCAGCAACTGTTCCAGCACCTTCTCCGCTCCCGCATAGACAACCAGCCAATCGTGGACGATCGCCACTCTCAACGCCCGATCGCCTCCTTCACCGCATCCAGCGCCAGGCTGGCGCTTGTGGCCCAGCGAAAACGTACGGCACGTGATTGCCCCCGCTGGCCCAGCTGGTCGCGCATCCGCCCATCCGTCATGATCTTGCGTATCTGGCGGGCGATATCGTCTGGCCGGTGCGGATCGCAATACACGACCGCATCTTCGCATACTTCCGGCAGCGATGCGGCATTGGCCACGAGAACCGGCGTCCCGCAGGCCATCGCTTCCAGCGGCGGTATGCCGAATCCTTCGTAAAATGACGGGTAGACGAAACAGGCCGCGCCATCATACAGTGCCTTCAGCTCCGCATCCGTCACATACCCCGCAAGTTTGACCCTGCCCGAGACGGGCAGCTTCGCTTGCCCGAAAACCCGGGTATTCATGCCGCCGGCGATGACCACTTCGCAATCCGTACCTTCCAGCAGTTCGATCGCCTTGACCAGATTGGCAAAATTTTTGCTCGGCTGCAGACTGCTGACGGCAAGCAGATATTTGCCTGGTACGAGATCAAGCCGGGAGTAGATCGATGTATCCGGACGGATGGCCAGAATATGCTCGCTGCCCGGAGATGCGATGCGGATTTTGCTTTCGGGAATGCGGCAATATTGCATCAACTGGGACTTCGAAAACGAGGAGACAGTCAAGACCGATTTCGCCATTACCCCAAGACCGAGCAATATTGCGCGATAGGCCAGCCGGAACGGCAGCGAAAACGAGGAAGGTACGGCAAACACTGCCGCATCGTGAATCGTCACGATTTGCCGGCGTTTGAGAAGTGGCCCCGTGTTGCACAAATTGATCAGCCACCCGTCCCGGGCATACCATGGCAGTGCCAGTTGCTCCCAGCGGTGCCCGCGCAAATTTCCGCCGACCTGGCGAATTTCGATATGCCGCAGGGACAATTGGCGGATTTTCCCCTGCGGCGCCAGCAGGATGCATTCCAGCGTCCCGCCGCCGCGAGCTGCTGCCTCCGCTTTCAGCAGCATGTCCCAGCGCCTGACCAATTCGATGGCGAATCGTTGCACCCCCGTTACCGGCTGGGTCAAAAATCGGCCGTTGATATACAGTTTCATAACATGCCTCGCAGTCTGCCCCGAAACGCATTCCAATAGTATCGGGATTTTGGGAATTGCAAAGTGGTTCCGAACATGATGGCGCCCACAAACGGTTTGAGCAGCGCCTTCATCTTGAAGCTGACCGGATAATGGTGCTTGGTGACCACCCTGCCGAATCCGCAACCGTATTGATAGGCTCTGCGGCTGATCTGCCGCACGGATTTCTCCAGCGGATTGGGATGATAGACAGTCAAATCCGGCACGTAATAGACGGGAAACTTTTCGATCGCGCGCAGCAGATAATCCGTCTCTTCTCCGGAAAGGTAGATCGTCCTGGCGCCGACCCCGATTTCCTCGTCAAACTCGCCGATCGATTCGACAGCTTCCGCCTTGAGGAATATCGTAAAGGACACGGCTCTGCGCCACACATTGAGTTTATCTACGTATCCTTCTTCCTTGTCGAATTTGCCGACCGTATTCCGCCCGTCGATGCCAATGGATCTGCCCGTAATGACGGGAATGTGCGAATGTCGGGTGAAGAGTTGAACCGCCTTTTCCAGCAAATCGGGCGCATACCAGCAATCGTCATCCGGAAAAGCGATGATGTCTCCCTGCGCATGCCGGAGACCGATGTTTCTGGCCTTGGACAATCCGCGGCCGGAACGCAATCTGCGAATCGGAAACCGGTTCTCGTATCGGGCAAGTATCGGCACGAGCCTGTCGTCTGCATTCTGGTCCACGACGATCAATTCGAAATTGCGGTAGGTTTGCCGATTGAGCTTGTCCAGAAACCGTTCCACTTCAGCCAGGCGATCGATGGTCGCCAGGATCAGTGACACTTTCACGATCTTGATATCCCCCAATCTTCCGCGAGAATGACACGGATCGCCTTCCGGTAGGAGGCCGCCTTGTGCCGCCATTTATTGCGCAGCAATGCCCGGCAGAACAATCCCAGCGCAGTCCACAAAAGCGCGGCATGTCTGGCCGGACCGGCCTGTTTCAGCCGCAGCAAATGGTGATGATTGACGATTTCCGTATAGGCCACCAACTCCTCGCGATCCCGGGATATCGGTGACGCATGGTGGATGACCCGCAGCGCGGGATCGATCCACAATTCGCCATGCCGTCCCGCCAGGTCGGACAGATACAGATCCTCGCCAAGACTGTATCCCTCAAGCCATGCCACCGGCGCGATTCCGCGAAGGGCCTCCCTGCGGAATGACATATTGCATCCCAGCAGATATTCCGTCCGGAAAGGCTGTGACATCGTCGACCACCGTACCATGGAACCGCCATAGCCGCTGGGCGACAGTTTGCCGGGATGGCCGGAATCATAGAGAATCAGGCGCGTAAACAGGTTCCATTTCCAATTGCCCCTGACGTTCGGATCGATGCCGCCGATAGCGGCCGCTTTCGGATGACGCTTGTAGGCATCCGCCAGGCGGACCAGATAGTCCCTCTCCAGCTCTGCGTCATCATCCACAAACAGGAGGGTATCGTATCGGGCCCGTTCTACTGCGAACATGCGCGACAGCAACAGCCCGGGCTGTTGCTTGCGAAAATAAGTGAAGGTGGCAAAATTGCCTGCTGCCAGCAACCGCTCGAGTTCTGACAGGATTTCCTCCGGCATCCCACCGTCGTCCACTACCATCACTTCAACCGGATAATCAGGCGTTTGTGCGGCCACTGAAGCGACACAACGCTTCACATCCTCATGACGATTCCGCGTACAAATCGCCAGCGTCAATCCGTCCAGACTCGCCACTTGCCGCTCCCTCCCGACCGATCCGGTACGTCCATTGATGGTAGTAGCCTTCGTTTTTGCCGTAGCTGTTGTCAAGCAACCGATTCGGCTTGTTCATCAGGCAGGCCAGCAAATGGCCGTGCAGCCGGTTCGTGATGATGGTCCGGGCACTGCTGTACAGCCGGACCGCTTTGGCGACCAATCGGTCCGCGATTTTGTACCACAGCGGAATGATGGGCAGCAGGTTCCACAGATAGCGATCCAGCGTACAAGCTCTGGCCATGCAACCGATCAGGAAATGATCCCATTTCGACAACAATTGCGGCCAATCCGTCCGCCGGTCGCATGCCAGATCGGGATAAGGGGTATCCGGTGCTTCACTGTCCGTCCGGATAATGCCAAGCACACCCAAAGTGGCTGTGCCAACAGACTTTACCGGAAACAGCTGATGGGCCATATCCGGGGCCAGTATGACATTCGGCAATTTCCCCTTGACTGCTTCAAATGAAGCGTGATCCCGGACAAATAGATGGAAGTCGCGATGGCGGCTGAACAGTGCCAGGGACAATTCCGCATTGCCGGGATTCGTGAAATGGACCGTTTGTGGCAATATCACGATCCGATGGTTCGGGAACGATTCGACCACCCGCTCGCGCAGTTTCTGGTAGTAGGGATACAAATCGCCGAAATTGCCGCCGCCATGACAGACGATGATCCAATCCCCGGGAACGTACATCCGCTCCCTGAATTGCAGGTGGGACAAGCGTTTGCATACCCGAATGCGATGTTCGCGGAAAAACTGTTCCGTTCCTTTCAGAATGAGCAGGTCGCCGATGTTCCCGTGCACCGGAACGTCCAGGTAGAGCACTTTGGAACCTGGCGGCACCACATCCAGAATCGGTTCCAGCATGCGTTTCAGCCGTTCCATCGGATGCGTGCGCAGTTCGTTCGAATCCATCGGGTACGTCACTTCCGGTATTTCAGAAGCATCAGGCCATTTCATCGTCCGATCTCCTTTGGCATCGAATATTGGAAGCCCGGGATGCGAATAGCGGTCTGCCCCGGTTCAGCGCATGATCCGCACCGATTTGTTCAGCACGCAACCCAAGATGGGCACATTCAATTGCTGGAGCAATTTCTTCGTTTCCAGGGCAGCCGATTTGCGGGAAATGCCGGCGTGTACGACCCATATCACACCATTGCTTTTCCTGGCGATGGCGGCGGCATCGGCAACTGAAAACAGCGCCGGGGTATCGATCAGTACCAATTCATATTCTGCCGTCGCCAGCTTCAGCAAATTTTCCATTCGCACCGAATCCAGGGCATCCGCCGTAGTTTCAGATGCAGGCCCTGCCGTCAATACCGACAACCGCGCCTTTCCGGCTTGTTGGATGGTTTCCGCAAGATGTTCCGCCTGCTGATCCAGCAGATGGGACAACCCCGTGAGATTCGATAAACCAAAAATGTGGTCCAGCGCAGGCTGCCGCAAATTGCCGTCAATCAATAACACTTTGCGTCCCGTCTGGGCACAGGCGACGGCCAAATGGACGGCAACCGTCGTCTTTCCTTCCGACGGCGAGGTCGACACGATCGCAATCACTTTGCCTTCCGGACCCCCGATCAGGTTGCCCATCCGGTTGCGAAGCCTGCGAAAAGCATCCGCAGCCGGTGAAGTCGGATGCAATTCGGCAGTGATATTTCGTTTAGCCGTTAAACCGAACATGCCGGTCCTCCTTCGTCTGCACGAATCCTGCAACGGATGATTTGGCAGTCTGCTGAATGTAATCGTGTTTGCGAATGACCGGTATGGTGGCCAGCACCGGCACTTCGAGCAGATACTCGACCTGGTCCGTATCACGCAATCCCGAATGGAGCGCCTCCAGCAACAAGGCCAGAAAGCCGGCCACGATCGTTGAAGCGATAAACGCCGCAAGCAGGACAACCGGCAGACTGACTTGCTCGGAGGAAGACGGCGTCGTGGGATCTGCGGGAATCGCAATCATCACATGATCCGTATGCAAGATGTCGGGCGCCAGCCTTTGAAATTGTTGGATGACGGCATTGACGATGCCGGAAGCGTGTTCGAATGAACGATCTTTCCAGGAGACGTTCATGATTTGGCTGCCCGGCGCCACGCTGACCTGCAACGATTCCAGCAATTGTTCGGCAGTCACATTCAGTTCGGGATGTGTCTGCACCACCTGCTGCACGATTTGCGGCGTCCGGATCAATTCTTTGTAGGTATTGATCAGCATCGTGCTGACCGTAGCGTCTCCGGCTCCCGTCCCCACACTGCCATCCGGCGCGGATTTGCTGACGATAATTTTGCCTGTCGCCCGATAGACGGGTTCCAGATAGACGGTTCCAATGTATCCGGCCATGGAACAACCTGCTGCAACGATGATGACCATCATCAGCCAGCGTTTTCGGAGAATGTTCATGTAATCGAATAATGTCATGGCGTCCCCCCTGAATCAAAAATGCGCAAAGTCCGTAGGTGTTCCTATATGATACATAATGTATCATATACTAAATTAAGTTACATTTTGTTGCATGTCAAGTAAAAAGCGACGCCATGTCCGCAAAACGACCAAAGGTCGCTAAATCTCGTCCCATTCCCGCGCATTGCATCGCCACGCGACAACAATCTGCAAGCCGGCACCCACGGCACCTGCGCGATTCGCAAAAGCCGGATCACCGGATTGAGTGGCTTGTACAACAAAAAAATCCGCCCCGTCAAGAGGCGGATCCGTTATGGACACAAGAAGCGATCAAAAGGATACCCGGCTGCCTGAAATCAATTCGAGACATCCCGTTTGCAAAATACGTACCACGAAACAAAATTGAACAAGATCACATACGCGGCAAGCACCGCGATGGAAAATCCGAGCGTCGTCTCCTGAAATTGAAAGGGGCCGTCGCCGTCCAGATAGGAAGTCAAATCCAGGTGAACAAGCATCACATATTTGACCCATGCACGTTTGGCGAACGCGAGAATCGCCGTTATCACGGAACCGAACATCAGCAAAAACATGGTCAATCCGATCGCCAGGCCGCTGCTGCGAAAGGCCGAGGAAAGCATGAACCCAAAAGATACGATGGCGATGAGGGAAATGAACCGCAAACTATAATACTTCAGCATATAAAGCAACGGTGCCTGCCCCTGGAACGCCTCATCGGTTCCCGAGATGTCAAACAGCAACATACTACACAGCAAAGAAACGAGGAAACAGGCCGCCATGAACAGCAGCGCAAAAAGGAGAACCGAAACATATTTGGACAACAAAATCACGGAACGTTTCCATGGCCGGATGAGCAATAGCTTGATCGTCCCCCACGTAAACTCGCCGGCGACAGCTTCCGCCGCTTTGACGACAGTAAAGATCGTAATGATGGGGATGGCCGACAGACTGGCAGTGAGCATCGCCGACCAGGCCGATATTTCGCCGGAAACTTCTGTGGTGTACAGGATCAATTCGACACCAATGGCAATGAGCCCCGTGATGGCCAGCATGATCCATGTCGCCAAACGACGGTAAATTTTCATGTTTTCGTTGCGGACCAATTGCCAGAAATCAGCCAATGGACGCACCCCCCGTTACTTCGAGGAATTGATCCTCAAGCGATTTTGTCTTCACGCGGATACCGTAGACCGCGATGCCGGCTTCCACCAGCTTCCGGTTGATGGCCGCTACCGTATCGCGATCCGCATCCACGATGAAGCCGCCCTTTGCAGGCCGTCCGTTTCCGATTCCATGCAGCAATTCAAGCGCCCTCACGGGCTGGTCCACGTCAAACAACACTTCTTCCAGTGTGGCCGCATTCGGCATCAATCCGTCCACAACAGCGTCATCCTGCCGCAATGAACGGATGTCGATCAATTTGCCATTCTGCAGGATGGCCACGCGATCGCACATCAATTCCATTTCCGATAGCAGATGGCTGGAGACGAAAACCGCAGTTCCTTCTTCGCGGGCCAACTGGCGCAAATAATCCCGCAATTCCCGAATGCCCGCCGGGTCCAGCCCGTTGGTCGGCTCGTCCAGCACAAGCAGCCTGGGGCGGTGCAGGATGGCCTGGGCCAGGCCAAGCCGCTGGCGCATGCCAAGCGAATAGGTTTTGACTTTGTCGTGGATGCGTCCTGCAAGTCCAACCCGCTCCACCACTTCCGGGATGCGGGACTTCGGGACGCCCGACATCCGGGCGAAATGGAGCAGATTTTCGTACCCCGTCAAAAATTTGTACATCTCCGGATTTTCAACGATGGCCCCCACAAGTGAAATCGCTTTTGCAAAATCCGTTTTGACGCTATGTCCGCCAATGAAAATATCACCGCCGGACAAGGACATCAAACCGACCATCATCCGGATGGTCGTCGTTTTTCCCGATCCGTTGGGACCGAGAAATCCGAATACTTCACCCGGCGCAACCTCCAGGGAAATACGGTCGATGATCGTCCTGTTGCCGATCCGTTTGGTCAATTCGTGCAGCTGGACGACGGGTGACAAAGCCATGAATGTTCCTCCATTATTCGTGGATTTGACCAGCAGCACATATTATACACAAATTCAAATATTTTCGGAAATGGAAGATTCCTGGGCAGCCGCAGGAGCGGGGAATTCCGGAAAGCAGGCGGTACAGCAGCCCAAATGGTAATCCACGCGATAATATCCGGTACGAAACAGCTTTCTGGCACGTTCCAGGCTCATCAGACTTACGCATTTTACGCAACAAAAATAAGTCATGCGATGTCATCCTTTACATCCAGATTTGTTTTCGGTACAACTCATGCATGTACATGATGAAGGTGCACGCAACTTCAGCCGGCATAGAACAATCTGGCGGGCAGGAAACGGCTCGATCCACCGGATTGACCACCCTTGCAACCGATCAGTTATTTGTAAAATGATACTATTTGTATCATCACTCCCCACTTCTAGAATAGTTACATATTGTAACAATGTCAATCAAGAAATTTATAAAAAAATGTGTAAAAGCATGAATACACTGCCGACTTTTTAGATAAAATGAAGAATAAAGCGCTTCAAAGTGATGCGACATTTTGTTTCATTTGATGCAATTCGCACTTTTCCATATTATGATTGAACTATATGAAAGATACAGTTAGGAGAGAATCCCATGAGCATTGGCAGTCGAATCGCCTACCTGAGAGACCAGCGGGGCTGGACACAGGAACAATTGGCCTCATTCTTGGGCATCTCGCGCGCCGCCTTGTCCCATTACGAAAAAAACAGAAGGGAACCGGACACGGAAACATTGACCAAGATGGCGGATCTGTTTGGCGTGACCATCGATTATTTGGTAGGACGGACCGAATCGCCGCACGGTACAGTCGACGCGGACGTGCGCCAGTTTCTCGACGGCCTGGAATTGTCCGATGCCGAATTGCTCGAACGTTTTTCCCTGACGATTGACGGCCGCAAACTGACGCCGGAAGAAGCTCGCCGATTCATTGCCTTCGTGCGGGCCGAACGGGCCATGAATTCGTGATTGTTGGAAAGGTACCAAAGAGGGATTGAATGATGCTTCGCTGGCAAGAAATCTATGCACCAAGGAAAAAGATACACGTTGCCGAAATAGATGACCATTGAATAGATAGCCAGATCATCATTCTGCATTGCAGGACCGGAACTTCATCTGCTCATGGCATGTTCGGCTTGTTCGACTTGCTCCAGCCATTCTACAGGCCAGCGCTCGCGATCCAGACCCATCTGTTCGAGAATTTTGCGAATGTCGATTTCAATCGGCTGATTTTGTTCCGCAGGTACAACCTGTAAATCTCTATCCATGCCGTCTCCCAAATCCTCTCAACTGATTTTCGTGCCTGCATTTGCACATCCACTATTATAAGAAAGGGGCAATGCAGAGGGTGTCGAGTGGTGGGACAAGCACATTTTATTTTTATCGGAAGTTTTGTCGAACCATTAAGAGAAAGGACGAACCTCCCCAATCGGTGAGCTTCGTCCTTTCCGTTTTTGACGGTTATTTGCCGCCGGCCAAGGACAATTCGCGCATGTTGGCTTCAAAAGCCGCAAGCAAAGCTTGATCTCCGCTCAATCCCTGGCGTTGTACCTTGGCGATTTGCTCCAGCATCCGCTTGTAATCGGTAGGAATGACCTTCACGAACTTGCGCAGATGATCGGACCAATTGTCCAGCACGGTGCGTCCCAATACGCTTCCCGTATAGGCAACATGACGAGCGATCATGTCGTGTACTTCGGTGATTTCGCCTTCATCTTCCAGTGTTTCAAGCCCGACCATCTCGTGATTGCAGCGTCTGGAAAATTCGCCGTCCCAATCGATCACATATGCAATACCCCCGGACATGCCGGCTGCAAAGTTGCGTCCCGTTTTGCCCAGCACGACTACCCGGCCACCAGTCATATATTCGCAGCCATGATCGCCAACACCCTCGACCACGATGGATGCGCCGCTGTTGCGCACCGCAAACCGTTCGCCGGCCACGCCGCTGATGTAGGCCTCGCCGCTTGTGGCCCCGTAAAATGCGGTGTTGCCGATAATGATGTTTTCATCCGCGCGGAAAGTCGCCTTTCTCGAAGGATAGATGACAATTTTGCCACCCGACAGACCTTTGCCAACATAATCGTTGGCATCGCCTTCCAGCGTCAGCGTGATTCCTTTCGGGATGAAGGCGCCAAAGCTCTGGCCGGCCGTGCCGGTGAAGTGGAATTGGATCGTGTCCGCAGGCAACCCTTCCTTGCCGTAGCGTTTGGTCACTTCATACCCAAGCATCGTGCCCGTCACGCGATTGATATTGCGGATCGCAAACGATGCCGTGACACGTTCGCCCCGCGCCAGCGCCGGTTCGGCCGCCGGCAGAAGCATCCGGTAGTCCAGCGTTTCCTCCAAACCATGCTGTTGCTGTTTGACCTGGTAGCGTGCGGAGCCGGCCGGAAGTTCCGGCATATGCAGCAGCGCTGACAAATCCAGCCCCTCCAGCTTGTAATGCCGGATGGCCCTGTTGACATCCAGCACATCCGTACGTCCGATCATTTCATTGAGCGTCCGGAATCCGAGCCGTGCCATGATTTCGCGAAGCTCCTGCGCCATGAATCGCATAAAGTTGACGACATATTGCGGGTCTCCCATGAATTTGGCCCGGAGATCCGGATTTTGGGTGGCCACCCCTACCGGACATGTATCCAGGTGACATACGCGCATCATGATGCAGCCCACCGTAATGAGCGGCGCCGTCGAAAATCCGAACTCTTCGGCGCCAAGCAGCGCAGCGATGGCGATGTCCCGTCCCGTCATCATTTTGCCGTCGGTCTCCAGCACGACCCGGTCGCGCAAATTGTTCAGGATGAGCGTCTGGTGCGCTTCGGCAAGCCCCAGTTCCCACGGCAGCCCCGCATGGCGGATCGAGCCAATCGGCGAAGCGCCCGTACCGCCATCATAGCCGCTGATCAGAATGACATCAGCCCGTCCTTTGGCGACACCCGCGGCAATCGTCCCGACGCCGACTTCGGCTACCAGCTTGACATTGATGCGCGCCTCGGGATTTGCATTTTTCAGATCATGGATCAGTTCCGCCAAATCTTCAATCGAATAGATGTCATGATGCGGCGGCGGCGAAATCAGGCCTACCCCCGGCGTGGAACCGCGAACTTCCGCCACCCAGGGATACACTTTCTTGCCCGGCAACTGTCCGCCTTCACCCGGCTTGGCGCCTTGGGCCATCTTGATTTGAATCTCGTCCGCATGACGCAGATAATAGCTGGTTACGCCAAACCGTCCCGAAGCCACCTGTTTGATCGCGCTGCGCCTCGAATCGCCATTGGCATCCGGCACATAACGGCGATCATCTTCGCCGCCTTCACCTGAATTCGACTTGCCGCCGATCCGGTTCATGGCGATCGCCAGCGTCTCGTGCGCCTCTTTGCTGATGGACCCGAATGACATGGCACCGGTTTTGAACCGTTTCATGATCGATTCCACAGGTTCGACTTCCTCCAGCGGCACTGGCTGGCGGTCGGTCTTGAAATCGAGCAGCGCGCGAAGCGTCAGCGCTTCTTCGTATTCGCCCTGCACGAGCGCTGAAAATTTCTTGTACAGCTCGTAGTCGCCATTGCGCGTCGCCTGTTGCAACATATGAACCGTTTGAGGCGTGAACAGATGCAATTCCCCGTCACGCCGCCATTGGTAATCGCCGCCGGAATCAAGTTCCCGATCCTTGCCTTCCTGTCTGGAATAGGCACGTTCATGTGCGGCCAGCGCTTCCCGGGCAATGATGTCCAGATCGATGCCGCCAATCCGGGAAGGCGTCCAGGTGAAGTATTGGTCGATGACTTCCTGGCTCAGGCCGACCGCTTCGAAAATTTGCGCGCCACGGTAGGACTGGATCGTCGAGATGCCCATTTTGGACAAGATTTTGATGACACCCTTGGTCGATGCCTTGATGAAATTTTTGACCGCTTTCTCATGCGGAATATCTTTCAGCATACCCTGGCGAATGAGATCGTCCAGCGTCTCAAAGGCCAGGTACGGGTTGATCGCGCTGGCGCCATAGCCGATCAGCAGCGCAAAATGATGCACTTCCCGCGGTTCGCCGGATTCCAGCAAAATGCTGACTTTCGTCCGCGTTCCCTGCCGGATCAGATGGTGATGCAGCGCCGATACCGCCAGCAGTGACGGGATGGCCGCGTTTTCCGCATCCACACCTTTGTCGGACAGGATCAAAATATTGTGTCCTTTGGCGATGACGCGGTCGGCCGCTTCGCACATCAACTGGAGCGCATCACGCAAGCCTTTGCCGCCCTCGGCGGCAGGGAAGAAGATCGGCAGTGTGATCGCTTTAAAGCCGGGACGCCTGATATGCCGCAATTTCGCAAATTCTTCATTGGACAAAATGGGCGTGAGAAGACGGATATGGCGGCAGCTTTCCGGCTCCGGCAGCAACAGGTTGCGCTCCGGCCCAATCGTCGTATAAGTAGAAGTGATGATTTCCTCGCGAATGGCGTCGATCGGCGGATTCGTCACTTGCGCAAACAGTTGCTTGAAATAGTTGAACAACCGCTGCGGACGTTTGGACAGCACCGCAAGCGGCGCATCATAGCCCATGGAAGCCAGCGGCTCCTCGCCGTTGCGCCCCATCGGCTCAATCAGCTTGCGGATATCTTCGTACGTATAGCCAAACGCCTGCTGCCGCTGTTGCACGGTCGCATGGTCCGGCTCCGGCACTTCAGGCGCATCCGGCAAATCGTCCAGATCAACCAGATGTTCATTCAGCCATTCCCGGTACGGATGCTCGGTTACGATGGCCCGCTTGACCTCTTCGTCGGAAATGATGCGGCCTTCCCTGGTGTCCACCAGCAGAATGCGACCGGGTCTCAGTCTCTCCTTCAGCACGATCTTCTCCGGCGGAATGTCGATGACACCGGCTTCGGAAGCCATGATGATGAGATCGTCGTCCGTCACATAATAGCGGGCAGGCCGCAAGCCGTTACGGTCCAGCAATGCCCCGATTTGCACGCCGTCGGTAAAGCCCATTGCCGCCGGTCCGTCCCACGGTTCCATGAGTGTGGCGTGATACTCATAGAATGCCCGCTTGTCCGAATCCATGTATTCGTCATTTTGCCATGGTTCGGGAACCATCATCATGGCGCAATGTGCCAGGGAACGCCCGGCCAGATATATGAATTCGAACGTATTGTCGAACATTGCGGTATCCGATCCGTCCGGCGCGATAATGGGCAATATTTTGGGCAAATCATCACCAAACAGCTCGGAGGCAAACAGCGTCTGGCGCGCATGCATCCAGTTGATATTGCCGCGAAGCGTGTTGATTTCACCATTGTGAATCATGTAATGGAACGGATGCGCACGCTCCCAGCTCGGGAATGTGTTGGTCGAAAAACGGGAATGGACAAGCGCAATCGCCGTTTCCACATCCTCGTCATGCAATTCCGGATAAAACCGGCCAACCTGTTCGGTTGTCAGCATCCCTTTGTAAACGATTTTGCGGCTCGACAAACTGGACAGATAGAACGCATCTCCGCCTTCCATGCCGGAATAGCGGATGGCCTTCTCCGCCAGTTTCCGGATCACATACAGCTTGCGCTCAAAAGCCATCTCGTCCGCAAGCGCAGGCGAACGCGCGATGAATACCTGACGCACAAAGGGTTTGGCACGCAAGGCGGATTCCCCCAGCGTGCTGTCGTCAGTCGGAACCGTCCGCCAACCGAGCAGCGTCTGGCCTTCCTCGGCGACAATCCTGGCAAACAGCGATTCCTGCTTGTGGCGCAATGCTTCGTCCTGGGGCAAAAACACCATGCCCACCGCATATTGTCCCGGTTCCGGCAACGAAAAACCCAAAGAAGCAGTTTCCCTGGCAAGAAAACGATGCGGAATCTGCAACATGATCCCCGCTCCGTCACCGGAATTCGGCTCGCTGCCCTGACCGCCACGATGTTCCATATTAATCAGCAGTGACAGACCCTGCTCCACAATTTCATGCGATTTGCGGCCTTTCAGATGGGCGACAAAACCCATTCCGCAAGCATCGTGTTCGAATGCTGGATCGTACAAGCCTTGTTTTGCTGGCAATCCTCTCATCGGGCACTCCTTCTCTCTTCATTGTCTGTTTTCCGTTCCAGAAGAACGGATTTTTTTATTTCCCGCTTTTGCCATTGATGGTACAATGAACTGCAAAAAAGCAGGGAGGATTTGCAATTTGAAAAGATTCACTCGGCGCTTGACCAGCGCAATCGTCGCAGCAATGCTGCTTTTTGGTGTCATTCCGGCTGCCGCCTACGGAGCAGGCCAACCTTCCGAAAAACCCTATCGCATCGTCGGATTGGGCGATTCCATTACGCTCGGCTACGAGCCTGGCATGGATTTCAATTCCGTTCCTTACGGGTACGTCGAACGCTTGTACGAACAGGCACTGTTTCGCGGTCGGGCAACGATGGAAAACTACGGCATCATCGGCTTGCGGGTCGAAGGCCTGAACCGGCTGCTGCTGGGCGCGGCCAACGGCGAAACGCTGTCGGCACAAGACTTGCAGGACTTTTCGATGTTTCCCCGGACAGAGGAAATTGTCACATTGGCGCAAAGCGTCGCGGAACGAACCGGCGAATTGCGCGCGTCGCTTGCAGAAGCCGACCTGGTGACCATCACGATTGGCGGTAACGATTTTAGCCATTTTCTCAGAAAACTGCTTACTCTATCCATGGACAATATTACGAAATCTTTGGATAATGAATATGCACCTTTAGTGGAACAATATGTTGTGGAAACTAAAGCGGCCATTCGCCAGGTCGCAGCGCTGGCACCCGACGCAAAAATCGTCATTTCCGACCAATATCTTCCAGTCCCGAGGCTGATGCGTCCGGAACTGTATGATACGTTATATGAACAAGTCGTGGCACCGTTGACTGCAGCAGTCGACGAAATGGCGGCTGATTTGCAGGCCGAAGGTATCAATGTGACTGCCGTGTCCGTCGCGAATCGGTTCAAGGGCAAAGAAGGCGCGATGACTTACATGTCGATCTCCCTGACGGGAGATGCCGAACCGGACATCCATCCGCGGCAAGCCGGCTACCAAGCCATTGCGGAAGCGTTCGCCGAGGCGATCTGGCAGGAATACCGGTCACCTGCGCCCCGCGGGGCCGATGTGCCGATCTCGGTGGTCGTAAACGGCCGCGAATTGATCACGGATTACAAGCCTACGCTTGTGAACAACCGCACCTTCCTGGCACTTCGCGATGTGGCGGATGCGATGGGAGCGGAACTGCAATGGGACGAACCGACCAAAACCGCAGTGTTCCGGCAAAACGGACGCGAGGTCGCCATTACGATCGGTTCAGATACGATGCTGGTTGACGGCAAACCCCAAAAACTCGATGCGCCCGCCTATTTGCGAACGGTTGTCATAAACGGCAAAACCGAGGCGAAAACCTACGTTCCGCTGGCAGTGATCGCCACCGGATTGCAATACGACGTGCAATACCGCAAAACGTTGCAAACCGCTTTCATCAATCGTTGATTCCCGTTCCGACATCAAAAAAGGCCCATCTGCCGATGCGGATTCGCATCTAGCAGATGGGCCCCGTTATTATTTCACTTCAACCGCGATTTTCGTCTTTTTGTCCCCGAAGCTGACGGTAATAGTCGCTTTTCCTTTGCCATTGGCTTTGATGATGCCATCTTTGGCGGAGGCAACCGTAATTTTGGACGATTCCCATAATGCGGGTATGGTCACGTCCTCTTCCGTCAGATCCATGTAGGTGGCCAGCGCCTTCACCTGGACTTGTTGTCCTACCTTCAGGACCAGGTTGACTTCACTTGTCTCCAGATATTTCAGCGTATCGACATCCACGGCGATTTTGACCGATTTGCCTGCATATTTGGCCGTGATCGTTGTCTTGCCCGGTCCAGCAGCCGTAATGTAGCCGCCCTTCACCGTCGCAACCCGGAAGTTGGCCGTCTCCCATACGGCTTCAGCCGTCACATCCTTCGACTTGCCATCATTGAAATGGACCGTGATGTTGACCTGGGCGCCTTTTCCCGATTTGAGCGAAACGCTTGGCTGGGAGGCTTCAATTCTGGCGACCTGGTCTACCTGAACCGTAATTGCGATCGATTTGCCGCCATACGTTGCGGTAATGGTCGCCGTACCTTTGCTGTAGGCTTGTATGAGTCCCTTGCGGACATCCGCAACCGTCGGCTTGCTGGACTGCCACTTGGCTTCCGCAGTCACATCACGCCGGACGCCATTCGCATCCGTCGCATGAAGCGTTACCTGCTGGCTGTCCGAGCCCGAAAGCGTCACCAGCCGCGTACTGACTTCCAGTTCTTCTGACAACCCGACATTGACGGTCAGCTTCGTCGTCAAGCCGCCGTAAGTGACGGTTATGGTGGTCGTACCTTCACTCAAACCGATAATCCGGCCGTTTCTCACCGTTGCAACCGCTTCTTTGGCCGTGCTCCATGTCGCCTGGTTCGTCACCACTTCCGAACGGTTGTCGGGATAGAATGCCGTCGCAACAACCTGCTGTTCTCCGTTGACTTCCAGATTGACCGTCTGGGATGAAACCGTCAACCGGGTCGGCAGATCGACGGATACGGACACGGTAGCCGTCTTGCCGCCAAAGGTCGCCTTGATCGTGGCTTCGCCCATTTTGCCCGCCGTCACCTGTCCATTGGACACAAGCGCGACCTCTTCCTTGTCGGAACTCCAGACCGCCCTGGATGTGACGTTCTCCTTCGTGCCGTCAGCGTACGTCGCAATGACCTGCAAGGCTGCAATTTCGTTTGCGCGCATCTCCAGCTTGTCCGGTGTGATGTCCAGATTTCGCGCCGTTTCCACATCCACTGCGGTTTGTACCGTCTTGCCGTTGTATTGCGCCTTGATGATGGCCGTACCACTGCGGTAGGCCTTGATCAAACCGTCCGAAACAAAAGCCACGGATTCGTCGCTGGAACTCCAGTCGGCCTTGTCCGTCACATCGGCGGTTCGCCCGTCCGCATAGTGAACCGTCAGTTGAAGCTGCTTCGTTCCGTTGATCCGGAGCCAGACATTCTGTTCGCTGATGGTCAGATTGGCGGTTTTGTCCACGTCGACCTGGATGGTCACGCTTTTTGAACCGTATTCGGCCGCAATGGTCGCCGTACCGGAACCGTAACCCTTGACGACCCCTTCTGTCACATCGGCAACCGCCTCATTGCTCGAAGTCCATTTCGCCAGATGCGTGACGTCCTTCACCGATCCATCCGCATAGGTCGCGGTCAGCCTGACCGATTCGGATGCCCCCGCCACCAGGGACAATTTGATCTTGTCGGCTTCCAGCCGCTTGGCTTGCGAAACGTACACCTTCAGCACCACGGATCGTCCGCCATACACCGCGGTGACATCGGCAGTACCGGAAGCGACGCCGGTCAGCACGCCTTTTTCGACTGTCACGATATCCTCGTCGCTGGTGCGCCATTGCGCCTCGTCCGTGACGACCGTCTCGACTTCATCTTCGTAAACCGCTATCGCATCGGCTTCAAACTGTTCCCCGATTTCCAGGTAAATGTTTTTCGATGAAGTCACCAGTGCCGAAGGAATATCGACATATACATTGACGGTTGCGCTCTTGCCGCCGTATGAGCCGGTGATGGTTGCCGTACCGGCTTTGTAGGCGGTTATGGCGCCTTTGGATGCATAAGCCACATCTTCGTTGTCCGAACGCCAGCTCGCCTTGTCCGTTACATTTTCCGTCGAACCGTCCGCAAACGTAGCCGTCAATGTCACATGCGACGTATCATCCGAACGCATCACCAGCTTTATGTCGCTGATGTCAAGGCGCCTTGCCACTTCGACATCGACCGTCGTTTGCACAGATTTGCCGTTGTAGGTTGCGGTAATGATTGCCGTACCGGATTTGTTCCCCGTAATCCGTCCTTTGTTCACGTATGCGACCGATTCATTGCTGGATTGCCAGGTTGCCGTGGCCGTCACGTCAGACGTTTGTCCCTGTGCATTTTGCGCAGTCAGCTTTAATTGTTTGGTGCCATTGACGCGCAAGAACACATTTTCCTCGTCCACATCCAGCTTGATTGTCTTGTCGACGTCGACCCGGATCGAAGCGGTTTTCGTTCCGTACGAAGCGGTCAACGTTGCAGTACCCGACTGATGACCCTTGACGACGCCATTGACGATGTCTGCGACACGCTCGTCGCTTGAGGTCCATTCGGCTTCACCTGTGACATCCCGTTTCGAACCGTCCGGATATACCGCCGTCAGCGTGACGCTCTCCTCGCCTTGCAGCAACAGCGAGATTTGCGATTCGCTCGCTTCCAGCCGGCTGACGATCTCCACGTTTGTTTCGACGGATACCGATTTTTTGCCGTAATGGGCCGTGATCACGGCCACGCCCGAACGATGCCCGGTTACGACGCCGTTGACCACCGTCGCGACCCGCTCATCGCTGGATGTCCATTCCGCCTTGTCGGTTACGTTTTCGACGGTATTGTCGCTGTAGGTAGCCGTCAACCCGATCGTCGCAGTGCCGTTTTTGCGCAAATCCAGTTTTTGCGTGTCTTTGGTAAGCGCTTTGACTTTTTTGGTCACCTTGACGATGGCCGTTTGCGTCTCGCCCATATAGGATACGACGATGGAAGTCGTGCCTTCCGATTTGGCCGTCACCGTACCGTTATAGATGGTTGCAACCGAAGGATGCTCGCTGTTCCAGTCTGCATAGATCGTGACGTTCTGGGTAGAATTGTCGCTGTAAACGCCGGTTGCCGTCAATAAATATGTATCGCCGATTTCAAGCGTAATTTCCTTGGCCGAAATGATGAGCTTGGTCAATGAAGGCGCGGCGAAAGCCGACATCGGCAACAAATTGACAACTGCAAGTATCCCCGCCAAAATGGCGGCAAAACATCTGTTTCTCATTGTCCCTCCTGTTGGCAATGCCCATTGCGTGGTTGAAGATTGTCTCTCTATTTTTATCGGCTGGCGAATGCCAATAATTGAGTTGTCCACGGCATGCAAAAATCCGCACCGCTCCCCTGCCGTCGCAGATGTGCCGGACCGGCTTTGCACGCGCATGGCCGACGGCAAAATTCCGGCTGTCCGGGCGCTCCCCTGCTGGTCGGAAACAATCCCGGACTTGTTCAACTTCCTGCGAAGTCGTAATATGAAGGTAAGTCAAATGGGGGACGGTTTCCAATGCGCAAAAAAAGGGTATTGCTGCTATCCGAAGGTTTCGGCACGGGACATACGCAAGCCGCCTACGCGCTTGCCATGGGACTGCGGCAATTGTCACATAACATCCAGGCGCGCGTCATCGAATTGGGTACGTTCCTGAATCCGGTCATCGGACCGCTGATCATGAGCGCTTACCGCAAGACGGTTGCCAAACAACCCAGGCTGGTCGGCCGCATCTACCGGAGCAATTACGACCGCACCCTTGGCCGGGTCAAACAATTTGCCTTGCATCGCATTTTTTACAACCAGGTATCGGACATCATCCGCCAGCTCAAACCGGACTGCATCGTCTGCACGCATCCGTTTCCGAACGCGGTGGTATCCCGCCTCAAGCGACTCGGGCTCGCCACGCCGCTATACACCCTGATTACGGATTACGATGCACATGCCACCTGGATCAATCCGGAAGTCAACGTCTATCTGGTCAGTTCGCAGACGGTCCGGGACAAATTGGTCGCCCGCGGCGTGTCCGCTTCGCAGATCGAGGTGACCGGCATTCCGGTGCACCCCAATTTCTGGCATCCGCATGACCGGGCCGACATTTTGCAACAATTCAACCTGAAAGACATGCCGACGGTCCTCATCATGGGCGGCGGCTGGGGATTGCTGTACGGGGAAACGCTTGTCGAATACATGATGACGTTTGCAGACCGGATACAGATGATCCTCTGCATGGGCAGCAACGAAAAAGCGCGGGAAAAATTGCTCGACGATCCGAAATTCCAGCATCCGAACATCCATGTACTGGGCTTTACCAAAGAAATCAGCAAGTTGATGGACGTCTCCGATCTGCTCGTCACCAAACCGGGCGGCATGACGTGCACGGAAGGCATGGCCAAAGGCATGCCCATGCTGTTTTACGAACCGATTCCGGGCCAGGAGGAAGAAAACGCGGAATATTTCATCACCCACGGTTTCGGGGAAATGATGACCAGCACAGAAACGATTGACCGGTGGTTCCGGCTGATTCAGGAGCCCTATGCGGCGGGGCAGCACCGGGATGTGCTGCTGACGCTGCGCAATGCGGAGTATCATCCGGCCAAATGCTCCGAGGCCGTGCTGGCCTTGATCGAGCAGGTGCAACAGATCCGCTAGAAGGAGTGCAGTGTTTGCAGACGTTTACGATGCGTGCAATCGAGACGATACGTACCATTCCGCCGGGTAAGGTCATGACTTACGGACAGGTCGCCGCTTGTGCAGGCAGCCCGCGCGGAGCGCGGCAGGTGGTGCGGATTTTGCATGCGATGAGCGGCAAGCATGATCTGCCTTGGCATCGCGTGATCAATCGCCAGGGCCAAATCGTGTTGCGTGACCCGGTGGTTCGCGCCATGCAGATCGACTTGCTGCGCAGGGAAGGCGTCGAAGTGTCGCCGGACGGTCAAGTGGATCTGGCAAAATATCGCTTTATAAACCCAATCAGCTGAAAAACAAGGGGCAGTCTGTACGGCCGCAAGCCGCCAGGACTGCCCCTTCCGTCATTGCACCGCATACATGCGCGCGCGCAGTTCCTTGATTTCCGGATGGTCCAGATATTCTTCGTATGTCATCAGGCGGTCAATCACGCCGCCCGGCGTAATCTCGATAATCCGATTGGCGATCGTCTCCACGAACTGATGGTCATGCGACGCAAAAATCACGGGCCCGCCAAAGTCGATCAGTCCGTTGTTCAGCGCGGTAATCGACTCCAGATCAAGATGGTTCGTCGGTTCATCCAGGAGCAGCACGTTGCCGCCGCTCAGCATCATTTTCGCCAGCATGCATCGCACCTTTTCGCCTCCCGAAAGCACGGACGCCTTTTTCAGCGCTTCGTCTCCGGAGAACAGCATGCGGCCCAAAAATCCGCGAATGAACGATTCGTCCTGATCCTTCGAATATTGGCGGAGCCATTCTACCAGATTCAACTCCACTCCGTCGAAATAGGCGGAATTGTCTTTGGGGAAATAGGCCCTCGTCGTCGTCACGCCCCAGGTGACCGAACCGGCGTCCGGTTCCCGTTCCCCCGCCAGAATCTGGAACAGGATCGTCTTCGCCAGGCCGTTGGGGCCGACAAGTGCCACCTTGTCTTCCTTGTTCAACACGAAGGATACGCCGTCAAGCACTTTTTCGCCATCCACCGTTGCCGTAACATTGTCCACGGTGACGACCTGCTTGCCAACTTCCCGTTCCGGTTTGAACTGGATGAACGGATACTTCCGGTTGGAAGGCTTGATGTCTTCCAGCGTAATTTTCTCCAGCAATTTGCGGCGGCTTGTCGCTTGTCTCGCCTTCGACTTGTTGGCCGAGAAACGCTGGATGAACGCCTGCAGTTCCTTGATTTTTTCTTCCTTCTTTTTGTTCTGGTCCCGCATCAGTTGCAATGCCAACTGGCTCGACTCGTACCAGAAATCATAATTCCCCACGTAAAGCTGGATCTTGCCGAAATCGATGTCCGCGATGTGCGTGCAAACCTGGTTGAGGAAATGGCGATCGTGGGAAACGACGATGACGGTGCCTTCATAACGCGACAGAAAGTCTTCCAGCCAGCGCACGGATTCGATGTCCAGATGGTTGGTGGGCTCGTCGAGCAGCAGGATGTTCGGGTTGCCAAACAGCGCCTGCGCCAGGAGCACGCGAACTTTTTCGTTGCCGCCCAGTTCCGACATCCGCTTGTCGTGCAGATCCGTCGGGATGCCCAGACCGTTCAGCAATTCCGCAGCTTCGCTCTCCGCTTCCCAGCCGTTCATTTCGGCAAATTCCGCTTCCAGTTCCCCTGCCCGCATGCCGTCTTCATCGGTAAACGGAACTTTGGCATAGATCGCTTCCTTTTCCTTCATGACCGCATATAGCCGCTGATGCCCCATGATGACGGTCTCCAGGACGGTAAATTCATCATAGGCAAAATGGTTCTGCTTCAGCACGGCGATCCGTTCGTTCGGCGGAATGTGGACTTCACCGCTGGTCGGCTCGATTTCGCCGGACAATATTTTCAGAAACGTCGATTTGCCTGCGCCATTGGCCCCGATCAGGCCGTAGCAGTTGCCGGGCGTAAACTTGATGTTGACATCTTCGAACAGGGCGCGTTTGCCAAACCGCAGGCTCACGCCAGTTACGGTAATCATGAATCAGATCCATCCTTTGTTTCGATTTTCAACGTTGTCCCCGCTAGGCTCCTGCGATGGAATCGCATCGTCTCGCCATGCTTGAGGAGAAACAGCCGCTCCCGCGGAATGCCCATCCCCCTGCGCGCGGCTTCAAGCCGTTCCAGCGCTTCTCGCGGCGTATCGTCAGCCAGCTTGAAGGCGCCGTAATGCATGGGTACGAAATAGCGCGCACGCAAGTCAAGAAACGCCTGGAGCGCTTCTTCCGGACTGACATGTTGTGCGGACATGAACCATTCGGGATCATAAGCGCCGATCGGCATCAGGGCGACGTCGATGTCGAAGCGGTCGCCGATTTCGCGAAACCCCCGGAAATACCCGCTGTCGCCAGCGAAGTAAACGGTCGGGCCGTCATCCGACTGGATGACCCAGCCACCCCAATGCGACATGTTTTTGTCCCAGGGATTGCGACGTGTCCAATGCTGGGCGGGGACAAAAGTAAATTTCACGTTCCGGTAAACTTCGTCTTCCCACCAGTGCAGCTCCTTCGTATCGCGGAAGCCCCGCAAATACAGTTTCGACCGGAGGCCGGCAGGCACCAGCAACCGGCGGTCTCCCTGGAGCCGCCGAAGCGATCTGAAATGGAGATGGTCGTAGTGGGAATGGGAGACGAGCACGACGTCGACTTCCGGCATGTCCGGCAATTCGATTCCCGGCGGCGCCAGGCGTTTCTGCAGCGCCATCCACTGGGCCCAGACCGGATCGGTGACGATATTCAGTCCGCCAATCTGGATCAGAAACGTCGAATGACCGATCCACGTAATCGACGGCTCGGCACGGTTGTCCCGCAAAAAAGCCAAATCCGGCTGCGCATTCGCTATACCGACACTGTAATCCCTGTTTGCCCGCAGCCGACTCAACCGCTCCTGGCTCCAGCGGCTGATTTGCATCATCGGAGCGTCGTTTAGCCGGGCAGCGTCAAGGTTGCTGAATCGTCGCAAAAAACCTGGCTTGCGCATGTCATCCCTCCGACGCGTATTGCTCACTCCTACTATAACAGGAAAACTGCAGGAGTACCAAGCGATTGGCGGAAAAAGGCCCCTGTCCGCGCAAACGGCCCGTCGAATCGTCCCGTTCCGGTTGAACGGGCATCACTTTGGCAATCCACCATGAAATGCGTTATTGTAAATAGTATCGGAGCTGACGATGAAAGGAGCATCAAGGAGCATGAAACTGTTGTCCATCGAGCCGACACCGAGTCCCAATGCCATGAAGCTGAACGTCGATGAAAAGCTGCCTTCCGGCGTTCGCCGGGAATACAAGGCGGATCAGGCGGATCAGGCGCCGCCGCTGATTGCCCGCCTGCTGCGGATTCCGGGTGTCAAGAGCGTGTTTCATGCGGCTGATTTTCTGGCGCTGGACCGCAAAGGGAATGCGGATTGGGCAGCCATCCTGCAGGGCGTCAAGGAAGTGTTCGGCGCTGCGGGCGAAGGCGCGCTGGACAGCGCTTTGCCTGAAGCCTCCGGTTTTGGGGAAGCCCACGTGCTGGTGCAGATGTATCGGGGCATCCCGATGCAGGTCCGGGTCCGGATCGGAGGCGTGGAAGCCGGACGGGCGGCCATGCCCGAACGCTTCTCCCGGGCCGTACACGAAGCGGCCGGTTCCACGCTGATCCGGGAGCGCAAGCTGGAGGAATTCGGCATCCGGTACGGCGAACTGCAAGAAATTCTGGATGAAATCGTTCGCGAACTGGATGCGGCCTATCCGGAAGAACGACTTCGCGATCTGGTGGCGCAAGCGCGCGCTGCGGGTCCGGAAGCGCCGCCCCCCGCGCCGCCTGCGCCGTTGTCGGCCGAAGCGCTGGCGGAAGCGTTGAAATCCGACGATTGGCGCAAGCGGTATGCTGCGCTGGAACGCTTCAAGCCGGAGCCCGAACACGTGCCGCTGATCGCGCAGGCATTGAAGGATAGCCACATGTCGGTGCGCCGTTTGGCCGTCGTATATCTGGGTGACCTGCGCACTCCCGAGACGTTGCCGCATTTGTTCGCCGCATTGAAAGATCCTGCGGTCGCCGTAAGGCGGACGGCGGGAGACACGCTATCCGATCTGGGCGATCCCGCTGCCATCGGCCCGATGACGGAAGCGCTGGGGGACCCGAACAAACTGGTGCGCTGGCGGGCCGCACGATTTTTGTACGAAGCCGGTGACGAGACCGCTCTGGACGCACTCCGGCGCGTCGCCGCGGAGGAACCCGAATTCGAAGTCCGGCTACAGGCCGAAATGGCTGTTGCCCGCATTGAGCGCGGCGAAGAAGCTGCCGGATCGGTCTGGCAGCAAATGACCCGCATGCGGGAACAACAACGCCAGCAAGACAATGGATAATGGACAAAAAAAGACGGTTCCGGGTGAAACGACCAGGGATCCATCCGGAACCGTCTGCCGGTGGTTTGCGTGCGCAAGCCGCACTTCACCGGACTCATTGCAAACCGGCTTCGGCAATCGCTTACGTTTTTGTAACGCAAACGTAATATAACTTACATCATTCTTTCATATTGACAGGTTAGAATGAAGTCATGACCCCCCTTTTCAATATAATTTTCTTGACGGGTTTGCGACCGTTGGCGCAAGCCTATTTTTTTTTGTCATTCGCATCACCGGGCTTCAAGCCGTTCCAACAAGCTGCGCAGCGGTTGGGCCGCCAGCGAATCGATCAGCAAATCCGCTCCCGCAGCGGCAAAATCCATATGTGCGGTCATCGCGTTCGGCACGATGATGGCGTACAAGCCCGCAGCCTTGGCCGCTTTCAGGCCATGCACCGAATCTTCGATGGCCACCGCTTCACCCGGCTGCACCCCCAGTGCCGCAACCGCATTCCGGTACAAGGCCGGGTCAGGCTTCACCTGCGTCACGTCGTCCGCTGTCCAGACCGTCTGGAAATACTGCCGTATCCGTTTGCCGGACAGATGGCGTTCAATCCAGCGGCGATCCGAACTGGAGGCCAGACCAATCCGCAAGCCCAGTCGATGCGCTTCTTCCAATGCGTCGGACACGCCGGGCAACAGCGGCGCCGCGTCAGCCCGCCCCAGCAGGTCCGCTTCAAACCGTTCAGCAAGCGCGGCCCTGTCCAGTTTCGAACCCGTCAGCCGTTCCAGTTCTTCATATGGATCAAACGGTCCGAATGCCGTACCTACCACTTGCGCCCATTGCACAAGCGGCAACTCATGGCCATGCTCGGCGTAAATGGCCTTGAACGCCTCATACGCACAGGTTTCCGTATCCACCAATGTGCCGTCAAAATCGAAAACGATGGCTTTGATCATATGTTTTCTCCCATCCGCCTTTATGGCAATCGAAGTGGTGCTATAATGGTTGCTGTTTGGCAATGAAACAACTAGAATTTTCTTGAAAATGAAATATATATTCAGACAGATACTTGGCTCAAGCCATTGCGATTACGCTCCACGAAGGGAGGAAAACCAATTGCGGGAACGGGCATGGGGTTGGCAAACCAAAGATGGTCTCCCGGTTTTTGCGCGGGAATGGACGCCGGACAAACCGGCGGCAACGCAAGGTGTCGTCCTGCTCGTCCATGGGATGGGCGAGCACAGCGGCCGATACCGCCACGTGGCAAAATCGCTTGCGGATGACGCATTCGCCGTATTGGCTTTCGATCAGATCGGCCATGGCCTGACGGCAGGCAAACGCGGTCATGTGCGCAGCTATGCGGATTTGCTGGACGGCATCCAGCGCCTGCTGGACCAGGCGGACCGGAAATTTCCGGACAAACCCAAATTTCTGTTCGGGCACAGCATGGGCGGCAATTTGGCACTGAACTTCCTGCTGCGGAACAAACCCCTTGTAACGGGCGCGATCGTGACCGGTCCCTGGCTGAAGCTGGCTTTTGAGCCGACCTTCGTCCAGGTGACCCTGGCCCGGCTGATGGAATATCTGTATCCGTCTTTCATCAGCAACCGCCCGATGAACCGTGAACATTTGACTTCCGATCCCCGAATGCAGGATTTGCATCAGCATGACCCGTTGGTTCACGGCTATATTTCAGCGAAGTTTTATCAAGTTGTCCAGCGGGCCGGTCTTTGGGCGCTGGAGCACGCGGGACTGCTGGCTGTCCCGCTGCTGTTGATGCATGGCGGCTCGGATCGGGTAACATCGGCTGCGGCCAGCCGCCAATTTGCCGAACGGGCAGGGACGCTCTGTACCTACAAAGAATGGCCGGACTTCGGCCATGAATTGCACAATGAGTTACACCGGGAAGACGTGCTGGCTGAAATCAAATCGTGGATCAAGACACATTTGCCGAAATCCGGTTAATGGTCGTCATTGACAGTGACCCGATCGGGCAACTGGCGGATATAACTGTCCGAATAGCGCAGCAGTTCCAGCGCCCGGTCAAACTCCCCTTTTGTTACCCCCGCAACGTCTTTTGTACCGCCGGATGTCGTGCCTTTCAGCGGATATTGCGTGCCATCTTCAAAACCTGTGCCGGGAATGAACAGGGAATTCCCGTTGACAATGGACCCCGAAGGCAGATAATAGCGCTGGGGCAGCAGGTTGTAGGTTTGGTTGAAGATGTCCTGGCCAAAATGGAGTTGGCCTTCCAGACTGAAGTCCAGCAAATTGGCCAGCGTCGGCAACACATCAACCTGGCCGCCGACCTGACGGAACGTTCGCGGATAGGTGAAATCTTCGTCCACGACGATCAGTGGAATGTTGATCATGTCGGTGTAATCGTATTCCCGTCCATGGATTTCCGCCATAAGTTCCTTCTCCTGGCGGTCCAGCGAATAAATTGGCAAGCCGAGGTGATCGCCGTATATGACAATCAGACTGTCATCCCATACTCCATTTGCCTTCAGCGATTCGATGAATTGTCCCAGCGCATGATCGGCATAGTTCTGGGCCCGGATGTAATCGCCGACCAGCGTTCCCTCGTATTCATCGGGCAGTTCCATCCGGTATTTCTCCTCGGGAATCGTAAACGGATGATGCGCGGTCATGCTGATGACGTGCGCATAGAAGGGACGGCCGGAAGCGTTCATTTCGGCCAGTTTTTCGCTTGTCTTGCGATACAGCACCTCGTCGGAGGCCCCGAAAAACACTTTGTCTTCGTCCCCGAAATACGTCTGGTCATAATAAGTATCAAAACCAAGCGCCGCATACAACTCGCCGCGATTCCAGAATTCGACGATATTGGTATGGAACGTCGCCGTATCGTAGCCATGCCGTTTGAACAAACCGGGCAAGCCAGGCAGCACTTTGTCCGCATATTCGCCCGAAGCGGCGCCGTGCGGCGGCACATAAAAAGAAGTATTGACGACAAATTCGGCATCCGAAGTATTGCCTTGTCCTACCTGTTGATAAAAATTCGGGAAATAGAAATGTTCATTGGCCAGCCTGTTCATGTTCGGCGTGACTTCCACGCCGCCAATCCACAGATTGATCAAAAAATTTTGAAACGATTCCATCTGGATCAAAATGACGTTTTTGCCGGCAGCCGCCCCCTGCAGGATCGGTTCGTCCGGCGTACGGATGTTTTTGAGCCGATGGACGGCGGATTGGGTAATCTGCGACAGGTCAACCGGCGGCTCCTCATCTTCATCGACCAGGATCGTAAACGCCTCGTATCCGAGTATGCCCATTTCTTCCGCCTGCTTGATTTCATTCATGCTGGCCCGGTTGGGCACAATATTGAACAGGCACAAGGCGAAGGATGCGACAAGTACGGCCCCCAGCATGCGCCTGCTGATTTTGCGACAAGCGAATTCCTGCCCGCTTTTGCGTTTCCGGAACCGGTAAGCGAGCATCGCCAAAATGACAATATCGGTAAAAATCAGGAGAAATTGCGGATGCAGCAGTGAAAAAACGCTATTGGTGACCGCCGTCACCTGATTGACTTGATCCAGTGCATGATAGGTCACAATGACACCGTAATATTGGTAATACATGATTACGGCAAAAAACAGCCCGGTCAACAGCAGGTTGACCACGAAGTAAGCCGCAATCTTGCGCTTGTCGGCAAAAAATTCAATCAGACAAAAAACAATCCATATATAGGGCATTTCCTTCAGCAACGGTTTCCACAACCAGGCTGCGGGCGTATCGAAGATGACGAGATAGGCCAAACCGCTCTTCACGATGAGAAGCATCGAAAAAAACAAAAAAGGCATTTTTACAATCCATCGATACATGGCGGTATACGACTAATCCCCCTTTCTTCCAAGCAAACCCTGAATCATTTACAGGAAGCATCATTTGCAGGAAAGTCCCGAACATAACTGCCGAACCGTATCTATAGCCGTATCCATAGCCGTATCCATACTAACCAGTTTTCACGATAAAATCAAACCGGATTGGGCCACCCATACAAACAAAAAACACCGCTTTCCTGCCGGAAAGCGGCTTAAAATCAGTTTTGCGCGGCATTATCCTTTCTGGGCGGCCAGCCACTCGGCAAGCCCCCGGATTTCCTCGTCCGTCAGCACACCCTTGAAAGCTGCCATGCCGTTGCCACCTTTCTCGATGCGCGCGGTGATCTCCTCGACCGACAGCCGGGACCCGACATCTTTCAGACCGGGTCCCGCGCCGCCGCTCAAATCGGCCGCATGGCAGGCCACGCACCGACTCTGGTAGACGGCCTCGGCATTGGCCGTTGATACCCCATCCGAAGGCGAAGGAGCCGTCGTATCCACCGGCGATTCCGATGGCGATACGGAAGGCGTCACGTTTTCATTCTGTGCACCATTATTGTTTTTCGTCTGACAAGCCGTTACCGACATCAAAACCGTGGCTGCAAGCGCCATAACGACGATTTTTCGAATTTTCCACATCATCTGAAGCCTCCCGCCAATAGGTTGCCCCCGATGATGCCAACCATACCTGCATGCCACGATGATTTTGTTCACGGCAATGCTGCATCAATCTTCCAGAAAATCGCGAAGTCGCTTGCTCCGGCTCGGATGCCGCAATTTGCGCAGCGCCTTGGCTTCGATCTGGCGAATGCGCTCCCGCGTGACACCGAACACTTTTCCCACTTCTTCCAGCGTCCGCGTGCGACCGTCGTCCAATCCGAAACGCAAGCGCAGCACGCTCTCTTCCCGTTCGGTCAGCGTATCGAGAATATCTTTCATCTGCTCCCTCAGCATTTCATATGCCGCGGCATCCTCCGGCGCAGAAGCATCGGGATCCTCGATGAAATCGCCCAGATGCGAGTCGCTTTCTTCACCGATCGGCGTCTCCATGGAGACCGGCTCCTGCGAAACTTTCTGGATCTCGATCACCTTTTCGACGGGCATATCCATTTTTTCCGCAATTTCTTCCGGGGTCGGTTCACGCCCCAGTTCCTGCAACAGTTGTCTGGATACCCGGATCAATTTGTTGATCGTCTCCACCATATGGACCGGAATCCGGATCGTCCGGGCCTGGTCGGCAATTGCGCGCGTAATGGCCTGGCGGATCCACCAGGTCGCATAGGTGCTGAACTTGAACCCCTTGGTAAAATCGAATTTTTCGACCGCTTTCATCAATCCCAGATTGCCTTCCTGGATCAGATCCAGAAACAGCATGCCCCGACCTGCATATTTGCGGGCAATGCTGACAACGAGCCGAAGGTTTGCTTCCGTCAAGCGCCGCCGCGCTTCCTCGTCCCCCTGCTGGATGCGCTTGGCCAATTCGATCTCTTCTTCGGAAGACAACAGTGGGGTCCGTCCGATTTCCTTCAAATACATTCTGACCGGATCATTGGTATCCACACCCGGCGGCAGTGACATATCATGGAGGTCAAACTGATGATCATCCTGTTGTTCCTTGTCCGTTAGCAGCACTTGGCTTTGTTGTTCTTCCATCCGGCAGCTCCCCTTCACAACTTGCAGTGTCAATTTTCTGAGATAATGTCACCATAACTCGTCTGTAATAATGTCACCTTTGAAGTGTTCCGAAGCCACCCTTAGGTGGCTTGGACTGTTGTTGATTTTGTGCTATTCTTAAATTGGTTGTTGTTCCG
>Ga0310826_100127_pt1 | contig 123161 bp, 122 predicted proteins | sample WT_ome_FD_201306 | JGI IMG/M metagenome (GOLD analysis project Ga0310826, IMG submission 201306) | Sorghum-adapted microbial communities enriched on wild type (WT) sorghum from Joint BioEnergy Institute, Emeryville, California, United... ... | reverse complement strand
ATCCCAAAAGCGCACACAGTGCGAACGCTTTTGGGACAGTTCCAAGCGAACCCGAATGATTGTTCAGTTGGCCAGAAGTTTCAAGGATTCGCGGGTAAACGCCGGGATGTCATCCGGGGTGCGGCTGGTGACGAGTTGGTTGCCGCAAACGACGACTTCTTCATCGACGAAATTCGCGCCGGCGTTTTCCAGATCGACGCGGATCGATTTGTAGCCGGTCACTTTGCGGCCCTTCAGCGTTTTTGCGGTAATCAAGAGCTGCGGACCATGGCAGATCGCAAACACCGGTTTTTTCGCATCCATAAACGCTTTGGCGAAATCGACAAAACGGTCATCGGCGCGAAGGATGTCCGGCGAGAACCCTCCCGGGATAAAGAGCGCATCGAAATCCTCGGGTTTCACTTCATCGATCGACGCATCGACGGTAACCTTCACTTCACCGTGTTTGCCCGTGACGGTCTTGCCCTTTTCCTTCTCGATGACGGTCAATTCGTGCCCGGCTTGTTTAAAGGCTTCGGCCGGTTTCGCGTACTCGGAGTCCTCGAACTCATTCGTCAAAACAACGGCAATTTTTTTCGCCATACGGCTTCACTCCTCCTTACGATCGGTTGATACCCGCTCAGGGCAGGTGTCTAATTAGATTGTAAAACGCGCGGCAGGAAACTTCAAAACATCTGCTTTCGCCATGCCCGGCAGTCGGCCGCATGGGTTTTCCGCAGAAACTTCGGCGGCAACTTCCGAAAAACCCTCCGATGTCCGGCCCGGCCGCGGTTCACGGGGCGGCCGCCCCGCGATCCGGACAAAGCTTTAAAGCACGCGAACACCCAGCTGAGCCAACATGTCCGCAAGCATGGCGAGCGGCAGCCCGACGACCGTGAAATAATCGCCTTCGATTTTCTCCACGATGGCCGAGCCGAGGCCTTGAATGGCATAAGCGCCCGCCTTGTCCATCGGCTCGCCGGTCCGGATGTAGCGGCGGATTTGCGCATCGCTCAACGGTTTCATCGTCACGAGCGTCCGGCTGTGGCCGGTGAGAACTTTGCCGTCGGCGCAGGCGATGCAGGAGATGCCGCTGTAAACGGCATGGGTTTTCCCTTGCAGCAGACAGAGCATGCGAAAGGCGTCGTCCTCATCCTTCGGTTTTCCGAGAATCTCCCCGCCGTAGACAACGACAGTGTCGCCGGCCACCACGACGGCGTTCTCCCTCGGTCCGATCGCTTCATAAGCCGCGCGGGCCTTCCGCTCCGCGAGCCGCTCGACGACTTGCTCCGGCGGAAGATTACCCTGGACGCATTCATCGGCCTTATTGACAGCAAACTCGACCGGCAGGCCGAGCTGTCGGATCAATTCCTTTCGCCGCGGAGAAGCGGACGCCAAGATCAACGTCACCCGATCCATGCGGGCTCTCCCTCCCTGTCAGTTTCGATGCGGTGCCATTGCCGCCAAATGGGTTTTCCCCTTTATTTTACCCAAGGAATGGGCGGGACGGTCGTCTCAAAAAAATAAACGGCCATACCTTCTTGCAAAAGACCGTCTTTCGTTTTCAAAGGAAATCGAGTTTTTTTGAGTCCGGTTCGTCCGGCAAAATTTGCCGCAGCGGCGTTCGCAATTTCATTATACCTCCATTTGCTTCAATCAATCCCGCCTCACAACGGCAACGATTCGTCATCAGAAAGTTTCCCCGGTCAAAAAGAAAAAAGGGATCAGGAGCCCCGGCTCACAACGGCAACGATTCGTCATGCCGAGATCCGACGGATTGCACCCGTGCCGGGCGGACTAAAAATGCCAACCATTTGGTTGGTTTTATACTTTGAATTTCCATATTTTCTTTTCCATTTGCTCCGGCATAAAGTCCACCATCGCCATGGCGCAGGGGTTCCTGATGCGCGGTAAAATATTTATCTGTCCATAACGAATTGGATTTGAACTTCCCTTTGCAAAAATTTAGCAACAATTTCGTGAATCAGATCGCTGTAATTTGTCTCCAGCCAATCCCGGCCAAAGTCATTATTCGCGTAAATAATCAGCAGATTCTCTGTAAGCCGCGCATCCGTAATGGTGCCCGTAAACCATGTTTCAAAACTTGGCAAGGAAATTTTCTTGGCCGCTTCATAAAACAAGCTTTTGATCAATTCGCGGGCGGATTCATCGATTTGTTCAAAATTATATTTTCCCGCATAACCGATCCCTTTATTTTCACGATAATAAAGTTCCAATCCCGGATTCACTTTTTCTTCCACCCGGTTTATCCGCCGTTCAATCTCGACGACCTTATCCAAGGTCACATCCAATAAATTCCGCAAATATTTGTTTTCCCGCTTTAACGATTCCAACTCTTGCCAAATATCTTTCCATTCGGTTTCAGCCACAGCCAAACTCCTCTCCAAAATTTTTCCAATTCTCTCGGTCGATGGGCAACTGCAACTGAAGTCGACCGCGACGGGATCCAAACCCGTATGAATGATTTCGATATCAATTCCTCTATTCTCTTTTCTGAAGCACTTCATGGATCGAATACAATGCCGCTTCCGTATCGTATACAGAAACACGGTCAACGATATTCGCCGTCAAATCAATAAAATGAAAAAACCGCGCCAAACGATAATTTGACGCGGTTTCCTTGATGTTCGATGATTCCGACTGGGCTCGAACCAGCGACCCCCACCCTGTCAAGGTGGTGCTCTCCCAGCTGAGCTACGGAATCATTTTTGCCGGACATTTAGTACTATACGGCATCTTGCCTTGTTTGTCAACAGGGATCAAAAAAATTTTTCCGATAAAACGTTTCCCGAATCGGAATTCGAAGGCAATATGCCGGAAATCCCCTTTAGGCAACCGATTCGATTCAGGTTTTTTCTTCACCCATCTTCTCAGCCTGACGGCAAGGATTTTGACGATGAGGGGAAACCAGGAAACCCAATAGGATGGATCGGCGCCTCCCTCCTCCTTTGACCAAGACTGCGCCTTCTCCTGAAAGACAAGAGGACGGATCGGCGGCCTGTCGCGGGTTCAAAACCGCGAGACAGGCGTTTCCTCCCATTCGGGGCATTTTAGAGAACGTGTAATAACTCGATTGCCGCTTTGACAGGCGGGGCAGTCCGGCTTGAAACGGCCCCTGATTCCGCAAACGGAAGGATCCCCTGTTTCCGACCTCCTTCCCGCTCGGCCGGATCCGGCATGGCTTTGGCCCAATCCCTCATCGGATCCGGACCAAAGCCGTTTTTTGACGAACCGTTAAAGCGCAGCCGATAGACGACGGAGAGCCGCGCCCATGAACAAGCCGAGTGTCGGACGGGACCTCCCCCGATTCCCTCAACGCAAGCCATGGGGCCCCCTTTGCCGAACGCCGACCAAAGCGGCCCTCCCCGATTACTTCATCTTAAACTGCTGCTTCACCAATTTTTGATACAAGGCATGGGCCGCCAGCAGCTCTTCGTGGGTCCCTTGGCCGGTGACCCTGCCGTCTTCAATGACGATGATCGTATCCGCATCGACGACCGTGGAAAGGCGATGGGCAATAATGAAGGTCGTCCTTCCCTTCATCAAGTTTTTCAGCGCCTCCTGCACGAGGCCTTCCGATTCGCTGTCCAGGTTGGACGTGGCTTCATCCAGCAAAAGCAGCTTCGGGTCGCGCAAAAGGGCCCTCGCGATGGCGATTCTCTGCCTTTGTCCCCCGGAAAGTTTGACGCCCCTTTCCCCCACTTCCGTGTCATACCCTTGCGGCAGTTTCTCGATGAATTCGCTGGCATTGGCCAGCCGGGCCGCTTCCTTCATTTTTTCCTCGGGGACGGGTTTTTCGATGCCGTAACAAATATTTTCCCGTATCGTGCCGGAGATGATCGGGCTCTCCTGGGAGACGTAGCCGATGGCGCCGCGCCAGCTGTGAAGGTCGAAGGCTTCGATGTTTTCCCCGCCGATCGTAATCATGCCTTCCGTCGGTTTGTAAAACCGTTCGATCAAGGAAAAAATGGTCGTCTTCCCGCTCCCGCTCGGACCGACAAAGGCGACGGTTTTTCCGGGCTCGGCGGTAAAATGGATCTCCTTCAACGCCATTTTCCCCTCCTCATAGGCAAAAGACACGTTGTGGAACGCAAGCGGCTTCCCGAAGTCGATTTCTTTTTTCCCGCCGCCTACTTCCCCTTTCATTTTCAACATTTCCATGATCCGCTCCGTCGCCCCCATCGTTTTTTGGAAAGTGGTAAAAAAGGAGGCGAACTGGCTAAACGGCATGACAATTTGGAAGAGATAGATGATGATCGCGACGAGGGATCCGGGAGACATCGCGCCGGAGGCCACCCGCGCACCGCCGTAGCCGATGATGACGACGACCACCAGCATGATCAGCATCGTCATGAAAGGAGATACGACGGCTAGGATCTTCGCCTCCTTCAAACCGAAGCGGAGCAGCCGGCGGATCTCCTCTTTTCCTTCCATCTCTTCAGCCGGTTGGGCATTGTATGCCTTGACGAGGCGGATCTCATGGAGGACGCGCCCGAGATGTCCGCTGAACGCCGCCATTTCATCCTGACTTTGCATGGCGATTTTATAAATGATCTTTCCCAGCGGCAAGATGGCCAAAAGCGCCAAAGGGACGGAAAGGAACATGATGAGGGTGATCTGCCAGTCGATGATGAGCAAAATGATGACCGAACCGACAATGGAGACGATGCCCGAAAGAAAGGCAACGAAATGGTTCGTCACCAGCATTTTGACCATGTTGGTGTCCTGGATGATGCGGCTCATCGTTTCTCCCGACTCGTGTTTGTCGAAGTAGGAGACCGGCAAGTCCAACACGCGGCTCCACAAGTTTTCCCGCAATCGCGCCACGATGTTTTCCCCGACGTACGTCATAGCGTAGAAGGAAAATCCCCCGGCAACGGTCTGGAAAAGAAAGGCGGACAGAAGGAAGACGATGATCGTCCAATCGATGCCGCCGTCGGACAATTGATCGATCAGATTTTTCGTCAACAGCGGGACGACCAATCCCGCCCCCGTTTCCAAAAGGCCGAGAAAGAGCGCCGCGGCGATGAGGGGTTTGGACGGTTTTCCCATTTTCAACAGTTGAAAAAAGTCGGCGAGTTTTATCGGATTCCTTGGCTGGTGGTTCAAAGCGATCTTCCTTTCTTATCCGGCAAATTCTTTTTTCAGGGGCTGGGGGGCCATTTCCCGGCCTCCTTTCCACTGGAAACGCGGACAAGCGGAAACGAAGGGGGAACGGGGGGTGATCGGCGAGCTTCCGTCGGATCCGATCAATCGATGGTGCTCACATGCTGTCCGCCGGTTCCGCGTAACCGGCCGGCCTGTCGGCTCCCATCCCTCAAGCAAGCTTAAAAGGGCCCTGCGGCTTGCCTCCCCGCCCCTCCCCTTCGATCATACCTCCTTACGTAACTGGAAGTGCAAGGGTTTCATGAAAAAATCCGGGAATGGCGCTGCCCGATTTTCTGAGATCGCTAGCCTTTTCACAATCGAAAGCTACCCTGGTGAAAGGAGGCAGAAAGGCTTCCGCACCTTCTATTTGCAATCGAACATATGTTCGTTTATACTGGAAGAAAAGGAAGGGATGCCGATGGACCTGTTTCACCGTTGCCTCAAGGAACAAATTCCCGTTGAAATCATCTATCTGTCCGAAAAGGGCGAATGGACGAAAAGGATCGTCCTTCCGCGCAAATTGGACGGCGGTACCGTCCTTGCCTTCGATTTGTCCAAAGGGGGCATTCGCCGTTTCCGGATGGACCGGATTTTTGCCGCACTGCCCGCCGTAAAGGCAAACAAACGGAAATTCCCAACCTTGATCGCATAAATTCAAAGCCAAATGCGGAAAGATTATGTTATTATTTTTGTATAAAACTTTCTCCAGGTGATGCCCATGGAACGCGGTACGGTAACCGATCTGACGGTCCGTTCCGGCGCGTTGGCGGAAACGGTCCCTTTGTTCGTCTACCTTCCTCCGTTTTATTCCGAATTCAAGAAATATCCGCTGATCATCGCCCAAGACGGCCGGGATTATTTTCAATTGGGCAGGATCGCCAAGACGATGGATGAACTGATCCGGGAAAAACGGATGCAGCCCGCCATTTTTGCCGGCGTCCCTTACCGGGATGTGCATGACCGGCGCGGCAAATATCATCCTTCCGGCGAAAAACACGCATCCTATCTGTATTTTCTTGCCCATGAACTTCTCCCTGCCCTTGAACGGGAATTTCCTGTATCGCCCGTCGGATCGTCGAGGGCCTTGGCCGGCGATTCGCTGGCGGCCACCGTTTCCCTGCTGGCCGCCATGCAATATCCCCGCACCTTCGGGAATTTGCTGCTCCATTCCCCCTATGTGAACGGCGATGTGATCGAACGGGCGAAAAACTTTTCCGAATGGCCGCTTTTGAGAATTTACCATGTCGTCGGCCGGCAGGAAACTGCCGTGAAGACGACCGACGGCGCCGTCGCCGATTTTTTGACGCCGAACCGGATGCTGAAGGAATGGATCGAAGGAAAGCCCTCGGAATATTTTTACGAAGAATTCGCGGGAAATCACACGTGGAAATATTGGCAAAAGGATTTAAAGCGGGGGCTGCGTTTCCTTTTCCCGGCGGAATGAAAAAATTCCGTAAAAGTGTTAGGTAACGGTAATAGTTTAAAAATCAATTTTTCTGTTATAATAGAAAAAACTTCAGCCTAACTCGGGATGTTTTTTTGCCTTACTTCGCGAAAACCAATCCAAAAGGAGGTCTGTCATGAAAGCGGGCATTGCGATTTTTCCTTCCAAAAAGCTTCAGGATTTCGCCAATTCTTACCGCAAACGCTATGATCCGAAATACGCTTTGATTCCTCCCCATTTGACCTTAAAAGGCCCTTTCGACATCAACGAAGAAGATTTGCCCAGATATTCGGAAAAGTTGGAGGAAATTGCCCAAAAATACCGGCCGTTTCCTTTGCGAACGACGAAGATCAGCTCTTTCCACCCTTTAAATAACGTCATTTACATCAAGATCGAACCGACGCCGGTCCTCGTGGACCTGTACAATGAGATTAACGAAGACCCATTTTTCGGCAGCCCTTCGGAAAACCAGTTCGTGCCCCATATTACCATCGGGCAGGAGCTTTCCAACGGGGAACATGCCGACGTCTACAGCCAGCTGCGGCTAATCGATGTGGAATTTGAAGAAACGGTTGACCGATTCCACCTTCTGTACCAGCTGGACGACGGCATATGGACCGTATATGAAACCTTTTTGTTGGGGAAGTGAAGAGATTTGAAGGTAATCATCGCAGAGAATGAAGAACAGCTGAACCAGGTGATGAACATCCGCAAAACCGTCTTTGTGGAGGAACAAAACGTCCCTCCGGAGCTGGAAATCGACGAATATGAAAATACTTCCACCCATTTTCTCTGTTACTCCGATGATCAAAAACCGATCGGCGCCGGCCGTTTTCGCGAAGTGGACGGCGTCGGGAAAATCGAGCGGATTTGCGTCTTGCCCGAAGCCCGAAAAATGGGGGCGGGCAAGGTGATCATGGAAACGATCATCGAGTACGCCAAAAAACAAGGGTATAAAAAAGTGAAACTGAACGCCCAGACCCACGCCATCCCCTTCTATGAAAAGCTTGGATTTACAGTCGTTTCCGAGGAGTTCCTGGATGCGGGAATCCCCCATCGCACGATGGAAAAACAGTTGACTTGAGAGAAGGAAGCCGGCAAAAGGAAGGATCCTTTTGACAGCTTCCTTTTCTATGTCCATTAAAATCTGCAGGTTGAACGGCCTCCTCTTTGCAGAGGTCCGGGGCAGGCCGGGTGCCGAAAAACCTGTCCGGCCGGAAGGGAAAATGCGGATCCGTCCGATCCGCTCCGGCGAAAGTTGGAAAGGATCCCGCAAGGGAAGGGAAAAGCAAAAGGATGTTCCGCCCGATCCGTTCGGCCAAAAGTTTGAAAAATGCCTTCAAGCAAGACAAAAAAATACTCCTTCCGCTTTCCCGGCTCATGCCGTTCCGGATGGCCGGAATTCGGACCCCCTTGTTCCGGAGACCGCCATGCCGAGCTTCTGGAGAATTTCTGGAAAAGGCAAATCGCTGCCCGGTTCCTTTCCCCGCAGTGGCACCCCCCCATCTGCCCGGTTCCGATCCCCCAATGGACCGCAGCCGATGATCAAACCGACTTCTTCATAGTAGCCGGGAATGATTCCGATCCCCACCAATGGACCGCACCCCCTGCCCGTTTCCGATCCCAGGCATCCCCTGCCCATTCCTGATCCGGCCAATGCCGATGGAAGTTTCCCACATCCCCTGCGCCGTATACGGCTTCTCGCCGCACCACAGGTTTTACAGAATGCGGCACTGTATGGCCCGCCATTTATTCCCCTCCTATCTCGGGCAGACAATGGTCTTACGGAAAGCGGCGCCCCTCCCCTCGCGCAAAAACGGCTTAAACCCTTACCTCCCATATCAGCGAAAGCAGAAAGAAATCGCGGCTCGCGATTGGAAACGGGCCGGAATGTCCCCGCTATTTTCCCCGCAGGAAAGCGATCCCGGCCAAATTTTTTCCTCCCGTTTATTTTTTCCGGAAAAGGTGATGATAGATAGAGAGACCTTCTATCAACGGGGTGTTGTTCCGTGGATTATCTCCATATGGCCTTCGAGCTGATCATCGGGTATTCCGCCCTGCTGGCGGTGACGAAATTCCTGGGAAAATCCCAGATCACCCAAATCACCGCCTTCGACTTCATTTCCGCCCTGATATTGGGGGAATTTGTGGGAAACGCCATGTATGATCGAAACGTCACCGCGGGAAAAATCTTGTTTTCGATCTTCATTTGGGGCCTGTTGATCTATATCACGGAATGGCTGACGCAAAAATACCGAAGAGCCCGCCCGCTGCTCGAAGGCGGACCATCCATCATCATCCATAACGGATACATCGACTATCAGGCCTTGAAAAAAAACCGGATGGATCTCGATCAGCTGAAGCACCTGCTGCGGTCCAAAGATGTCTTTTCCATCCAAGAATGCGCATTCGCCATTTTGGAAACCGACGGGACGATCAGCGTCGTGAAGAAACCGGATTACGACTACGTGACGAAAAAGGATTTGAACATCCCTTCCCCGCCGGCGGAAATAGCCGTCTCCATCATTTCTGACGGCGAAATCGTAGAAGATAATTTGCGGCTGATCGGCTGGTCGAAGGAACAGCTCATGGAACAATTGAAAATGCAGGGCGCAAATGACGTTAAAGAAGTGCTTTATGCGGAATGGAAAGCAAATACGCCGCTGCATGTCCAGACCTATGCGGGGAATAAAAGGGCCGAAAAAAAAGCGTCCCTTTCCTCTTTCTGAAAACCGGCGGAACTTTCCGCCAGGAGGAGGGACGCAAACGCTTTAGATGTACCGATCAATGGCGTTTCCTTTTCCGTTTTGGCGGAAAAGGCTTCTTTGCAAAGACCCGTTTTGTCCTTCGGAGGCCGTTTTCTTGATGCCGGCTGCCGCCGGAAGCGGGGAAATTTTATAGCGGGCCTCCCCGTTCACACTCCGCGACACGTAAAGGTCCGTGGCATGATGGGCGACCGGCGGGATATACCCCAACCTTCTTCCCCCTTTCCAAAGGTTTGGCCAATCGTTCCTTCGCCGCAAAGCTTATGTTTCCCGCATGCAGAAACAAGCGTTTTGCATTCCGTAAGGAATGGGGATCACGGAAGATCTCCTATCTTTATCATGCCATTTTTTTCGGAATGTTTCCATAAAAATGATACAGGTGCCCTGAAGGGCACCTATTTTTTCTCGTTCATCATTTTCGAGATCGTGTTAAAATCCAGCTTCCGGCCGTCGTTGATGATCGTTTTTACGATTTTGTCCTCCAATTCCTTTTTGATCGGCCGGTTCGCGATTTGCGACACCCGCCGGACGACTTCCCGGACCGTTTTTTCATCCTTGAAATTGGCATTTTGCAAGGATGACGCCAGCTGAAGGATTTCGTTCATATTGACGCCGGTCTTTTTCTCGATATTTTTAAAGAAAAGATTATCCATCCCTTCCCCCGCTCCTTCCTTCATAAGCTATCATATTTTATGCGGATCGGGGGAAAAGGTTCGGCAAAAACGGCCTCCTTGCAAAAATGGATGAATGAACGGGAACCGGTCCGCCTTTTCCCGGCGGCGAAAAAGCCCCACGCCCCCGGACAAGGCAAAATCCCGCCGTCCGGCCGCAAAAGGGGAAGGCCCTTCCTCCGAAATTTCCTCCCGAAATGAAAGCCGCCTATACATTTTTATGCAAGGATTCATATGCTAAATTGACATTACAAGAAGCGAGGTGAAGTCAGGTATGTCTTGGGGCTTCGGCGGCGGTGGCTGCGGCTGGGGTTATGGCTACCCATACGGCGGTTACGGATACGGCGGCGGTGGCTATGGCTCCTCTTTTGTGTTGATTGTCGTGCTGTTCATCTTGTTGATTATCGTTGGTGCGAGCTTTATTTAAAACAAATACCCACCAGCAGGAAACAAAATTAGGATGGGATTCCCCATCCTTTTTGTTTTTTGCGAAAGAGGAGCCTTTGCCCCTCGTCCCCTGGCTCGAAAGACGGACATTGAAGCCGGGCGGATATTCCGGGCAACCCGCTCCTCCTCATCGAAGGGCTCAAAACGATGTTGCGGCTTACGGACGATATTGGCGCGCGGCACAGTCTTCCTCATCCCTTGGATTTAAAGATTAACGCCCCGATGAAGGCGAAGATGATCGCAGAAGAGATCCCCGAACTGGTCACTTCGAACATGCCGGTCAATACGCCGATGATGCCGTGGGCCTTCACTTCCTCCAAAGCGCCGTGGACCAAAGAATTTCCGAAACTGGTAATCGGCACCGTCGCCCCCGCTCCGGCAAAATCGATGAGGGGCTCGTACAGATCGAATCCGTCCAGGATCGCGCCGGCCACCACGAGCAGGCTTAGCGTATGCCCCGGCGTCAAATGGCATACATCCATCAGCAGCTGCCCGATGACGCAAATGATTCCCCCCACCACAAAGGCCCAAAAAAACATGGCCAGCATTTTTTCATCTCCCTTCCGTTCCATTTGATTTTGAACGATCCGCCAGGTCCGCCGGTCGGCCGTCCGTCCTTGCCTTTCCTTTCGTTTTTTTGGATTTTGCCCCGTTTCCGCCGCCAGTTCCGGATCCGGCCGCCGTCTCTTTCCCAAATCTTGCGCCGGAAAGGGATGCGGCCGGCTCTACTTTCCTCCGGCCAGAAGACCCGGATTTTCTTCGGCCTTAAAAAAAGCCGGTCCGGATTTCTCCGGCTTTGAGCAGGCGCCGGCCTTCCCTCTCCGGCCTTAAAACGGGCACCGCATCCCGGCTTCAGCCCGTCCTTCCCATCATTTTCGCCGGATTCCCGCGGTTCTCCGGATCCAGCCCGTGCCGTTCCGAATGTCCGGGCTTTGTGATCTTTGCCCCTCTTTTACAGCATGCTCCCGAACCCCGTAAATTCCGCTTTTCTGCAAGTTTTGCCGCATTTCGCAAGTCTAAAGGTGGTGGGGCGGGCCTGCTCACGAAATTTTTGCCTCCGTTTTAATTTTCGCCGGCTCGCCCGTACCGGACCCCGGCCGTCCCCTTTCCCAATCCTCACCCGGCCGGTTCCCTCAGCAAAACGGACCGGCATCCTGACCCCTTTCCCTCCAACCTTCCTTAATTTCCCAGATCAGTGCATCCGTCCCGGCTTCATTTCAATGGCGACCGCATGGGCGATGCACGGAATGGTCTCCTTTTGCTGGACGGTAAGGGGGGACAGCAGGGCGCCGGTGGCCACGCACAGCATCCTTTGGATGGCGCCCTTTTTCATGAGCTTCAGCAAATGGCCGTAGATGACCGTTGCCGAAGAAGCCGCCCCGCTCGCTCCCGCCTGCACCGGCTGATCTTCCCGGTAAATGAGCAATCCGCAGTCCTGGAATTGCTTTTCCGCCAATTTGATTCCTTTCTTCTCCAGCAGCTCCAGCGCCGTGCTCCTTCCGATCTTTCCAAGGTCCCCGGTAACAATGAGATCATAATATGCGGGATCCAATCCGGTGTCTTGGAAATGGGCAAAAATCGTTTCCGCGGCGGCGGGCGCCATCGCCCCGCCCATGTTGAAAGGATCGTTCATGCCCATGTCGATGACCTTGCCGATCGTTGCCCGGGAGACGACCGGCTCATTCGGATAGTTCGCCCTTTTTGAAGAAAGAACGGCAAAGCCGGCGCCGGTTACCGTCCATTGGGCGGTGGGCGGCTTCTGGCCGCCGTATTCCGTCGGATAGCGGAACTGCCGTTCCACCGCCCCGTTATGGCTGGCGGCGCCGGTTACGATATATTCCGCATTCCCGTGGTTCAGGATGTTCGCGGCAAGGGCGAGCCCTTCCATGGACGTCGCGCAGGCGGAAAATATCCCGAAATAGGGAATCCCGTAGGTCCGGGCGGCGAAGTTCGTCGGCGACAATTGGTTGATCAAATCGCCGGCGATAAAAAAGTGGATATCTTCCTTCCGCAGCCCCGCCTTTTCCAAGGCGGCTTGGACGGCTTCTTCGATCAGCCGCTGATGGGCCTTTTCGTAGGACTGTTCCTTGATCCACAAATCATCGTGAAGGATGTCGAAATCCTCCGCCAGCCTGCCCCGCGCTTCAAAGGGACCGCCCGTTACCCCGGTGGCAATGATGGCCGGCTCGTTTTCAAACTCCCAAGTTTGCTTTCCTTTTCGCAATCCTTATCCCCCCCAATACGAAAGGATCGTTTTGACTAGGGAGACGACGAAGGCGGAAAACACCCCGAACAGGATGACGGATCCGGCAAGCTTGAACATGTTGCTCCCGACGCCGAGCACGAAGCCTTCCGTCCGATGTTCAATCGCCGCGGAGATGACCGCGTTTCCGAATCCCGTTACCGGGACGGCGCTTCCTGCGCCGGCGAACTGGCCGATATGATCATAAATCCCGAAACCGGTCAAAACCATCGAAAGGAAGATCATCGTCGCGACCGTCGGATTGCTCGCCGTTTTTTCGGTGAAGTTGAAAAAATAAATGTAAAAATATGTAATGGCTTGCCCCACAACGCAGAACAGCCCGCCGACCCAGAAGGCGGTGAGGCAGTTGCGCCATATCGGCCGCTTCACTTCATGCTTTTTTTCCAGTTTTTCATATTCCTTTTGTTCCGGCGTTTTTTTCGGATTCGCCATCATCCTTCCTCCTTTACGTTTTTTCGTTGTTCAAACGGACGATCCGGCCGATTTCCTTTTCCGCTTTTTCCCCGCTGATTGTTCCGGAGCGGATTTTATGGATCAGCCGGCTGGTTTCCAGAAAGATTTTAAAATCGTAGGATACGGTGATTTTTTCGTCCGGAAACCTTTTTTTCATTTCTTCCGACAAGTCCTTCTGTATTTTTTCCATCCGAAACCGGTGGCGATGGTAAACTTGGAAGGCCAAAACGGTCTGTTTTTTCCCTTTGACCAGGCAGACGTTTTTCATTTCCTTCATGGACAAGGCCGCTTCCTTCATTTGTTCCGCCTTTTCCCGTTCCTCCCCGTCATCGTGCGAAACCGCGGCCGCCTCATTCATATTTCCCGCGACCGCCTTCCCTTCGCCCTGGCTGCAGCCGCTCAGAGCGGTGAAGAAAACGAGAAATAAAATGGCGCATCTTTTTCCTTTCATCGGTGTCCCTTCCCGTTCAAAATTTGTTTCCCCGATTATTTTCTGCAAAAAAGGGATTTTTTATCAGGACGGAACGAGGGTATTTTCGAAAACACAAAAAAATAAGCCGAAAGGATTTCCTTTCAGCTTATCTCTTTCCCCAGCTTCCGGCTTCCCCCGGAAAAACGGCATCCGGGGAAAGCGGTTGGGAAGGGGGGCAGCGGAAGACGAAAGGGGCGTTGCCTTCTTTGGAAAGGCGACGTGTCCCTTTTTCCTTCCCCTGCGGAGCCTGGAACATTTGATTTCGGAGGACTGCCTTTCCTTCGTCCGGCTTTCTTGTCCGGCGTCCCCTCAAATTCCCTTATTCCTGCCGGTCGGATTTGGATTTTCTCCGGCCGCAGCCGCATCCCTTCTTCCGTTTTTTCATGGAAAGCGGCTTTGTTTTTACGGCGGGCAATTCCTTGCTTTTCATATGGAAAACCTCCATTTTTTATTATCATATGAAGAACCGTCGGAATGCGCTTCTTCAATCGCCCAGGAAAGTTTGAACAACGGTCTCTATGATTGCCGCGACCGCGCTCACGGCAAACACCAATACGATCAATTCGCCCCAGAACGGCCAAAAAAGATAAAGCAGGGTTAAAAACAGGCTCGCCCAGACCCCTGTGCACCAGTAACAATTCAGCAATTCCCCGAAAACATGTTTCCAGCCCGCCTTTTTCGGCACAAGATACGTTTCCTCTTTGCCGTCCTCCCCGGTTTCGGTGACTTCGTCGAAAAAAGGGGCCCGCAAAAATTCAAAAATTTTGTCGTAGACGAGCAGCCTGGTCACCCGAAAGGCGGCCAATCCGATGAGGGCAAGCACCCAGCCGTTTTCCGCGATCATTTCCGCATCCTCCCCGGAACCGTTTTATTTCATGTATATGTTCACCGGGCCGTTTTTTCGCCGAAAAAAAGCGCAAAAAAATAGGCATTTCACGGATTCCCCGCTCCATGCCGGATCATATCCTATATTGACTTCGGATACATGTATTAAAAAAGGAGGGTTTTTATGGGACACGAACCGGAACGTCATGACCATGACCGGAATTGTGTATGCAATGTGCTGCTCGATATTGTCGAAGCGCAAAACGAAGTGGAAGACAGCGGATGTGACACCAGCTGCAACCGGGCCATTCAGGAGCTGGTCCACGGAACGAAATCGAGTCCTTTCAATACGATCCCCGTCATTTTATTCTGCAAAGGCACTTGCAGCCCCTTTGTCGGTGTCGGCGTGAAAAGAAGCGGATTGCATGAGAAGGTGAATGTCGGGGTTTCTGTCGTATTCAGGGTCGTCGATGTGGATCCGAAGACTTGTTGCGCGATTTTGGAGTTGCTGCAATTCGAAGATCCGAAAAAGGATGCGGAAGATTTGCTGGAAGATCTGGATAAGGATCCGAAGCCTTTCGAAAATACCAATGTCTGCATAACCGCCGATCTCGATAATTTCAGCGCCGTAACCTGCCTGCCCCCGATCAACCTCTAGGAAAAATTTTCAAAAAAGCTATTGACCATACGTCAATAGCTTTCTCCTTTTACTCAAGGCGTTAAATCCTTCAGGGCCGGGAAAGGGGCCGAAAAATTCCCCGGCCGGACCGGGTCCCCAACGCCCCCTTCCTTTCCTTCCCGTTCCCTTCCGGCGGGGGATCAGCCGCCCGGTACGGCTAAGCCAAAAACAGATCTTGAATCTCTTTAATCGGCACTTCCAAAAGTTCGTTTTCAATTTTCAAACGGACCCGATCCACTTGTTTGTTGAGAATCTGGCAGCGGACCCTCTTCCCGTCGATCAGCACCGTACAAAAGGGACGGGGCAATACCGGCGGGTAAAGGAGGCTGCGGATTTTTCTTGCGATCTCTTTTTGCTTTTCCTCATCCGTCCCTTCCGCCGAATCCGCCCTTCCCCCTCCCCTTTCCCGTCCGTCCTCGGCGAAGGGGCTGGCGCCGGCGAAGTCCTCTTCCTCCTCTTCGAGGGGCTTTCGGAACGTGCGCTGCAGGGGCAAAAGGGTCCGGGAAAATTCCGGCCGGTCGATGAACAGGTAAGGTTCGGGCAAAGTCTTTTTCGTTTTTTCTCCCATCTTCACCCTTCCTCCTTTTCTAAAAACATTGTATGCAGGATTTTTTATCCTGTTCATCCGCCTATCAGGGAATCTTCCCCGGAAAGGGGCTGGCGGAAAAACCGGAAGGTTCCGGATCGCCGGCAAAAAGATCTTCACGGCAGGCCGGTAGGGCGCCCGGGCCCCTCCCCCGGCCCGTTACACCCATGTCCTGCCTCGGGCATCCGCCAGCACTTTCGCCGGTACAGCCCCGCCGGGCAAACGAAAAAACCGCCCGAAAGGAAATTCCCTTTCGGGCGGCGCAAAACCGGGAGCCGGTTTCGGACCTTCCGTTCACGCCATCGAAAGGCCTCCCGATGTTCGTCCATTTTTGCACTGGGATCCGGAGGTCATACGATCGAGATAATGTGGAATCCGGAGTCCACATGGATCGTTTCCCCCGTGATCCCCCTGGACAGATCGCTCAGCAAAAACAGGGCCGTATCTCCCACTTCTTCCGGAGTCGTCGTCCTCCGCAGGGGCGCCTTTTCCTCAATTTCCCGCAACACTTCATCAAATCCGCGTATCCCTTTGGCGGACAAGGTTCGGACCGGACCCGCGGAGATCGTATTGACCCGGATGCCGTATTTCCCCAGGTCGTTCGCCAAATATTTGACGCTCGCCTCCAGGGACGCTTTGGCCACGCCCATGACGTTGTAATTCCGGACGACCCTCTCCCCGCCCAAATAACTCAAGGTCACGATGCTTCCCCCTTCGGGCATGAGGTCTTTCGCCGCCCGGGCGATGGCCGTTAAAGAATAGGAACTGATGTGATGGGCCAATAAAAATCCTTCCTTGGAAGTGGTGACATATTCCCCTTCCAGATCTTCCCGGTTGGCGAAGGCGATGGAATGAACGACCCCGTGAATGATGCCGACCGCCTCTTTGATTTGTTGGAAGCAAGCGGTGATATTTTCATCCTCCGACACATCACAAGGGAAGATGAGGGCATCGCCGGCGCCGAGGGTATCCGCCAGTTCCCTGATGTTTTTTTCCGTCCGTTCCCTTCCGTAGGTAAAAATTAAACGGGCACCCGCCTGATGCAGCGAACGGGCGATTCCCCAAGCCAGACTCCTTTTATTGGCCACACCCGTGACGACAAAGGTTTTCCCTTTTAAAGAAATCATATTTCTTCCTCCTATTAGAACCTATTATTATCTGCTACTAATTTTACACAATCTTCCGCCCGGGGAAAAGGTTCTCCCGGACGGCCGGCGAGGGAAATACCATCCTTTTTTATTGCTCCAGTTTTTGCATATCCTCGGGAAGTTCGCTCACGAAGGTCACGGGCTCTTCCCGGATCGGATGGTAAAAGGAAATCTCCCGGCAATGCAAGGCCTGGCGGCTGATCCTTGCCGTGTTTCCCCCGTACAGGGAATCGCCGAGCAAAGGATGCCCGATATGGGAAAAATGGACGCGGATCTGGTGGGTTCTTCCCGTTTTCGGACGGACCAGGATTTTCGCGTACGTGTCGTATTGCTTTAATACCTCATATTCCGTCCGCGCATACCGGCCGTTTTCCGAAACCGTCCTTTCGATGATGCTTCCCGGCTTGCGGCCGATCGGTGCCTCGATCACCCCTTCCGGATCGGAAAAAACCCCCTCGCAAAAGGCGATGTACCGTCGGGAGATCTCGCCCGACCGCTGGGCCCGGGCCAAAAGGGAATGGATATGTTGATATTTGGCCACGAGAACGAGCCCGCTCGTATTCCGGTCCAGCCGGGTCACAATATGGGGAGCCGTTTTCAACCCGATCTTTTCATAGTAACCCAGGAGGGCGTTCGCCAGGCTTCCGTCTCTCCTGTTTCTGGGTGGAATCGTGTCCATCGGGGCGGGCTTGTCGATGACCAGCAAATACTCGTCCTCATACAGGATGTTGAGCGGGATGTCTTGGGGACGAAGCTTTTCGCTCGCCTCCTCATCCGGAAACAAAACCTGCAAAAGGTCGCCCGCCTTCAACACTTTCCTGACGTTCACCTTTTCCCCGTTCACGAGGATGCTTCCGCCGCGGTATTTGACGGCATTTAAAGCCGCCCTGGATATTTTTTTCTCCCGCAAAAATTTTTTTACCGTTTTTCCCTCGTCCTCCGGCAGGATTTCCCATTTCAAGCTCAAATTCGGCACGGTATCCTTCCCCTTTTTACGCAAACGCAAGATGTTTCCTGCGGCATCCGGCGCTCCTTGGCCGGCCGCATCCGCCCGTCAGTCCCCGATAAAGGAAGCCCGGACCCTGCTCCAAAAAGGAAAGGGCTTGTAGCGGGCAAAGCGGATCTTTTTCTCGGAGACACGGAATTGGATCCATTTTACATCCTTTTCCAAAAAGGACAAATGGTCGACCGTCACAAGGAAATCCGGCTGGGTGACCGGTTTCAGGACGCAGGTGTGATGGGACGGGAGGATGAGCGGGGATCCGATGGTACGGAACACCCGGTTGTTGATGGACGCCATCTCGGCGATTTGGATCGCTTCCAGGGACGGATGGATGATGGCCCCTCCCAGTGCCTTGTTGTAGGCGGTGCTTCCCGAAGGCGTCGACACGCATAAGCCGTCGCCGCGGAACCGTTCAAACAATTCCCCCTTGATTTCCACATCAATGACAAAAGTCCCTTCCACGCTTTTGACCGTCGATTCGTTCAAAGCCAAATATTGGGAGTCCCGTTTCGCCGGCTGATTATACCGGACGAGCACATCCAACAGCGGATATTCGACGATCCGGAAGGAGGATTTGGCGATGGCGATCACCAGCTTTTCGATTTCTTCCGGCACCCAGTCGGCGTAAAAACCGAGATGGCCGGTATGTACCCCCACGAATGCGGTATATTCCAAACGCCCTTTATACTTGTGAAAGGCGTAGAGGAAGGTGCCGTCGCCGCCCACCGAGATGACGATTTCCGGCTGGTCTTCATCATAGCGGAAGCGAAAATCTTCCAGATAGCTTCTGATTTTTTGCACGTATTCGTTCGATTGTGGGTCGCCTTTCGATACGATGGCAAATTTCACGGTTCATCCTCCCTTGTCGGTTCTCATTGGTCCCGTTCCTTTTTCTCCGTAAAAAATTTTTGGGCTTCCCGGATTTCCTCCCGGATGAGGGACATCTCCTCATCCAGCAAAAACGCCGCCTCCGCCGCCCGCCTCAAGCGGAATTGGATTTCCTCCGGGAAATGGCCGTTGTATTTATAGTTCAGGGTGTGCTCGACGGTTGCCCAAAAATTCATCGCCAGCGTCCGGATTTGGATCTCCGCCAAAATATTTTTCTCCCCGTGGATCGTCTGCACGGGATACCGGATGATCAGGTGGTAGGAACGGTAGCCGCTCTCCTTTTTCCGCCTGATGTAATCCTTTTCTTCCACGATTTCAAAGTCTTTTCGTTGCCTCAATAAGGAGACGATCGTATAAATATCGTCGACAAACTGGCAGACGATCCTCAATCCGGCAATATCCTGCATCAAATCCTCGATCCGGTCGAGGGGTATATTTTTTTTCTTCGCCTTATCCAAAATGCTCGGGATCGGTTTTACCCTTCCGGTGACAAATTCGATGGGAGAATGGGTTTCTTCCAGCTCGAATTGGTTGCGGATCCCCTTCAATTTCACCTTTAATTCTTCCACCGCTTGCCTGTACGGTTCCAAAAAATGATCCCAGTTTTCCATTTTTCCACTCCTCTCCCGGGGGTGGGTTTTTCCCTTTTCCAACCCTATTTTCCATGATAGCCGCCGTTTCTGCAACCATCCCGGCCGGGAATCTGTTCTTTTTTCCCTGTTTTTGCTATCATCATAGCATGACGGGGAACCGGCCGATGAAGGCCTGCGCGTGAAGAAAATTCGATCAAGTCCTCCCGTTTGTGTAAAATCCCGCTCCCAGTCAAGGGAACATCGCCTTCCGGAAATGGAACGGCTTTGCGCCCGCTTCTTTTTACACAAATTCCTGGACTTCATCGAAAATTCCAGGCGGACGGGGGACTTTCCCCTTCACCGGCAAAGATTTTTGCCGATAATAAGATTGGGTGGCGCTGTTCGCCACGGACAGGCAGGTGGAACCATGCAGCAGCTGGAAATCGAATTCAAAAATCTGCTGACAAAAGAGGAATTCGAACGGATCAAAGGGCTTTTTTCCTTTCAGCCCGCGGATTTCAAACTCCAGGAAAACACGTATTTCGATACGGAAGACTTCGCGTTGAAAAAAATGGGATGCGCCCTCAGGATCCGCGGCAAGGAAGGAAAGTGGGAATGGACGTTGAAGGAGCCTGCCGCCGGCGGGCTTTTGGAGACGACGGAAAAGCTCACTCCCGACGCGGCCGCGCAAATCGCCGGCCAAGGCCGTTTTCCGGACGGGCAGCTCGCCGGCCGGTTAAAGGAATTGGGGATCGAGCCGGCCCGGCTCCGCCCCTTCGGAAAATTGAAGACGTGGCGGGCTGAAAAAAATTACAATAATGGGTTGCTTGTCCTTGATCATAGTGTATATTTGAATAAAGAAGATTTTGAACTGGAATACGAAACCGGCGATCCGGTTTCCGGCGAACGGGATTTCCAACAACTGCTGGAACGGTGCCGGATCCCCCGGAGAAAGACGGAGAATAAAATCATGCGTTTCTATAAGGAATGGATCAAAAGGAACGAGGAATCGTAAAGAAGGGGATCGATGTACATGGATGTCCGGCAAATACAGGCATGGATCGAATGGTCCGCCATCCGGGAGATGACGGCGGGCGAAAGGAAACCGGCGGATGCTCCGGATGTTTCCGCCTCACTCTTTTCCGATCTCCTCCAGCTTTATTTGAACGGCGGGGGAGAAGGGAAGAAAGGGCCAAACGGGGCGGCTTTTCCGCCAACGAGCGGCATTTTGCCGCCCGTATCGGAAAATCCATTGCCTCCTGCGTCCTTTTCCGTTAAAACGGGCGGACCGGAAGCGGCAGCGGGAACCGGTAACACCGTAAAAAGCGGCGTGCCGGAAAACATCCGGGCGATCATCCGGCAGGCCGCCGAACGCTACCAGCTGCCCGCCGAACTGATTGCGCGGGTCATTAAACAGGAATCAAACTTTCGTCAATTTGCCGTCAGTCCCGCCGGAGCGAGCGGCTATATGCAACTGATGCCGCAGACGGCAAAGAGCCTGGGCGTGAAAAACATTTTTGATCCCTATGAAAATATCATGGCCGGTTCGAAATATTTGCGGCAGCTGCTCGACCGGTACGGCTCGGTGGAATTGGCCCTCGCCGCCTACAACGCCGGCCCCGGAAACGTGGACAAATACGGCGGCATACCGCCGTTCAAAGAAACCGTCCACTATGTAAGATCGATTCTCAAGGATTTGAAAGTTTAAACTCAAGCCGTTCGGCAGCGCGCCGGACGGCTTTTTTGCGGAAGTTGCCGGCGAAAATCCCCATCTTCCCCTTTTCCGGTGCGAGATATTTGAGTTATCCTTTCAGCGTTGATAAAATAACAGCAAAGCCTACCGAAAAAAGGGAGTTTCGTTCACATGGAAGCGAGGACGTTGTACGAGATCATCGGGGAAAAAAAGCTGCACGAGCTGGTGGACCAGTTTTATCAAAATGTTTCCAAGCACCCGGATCTTCGTCCGATTTTCCCGGATGATCTGACGGAAACAGCGAGAAAACAAAAACAGTTCCTTACCCAATTCCTTGGCGGCCCCCCTTTATACACGCAGGAGCACGGCCACCCGATGCTCAGGCGGCGGCATCTTCCCTTCCCCATCACCCCGAAAAGGGCAAAGGCATGGCTGGATTGTATGGCCAGGGCAATGGACGCCGTTCATTTGGAAGGCGAAGTCAGGGATGAATTTTTTTCCAGGCTCGCCTTCACCGCCCAACATATGATCAACACACCGGAACATGCCGGAGAAGAAGGGTGAAGATCGTGGAAAATAAATTGGAGAGCCGGACGACCAAAACCTGCAGCGAAAACAAACCCCTCGAGCTTTATATATTCACCGATCCGCTATGTTTTAAGTGCTGGTCTTTGGAAATGGTGATCAAGAAGCTCGAATTGGAATACAGCCATTATTTCACCTTATCCTACATTTTGAGCTGCAAGATTTCCCGATTGAATCCTGCCTGCTCCGGCAGGAAAGCGAAGGGCGGCTATCCGAAAACCCTGCTTGAATATTGTTTGGGTTCGGGCCGGGAACAGGAACGGAAGAACGATCCCCCGTTCATCGCTTCGATCGCCGTAAAGGCCGCCGAATTGCAGGGAAAAAACAAGGGGATCCGCTTTTACCGGAAACTCCAGGAATACTTATTTTACCGGGAGATGAACATTACGAACCCGCAGACATTGATCGCCTGTGCAAAGGAGGCCGGGCTGGATGTCGAGGAATTTAAGAAGGATATCCATTCCACCAGCGCATCGAAAGCCTTCCAGTGCGATCTGTACGTGACCAATGAAATGGGCGTAACCGATTTTCCCACCGTCGTCATGTTTACCAATAACGCCGACGAAGAAGGGATCAAACTGACAGGGAATTATCCGTATGAAGTCTATGTGAAAATCCTCCGCGAGATGCTGAAAAGGGAGCCGGAAAAATCCTCCCTGCCGCCGATCCTCACCTATTTGAAAATGCAGAAGTGGGTGACGGCGAAGGAAATATCCTTCGTTTACGACCGGCCGAAATTTCAGGTGGAATTGGAGCTGAAAAAATTAAAACTGCAGAAAAAGGTCGACCGCATCAAATGCGAACGGGGAGAGTTCTGGCGGTATATCGGCAAGGATTGAACGGAAAAATAGGGGAATCGCGCAACCGAAGCCGAAATCGGGCAACGGAAGGCGGGTAAGGACAGCCGGGAACGGAAAAGGGGAAACGTTTCCCCTCTCCTCCCGGATGCCCCCCGCCCCTCATTATTTCAGGGCATTCTCCCGCGGATGCCTTTTCCGGCCGGTTTTTTCCGATGAATCTGTCGGGACCGGTCCGGACCCCATTTGAACGGGACGCTTTCATCCCCTCCGGGGGCGCCCCGCAAAACAAAAAGGGCGGGAATCATCTCCGGTAACGGAAAAAGGTTCGGCGAGGCCGCCGAACCTTTTTCCTTACGAACAAAGGGGATGGGAGAAATTTCCACGGTCAAACAAAGGGGTATAAGTTTTTGTGAATTTCTTCACACTAGTAATATAACATAGGTGCAACCTTCGATCAATGCCTTCTTTGCGATTTCACGAGATTGTCACATTTTCCCCTTTCCGGACAATCCGGCATATCGGCTTGCCGCCGGGCATAAGGATGTATAAAAACGAAGCCGAGGCGGTGCATCCCAATTGGAGAAGTGGATTTTCCTGGCATTGATTCTGTTCGTCCTCATTTCTTTCTATCTCCATTTGTTCGGGCTGATTCACGTGCTGCCCCTTCTTTTCACTTCCTTTCTCCTGTTTTCCTCCTATTTCCTCCTGTTTTTGTTCCTCCATAACCGGAACCGGTTCCGGGGATTCAAAAAATAAAGACCCGCCTGGAAAGGCCGGACGCCGCCGAAGTATGGCCGAAGGGGCCGAAAGGCCAGTCCCGTCGCCCGGCGGGTCCAATTTTTGCAAAAAAAGTGGGCGAAGGAGATCGGGCGAATCGAGAACATGACGTATGATGAGGAGCTGGATGAGTGGATTTGTGCCAAAGGGGAACGGTTGGTGTTTGTGTATGAACGGAAGGAAACGACCGACAACGGGTACGTTACCGTCAAACGGACGTATCGTTGTACGGCATGTGCCGGATGCCCGTTTCAAGCCGCATGCGCCAAAGGCAAAGACACGAAAACCATCCGCGTTTCCTTGAAAAATCAACAACAACGGCAAGAGATCCGTGAAAGGTTGTCCACGGAAGAAGGGGCGGCGACGTACCGAAAACGACAAATCGAAAACGAACCGGTGTTTGGGCAAATCAAGCACAACCAGCAATTTCAGCGCTTTTTGTTAAGAGGGCTCCCAAAAATTACCTTGGAATGGGGGCTTATTTGTGCTGCCCACAATTTGAGAAAGTGGGCGGCCACAACCGATCCAACAAGGAAAAAAACAGGATAAAATTCAGAAATAAGGAGAAATTCCTACTTCGAAAAAGGAATAAATAACCAAATGGTCAGAAAAAGAAACAGAGGCTGTCCCCAAAAGGTCGGTTTGACGACCTTTTGAGACAGCCTCGAGATGTAATATTCGCAGCCCGGGCGTGTTAACCCAGCAAATTCTCCATTTCTTCCAATCTTTTTTCGAACAGGGTGAAGGCCGCTTGGATCGGCTCCACCTTGGTCATGTCCACCCCGGCCTTTTTCAGCACTTCGATCGGATAATCGGAGCTTCCCGCCTTCAGGAAGGCGAGATACCGTTCCACCGCGGGCTTCCCTTCCGTCAATATCTGTTTGCTCAACGCCTGGGCGGCGCTGAATCCGGTGGAATATTGGTACACGTAATAGTTGTAATAGAAATGGGGAATCCTGGCCCATTCCATGCCGATCTCCCGGTCGACCACGATGTCGCTGCCGAAATATTTTTTGTTCAAATTGTAATAAAGGTCGGTGAGCAGCTCCGCCGTCAAAGCTTCCCCATTTTGGGCCCGGACGTGGATTTCATGCTCGAATTCGGCGAACATCGTCTGTCTGAAAAGGGTGGTGCGGAATTCTTCCAAATAATGGTTGACAATATACAGCCGCTTCCTTTCGTCGTCGAGGGTCTTCAGCAAGTAATCGGTAAGCAGGGCCTCGTTGCAGGTGGAAGCGACCTCGGCGACGAAGATGGAATAATTTCCGTAGACGAACGGCTGATTTTTCCGGGTGAAGTAGCTGTGCACCGAATGGCCGAATTCGTGGGCCAAGGTGAACAGATTTTTGACGTCGTCCTGCCAGTTCAGCAAAATGTACGGGTTCGTGCCGTAGGATCCGGAGGAATAGGCCCCGCTCCGTTTCCCCTTGTTTTCCAGCACGTCGACCCAGCGGTTTTGGAACCCTTCCTTCAGGACGGCCAAATATTCCTCCCCGAGGGGGGCGAGCGCCTTCAATAAACATTCCTTCGCTTCCTCGTACGTCACTTTCATTTCCACATCTTTCACGAGCGGCGTGTAAAGGTCGTACATGTGGAGTTCGTCGACGCCGAGGGCTTTCTTCCGCAGCCGGACATAGCGGTGCAGCAGATGGAGATTTTTGTTGACGGTGGCGACCAGGTTGTCATAAACCTCTTCCGGGATATTGTTGTTGGCCAAGGCCGCGTGGCGTGCCGACCGGTATTTCCGGACGAGGGCGTAAAAATTGTCCGCCTTGATTTGCCCGCTCAATGTGGCCGCAAAGGTGTTTTTAAATTTTTCGTATGTATCGTACACCGCCTTGAAGGCATCCCTTCGCACCCGCCGGTCCCGGCATTCCAAAAAGGGAACGAAACGGCCGTGGGTGACCTCCGCTTCCTCCCCGTTCTCGTCGACGATCGTCGGGAAGTGCAGATCGGCATGATTAAGCATCCCGAACACTTGATCCGGCGTATCGGCGATCTCCCGGGACTTGGCCAGGATCTCTTCCACTTCCGGAGAGAGGACGTGGGGCCGCTTTAAATTGATTTTGTCAAAATAATGCCTGTACAACCGCAGCTCTTGGTTTTCTTCCAGGAATCTTTCGATCTTTTCTTCCGGGATCGACAGGATTTCCGGCACGACGAAGGAAAAAGCGCTCGCCGCTTCGGTATGCAGCGTATTCGCCCGGGCGTTCAGCCCTTGATAGAACTGGTTCGTCGTGTCCTGATCGTACCGCATATGGGCGTAAGTATACAATTTTCCCAGCCGGAAATAGACCTGTTCCTGGAACCGGAGCAATTCCAATAGCCGGCCGGCGCTTTCCCCGAGGGTTCCTTTAAATTCCTGCGCCTTCGGCAGCAGTTTCTTTATCTCCCCGAATTCCCTTTCCCAATCTTCGTCGGTGGGAAAAATATCTTCGAGCCTCCACGTATATTCGACGGGAACCTCGCTCCTTTTCGGAAGTGTCTTTACCTTTTCTTTTGCCATGCAAATCCCCCCATACAAGATCTTTTTCCATTGCCATTATCAAAATAATGGATGATATCAATAAAAATACCCTTATTGTTTCCAATCGTCAATGAAAAAGTGTCAAAATTAGCGCCTTTTGCTCTTTTAAAAATTTTTCCCGTTCCTCCCGCCACCGGTCGGCCGGCAAAGGTTCCGGTATTCCCTCGATCACGTATCGGTTTCCCCGGATCCGGGCAAAGCCGCACTTCGCCAGAAATAGCAAATATTTTTTTACCGGGGAAAAGGGATCCCGGCCTTCGGCAAGGACCGGCTTCCGCCATCTCACCAGCCCGGTTTTTTCCGATCGGCGGAGATAGGTTTTGACCTCTTCCATTGAAAAGGTTCCGCCGCGGGGCCTTTGGCGGAAAAATTCCAGCCAGATGAGGGCCTGCCAAAGAACGGGATGGGTTTCGATGGCATGCATGCGGGGAACGGGGATCCCGACCTCCTTCGGGAGCAGGGTCGGATGGATCGCGGAGGCATAGAGGGCATGGAGGGCCGGTTCCCTTTTCGCGGATCTTTGCAGATGGCAAAAGATCAGCCATCTCCCGACTTCCCTCTGCCAGGCAGCCAACAACTCGGAAACATCGAAAGGCGGACAGGAACGGAAAACCTCCTTCATCCCGCAGGACAGGGGGAAGGTCGTTTTTTGATAATAAAACCGGCTTTTGGAAACGGGGACGAGATGGACATACTTGACAAACAGGGGGGGATCCGGGCGGAAGGCCAGGATGAAAGGAGAAGCGGGGCCTTCCCGGATGAAAAAGGACAGGAAATCGGTGGCGGAAAAGAAGGGGCCCTTTTCTTTCCGGATGCGGGAATCCAGGACGATCCAAAGGGGGATGATGCCGGATCTCCGGTAACTTTCGTCCCTTTCCGCCAACAGGGAAAGGGACAGCGGGGAACATTGGAATTCGAGCGCGTATTTTTTTCCCGCCCTTTCGAAAAAAACATCCGCCCGTTGTTGCAGATCGGGCAAAAAATATTCCAGCTGCGGTCGGTAGCCCTGTTTTTCCAGCCATTCGAACAGCCATTTTTTGCCGAGCAAATGGGTTTCGGTTTCCCCCTCCGGTTTAACCGGGCAATGGCGGTAATGGGAAAAATGGGGGACCTTCTTCGCCCCGGTTTTCAAGATGACCGGTTCGCCGCAGGCGGGGCAGAAAAAGGAAGTTTCCCTTTTGATCTTCCCGAGGGAATCTTTCGAACGCCCGATCAAAGAAAAAAGCTCCCCGGATCGGGTTTTGGCCACAAACAAGCCCTCCCCTCCTTCCGACCGTTCCGGAAAGACCGGGGCCCCCGCCCGGCCCGGGCGCCCCGGCGCGGGACAGGGGGCGGATCCCCTTCCGTCGGTTTTTCTCCATTATCCATTTCCGGAAAGGACCTGTCAAAAGCAGAAAACCGGTTTTCTCTGACCGAGAAAACCGGTTTTCTCCTTTAGTTAAAATGTTTTTTCAGAACCGCAAAAACGTCTTCCGAAATGATTTCTTTCCCGTATTCCATCAAATAGTGGACGGTTCTGTTCGATTCGCGGCCGTATTCCAGAACCCGGCCGAGCAATTTCTCGGTTTCGAAGGAATCTTCCGCGAATTCCAGGTACAAGTAGTATTTGCCTTCGAGGGCGAACAATTTGCTGCAGCAAACTTCCTCCCACGGATACTTTGCCAAGGCGATAAGGTCTTCAAAATCGTCGAAGTAGGCGACGAAGGAAAATCCTTCGCCGTCGTAATCTTCTTCCGGCTCGACTTCCTTAAATAAGAATTGCTGATCGAGCAGCTCCTCGATCCGCTCATTGATCTCGCCGTCATTTTCCTTGTCGTCGCCGAAGGAAACTTCAAAGCGCTGCCCGTCCTTTGCGATCTGCGCTTTGGTGACGACGACTTCCAATCCTTTATCTAAAGCGTGAACCTGGATCCAAAGGGGACCGTCAAACGCAAAATCCTCTTCCTGATGAATTTCATCCATCATTTCCCAAAATAGTTCTTCGCCTTTTTCCCGGTTGTACCATATTTCCTCGCGATCGAACCCGCGCTCTTCCACATCCACATAGGAGATGAAAAGTTTCACGGTGTTTTCGTTGATCCGTTCAATTTCCATATGGCAACTCTCCCTTCCATTGCAATGGTTTGAAGGGAATAATCCCTCGGCAAAGATGTTTGCCATGAACGACGAACGCAAAGGTTAGTGTAATCCTTCTTCCTTTATTTTATGAAAAAATGTCTCCGAAGGGAAATAAAAATGTCCCTATCCGAAAAATGAGCAAACAACCCGTTTTCCACTGTTATTTACCCATATATTACATGTCCGCGGATGGGAGTGCAACCGTTTTGTCGAAATTTTTTAAAAAACCTTCATGCGGAACGCATGAAGGTTTTTTAACAGCGAACAGAACGGAAAGATGGATTTGCGGATGCGGTCAGTTCACCATCCGCTGGGCTTCCAGCAGCTGATAGGTGCGGACTTTTCTCGGCAGGAAACGGCGGATCTCGTCTTCATTGTAACCGACTTGCAGCCTTTTTTCGTCCATGATGATCGGCCGTCGCAGCAAGCCGGGATTTTCCTGAATCAATTTAAACAACTCGTGCAGCGGCAGCGAATCCAATTGGATGTTCAGCTTTTGGAAAGTTTTCGAACGGGTGGAAATGATTTCGTCCGTCCCGTTTTCCGTCATCCGGAAGATTTGTTTGATCTCCTCGATCGTTAACGGTTCTGCGAATATATTCCTTTCCTTATACGGAATTTGATGCTCTTCCAACCAGGCTTTCGCCTTCCGGCAAGACGTGCAGCTGGATGCGGTGTACAAAATGACCATCTTTCGATCACTCCTTTATTCAATTTTAATCCTTTATTCAGTTGTTTATCTATGCAAACTATGATTGAGAACAATTTTCATTCACAAATTAGAATTACTATCATTTTATAATGGGTTAAACTCATTATACTACATTTTAAGAAATTAATATAGATTTTTCGTGAATTTTTTGTTACAGCTTGGCCAAAACTTTTCCATATATTATACGGATTTCGGGAGGAAAAAGTTTCGTCCTTCACATTATTTCTTAAAAAATGATCTTGCCTTTTCTTCCCCTTTTCATTATAATATTAAACAAAATTTGATCAAGAAAAAACGATGAGAAAGGAAAGTACATTCAACGACCGTTTCCAGAGAGTTTGTGGCCGGTGCGAACAAACAACGGGGTTGAATGGAATGGGCTTTCGAGTCCCGACCGAACGGATGCGGGCGGCATCCCAGTAGGAAAGGGCGTCCCCTTACGTTATAAGGGTCGAGTTCACTCGGCAAAGCGACCGTTTTTACGGTAACGAGGGTGGCACCGCGGATGACTGACCATTCGTCCCTTTTCGGATGAATGGTTTTTATTTTCCCAAGTAAATAAAGGAGTGTGAAGCCAATGGCGCAAACGGTATTCTCCGGCATTCAGCCGAGCGGGACGACGACGATCGGGAATTATATCGGCGCAATCAAACAGTTCGTCCGGCTCCAACACGCTTACGAATGCTATTTCTGCATCGTCGATCTGCATGCGATCACCGACCCCCAAAATCCGAAGGAACTGCGGGAAAATATAAAAAAGCTTGCCGCCTTGTACCTGGCCTGCGGAATCGATCCGAAAAAAGCGACGCTCTTCATCCAGTCGGAAGTTCCCGCCCATGCGCAGGCGGGCTGGATCATGCAATGCATCTCTTACGTCGGGGAACTGGAACGGATGACCCAATATAAAGACAAGGCGCAAAAACACGGGGAATCGATCCCGGCTGGCCTGCTCTCCTATCCTCCGCTCATGGCGGCCGATATCCTGCTCTATGAAACGGATTTCGTTCCCGTCGGCGAAGACCAGAAACAGCATTTGGAGCTGACGCGGGACTTGGCGGAGCGTTTCAATAAAAAATACGAAAATATCTTTAAAATCCCCGATATTATCCTTCCGGAAAAGGGAGCGCGGATCATGTCGCTGCAGGATCCGACGAAAAAGATGAGCAAATCGGACGCGAACCGGAAGGCTTTCATCTCCCTGCTCGACGAACCGAAACAGATCGAAAAGAAGATCAAAAGCGCCGTTACCGATTCGGAAGGAATCATCCGCTACGATAAAGAAAGAAAACCGGGCATTTCCAACCTGCTTGTCATCTATTCGGCCTTGAGCGGCCTACCGATCCCGGATCTGGAAAAACGATATGAAGGGAAGGGTTACGGCGAATTCAAGGCCGATCTGGCCGAAGTCATCATCCGGGAATTGCGGCCGATCCAGGAAAAATATTACGAAATCATCGATTCGCCGAAACTGGACGATATTCTCGCGGAAGGGGCCGAAAGGGCGAACGCCAAGGCCAGCCGGATGCTTAGGAAAATCGAAAATGCCCTCGGCCTTGGAAGAAACAGATAATCAATACAAGGGCCGCTTTTGGCGGGGCGTTCAGTCCGCGCAAAAGGCGGCCCGTTTTTCCTTTTAGCCGAAAACCGAAAACCTTTGGTTTCCGGTCCCCGTACCGCTTATGTATGTCAAGAATCCCAATTGACCTTCGTTCCCTTTTCCATATCCCACAGTCTTTCAAAAAAGGGCTGCCCCTTGATCAATCCTTCGCACAAATGTTCATGCCGCTCCGACCAGCCGTGTTTCACCTCGTCGTACAAATAGTTCCATGCCTTTTCAAAGGACATCTTTTGGATTTTCCGAAAGTTTTTCGGCTCCCATTCGGTGCACCAGTAGCGGATTTCCGCGGTGTTCTTCGACGCCTTTAATTGGTCGAGGGCCATGAACAAAATATGTTTCATGTTTCTTTCCTTTCTCGTCAAACCGATCATGTATTTCGGTTCCGGCGATAGGATATGGTAGGTTTTTCCCTCGTCCTGGGGAATCGGAAATTCCTTGGCGTCTTCCCCCCGGGTCATTTCATAGACCAATTGCTCCTGGCGGGGGATGAGCCGGCTCTTCCGCATCGGGATCTGATAGCCGATCGTATCGACGGCGATGATATCGGCCCCGTCCGTTGCCACGAAACAGTAATCCAGCTGGATGCGTTCGCCGTTTTTCCGGATCCAGGCCTTCTGATAAACGTCCTCCAACAAAGCTTCGGGAAGCACGGACAATTGGTTTTCGATATACAGGAACAAGGGCGTGGAAATTTTCAGCAAAGGAACCTGGTCCAAAAGTTCGATGGTATCCTCTTTTCGCCATTCGTGAAACGGGCAAACGTTGTAGCCGTTTTCTTCCCCTTCGAACCAATTCACCCATACATCATGCAGGTACAACATGAAAACCCCTCGCTTTGAGTCCTTTTTGTGTACAGTATGGGCACGAAGGGGGGAAATTATTCCTTGGCCGGATCCCTTTCATCCCCTGCCGGAAGGGGAAAGAAATGGATGCCTCAAAACCTCATTCCCTCGGATTTTTCCTGCGCCAAAAAAGGTTCTGCGATCCGTTCCGCGCTCATGGCGATCATTTCATCCGTTCGGCAGCGAAGTTTTTCCCGGCAGGCCTTGACGATGGCAAAGCCGACGGCATAGCCGGCCATGGGCGGAACCCCCCTCATTCCGTAAAGCAGCCGGTCATGACCGGGATCGCCGGTTTTCAGCCGGAGATTGGCGCGGAAATATTTTTCCCACAGTTTTGCAATCTGCTTTTCCGTGTACCGGCGCATCCAGCGGGCCACATATTTTTCCCCGCAGGAATCGGAAACCGCGTGTTCCGCCAACCCTTCCATGATCAGGGAATCGAGCAGGGTGAAGGTTTCCGTCTTCCTCCCGAGACGGTGGAGCCTTGCGGCATGATGGTATTCGTGGACAAACAGGGCTTTCAATTCCTTTCCGTCCTCCTGGGGGGTCAAGAAAAGGAACATGGCCCCGGGAAGGGTATAGCCGTTTTTCAAAACCAATGGGGAAAACAAAGAATGATTGGCCGGAAAAATATAGACAGGGATGTCCGGGCCTTTCCACCTTTTCCGGAAATGGTCCAAATACTTGTCCGCCCGGTCCCAAACCTTCATTTCTTTCAATCGGACAAAATCTTGAAAAGTCAGGCCGGAAGGTTTGTACAAGCCTTTTTCCGCCAGAAACTGATAAATCCCCGGCGGATCCAGATTTTCAAAATGGGCCTTCAATGGTTCGCACAATCGGTAAGGATGGAAAAACTGTTCATCCAGCCATCGATCCGTCCGTATGACGGGCATTTTCCCACCGGCTTTCGTTAAAGGAGTCATTATATGATTATTCAGGACCCTCCCATCCGGTGAAAACGGCCGAAGTCGTCCGCCGCTTTTCAGATGCCATGGCCGGCGGCAAGTTTCCGGCGGATCTTCCCGGCCGCCGAACGGATTGAAGTCGGATTCGATCCAACCGGGGCAAGTTTCCTACGGCTCCCCAATCCTTTGCGGAAGCCAAACGTTTGGCAAAAAGGACCGCCGTCGCCCGCCGATGCTTTCTGCCCGTCCCGGGTTCTTTCCCGCTCCCCGCGGAAATCCCTGCGTCCCCGCGCGGGGCCGCGGCAGGCGGGCGGCAAAACCCGCAGCGGGATCCGCCTATCCCTTGGCCGCCCCGCTTCCGCCGGGGATCCCCGAGGAGCTAAAAGGAGAAAGGATGCGGGTGCGCCGTTCCGGTGCCGACTGGCGGAAAGCGGCCGTCCGAGCAGTGCGGACCGGGGCTTCCCGCCGTTTAATCCCCGCGCCCGAAATTGCGGGAAGGCGGCCTTCATTTTTTTTGCCGCCCTGCACCGATCCGGAGCGGGCATGCATCGGGCCACGGGATGCTGCTCCTCCCGTTCCCCCTTTAAAATCGGCCCACGGGGTGATACGTCGCTTCGGGCGGCAAAAAAATACCGGCGTCCCGTTGACTTGGGACACCGGTTCGCCGCCGCAAGCGGCATTCCCAATCCAAAAGCGGCGGGGCTTGTTTTCTGCGCGGGCAAAACCGCCGCTTCTTTCCGGATGGATCCGATCCGCCAACGTCCGCCGGTTTCGCTCCGTTTTACGGCTCGAATTTTTTCAAAACGATCGTGGCGTTATGGCCGCCGAAACCGAAGGAATTGCTGATCGCCACACGGACGTCTTTCTTTCTCGCCTCGTTCGGCACATAGTCCAAATCGCATTCCGGATCCGGCGTTTCATAATTCATCGTCGGCGGGATGACGCCTTCTTTGATCGCCAATACCGTAAAGATCGCCTCCACGGCGCCGGTCGCCCCCAGCAAGTGGCCGGTCATCGATTTGGTCGAGCTGACGGGAATCTTGTAGGCGTGTTCGCCGAAGACGGTTTTGATGGCCATCGTTTCAAATTTATCGTTGTATTCCGTGCTCGTCCCGTGGGCGTTGATATAGTCCACTTCCTCCGGGGATACGCCCGCGTCATCGAGGGCCATTTTCATGGCGCGGGCGCCCCCTTCCCCGGCGGGAGCCGGGGCGGTGATATGGTACGCGTCGCCCGTGGAGCCGTATCCGACGATCTCCGCATAAATTTTTGCCCCCCGCTTCAGGGCATGGTTCAATTCCTCCAGGACGACAATGCCCGCCCCTTCGCCCATGACGAACCCGTCCCGGTTTTTGTCGAAGGGCCGGGAAGCGGTGTTCGGATCCGGATTGGTCGTCAAAGCCGTGTTGGCGCAGAAGCCGGCGATGGCGATTTTCGTGATCGGGGCCTCCGTCCCGCCGGTAATCATCACATCCGCGTCTCCCCGCTGGATGACTTTAAAGGCGTCGCCGATGGAGTTGGTTCCCGTGGCGCAGGCGGTCACCGTGCAGGAGTTCACCCCTTTCGCCCCCAAAAGGATCGACACCTGCCCGGCGGCCATATCCGGAATCATCATCGGCACGAAAAACGGGCTGACGCGGCGGTATCCCCGCTGGAGAAAGGTTTCAAACTGCCTTTCATAGGTTTCCATACCGCCGATGCCCGAACCGATCCACACGCCAACCCGGTGGGCATTGCTTTCGTCGATGGAAAGCCCGGCGTCTTTGACCGCCATGAGAGCGGACGCGACGGCAAAATGGGTGAAACGGTCCATTTTCCGCGCATCTTTTTTATCCAAAAAATCCTCAGGGTTGAAATCCTTGACTTCCGCGGCTACTTTGGCGGGAAATTCGTCCTTGTTTACCCGGGTAAGCGGACCGATGCCCGATTTCCCCCGGATGATGTTTTGCCAGGCGGTTTCGGCGTCGTTGCCCACCGGCGTCACGGCGCCGATGCCGGTAATCACAACCCTTCGTTTGATCATTATCCCTCATCTCCTAAACCATTGTTCAACAAATTCGGTATAAAGACATCTACTGTAAAACAAACGGTTCCGTTCCGGATTCATCTTCCCCAGCGCATGGCGAGGGCCCCCCATGTCAGCCCGCCCCCGAAGCCGACCATGACGACGATGTCTCCATCCTTTATTTTACCAGCTTCCACCTCTTCGACAATAGAGATCGGGATCGAGGCCGCGGAGGTGTTCCCGTATTTATTCACCGTGACCGACATCTTTTCCCGGGGCAGCCCGAGCCGCTCCCTGGCCGCTTCCATAATGCGGATATTGGCCTGATGGGGGATGAAAAAGTCCACGTCTTCCGTTTTTAATCCGGCCTTTTCAATGACATGGACGGCGGATTCCCCCATTTGCCGGACGGCAAATTTGAAAACTTCCCGCCCGTTCATGCAAATATATTTGTCTTGGTACAAATATTTGCCGCCCGAACCGTCCGCTCCCAATTCGAAGGAAAGGATCCCTTTGCCGTCGGAAACGGGGCCCATGACGGCGGCGCCGGCCCCGTCCCCGAATAAAACGGCCGTATTCCGGTCGTCCCAGTTGGTGATCTTCGACAATTTTTCCGCGCCGACCACGAGAACGTACCGGTACGCGCCGCTTTCGATAAATTGTTTTGCCGTCACCATCCCGTATATGAAACCGGAACAGGCGGCGCTGATATCCATGGCCGCGGCCTTTTTTGCCCCCAGCCTTTCCTGAAGCACGCAGGAAACCGACGGGAAAGAGTAATCCGGGGTTACGGTGGCGGTCAGGATCAAATCGATGTCCTCGCCCGTAATTCCCGCATTTTCCAGGGCGCGGAGGCTCGCTTCATAGGCCATGTCGGATGTCCCGGTCCGGTCGGAGGCGATCCTTCTTTCTTCGATGCCCGTTCTTGTCCGGATCCATTCATCGGAGGTATCCATCATTTTTTCCAGGTCGAAATTGGTGACCACTTTTTCCGGGATATATCTCCCGATGCCGATAATACCTGCGTTCATTTCCATCACTCCCGCAAACAGGTTCCTAAAAATATACGGCAAGAATTAACATCATCTTTTATGACTTGGTACTAATTTTAGCTCATCTCCGCAAATTTTTCAAATCCAATTTTCTTCCCCGCCTCTGCCAAATTCACGAAAATCTCCGCAACTGTCCGTTATCCGGTCCGCCGGGAGCAGCTCCGTTCCTTCCAGACAGGAGTTCGGCGATCCTTCGCCTTCCCGTTTTTGGCTTCGGCGTCTTCCCGTGCCGGGAAAAATTTTGCGCCTGTGCTTTTCAAGCCTATGGTAAACGTCTAAACACATTACAACTGTCCCGCATAGAGTGGATCATAGGGGTACGGGTAAAGGGGGTGAGCAAATTGTCGGAAGAAAAGAAGAAAGCCTTTGCCGATGTGGAGGATCGTTTTTCCCGATTCATGTTCGGCGAGCCGAAGGAAAACCGCGAATCCGAGGAAGACAAATCCCGCAAAGATGATGGGAATCCGGATGAAAAATTGCTGAAAGAGCTCGACTCCCTCATTAAACAGGCGGCTAGAATCCGGCGTTTGCTTTTAAAAAAGCAATGAAGGAAAACGTAAAAATGGCTGTTCGGAGGTGATGAACAGCCATTTATTTTGCCGCCGGCAAAGAGGAATGGGGCCCCTCTTTCCTCCCGCGCATCCCGTTCTCATGTTCCGCCTCAGCGCTTTCGCCTCTGGCTTCGCTAACTTTGTCTCCCCTCTCGGTCCCTTCTTCCCTTTCTTGCTCCCGCTCCGGTTCCGTTTCTGCATTCGCATCCGCTTCCCGCTCCGCGCTCCATCCCTTCGTCCCGTCCAGTGAAAAAGAAAGCACGGTCCGGGAACGGCCGCCTTCCGGCCAGGATGCCGATGCCGGACGGACGATCTTTTCCAGAAGCCGGGCGATCGCTTCTGCCCAAGACGCAGCATCCGTCCCTTCCGCCGTTCTTTCATTTTTCGAAGGGTTTCCTAAAGCTTGCGGGAAAACCCCGAACGGATCCGGCGGATCTCCTTTTTGAACCGGCAAATCAAAAACGATCACCTTGTCTTGGGACAAGCGTCTCAGCCATTCCTCCCGCCCTTCCATGGAAGCCGGCCAGAGCAGGATCCATACCCTGTCCCCGGCCCCCCTTCCTTTTGGGAAAACCTTCTCCAAAAAACTCACGGCCCTCTCCGGAGCAAAATCTTTTCGAATCAGCCAATCATAAAAGGGAAGGAAGACCGGTAAGCCGGTAAAATCCGGGGACGTCAGTTTCCGAAAATTGCTGTTTCGGGCGAAATACAATTTTTTTTCTTCGGAATTCCCCTCCTCCCACATCCCTTCCGCATAAAAAACCGGGATCCCCTTATCCAGAAGATGCGCACAAAGGGCGAAGCCGACAGGGCCGTAAGGTTCCAAAACAACCGCCGCTTCCATTCTCTCAGCTCCTTTTTTACGGGAATTTACAGCTGCTTTTCCGTCTCTTTGAAAAGGCGGAAGATGACCGCGGACAGGGCGTGCCTCCCCCCGGACGGAAGGGCGAGGATCCGGTCTTCCGCCAGGTTTTGATATTTTTCCTCCCGATCCGCTCCCTCCCGTTTCCGGTCCGGCCGGACAAAATGAACGATTTGAAAAGGAACGGGAATCACAACCGGATGGCGATGCTGGTTATTGATAAAAATTTCACATTCCTCATCACTCGAAAGGGAGTAGGCTTTTTTCAAATCCGAATAGAGCTTTTTCAGCAAAAAGGGCTGGTCTTTGACTTCCTCCGTCAGTTTTTTGAGGGAAAATGCCGGATCGATGAAAACGGCGGAACGGACATAGTCGCCCTTGTCGGCGAGGAAGGATTCGGCCAGCAAGGCCCCGATGCCCTCGGCGATCAGATGGATTTTTTCGTTTAAAATCTCGTTCCGTTTGACGAACTCATACAAATTTTTCACCTGCTCCAAAGCCTGCGGATTGGCGAAATGATGTTTTTCCAGGACCGTATAAAAAACGGTGTAACCGCGGACATTCAGTTCATCCATTAAAGATTTCCTCGGTTTGTTGACTGTCGGACGGTCGTCCGCGCCGATGTCCCCATCGAAATATCCGATCCACAGCACGCCGAATCCGTTCGGTTTTACCGGGTAGTGGATGATGCATGTTTTTTTGTTTAAGGTAAATATCCGGTAATCCATGGCAAATCCCCTTTTCCTTTTATGCATCCGCTGCTGAAAAGATCCGGGGCTCCCGGATTTCCCGCTAAAAAAGCGATCAACGGCAGGAATCCCGGTTTTCCTTTGCCGCCGGATTCGATTCTCCCCATTCTGTCCTTTGCGTACGGGACTCGGGAACCGGGCCGCTGCCGGATTTTCCTTTGACGCCGGAGGCAGAGGAATGGCGGACGTACGGACCCGTCCCTTTCCGGCCTGCCCGAAGGATGTTTCATCCGGGTCCGCCCCCTGCCCTTAAGTTTGAAAGGGAATGCCGGCCTCTTCTTCGATCTCAACGCCTTGACAGATCAATAATTCCCGGCGGTTGCCGCCGCTGTTGCCGCTCGGACGGTCCCTTCACCCGACGGCAGCGATGCGAACTTCATGCCGTTTTTAAATGCCCGCCGACAGGTGATTCCGTTCGGGCAAGTTTTTCCAGGTTTGCGGCAAATGAAAGGAAAAACCGGCAGGTTCCGTATCCCGCCTTTCCACTAATATATTCCCCATGCCGCGGATTGGGTAGGGAAACCGCCCAATGCCGGCACAAAATTCGGTCCCGGAAAGGAAAATCCCTGTACGAACGGGCCCCGTATTTTGAACGGCCATAATACCCCGGCGGACGGCAGAGACTGGGAACGATGATATTTTGTAGGCATGGGTGATCCCGAACCCATTGCCGTTTTTTCTTTACAGTTGCCAATTTTTCATTTTATGGTATGATTTTTTTAGAAATGGTATTCAAGCATTTTCGGAAAAGGTGAATCCAATGAAATATTTATGGACTTTCTTTTGGACATTCTTGCTTGCGCAAATGATGACTTTCGTCGTAGGATCCATTAAAAGCACCCCTTACAGTTTTGAAACCGGACTGAAACTGGCCGTCGGCATGACCGTCCTCTTGCTCATCATTCCCCGCCTCCTGCCCGAAGAAAAGGCTGAAAGATAGGAAACGAAGGCTGCACGTGACGTCAGCCTTTTTTTCATGTTTGGATGTCTTGGCTTGTAAGCTGATGAATCGCTTCAGTGCACATGACGAGCTTTTCTTCATGTCCGTCCTTTTTTCAGAAAAAAGGGGCCAACTTTCATCCGAACGGCTGTTGAAGGTTCTTTTTCCAGCCATTGACAAAAATCGCCATTATCGGAATAATAAGAATTAATCATACGTTTTAGGATGGGGAAAAATGGATTTTAAAGATCTCATGAACGAATTGCAGCCTTTTATGAACGAGCGCCGCGTCCCCAAGGGAAATTATTTGTTTCGCGACAACGACCGGGCCGCGGAAATTTTCTATATTAAGGAAGGGGTCATCCAATTAAAGAAAACACAGCCGGACGGAAGGGAATTTGCTTACCGGATCTTGTCGGGCGGAAACATGATTGTGGAAACGAATCTTTTTGAAAAGGAAGCGAATTACCCCTTTAACGCCGTCGCCTTGGAAGACAGCGTGCTTTACGGAATCCCGAAGGATGATTTTGAAGCCCAGCTCCTGTTGAATCCCCAAGTGGCGGCGAAATTTTTCGCCTGGCTGAACAAACAGTACCGGATCACCCAATCCATCATCCGCGACCTGTTAATCAACGGGAAAAAAGGGGCCTTATATTCCATCCTGATCCGCCTGGCCAACAGCTACGGCCAAAAGGTCGAAGACGGGATCATGATCAGCTTGCAATTAACCAATCAGGAACTGGCCAATTTTTGCGGTTCGACCCGGGAAGTGGTGAACCGCCTGCTTCAGGAGCTGAAGGAAAAGAAGGTCCTCTCCTTCCGCAAGCGGCATATCGTCATCCACGATCTCCAATATTTGCGGAACGAGGTCCAATGCGAAAAATGCCCCATCTCCATCTGCACCTTTAATTAAAATATTTGCCGGCCGAATCCGGGACCGGCCGTTCCCTTCGGGCGAAAAAACGGCTTCTCCCGAAAACGCCGCCGCGCCTTTCGCCCCATCATCCCCGCCAGTCCCCGGAAAAAGATTTATTCCGGAAAACGCCGCCGGCTCCGCGGCCGCAAGCCGCACTTTCTGAAGCCCCAATCAAAAGATAAGAGCGAACAGACGGGGAAAGGAAGAAACAGAAAATATCCAGCCCCCGAAAAAGCAGAAGGCCGCCCGCAAAAGGCCGTTTTACGGACCTTTCGGGGCAGCCTCAAGCCGTCAAGAAATGCCTAAGGCGATTTTTGCGTAACGGCTCATCCGGTCTTTCGTCCAAGGCGGATTCCAAACGATATTCACTTCCGTTTCTTTCACTTCGGGAATGTCGGCCAAAGCGGCTTTTATCTGATCGGAAATGATGCCGCCCAAGGGACAGCCGATCGTCGTCAACGTCATCGTGACGGTGCATTTGCCGTTTTCATCGAGATCGACCCCGTACACCAAACCGAGGTTGACGATATCTATGCCAAGTTCCGGATCAATGACCTGTTCCAAGGCGTTCATGATATTGTCCTTCAGTTCTTGATCCACCGTTTTCCCTCCTTTTTGTATTCATTTTAGCAGAAGACGGAGAAAAACTGAACCGAAAAGTCCGGTTATGATCCGGATAAATATTGATGAAGCCAGTCGACGGCGGCCTTTACCCCTTCCCGTGTCACTTTGTGGTCCGCCTGTTCGTCGAGGATGAAGCGGATCTGTTCCGGATTTTCATATCGTTTCCGCATATCCTGGAAAAACCGGTAGGCAAAATGGTGGGGCACCGTTTGATCCTTCTTCCCGTGCCAAAACAGGAGCGGACAGGCGGTAAATTTTTCCCGGTTGGAAGCCGGATCGAAGCGGGACAGGATCTCGAGACGCCGTTCGATCTCTTCCGCGGACAGGGAGATTTTCATTTGTAATTTTTCCATTTGCGCCAGCAAATATTTCGCGAAGGGAACATATTCGGGACAGCCCATCAGGCTGACGGCCGCCCGGATCCAATCATACCGGACCAGGGCTCCCAGGGTGACGATGCCTCCCATGGACGTGCCGGCTACCCCGATTTTTCCCGGCATAATCTTCCCTTGCCGCTCCCAGGCGTCTTTGACCGTTTCCAATTCCTTGATGGCGGTGACGACGATATCCCAAAATTTTTCCGGCAAATGGACGGAATGGGCATTCGCGGCCCGTTCCCCGTGGAATTCCGCTTCCGGCAACAGGGTGCGGATCCCTTTTTCCGCCAGCAGGTACGCGTAATGAAGATTGTGCTCCTTTGCGCTCGTAAACCCGTGGAGGAAGATCACCGTCGGCAGGGGTTGGGAAAAACGTTCGAGGGGAGCCACTTCCAGCAGCGGGATTCCTGCGACGGAAGTTTTTTCAACAGCGATCATTCCTTTCATCCTTCCCGACCGGAGATTTTTGTTGTAAAATTTCCATTTTCGAAATAAAATGGAATTATCTTTTATAGTTTAGCACGATATGAAACGTCATACCAATAATAAAAAGCTTTGCCAAGAAAGGGAACCGTATGAAAGACAAATTTCTAATCGCATTGGATCTGGACGGCACTTTGCTTAAAGAAGACAAAACGATATCGGAAAAAACGAAAAAGGTGCTGGATCAGGTGCGGAAGGACGGCCACATCGTCATGATCTCCACCGGCAGGCCTTACCGTTCCAGCGCCATGTATTACCGGGAACTCGGCTTGGATTCCCCGATCGTGAACTTCAATGGCGCGTTTGTCCATCATCCGCAAAATCCCGATTGGGAGAACTTCCACGAACCGATAGCCTTATCCGTCGTAAAGGAAATTGTCGAGATCTGCTCCCGGCATTCGGTGGAAAATATGGTGGCGGAAGTCATCGATGAGGTCTATATCCATTACCATAACGAAAAATTGCTGGATGTATTGAAACTCGGCAATCCGAAGATCACGACGGGGGATCTGCGGCGGTTTTTGAAAAACGACCCGACCAGCCTGCTCGTTCAAGGGGATGAAGAGAGCGTCAAAAAGATCCGGGCCATATTGTCCGAAGTCCACGCGGAATTGGTCGACCACCGCAACTGGGGGGCCCCCTGGCACGTGGTTGAAATCGTCAAACACGGCATCAATAAGGCGATCGGCGTGCAAAAGGTGGCCGACTATTACCGGATCCCGCGAGAGCGGATCATCGCCTTCGGCGACGGCGACAACGACATCGAAATGCTGACGTATGCCAAATACGGCATCGCCATGGAAAACGGGATCGACGAGGTGAAGGAAGTCGCCTACGAGGTCACGGCTGACAATGAAAGGGACGGGGTCGCCCGATTTTTGGAAAAATTTTTCTTTTGATGGGAAACGGCCGCATAAAAGGAAACGGTCCGTCGGGATAATCCCCTCGGAAACGGCCAAACTATGATGGAACGGAACTTCTTCCGTTCGACGCCAAAAGGGGGATGAAAATGGGGCAAATCTACAAAGGGATCCGGGCGGCCGGAACCGCGAAGCATGCCAAAAAGAAGCAGCTGCACGGCAGCGCCTCCTATGCGGAAGCGGAAGCCAAAAAACTGCGGAACGTGCGCAAGGCTTCCCTCGGCGGCGAATAACCGGGGCTGAAGGAAGGCGGCCCGGTAATCGGAAAGGCCGGCAAACCGGGGGCCGGAACCGTCTTCAGGCACAAAAAAGGAAATGGGCATAATCCCGCCGAGCAATTTTTCCCCCTGCGGTTTTGCGACCCGGGGGGTTTTTTGATTCAACTTGTTTGGCGAAAGGCGCATCGCCATTTATTCCTGACGATTCTTCCCCCGCCCGCAAGGCAAACGATTAACGGACGACGGCCTGACAGGATTTTCTGACGATCAGGCGGTGGGGAATGATGATCCGCTTGACCGGTTCCTTCGGGTTTTCGATTTTTTGGATCAGATGCTTGACCGCTTCGATTCCCAAGGTGAAAATGTTGATATCGACGGAAGTCAACGGAGGCTGGGCCAGTTCGGCGAAGAGGACGTTATTGAAACTGACGACGGAAATATCCTCGGGGACCTTTTTCCCCAATTCACTTAATGTTTTTAATACGCCGAGGGCCATGATATCATCAATCACCAGCAGGGCGGTCGGAGGATCGTCCAAAAGCATCAATTCCTTCACCGCTTCTTTACCGCCTTCCAGCAAAAACTCTTCATGGATCAAATATTTTTCATTCACGGGAATTCCCGCCTCAGCCAATGCCCTTCGATATCCTTCCAGCCGGTTTCTTGTCACCATGAAACCGATGTCTCCCCCGATGAACCCGATCTTCCGGTGACCGAGACGGATCAAATATTCCGTGCCTTCCTTTGCCGCGGAAATGTTGTCGTTGTCCACATGGGTGATGACTTCCGAGTCCTCGAACGGCTTCCCGACCAGAACAAAGGGAAAGTTTTGCTCCTTTAAAAACTTCATCACCGAATCTCCCAATTTCGAATAGAGGAGAATCATCCCGTCGACCAGCCGGCCAAACACCATTTTTTTAACGTCCTGCAATATCTCCTCTTCCGTTCTTCCCGTTGTAAATTGCAAAATATAATGTTTTTCGGAAACCCCTTCGCTGATTCCCCGCAGCACTTCCGAGAAGAAAGGATTTTGAAAGGCGGTATTACCAGAATTTGGAAAAATGATGCCGATCGCCTTCGAGGATTGATTGGCCAGACTGCGGGCGATCATGTTGGGATGATAGCCCAATTCTTCCATGACTTTTCGGACTTTCCTCTTCGTTTCTTCGCTGATCCGGGGGCTGTCGGCGATTACCCTTGAAACGGTTGAAGGAGCCACATTGGCCGCTTTTGCCACATCTTTGATGGTTACTGCCATCCTCTTATCCTCCTATGCCGCATGAATAGGGACAACCTGATTTTACGGGAAGGGAAAAGGTGCCGGCACCTTTTTCCCTTCCAGTTTTAAGGAAAAGTTTAATAAAGGCGGTAAGTGCCGTCGGAATTTTGTTGAAGCGCCTTTCCGTTCAGGTAAATCTTCAGTCCTTCTTTGCCGTTATGAACGGCCAGTTTCAGCTCTTTCCAATCCGGGCGGTAATTCCCTTCTTCCTTCACTTCCAGATATACGGCCTCCGGATCGGCGGAAATCCGGATCGACTTGCGGAAATACTCCCCGTCTTGATAAGCGAAACTTTCGCCGTCGTCATCATAGAGGGCGAATTCGTAGCGGGTATCGGGACCGTAATAATAGTGAAGGGTCAAGGATTCGTCCTTTTCCTTCGTATTCCGCTTCACTTCTCCGTGGGCGATCATCGTTCCTTGTTTCACAAAGATCGGCATTTGTTCAAGGGGCGCTTCCACCAGATGGTATTTTCCGCCTTCAAAGGTTTCTCCGGTGAAATAATGGATCCAGTTCCCCTCCGGCAAATAAACGGAGCGGACCGTTTGCGCCGGCTGCATGATGGGGGCGACGATCACATTGTCCCCGACCATAAACTGGTCAAACAAGGAATAGGTGTTTTCATCGTCCGGATATTCCATCACGAGGGGCCTCATCACCGGCGTTCCCTTCCGGTGGGCTTCTTCGAATAAGGTATACCATTGGGGCAGCAAGCGATAGCGCAATTCAATATATTTCTTAATGATTTTTTCATATTTTTCGCCGAAGGCCCAAGGTTCCTGGCGCAGGGTGCCCAAAGCGCTATGGTTGCGGAAAAAGGGCATGAAACTTCCCGCCTGCGTCCAGCGGGCAAGCAGCTCCCCGTTGGCATGATGGGCGAAACCGCCCACATCCGCCCCCGCGAAAGGGATTCCGGACAACCCGAGATTCATCACCATCGGCAAGGACATTTGCAAGTGCTCCCAGAAGCTGCGGTTATCCCCCGTCCATACGGCCGAATACCGTTGGATCCCCGCATAACCCGACCGGGTCAGCAGAAAGGGCCTTTTTCCCTTTAACCGTTCTTTCAATCCTTCGTAAGTGGCCTTTCCCATGAAAAAGCCGTACATATTGTGGAGCTCCCGGTGGGTTTTCGGATCGCCGTCGTTTGCGTGCATCACTTTGACGTCCATCGTCTTCGTCTCGTTGAAGACGGCGGGCTCGTTCATGTCGTTCCAAATGCCTTCGATGCCGAGGTCAATGTAGAACTGATGCTTTTCGCCCCACCACTTGCGGACCCGTTCGTCGGTGAAATCCGGGAAAGCGCTGTTTCCCGGCCATACATCCCCGTAAAAGATCGTCCCGTCCAAATATTTGCAGAAGAGATCCTTCCGGATGCCTTCCTGGAATACGGGGTATTCCGGATCTTCTTTGACGCCGGGATCGACGATCGGAACAACGTGGACCCCTTCCTTTTTCAAATCCGCCACCAATTTTTTCGGATCCGGGAAACGGCTACGGTCGAAGGTAAAGACCCGAAAGCCTCTCATGTAATGGATATCCAAATGGACGACATCCAAAGGAATGCCCTTCTCTTTAAAGATTTCCACCAGCCGCCTGACCTCTTCCTCCGATTCATAGCTGTATCTGGACTGATGATAACCGATCGCCCATTTCGGAGGAAGGGGCATTCTCCCGGTCAGCGCCGTATATTGCGCAAGGACGTCTTTCATCGTCGGACCCGCGAAGACGTAGTAGTCGATGGACCCGGATTCGGCCGTAATGGACAAATGGTCGGGATCCGACTGCAGGTCAAACACCGTCTTTCCCGGATTGTCGAAAAACAGCCCGCGGGCGAATCCCCGGTCGAAGGCGATGAAGAAGGGAATGGATTGATAAAGGGGATCGGTTTCCGGATTATGCGGTGCGTACACGTCGCTGTTCCACATCGTCAATATTTCGCCGCGCTTGTTTAAATATCCGGTCTTTTCGCCGAAGCCGTAAAAAAATTCGTCTTTCCCCATTTCTTTAAACATGACCACTTCCCCGCCCGCTTTAAAGCCCATTCCCTTTTTCCCTTCGGTAAACAGCGGACGGTTTTCCCCGTCATAAATGTTTACCCGCAGCGGGTCTTTGCCGATTTCCACCCGGATCTTCCCGGAAGACAATACGACCGTTTGCCCCGTTTCCGTCACGGAAAACGGCAATCCTTCCGGTTCCAAAACGACCGCCTGGCTGTGTTTCTTTTCCGTTTCCCCGAACGGGTTCATTTGCAGGCGGACAATCTCATCGGCATAAAAGGTGACGGCGAATTCGCCGTTTTCGCACCGGGCAAGAAAACGGTTTCCATCATGGGCAAAAGACAGGATTTTCCCCGCATCATACATGTCCCTTTCCGATCCCCGTATTTCCTTTCCCGGATGGATGGCGAAACTGGTGTCGTTCAGCATGTCGATTCCTCCCAGTTATTGAACTTTAACCTTCTCTCTACTATTTTTTATCAGGCACTTGCCCGACTACAAGATGAAAATGAAAAGAAAAATGAGAAAACAGGGAAAATCGTCCGGGTGATATCGTTCAAATCGGAAAAATCCGGCATCCCCCAAGGCTTGTAGCACCTTCTGGGTCCCGTTTGAAAGCAACCCTTCCCATTTCCCGTTTTCCCCTGCAATTTTTGTGAATTCCGCGTTTGTTTCACCGCGGACTTTTCGTGATTGTTCACCGCGTCCATCTTCGGATCGAGCTTGCTGCAAATAAACTGATCCGGCCTGCTTTACGGAGATTTTTACCGGTCGTTTTTCTGTCCGATTGTTGCTGTAACGATAATCTCCAATCGGCGATTCTTTCTGTTTGAATGCCACTCGGGCATTTTCTGTTTGTATTGAACCATCTGCTCCAACGGATGTTCTTTAAGAAATCAAAGCTGGAAAACGGGTAAAGAACCACTCAGAACAAAGATACCGATTTTTTCATTTTTTCACCCCTTATTTTTATGAAATCGTTTGCACATCCATTTTTCATTATAACGGGGGGATGTTGTTTATGCAACCGTTTTCTTTTAAAAATTTGTTACTAAATCTATTAATCAAACTAAAAATATTACAAAAAAATTGATAATGATAACGTTTCCATTTATAATGGATTTATATGATATGTGCAAACGTTTGTCATGAAAGGAGAAAGATGATGCTGAAAGAAGCCATCTACCACCGCCCGAAAAATGAATTCGCCTACGCATTCGATGAAAAAACCGTTCACATCCGTTTACGGACAAAAAAGGGGGATGCGGAAACGGTATTCCTGATTTATGGAGACCCTTACGGATGGGAACAGGGAAAATGGATGACGAAAAGGGAAAAGATGAAGAAAATTGGCAATGATGCCCTTTTTGACTATTGGTTTCTTGCGGTTACGCCTCCATACCGCCGTCTCCGATACGGATTTGAAATTCACTCGACAAAACAGAAGATTTTTTATGGGGAAAAGGGTTTTTTTGATCGCGTTCCCGATGAAGATATTGCGAATTTCTTTTGTTTTCCCTTCATTAACGGTGAAGATTTGTTTCAAGCCCCGGAATGGGTGAAAAATACGGTTTGGTATCAAATTTTTCCTGAACGGTTTGCCAACGGAAACAAAGAAAACGATCCGCCTGGCACTTTGCCTTGGGCAAGCGCGGAACCGGCGAGCGACAATTTTTTCGGCGGAGACTTAGAAGGAATCATTGGAAAACTGGACTACTTATCGGACCTTGGCATAAACGGCATCTATCTTACTCCGATATTCAAAGCCGCTTCCAATCATAAATACGACACGATTGATTATTTTGAAATTGATCCCCAATTTGGCGACAAGAAAACCTTTAAACGATTGGTCGACGAATGCCATCGGAGAGGAATCCGTATCATGTTGGACGCCGTGTTTAACCACTGCGGCTTCTACTTCCCTCCTTTCCAGGACGTGTTAAAAAACGGTGAACGTTCCAAATACAAAGACTGGTTTTTCATCCGCGAATTTCCGGTTCAAACGGAACCTCATCCCAATTACGATACTTTCGCCTTTACACCCTTCATGCCTAAGTTGAATACGGAAAATAAAGAAGTAAGGAAGTATTTGCTGGAAGTAGGCCAATATTGGGTGAAAGAATTTGATATTGACGGATGGCGGCTGGATGTGGCAAATGAGGTCAGCCATCAATTTTGGCGGGAATTTCGAAAGGCCGTACGCAGGGTCAAAAAGGATGTATATATTTTAGGAGAAATTTGGCATGATGCCATGCCATGGCTCGGAGGCGATCAGTTTGACGCCGTCATGAACTATCCTTTTTCCAAAGGAGCGTTGCAATTTTTTGCCGAAGAAAAAATCGACGGAAAGACATTTTCGGAAATGATCCAACAGGTCCTTTTTTCCTATCCTGAATATATTAATCATTTCGCTTTTAATTTATTGGGCAGCCATGACACCGCAAGAATTCAAAACATCGCCGGTTTCCATCAGGGAAAGGTTAAGCTGCTTTTCGCCTTTCTTCTCAGTTTTCCGGGTTCTCCTTGTATTTATTACGGCGATGAAATCGGTCTGACGGGAGAAAACGACCCCGGTTGCCGAAAATGCATGGAATGGGACCCGAGAAAACAAAACTTGGATCTATACCGGACCGTAAAAAAATTGATTCAACTGCGGAAAACCCATCCGATTATGGCCAACGACGGGGCAATTTCCTTTCCGGAACTGAAAGAAGACACAGAGCAAGTGATTTTCCATAAAGAAAACGAAAGGGAATTGCTGGTTGCCGCAATGAACCGATCTGAAAAACCGGTCCGCCTATTGTTAGACATTCCCTTCGATCAAGTGGAAAGAGAATATACAGATCTTTGGGAAAATAAGAAGGAAAAGATCGAAGAATCACAATTTCCGGCCGATATCGGCCCATTCGGATTCAAATTTTTCCTCTTCCAAAAAAAATAACGGCGTCTTCGATTTTGGAACCAGAAAAAAAGGAAAAGCCAGACCTCCGGGGTTTGGCTTTTCCTTCGATATGGAAGATCTCATCGCCTTTCCTTTTTTAACCGTTCAAGGAGCTTGTCTTCGGTCAGCGGTTTTTCAATGAAGTACCCCTGGGCGTAGTGGCACCGTAAATCTTTTAAAACCTTGATCTGTTCCAGGGTTTCGACCCCTTCCGCGACGATCTTCATGGACAATCCCGTGCCGATCGTGATGATCGCCTGAACCAAGGTCCGGTTAAACCGGTCGCAATGCAGATTGTTGATGAAGGAGCGGTCGATTTTCAACAAATTGATCGGCAGATTTCTTAAATAGCTTAAGGAAGAATACCCGGTGCCAAAGTCGTCGATCGACATTTTCACGCCGAGATCCTGCAGGGAATTGAAGACCTTTTTCGTGTGCTCCAGATTGAAGAGCATGACGCTTTCCGTGATTTCCAAATGCAGGTATTTCGGATCCAGGCCCGACCGGCGGAGGGCCTCATTTACATAATCCAGGAAGTGGGGATGCTGGATCTGCTGGGCGGAAACGTTGACGGCCATGATCAGCTCCCCGAATCCCTGATCCATCCAGGTTTTGGCCGCCCGGCAGGCCTCATTCAACACCCATCTGCCGATTTCGTGGATGATCCCCGTTTCCTCCGCGATCGGAATGAACTCCATCGGGGGAATCGTGCCGATCACCGGGTGGTTCCAGCGAATCAGCGCCTCACAGCCGATGATCCGGTTCGTTTGCAGGTCGATAAAGGGCTGGTAGCACAAAAACAGCTCATTTTTTTCGATGGCCCGCCGCAAATAGCTTTCCAGCTCGAAGCGCTTTTGAATCTGGTCATTCATCTCATTGGAAAAAAACATCAGCTTTGTGCCGTCCATCCTTTTGGCCCGATTCATGGCGATGTCGGCATATTTCAACAGAAGCTGGTGATCCTTCGCGTCATGAGGGTAAAAGCTGACCCCCATGCTGATGGACAAATAGATCTCATGGGAATCAAAAACGATCGGGCGATCGGTAATTTTTTTGATGGCGCCGGCCAGCCTGATGATGTTTTTCGTTTCCGTCTCATTTTTCAGGAGGATGGTAAACTTGTCGCCGCCAAAGCGGGCAAGGATGCCGTTTTCCGGCAAAATGGAATTCAGCCGCCGGGCAAGTTCGACGAGCACCTGATCGCCGATATCATGGCCGAAACTGTCGTTGATGATCTTGAAACGGTCCACGTCGATAAACATGACGGCAAACCTTTCCCTTTTCTCGACGGCTTCCTTCACCATTTCGGTTATTTTTTCCCGGTTCGGCAGGCCGGTGCTCCGGTCGTAATAAGCCAGCTGCAATATCTTTTCCTCATACTTCTTGTTCTCGGTAATGTTCCGGGCGAAAACGAAGATGCCGGCCGTCTCCCCGTTTACGATGATCGGGATATTGAGGATTTGGAACAGCTGGATTTCCCCCGATTTTACAGGCAGTTCGAGCTGGTACGTCTGCTCCTTTCCTTTCATCGTCCGGACAAAAGCCCGTTTCACCATGCCCACGTCCTTGGGCTGGACAAATAAAACGGCCGGTTTTCCGATGAACTGCTCATCGCCGAAGGCCTCTTTGAACGCCCGGTTAAACCGCACGATATTGCCTTTTGGGTCGGTGGCGAAAACGATATCGGAATTGTTGTCGAAAAGGGATTTGAAGTATTGGTGCGAGTAGTCGAGTTCGTGATGGAGCTTCAGCAGATCCTTTTTCGATTCCTCCATCAGCTTGGTCAAAATGATCCGGGATTGCATCCCCGACGAAATCGAGTAGCGGATCGGCGGCCTTTTTTCCGGCGGCTTCCTCTCCCCTTCGGAAAAGCCGAAGGCAACGCAGGTAAAGCTTCCGATCTTTCCCTTTCGCAAATATTCGTCGGTCAATTCCCCGCGGGAAAGAAAACCGTTGGCCGGGGCGAGCCATTGGAAATTGTCCACCTCTTCGGAAGTAAACCGTTTCAAAAAATGATAACGGCGCTTACAGCAATAAACGAACAGCCCTTCCGGGGCAAAATCGGCCATCTCCCCCGTCATTTCTCTTCCCTGCTCGACCAGCTTGGCGATATCGGGATAAACAATGGTAAACTTGTCGTTTTTCGATACGGCATCATTAAAAGTGGCCGTTCCGTCGTCGTGAAGCCGGACCAAGTAGCGGTACTCCCGTCCCCCGCTCTTAAGGGACAGAAAAGGAAATTCCGGACCGGCTTCAAGCAAATTTTCTGTAAAATATGTACTGAAATATTTTTCAAAATATTGGGCAGGCTTTATCCCGTTGATGGAAAGGACCCGGTTCCCTTCCGCTTCCGTGACGGCAAAGATCGGTCCGATTTCTTTCCAGGAAATATTGTCGTAGCAGCGGATTCTCAATTCCGGATTAAAAAATCCCGCGATGGCCATCCCATTTTCGGAAATCCGGTCCTTCGTGAAGACAAGGGCGCCCTCTTCTCCTCCGGCAATCCCGCCGGCCAGCTTGATCTCCCGGTTTTCCACAATCTTTCGCAATTGTCCGATGTTCTCTTTCCGGCTTCCCGATCCCGCGGCGAGAACGATCAAACCCTTTAAGTCTTCCGAAGGTCGGCCAAAGGGTTCCATGCCTGGCTCGAGCAGACAGGTTTCAATCTTCGTATGTATAAATTGGGTGAAACTGATAAAAACCGGACATTTTTCGATCTTCCCCTGAATGATCCCGTATTCGGCCGTGCAGCCGATCAAATGGCAATCCGGCAATAATTCCCTCATTACCCCCTGGAATTCTTTTATTTTTTCCGCGTCCCGGGATCCGAAAAAAACTTGCAAGAAGAGCCGGTCATTGTTAAGGATCCTTTTTTCCGCCAAAAAATTTTGCAACTGTTCCTTGTCTCTGTACTCGACACTGTACGACTGCGCCAAATTATCACCCGCTCTTTATCTCTATGCGTGAAAATAAGGGTCACATTTTAATAATAATAAATTCGACAATTTCTGACAAGGTCCTGCCTTTGACAGATTTTAAGTATTTCAGATTCGTATATTCCGATTTATAGTATTCCTTCAACGATCCAACAATCCGCCGGATCAACCGCCTTCCCCCGCCGTCTTTCGCGGATCCGATAAGAGCGGGGTCCACGAAGGGCGGGAAAGGGAAGGAAAATGCAATAAAGCCGCCCGTCGGGAAAACGGAGATCTTCCGGAAAAAAGGAAGACATCCGCTTTCGGAGAGGGCAGCCTGCTCATCTTCCGGCATGCTCCGCAAGGAGAGGCGGATCGGCCCGATTCCGGCCTCCCTGTTTCCGGCATGCCTCGGTGCGGAACTACATGGAGAGGGGGAGTTTGTATCCCAGATACAAAACAACCGCCAGAAAAACGGCAAACAGGGCGGATACGGTTCCCGCCGGCTGATTTTTTTCCTTTTTCACTAAAACCATTTCCATCAAGGAAATGACGATGATGCCCACGACCGCCTTAACGTAATAAAGGGGAGTCGGATCGATTCGAAAAAGGATGTACACCCCGGTGGCAAAAGTCAGCAGATAAAACAGCCTGAGGACCATCTGGACCGCTTTCGCAGGCCGGGCCTTCCCCTTATTTAATAAAATCCAGGCGGTCGCGAACAGGACGAGGGCAGCGGCCCAGCTGGACGCATGTGCGATCAGCATACGATACCTCCTTAGATAAGCTTTTTATTAAATCATCATATCATAGTCTTCCGAATTTTCCCATTGATTGCGCTTCACGCCGGGGGACGGCCTTTTTCCACCGGATCCGGATCCCGCGTCCGCCGGCCCCGAAATCCGGGGAATCTCCCTCCCGTCCCCGGGATCCCGCTTCCTCCCGCCGTCCCCGCCGGCTGTCCGGCAAAAGCGTTTGCGGACCGCTTATCGACGGTTTGCATCCAGCCGTCCCCGTCTGATGCCGCCGGGCGGATCTTCATTCCCCCACCCGGTTTTGCAGGACGCCGATCCCGTCGATCGAAACTTCGATCCAATCACCCGGGCGCAGGAATTTCGGGGGCCGGAACCCGCTGCCGACGCCGCTTGGGGTTCCCGTCGCGATGATGTCTCCGGGCTCCAAAGTGATCCCCCTGGATATTTCCGCGATGATCTCATCGATGGAAAAAATCATTTCCCCCGCCCGCGCCTTTTGCCGCAACTCCCCGTTCACCCTCGTTTCGATCCGCAGCCGGGAAGGATCTTCAACCGCCGAACGGTGGACGATCCAGGGGCCGATCGGGCAAGAACCGTCCAAACTTTTCCCGAGGAAAAACTGCCGGTGCTTTTTTTGCAAGTCCCGGGCCGTAACATCATTCACGATCGTGTAGCCGAAAATATGGGAAGCGGCCGCTTCCTTCCGGATCTTTCGCCCCCTTTTCCCGATGACGACGGCCAGCTCCCCTTCGTAATCGAGGCAGCCGGTCAAATCCCCGTGGGCGGGAACGGTTTCCCGGTGGCCGATCAGCGCCGTCGGGGCCTTGGTGAAGACGATCAGCGCCTCCGGAACGCTTTCTTCTCCGCCCATTTCCAAGGCGTGCTCCCGGTAATTTTTCCCGACGCAAAAAATATTTTTCCGGGGAACGTGGGGCGGCAAAAACCGGACTTCGTCCGTCCTGACGGCGAAATTTTTTAAAACCCCTTCCTGTTCCGCCCTGCTGCAGGCTTCGGCAATTTTGGGCAAAAACCGGTCTTCTTTTTCAATCAATTCGAGCATCGTTTTCGGAAATGCCGCCGCCGGATCAAGGAACCGTTCCAAATCCGACAACGGAACGATTTCCCGGCCATTTTCAAGCGCCAGGCCGAGAAACGTCCCTTTTCCCGCGGCGGTTGCCGTTAAAAATTTCATTTTCCTCCATCCCCTTTCCCAAAATAGGCATGAATATGAAGCGGCGCCCGCCCCTTTGAGCCCCCGCACAAAGGGACGGCGTCCGCGGACCCCCTTCGCTCTTTCCTGTTCATCCCGCCGTACGGGAGCCCCGTGTCCAGTAAACTTTCCGCCAAAGCCACTCCGCCGGTCCGCGGGAAAATCTTCTCAGCCAAAGCCGGCTGATCAAGACCTGCACGGCGAAAAGGGCGATGACCGCGGAAAAGGCGGCGGCGATGGACACCTTTCCGTAGAGGGAAAAACCGTACCCGTAAAAAATCGTCGTGCAAACCAACGACTGGAACAAATAATTGGTCAAAGACATTCTCCCGGCGCAAGAAAAGGCGGCAAACACCTTTTTCCCGTATCCGCTGTTCACCGCCAAGTAGAGGCCCGCCAGGAAGGCCATGGACAACAGCGGACCGCCGAATGCGTCCTGGATGTAGACGTTGCCCGCGGTTTCTCCCGCCCAATAAGGGAGGGTCTTCAAGACAAGCCCCGCCGGAAGGGCAAAAGCAAACCGCTTCCGGTAATAGGAAAACAGGCGCCGGCCGCCGGCCAGGCGTCCTTCTTTGGCAAATCCCGCCCCGGCCAACAAAAAGGGGAAAATCATGAACAGCATGACAAGGAGATTCCAGGGGTGATGGATCTCCGCCCACTCCGACATCCGGTAGCGGGTGATTTCCAAAAAGGAGCCGTTCCCGTAAATGTGCAGGGCCTTCTCCGCCTTTTCCGGTTCGGCCAGATCCTTCGCAGCAAGCCCCGACAACAGGGTCAGCGCGGCGATCAGCAAATTCGGCGCGAGGTATAAGATCCAAGCCGTTTTTAACAATTTTTTCCCCGGCCGCCGCAAAAAGGGCAAAAGGAGGAATCCGCACAGGGCGTAGCCGGCCAAAATATCCCCCGTCCAAAGGAAAAAGGCGTGAAGCAAGCCGAGCAGCAACAAGAACGCAAGCCTGCGGGTGAGCACCGGCCGGGAATTCACCCCCTTTGCCTCCGCCTTTTCGCTGATCAGGACCATCCCGTAGCCGAAAAGAAAGGCGAATAAAGGATAGAAACTCGCCTGGGCGAACACGTCAATGAAAATATAAACCGCCCGGTCGGCGAAAGTTTCCGCGGCATCAAGGGGATTCATATACAAATAAGGCATCTGAAAATCGAGCATGTTCACCGCAAAGATCCCGAGCAGGCACACCCCCCGCAGCGCATCGATGAAAAAGATCCTTTCCTTTTGATGTGAAACCATATCTTCCAGACCGATCCTCCTCCCGTCCCGGGTAAAATTTCCTTTCGTTCCGCCGGAAAGCCGTTTGTTGCCGGAAAGCCGCGCAAAAAAAAGGACATGGCTCTCCTTTGCGGGGCGTCCTTCCCACACCTCCGGGGAAAAACTCCGCCGCTCTCCGGCCTTTGGAAATCCCCCCGCAGGCCATCCCTCCCGCCGGCCCAAGGAACTCCCGGCCCTTCCTATCACATTGCCGGATGACCGGCATACAATAAAAAAGAAAACCCGTAAGGATGTGAGCATGTGCCCGCAATCGTCGGCATCGTTCAGGTGAACAGCATCGGTTCCAGCGGTATTTTCCATATCGGCGATGTCTATCGGGTCTCTCCCCTGTCCAATGTAAAAACCTTTTCCGGAGCAGGGTCCTTCAACACGGGCGAACGGATTCTCGTATACAACCATCTGAGCCGGACGAATACGTTCGACAGGGATTTTAAAGACCAAACCCATTTATTAAATGCTTGAACGGCGGTGAAAAAATGGCCCTCTATGTGCATCAGTCGATCCATATCAATGTGCTGCGCGTCGGCAACATCATCAATTCCTCGCTTTTGCAGATCGGAACGAGCGGGATTATCCATTCCTCGGCCCGATTGGCCAACACGGGCATGTTCGCGGCCCCCGTTCCCGAGGCGAAGCATCCGGGTTATGTATCGAAGGAAATCGAAACGACTTCCGTTCCGCTGCAGCCGTCGGGATAAAGGTTTTGTCATAATCATAACAAGGCGGTGTTCATCCTTGTCAAGGGAAATCATCCAATACATCCATCAATTGCATGCCTACATCAAAAGCCAGGAACAAAAAATGAAGGAACTGGAGAAGGAAATCGGGAGGATGAAATCCCAACTTTCCGATCTTTCCGGCCGGCCGCCCGTCCACATCGACAAAATCGACTACCATTTCGATCAATTAAAAATCGAACGGCTGGAAGGCACGCTGACCATCGGTTTAAATCCCAACGACCTGCAAAATACGGATGAGCTCCTCCTCGGAAACCTTCCCCCCTTCGTTGGAAAAAACCCGGAAAAAACGCGGGAAGACCGGGAAATGACGGAAAGGATCGAGAAAAGCGTCAACGCCTTCCTGGATGAACAATTGGAGACCATCGTGGAAAAGGCAACAAAACAGCTGCAAATGGGAACCGATCCGTCCATGACAAAATTTATCCGTGAGGATATCCGGCGGCAATTGCGGGGACAAATCGATTCTTATTTGCAATCTTTTCGGCAAAAACACGGAGAACTCCCTGAAGCGGAATTGGAAAAACAAATACGGGAGCAGATCGCCGCGGACATCAACCGGGGCGTCTACGCCTTTTTGTCGGCTTTCCGCAATCCTTAAATGTTCCATCATTTCAGAAAAAGGAGGGATGCCCTTGTTCTCATTGACAGTCACCAACGGCGAACTGATGGTCGGGGAAATCAAAATGACCGCCGCAACCAATTCCTCCCTCGTCCTGATCGGCGATGCCTCCAGCATCCAACTGGCATCCTTTTTCGATACGCCGAAGGAATCCTTCATCAACGGTCCCTTTCTCCCCCTTCCCCTGGAAGGCGGAAGGGAAGGATGAAACGGGTTTCCCGGGTCCATTCCGTTCTCGTGGAAACGATTTCCTTCAGTTCCCTGCTCCAGATCGGCGACTCGATGGTGATTGACGGTTGTTCCCGGGCCATCGCCGTCCAGCGGGAGAAAGAACTGTTCTTCGGAAGCGAAGGAAATTTTTCCGCCTATCCCGTTTTCCGACATCGGATCCGGTTCCCGGAGACTACACCCGTCCCTCTTCTCACCCGGCAGGAAAGGGGAAGCATCAACGTCAACCGGGTCCATGTGACCGGCCTGGCGGCCTCGTCCATCCTCCACATCGGAAGCAACGAGCAAACCCGTTTGGAAAGCCGGATCAAACATATCCGGCAGCTGGAATCAGAAGACAAGAAGAACGGGAACGGGGAAATTTTCATAAAATAAAGGGAGAGCCGGAGACCTTCTTTGAACCTTCACGGTCGGAAAAGTCAGGGATATTTATCGAAAAACGGAGGGATTCCGGCGAGGAATCGGAAAAAGGAAGTTTTCCATGCCGTCCATCATAGGTTCCATTCAAATCATGAACGTGAGTTCCGGGATCGTGAATTTCGGCGACACATTGAATATTTCCCCGAAGACTAACACAAAATCCAATCACGGATCGGGCTCCGCCAATATCGGAGCCGTCATCGTCACCAATAACGCCTTGAGCTCGACGGGCACGTTGGACAAAGACGTCTTGGACCAGGCCAATACGGCCAATCAATGAAAGGGGCTCGCAAGTCCATGTCCGGCTTGCGGGCCCAGATCCAATTTGTTAAAGGAGATAAACCAGGTTTATTTCAACGTTAGCAAACCCTTGGTCTTCACAGTTCCAATCCGTAAAACGGACCAACCGCCCTTTCGTTTTCCCGATCCGCAAAAAAGCGGGTCTGAGGAAAAACAAGGCGGAAAAGGGAAGGCTGCGGGTTTCCCCATCCCGGAAAAGGCGGAAAAACGGATGATAACGAGGTTTCCGGACCTTCCCGCACCTCCGGAAAATTCGGAAAAAGGCGGCGGCATCACGGTAAAGCCCGAATGTCGGACAAACTCTTTCAGAGAGAGACCGGAAAAGGGCGGTCCTTTTCCATGTGCTCTGCACCGGTTTTCCTCGCCGGGCCGACGGCCGATGGGGGTAAGGGTTTCCCCGGGCCCGAACCGGCCCGAAGGCCCGCCCCCTTCCGAAAGCGGGGAAGCGTTCGCCTCCCGTTAAACATCGACTTTCACGAGATGGCCGCCGTCAAAAAAGAACAAATAGCATTCGTCCATTTTCTCGCGGGTGATTTCCTCGATCGCCCGCTTATACCATGCGATCTGCGTCCGGTACCTGGCGAGCAGCACCGGTTTCGCCGCTTGGAAATCGGGGAAACGGCCCGTGACCGCGTCGGTCTTGTAATCGAGGAGCACCAGCCCCTTTTCGTCCTTAAACAGGCAATCGATGATCCCCTGAACGAAAACCGGGTCCTCCCCGGCCGGGTAATCCGGGTAAATCTCCCGCGGGTCGACGGCGAGGCTGAACGGAAGTTCCCTTTTCACCCACTTGGCGCCGATCAGCCGCCGGCCGAGATCCGTCTGGAAAAAACCGAGGATGACGTCCGTATCCACGCTTCTTCTTTCTTCCTCCGTCAGCAATTCCTTCCGCTGCATCTCCGAAAGGAGTGCTTCCATCTCTTCCTTAAGCGGCGGCTTCGACAGATCGATATGCTGCATGACCAAATGCATGGCCGTCCCTTTTTCCGCCGGAGACAGCTTCTTTTCCTTCAAAAATTTCGGCCGTTCCAAAATCCGCGGCTTGAACGGGGAAGCGGACGCCGCCTGCCCGCCGGTTTCCGCCGGTTCGTTCCGCCTTTTCAGCTCGGAAACGGATTGTTTGCTGTTGTGAACCGTCGCCGGGCGATGGGGATATTCCCAGCGGAGCAGCGCCTCGATCCGGCTTTTGTAGGAAGATTCCTCCGGAACGGGCTCCCCATTTTTCACCGCGGAAAGCCAACGGGGCCGCTCCTTTTCCTGCGGATTTTCTCCGCCTTCGATCGCCTCCCGGGAAAGGACGGAGACTTGAAAAACGGCCGGATGCCGGTAAACTTCCGCATTACCCGCCTTCTGTCCTTCTTCCCGCAACGGTTCCCCGTCCCGGTGGCGGATGAGGCACGGGCCGATAAAGTGCAAATAGCTTTTGCCGTTCAAGCGGTCGTAGGCGTCCAGAACCCAGCCGGTTTCATCGGCATGCTTCCGCCACTGGTCCAAAAGCCCGGGGAGGTCCTTCGTTGAACCGACCAGGTAAAGTTTCTCTTTCGCCCTCGTCATGGCGACATAAAGGATCCGCATTTCCTCGGCAATAAATTCCAATTTTTTCTTTCTTAGAACGGCCAATTGGAAGATGGAAGGATAGGTGATCTGCTTGTCCGGATTCATGTACTTCACGGCAAAACCGTAATCTTTGTCAAGCAGATAATCCTTCCTTAAATCCATCATGTTAAAGGAGCGGCCCAACCCGGCGACGAAGACGACGGGAAACTCAAGGCCCTTGCTCGAATGGATCGTCATCAGCCGGACGACATCCTCCTGTTCGCCGAGGGCCTTCGCTTCCCCGAAATCATTCCCCCGCTCCGTCATCCGTTCAACGAAGCGCAAAAAGCGGAACAAGCCCCTGAAGGAAGTTTCTTCGTATTGCCGCGCCCGGTGGAAAAGGGCAAGCAAATTCGCCCGCCGCTGCCTCCCGCCGGGAAGCCCGCCGACGAAATCGAAATATTTCGTGTCCCGGTAAAGGCGCCAGATCAATTCGGAAAGGGAATGGGTCCGGGCGTAGCTGCGCCAGCCGGATAATTGCCGCAAAAACTCCTTGACCGTCTGATGGATCCGCTCCTCCTGATCCGTCTCCGGGACGGATTCCGAGAATGTTTTCACCGCTTCGTAGAAGCTTTTCTTCGGGGATCGGATGCGGATGCGCGCCAAGTCATCCTCGCTGAGCCCCACGATCGGCGAACGGAGCACGGAAGCGAGGGGAATGTCCTGAAACGGATTGTCGATAATTTTCAATAAGGAAAGGACCGTCTCCACTTCCGTCGCCTGAAAATAGCCGGAGGATAAATCGGCATAAGCCGGGATGCCGTATTGTTTGAACTCATCCAGAAATTGCGGAGCCCAGGTAAAGGAACGGAGCAGGATGACGATATCCCTGTATTGGACCGGCCGGCTTGCGCCCTTTTTCGGATCGTAGACGGGATGTTTTTCATCGATCAGTTTCCGTATCGTCTGGGCGACAAACTTCGCCTCCAGCTGGGATTGTTCCAAGTCCTCCCTCGCCAGCAAGTCCTCTTCATTGCCGTTCTCTTCCCCGTTTCCCCCGGCATCCGGCTCCTCATCCCCGCCGTCCGTGTGCAAAAGGGCGACCTCCACGGGATGGGGACCATCTTGGGGATAGGCGGCCCCGGGCTTCAGTTCGGCGCTTTCATCATAGGCAATTTCTCCCACATATTCGTCCATGATCTGTTTAAAGATAAAATTCGTGCCGTCCAAAATCTCCTTTCTGCTCCGGAAATTTTGAGACAGATCGATCTTCAGGCCGCTTTCCATCCCGTCCCTGCGAAAGCGGTGGTATTTGTCCAAAAACAGCTTCGGTTCGGCCAGACGAAAACGGTAGATCGACTGCTTCACATCGCCGACCATAAACAGGTTCCCGTCGGCTTCCCCGCCTCTTTTCACCAGCTGCAAAATGGATTCCTGAACCATGTTCGTATCCTGATATTCGTCGACCAGCACTTCCTTGAACTTCTTTTGATAATAGAGAGCCGCTTCCGTCGGTTCCAGCCGGTTCGTCTCCGGATCGAATTTTCCCAGGATCGCCATGCAGAAATGTTCCAAATCGGAAAAGTCGGCGAGGGCCCGTTCCTTTTTCAAGGCGGCGAACTTCTCGGCAAATTTTCGGACGAGGGAAACCAAGGTTTCCACGGGTTTTTTCATTTCCCGCAAGTCGCGCAAGAATGTTTCCGGTTTCCGGGAAAACAGCTCGTTTTTCAGTTTTTGGATTAGCTGCTTCCCTTTTTCCCGCAATTTTTTCGCCCGTTCCGTCAGTTCGGGGTCGTATTCGTCCCCCTTGCAAGGTTTCAGTTTCGTAAACGCGGCGGCGTTCACCGCCTCGTACAGGGCGGAAAAGGATTCGTTTTTCGCCGAAAGCAGCGCATCCGCCAACTGCAGGTCGGCCAGGAAATTTTCCTCCTGCACCCGGGGGCCACCAGGCTTTCGAGCCAGTTCGAGACATTCGCCAAACAGCCTTTTCGCTTCCTTCAGCTGCAATTCGGCCTCAAACATCAGGTGATGGATGTAGGGAAGGTCGTCAACCCTTTCCCCCGCGTCGTACAGCTTCGGCAAATTCGCAAGCCATGCGTCAGGATTCGGAGTCGCGCGGGAAAAATCGTACAGCTTCATGATCAAATCGGCCAGATCGCTGTCGCTCCGGTCGCCGGTGAACATGTCGGCGACGCGGAAAAATTCTTCATTGCCTTCCTTGCCGTACTCCTCCTCCAACACCGCGTCCATGGCTTCGTCCCGCAACAGGAGCCCTTCCGTTTCGTCCAAAATGCGGAAATTCGGATCGAGATCGATCAAATAATAAAATTTTTTTATGACTTCCAAACAAAAGGAATGGATCGTGGATATGGACGCCTGGTTCAACAAACTCAGCTGCCTGCGCAAGAATTTGGAACCGGGATTTTCGGCGATCTTTTTTTCCAGGGCCTGCCCGATCCTTTGCCTCATTTCCTGGGCGGAAAGGTTGGTGAAGGTGACGACCAGCAGTTCATCGACATTGACCGGGTCTTTTTCATCGATGATTTTCTCGATGATCCGTTCGACCAATACCGCCGTCTTCCCCGAGCCGGCCGCGGCCGCCACCAGGATGTCCTGCCCTTTGGCCCGGATCGCCTTCTCCTGATCCTTGGTCCATGACATGGAACCCTTCATTGATCCGCCACCTCCCTTTTCATGAATGCCATCGCCTCGTCCTGCTTCAAGGGGGTTAAAACCCGGAACCGGTTCTCGCCCAGTCTTTGATCGAATTGGCAAACCGGGTGAAAGGGGCAATATTGGCAGGGGGTCTCCCCGTTCATTTTATAAGGGGCGATATCGACGCTGCCTTCGGCGATCGCCTCCCCGGTTTTTTGGAACACCCGCCGGACGTATTGGCGCATCACGGAAAATTCCTCTTCATCGGCGGTTTTCGATCTGGCCGTCAGCCGTCCGTCCCGTTTGATCCCCGCGGCGATGATTTGCGATTCGCCGCTTGTCAGCGTCTGATCCATGGCCTTAATAATTTCCGGATCGGACAAGGCCAGCCCGGCCATCTTATACTTTTTGAAAATTTCCCTTTCGATCTCTTCGTCGGAAAGGGGTTTCCCGCTCCGGACCGAAGGATTGTGGACGCGGAAATAGAACACGCCGGCGGGCTTGGCCGGTTTTCCGACCAGCATCTCCGAGTAGGAAAGCAGCACGTCCAGATAGGTCAGCATCTGCAAGGCCAGCCCGTAATACAATTCGCCGAGGTCCAAGGCCCTGCTGCCCGATTTGTAATCGATGATGCGCAAAAATACGCCCCGGTCCGTTTCCGCCTTGTCCACCCGGTCGATCCGGCCGACCAGCTCCAGGCTCATGCCGTTCTTCAACCGGTAACGGACGGGGGGAAGGTCCCCCTTCGGCCCGAAGGCGATCTCCAAACCGATCGGTTCAAAGACGCTGGCCTTGGCGTGTTCCCGCAACACCTTGACCGAGCGGAGCAAGATTTTTTCAAACTTCCTTTTCAAATATTGATAGCGGTTGGAACTGAAGAGGATTTCATGCTGCAGTTTCGGGGCCAGCCGTTGGACGGTCTCCTTGACGATTTGTTCCAGTTCGCCCAGGGAAAGGGAGCCCCACGTCCGGTCCATGGACCGGACCTTTTCTCCGATTTCCTTGAGGGCGGCATGGTACAGCTGGCCGATGTCCGGCAGCTCCAGCTTAAAAATCTCCCTTTTTTCCAGCCGCAGACCGTGGGTCAGGAAATGGGCGTAGGGGCAGCTGTTGTACAGCTCCATCCGGGTGATGCTGCCGTAAAGTTTGTCCCCGTAAAGATCTCTGACCGTATCCGGCGACAGTTTTTTCGCTTTGTTTTCATAAAAGAGGCTGGATAAAACGGCCTTTGCCTCCTCTTGATGCCCGCTTTCCATGATCAGGTTGTAACAATCCCACCAAAGGGGAGCGACCGGATATCTCCGCTTGTACCGTTCCAGCTCGTTCGTCAAATGAAATAAGGCGATATCGAAGTTGACGATATAATCCGGCTGTTCCGCTTCCGGGCATTCGTTCGGCTCGCTCTTCAGCGGGATTTCCCGGACCTTCGGGAACATTTCCTTCATTCTTTTGATGTAGGGGGAAGGAAGCAGGGCCTTCCCTTCCTCGTCGGCGATCGGATAAGAAAGGTACAGCCGCTCGGACGGGGTGGTAAAGGCCTTGTAGGCGATGAATTCCTCGTCGAGCAATCTTTCCTTCCCCGTCGGGGCGTTTTTCAGCCCGCGGGCGCTCAGCTGTTCCCGGTCGTCGTCGGAAAGGATTCCTTCCTCGGAAAACTTGGCCGGTAAAATCCCGTCGTTCAACCCGATGAGAAAGGCGATTTTCACGTCCGCCAGGCGGGAAAGTTCCAAGTCGGCCACGATCACCTGGTCCAGCGCCGGCGGGACGGTGGAAAAGCGCAACGATTCCAGCCCGCTGTCGATCGTTTCGGCGAAGGCTTCCGGGGACATCCGTTCATCGCCCAACACTTCCACAAATTGGTCCAACAGATCGATGACGGCGGGCCAAACCTGTTCATGTTCCCGGCTTAAGCGAAGCTCCCCGGACGATTCCGCATCCTTCCGCAGCATCTCCAGCTTTTCCGGAACGTCCAAGTCCTCCAGGAAAAGATAGAGCGCCTCGCATAATTCCCTGCCGTTCGCAGCCCTTCGCATCCGCTTTTCCAGGCGGATGATCGGAGCGGTAATCATGTTCCGCCATTCGTTCAATCGATTTTCCAATTCCTTCTCTTCATCCGTCTGCACGGAAAAATCATCGATCCCCCGATACCGCCGGTACCGAAAGGGCGTATCTTCCGTCCATCTTTTTCCCTGGATGCCGTGGCTCAAACAATAATTTTCCAGCACGTCCATCTGTTCCCTCAACGCGGGGAGGTTCGCCCCTTTCGGGAACAAAAAGTCGGTCTTGACCGCCCGAAACACCGCCTCATGGGGCCAGTTCCTGGTTACGATCTCCAGGACGGAACGGATGAATTCGATGAGCGGGTGATTCAACATCATTTTTTTCTGATCGATATAGAAAGGGATCCGGTAATCTTTAAAAATGGTCTCGATCAATTCCAGATAGGCGGGCGAGTTCCTCAGAAGGATGGCCATATCCTTAAACCGGTAGCCCCCGTCCCTGGCGAGGGCGATGATTTTCCGCGCCACCCCTTCCACCTCCGCCCGGATATTGGCGGCTTCCATGATCGCCAAATCCGGTTTTTCCGGAAAAGGGGGAGGGGGCAGCTCTTCAAAATGGGCCTCCAAATATTTCAAACCGGGCGACCGGAAACGGAGGGTTTCCCCGAAGACGAGATCGTCTTCGACGGGCACGCCATTGACCGCAGCCATTTCGTACAGCGTGCCGTAGGTTTCGCCGGTCATCCGGAACAGATCCAACTCATCGGGAATCCGGTCCCGGCAAGGCCTGTCCAGCGTGAGGGCGACCGTCACCCTCGCACAATGTTTCATCAGCTGTTCGATCACCGCATACTCCTGCGGGGTGAACCGGTAAAAACCGTCCAAATACACCTCGCTGTCCCGCAGAATTTCCGAATCCTTGATGTTTTCGGAAAGAAGGGTTAAATAATCATCCGCTGCCGTATATTTGTTTTTCAATACTTCCGTAAATTCCCGGTAAATGATGTGCAGATCGTGGAGCTTATCGAGCAGGTTCTGCCCGAGGTCCCCGCTTCCCCCCACGTCCGCCAATTCCCCGGGTGCGATCAGATACCGCTTGAATTCGGTCAACAAATTTTCCATCTGCCGGATGAAGCCGAATTTGTCCGCGTTTTTCCGGAAAATCTTCAGCTTCTCCCTGTTTTCGTTGATGATCTTCCGGATCAGCATGGCGATCCCCGTCGAGTGGATGTGGATCCGGTTCGCCCCGCCGGTCTCCTGCAGCACGCGCCAGGCGAGCCTTGTGAAACTGTAAATCTGGGTGCGGACCATCCCCCGGATTTCCGAACGGGAGGCGAATTCATATTCCGTTAAAAAGGACATTTGGTCGGGAACGATGTAAAAAATGGGGCGTCCCCAAGGATCCTCCTTCATTTTTCCGATGATTTCATCCATCATGAAGGCGGATTTTCCGCTTCCGGAACGTCCCAGCACAAATCGGACGGACAATTTCTCCTCCTCCCTTGCCTAACCCTTGTCGTCTCATTTCCATTCTACAACATCCCGGTGCAATTGGATACGGTTTTGCCGGCGCCTATAAGCCCGGAAAAGGCTGCCGCCGGCGAAAGGGATTTTCCGGCGGACGAGAGGGACCGGCCATTCCGGTCCCGCATTTTTTTCGAAAAAAGCCGTCCCGCGAAGGACCCGCCCCTTTTCGCCGTTTAAAATTTCCCCCCGCCAAAACGTTTTGACGAAATTTTCCGGCGGTCAAACGGCTTACTTTTCGCATAGTGTAAAAAGAGGTGATCGCCCATGGAAAAGAGGCGGATTTTGACCGGCATCCTTTTGGTGGTCATCGGGATCTTCGTCACTTCCAATATCTACACCCTCATCCCCCTTTATCCGGAGATAGGAAAGGCGATGGGAATCCCGGCGAAGGAAGCCGGTTACGGGAGCACCGCCTTCACCTTGTTTTATGCCTGCGGACTCCTCCTCTGCGGCCCGTTGTCGGACCGGGCGGGAAGAAAAAAGGTAATGGTTGCCGGGCTGTTTTTGTCCGCGTTCACCACCTTCTTCGTTTCATTGGCCCAAAATCCTGCCCAGTTATATTTGTTTCGCGGGCTGCAGGGATTCACCCTGGCCAGTTTTGCCCCGGCGGCCTTCAGCTATTCCTTCGAACTGTTCCGGGACCGGGAACGCCCCTTCTGGCTGGCCTTGATCAACGCGGGGTTCCTCTGCGCGGGCCTGCTCGGCCAAATCGCCGGTTTCGCTTTGGCGGATTACGGCGGATGGACGTCCGTCTACCTATTTTTCAGCATCGCCTACGGCATCCTTGCATTTTTAAGCGTCTCCCTTCTGCCACCCTCTTCATTTTTCGGAAATAAGGAAGGGATTTCCCGGATTTTGCGGGAAATGGCGCTGCTGTTAAAGAATAGGACATTGGCGCAATGCTACGCCCTCGTTTCCACGTTATTGTTTTCCTTCGTCGCCTTTTACGAAGCCCTCGGATACGTTCTTCCCGCTTCATCGGAAAAATTTTTCCAAGTCAGGGCGCTGGGATTGGCGGGGGCTTTCCTGTCCCTTTTTACCGGCATTTTCATCCGTAGGGTGTCCGCCACCCGCACCCTCCTTGCCGGCATCTCCCTCAGCGGGTCGGCGGCGGTCATGCTCCTTTTTTCAGAAACGGCCTTTTCCGTCGGCCTTGTCTCGGTCTTTTTTGTCTCCGGAATTTCCCTTCTGATCCCGACGGTCATTCATCTCATCGGGAACAAAAGCGGTCCGATGCGGGGCAAGGCCCTGTCCTTGTATTCCTTTCTATTGATGGCGGGAGCGGCTCTTGGTTCGCTGGCGGCGGCCATGTTTCCCTATAAAATCGTGCTATTTTTCATTGTCCTTCTGTTTGCCGCCGATTTTTTGATCGCCAGGAATTTGCGTTAAGGGCGGCGGACGGAACACACAAAAAAGCCCGGATCTCCCGAAGAGTCCGGACTTTCACTTCATCCTTTCCCGCTTGACGATTTTCACGGGCCGATGCTCCTTTTCCATTTTGGCGTTCAAATAGTTTTCCACCCGTTTCCCCAGGTACCACAGGACCGCGATGACGACGATGACGATGGAAGTCCTCAAGGGCTGCCTGATCAGGGAAGGGATATCGTGGCCGACGAAACTGATGGTAAAGATCATCACCATTTTCCCCGAAATGACGGCGAGGGCAAACTGATACACGTTGACCTTGGAAAGGCCGGCCACCACGTTGACGACCGCCGAGGGCGTAAAGGGAAAACAAAGGAGCAGAAACAGCGGGCCGAAACCGTGACGCTCCACCCAGTTCATCAGCCTTTGCACCCGGTGGTGGGTGCTTAAAAAACGGAGCAGCTTCTTTTGCCCGTAGATGCGCACCAAGGCAAAGACGAGCAGCGCCCCGGCGGACGAGCCGATCCAGGAGAACAGAAACCCCCACCAAAGTCCGAAGGCGTTGGCGTTCGCCATGACAAACAAAAACAAGGGCAAAAAGGGGAAAAAGGATTCCAAAAGGGGGAGAAATATGCCCGTCAGAGGTCCCAAGGACCTGTAACTTTGGATTAATTCCATCAAGTTTTCCATCGTGAAAAACTCTTTAATCCATGTAAAATCCATAGAAAAGCTCCTTATGCGTCTTCGATCCTCTGATTTCCGGTTCCAAACTGCAAAAAAATTGTAACTATTTTATTATAACATAGATTGGTTTCAACATGCATACAACCGCTTTCTCATCACCTTTGGACGGAAACTCGACCAGGTCATAAGGTTTATCCGGATGCTTGTCCAGCTGAAATATGCGCCGAAATCCGCACCTCGACCGACCCATAAGGTTTATCTGTCCCCTTTGCCCGTTTGGTTCTCCAGCCCCCCCTTTCGTCTTGGGACAGCTTGGCGAAGGCCCGTTTCCCTTCGGGTTTTCCCGAGGTTTATCCGGGAAAACTCGCCGGCCGCTCCGGCCACGGTCCGGAAATTTAAGGACGGGGCGCAGCGGGCCCGGGCGGGAAAATCCTTTTCCTTATCTTTCCCGATCGTCCGGTCCTTCGCGCGGGAAAATTCATTTTTTCATTGCCAATTTATGTGAAAAGGGAATTGGTTTCCAAGAAAGATCGGAAAAGCCCGTCAAAAATCTCGGGCGGTTTGGCCGGCGAAACGGCAGGAAGTTTCTTCGCATTTCGCCAAAGGTCATCATGAGATGCTCGCCTCCCGGCGAAATGCCGGGGCCGGTTTCCCCGGACGTCCTCGGCCGAAAGGAAAGGTGACCGGCGCCGGCCCTATTGCCCGATCAGCCCAAACGCTCCCTTACCCGCGCCCTCGGACGAGCCTTGCCGCCGGCTTTGCTTGGATGGGCGGATGGGGCTTTTTCCGCCGAAAAAACCCTCCGGAACGAACCGGAGGGCTTTGCGGACGGCTGCCGCGGCGGGAAACGCCGGCCGGCGACGGCTTCGCCTCGGAATCTCATGATGCCGCACGCCTTTCGACAAACACGGGCCGGCCGCGATGGCGCAAAAGCTTTCCCGAAAGATTCCGGCCATCCTTTCGGCTTTACGGCAGCAAATATTGTTTGAACCAATCCGCGATATAATGCAGCCGGCGGATGCGCAAATTCGGTTTTCCGCTCCGGGACAGCTCGTGGTTCGCTTCGGGGAAACGGACGAATTTCACCGGTTTCTTCCGGTGCTTCAGCGCGATGAACAATTGTTCCGCCTGCTCGATCGGGCAGCGGTAGTCCTTTTCGCTGTGCAAGATCAATAACGGCGTCTCGATATGGTCCACGTAAGCCAGGGGAGAAATTTTCCACAATCCTTCAAAATCCGACGGATCGAGCATATGCTGAAATTCATTGAAGTAATAACCGATATCGCTCACCCCGTAAAAACTGATCCAATTGGAAATGGACCGTTGGGTGACCGCCGCCTTGAAACGGTTCGTATGGCCGACGATCCAGTTGGTCATGAAGCCGCCGTAGCTCCCGCCCGTTACGCCGAGCCGGTTCTCATCGATGAAGGAAAAACGGTTCAAGACGTAGTCGACGGCGAGCATCAAATCCCGGTAATCATTCCCTCCGTAATCCCCCCGCACCGCATTGACAAACTTCTGGCCGTAGCCGTGGCTGCCGCGGGGATTGGTGTAGAGGACGGCGAACCCTTGGGAAGCCAGGCACTGGAATTCGTGGAAATAGGTGTTCCCGTACATCATATGGGGGCCGCCGTGAATCTCCAAAATGAGGGGATATTTGTTCCCTTCCCGGAAGCCCGCCGGTTTCATCAGCCAGCCTTGGACGGTCTCCCCTTCCGCCCCGGCGAACCGGATCTCTTCCGGCTCGGAAAGTTCCACCCTTTCCAAAAAAGACCGGTTCACGGCCGTTAACGGGACAAGGCTTCCCCGTTCAAGATCCGCTTCATACAACTCGCCCGGCTTGACGGGAAATGCGGCGGAAACGATCGCCCTCCCCTCTTTGGAAACGGAAAAGCCGTACACATGCCCTTCCACCTTCGTCAATTGCCGCAAATTCCCCTTCAAATCGGAATAATACAGGTTGGTGTTCCCTTCCCGCGAGGCGAGAAAATATAACCCCCGGTCGTCCTCGCCCCAAACCGGGCGCGGAGCGGCGACGCCCTGCAGAAAATCGCCGATCATAAAGTCGCCGACGGCGATGTCCCAACCTTCCGACAGGCAATCGAACCGCCCTTCCTGCAAATCGTAAATCCAGATCTTGTTCAACGTCGCATTTTTAAATTCCTGTCCGTGGCCGACGACGGCCAAATACCGCCCGCTTTTCGACCAGGCGCATTGATTGAACATCCCCCGCCCCTTCGTGATATTTTCCGTCTTTCCGGTATGCCAGTCGAGGAGGTAAATATCCTGGTGGAAGGAAAGATCGTCCCCCTCGTGCATGATGTCGGAAAAGGCAAAGTATCTTCCGTCGGGGGACCACCCTTGCGGGGAAAAACTGTTCTCCCCTTCCGTGATCAGCCGGACGTCTTCCGTTTCCAGGTCCAGGACGGCGATATGCTGGTACCTCCCGTCAAACAGCCCCCTTGCGTCGGATTTGTATTTCATCTTCTCCACTTCAAGGGGCTCCGGCCTCTTCTTTTCCTCCTTCTCCTCCTTCTTCCCCTTTTTCAAAACGGTTTCCCCCGGTTTGACGCGGACCGTAAAGGCCATTTTTTTGCCGTCCGGCGACCAGACCGGGTTGGCCGCCCCCTTCTCCGCATCGGTGACCTGCTTGGCCTCCCCTCCATCCGTGTTCATGACATATATTTGCGGATCCCCGTTCCGGTTGGAAACGAAGGCGAGCCGGGTTCCGTCGGGCGACCAGGCCGGGGAATGGTTGCGGCATTTTCCGTGCGTCCATTGAAAAGATTGTTTCGTTTCCGGATCAAGGACAAAAATATTGGAATAATAATCATTTTTTTCCTCGCTGATCCCGGTGACCACATAGGCGGCCCTTTTTCCGTCCGGAGAAAAAACGGGATTTCCGACGGAAAGCAATTCATACAGATCTTCCGGTTTTACTCTGCGTTTTTCTGCCATCTTCTTTACCCTCCCAAGGAAAATCTACTTAATATTTCGCCCTCCGTAATAATTTTCCTGCAAGTTTTTTCAATAAATTCAGGCGCCGGGCGTAAAATTTTTCGGGATTCTTTCCATTTGAGATTCGGCAAGGGCGGAAACAGGTTCTAGAAACAGGTTCTTGTTTTTGACATTTTTCATTGATATAATAATTCCAATGATTCGAACGAAGGAGAAAACGCGATTGTGCCCCATCATTTTCAAAATGAATTTATGAAAACCGTCCAGCCCCACCTCCCGGATTTATCCCGATACTGCCGCATGACGGCAGGAACGCCTTGGGACGGGGAAGATTTGCTGCAGGAAACGCTTATCAAAGCCTTCCAGTCTGCGGCTGTCTTTGTCAACCATCCGGAGCCGAAAGCCTATCTGTTCCGGATTGCCGCGAATGCCTGGATCGACCACTGCCGAAAAAATAAAGCCCCCTTGGATCCGTATCGGGAGGACCTGCCCTTGGTTCAACCGCATGGGCTTGATTTTGAAATCCGTGAAGCCATGGAAGAACTTTTCTGCCATTTGCCTCCCCGTCAGGCATCTGTTCTGCTTCTGACGGAAGTCTTCGGATTCAGCGCCCAGTCAGCGGCGTCGATGCTGGAAATGACCGAAGGCGCTGTGAAGGCTGCCCTGCATCGCGCCCGGACAACATTGAAACGGGTAAAAAGGCGGGACGATGAGGTCCGTTCGCGATTCAAAGCGAAAAGCGTCGCAGAACTGGCCGATATCTTTCTTGATGCCTTCCAACAACATGATCCCGCTGCCGTAAGCCGGGCATACCGCTCCCTTAAGCATCGCGGATGGAAGCGAAGCGGATCATAGGCGAAGGAATGGTTTTTTTCCAGTTGCGAGACCCGGACGGCAATGTGTTTACCGTCGCCGCACCGGCGAAAAAAATCAGGAACGGCTCATAAAAAATAACCGTATCTTTTCGTCCTTCTTCTGCGTTTATTATGTGAATCAAATCTTGCTTTAAAGGAGTTGGATTTATGGCGCTTGTGAAGAGAATCGATACCGTATTTGTACCGGTAACCGATTTGGAGAGGTCGGAAAAGTGGTACCTGGATGTGTTCCCTTTTATAGTGACTTTCCGCAGTGCCGACGGGAACTATATAGGCTTCAGCTTTAAAGACCGCCATCCGTTGCAGACGGGACTTTGCATTTATAAAACCGATAAAGTCGAAAGGTTAGGGCACGTCGCATTCAATTTTTTCACGGAAGACGTGGATGGGTATCACCGATTTCTTCTGGAACGAAAGGTTAAGGTAACCGAAATTCACGAGGAGGGCGGGACAAGATTCTTCGAGTTTTTCGATCCGGACGGAAATGAGCTGAGCGCCGTCACCTTTCCGGAGTAAAAGGAGGAATGAGGGATCATGCAACGGGGGCCAACCTTGCCTGTCGGCGGGTAAAAGAAAGGGAGAAAATGCAGCGGCGCAACCCGCGAAAATTGCAACCGCCGAGATTGCCGCCGCCAGTCCGGGAGGCCGGCACCGGCTCGGGATGCCCCGGAAAAAACGAAGATAAAACGCATAGAAGAAGGGGAACGGCTTCTCTCCCCCTTCTTCATTTTTTGAATGGAAGCCGATTTTCCTGTCGCAGGCAAACGGCTTTTTTCAATTGCCGATAGCAGGATTTTGCCCTTCGAATGGTTTGCCCATTCATTAAAATCAGGCATCTGTAAAAAATTCCCTGGCGATTGATTTTCCCGCCGGCAGGTTATATTATAAATATATACGAACATATGTTTGGTATCGGGGAGGGAAGAGAATGACGAGGATCCCGGCGGAAGACCGCGATTTGATGGAGAAAGCCATCTATTATCCGATGGTGCTCAAAGTGCTGGAAAGGGATTTGCGCGTCATCGAAAAAAGCCCGTTCAAACTGCCCAATCCGTATATTTCCCTGGTGAGCGAGACGATGGCGGCCGTGCAAAAGCAGCTGCATGCGGTCAAGCGGGAGATGAAGAAAAACGGAATGAAGGTGCAGGAAACGAAGCGGGACGACACCTTTACGACCTTCCTGTTCATCTACAAAGGATACGAGGAATACCATAATTATTTCAATCCGCGGCTGCGGAACAAGGTGGAAGAGCTGTTGGCCCATTTTTTGTTCCGCCGCTTCACCGACAAAAACTCCGGGGAAAAAACGGCCGGTTAAAACCGGTAAAACCTCTTTCGCTCCAGCGCCTCCAACTGCCAGTCATGGAACAGATGCTTCGAACGTCTTTCGCTCTCCAAAAGGCGCTGCTGCATTTTCGTCTGCAAGAGGGAAGTGCGCTGATATTGGGATCGGAAGGAATTCGCGGAGATGGGCACGGAAAGGGTTTGCTTGTTGCTCAAGAGGACTTCCGTTTCCTTATTGCCTTTGCGGAAAAAGCCTTGGACATGTTCGAGGGAAAACCAGCAGCAATCGGGGCGGTTGGGCGAGGTGGTGGGGAAAAAGTAAATGGAAGAGACCGGGTCGATGACGATGGGGGATTTATGGGTGATGCCGATCAACTCTTTCGTTCCTTCCCGCCGGCCTTCGAAACTGGAGGCATAAAACCGGCAGCTCTTCTTGATGATGTCAATCGGCTTCTCCGGCACCACGTATTCGTCATCGATCTCGAAAATTTTCGAATAGATCCTGCCGCCGTACGGTACCGGCACAATGGCCATCGTGTTGACCGTCAACTCAAAATCCTCATGCAAAACTTCCTGATCGAACATCGAATCCTCCCTTTCCTGAAATTTGAAATTCAATATAATATTAACATCTGTACCAACTTATGTCACTATACTTTTTATTTTTCGAAGCTTGCAGGAAAATCGCATTTTCAAAAAATTCCTTCCCGGAACTGTTGATTTTTATCCTCCTTCTCATATAATTATTAATAAAAAACGGAAGTGAAATGCAAAAATTAAATTTTACGCAAAGGGGGCATGGCTATGCCGGCAAGGGAGGAGCTGAACGGGGCTTTGGCGCTGACCCGCCAGAAAGACAAGGAAAAAGGGGTCGAAGCGATCTACATCGACATTTTGATCAATGAGGCGCTGTTAAAGGAAAAAAAAGAAAAGCTGAAACAGAAGATCGACCAGGCCCTCGACCGAAATGACCGGGAAGCGTTTATGGAACTGTCCGCCCAACTCCGGGAAGTGGAAAAAGAATTGAACGCATAGGAAACTGCTGATCGGGCAGTTATTTTTTGTGCCCAAAAAAGCGCCTGACCGAAGCCTCTCCCCTTCGGATCCTGGCAGGCGATTCCAAAAAGCGCCATCGCCCCGTCCCTCCCGGGACGGACCAGCCGCGGGAGAAACGGTCAAATGAGCGCGGACACGGCGGACAAAAGAATGATGGAACCGATCACCACGACGATCACATTGGCCCCGGAAAAAGCGAGGGCAAATGCGCCAAGCGCCCCGATGATCCCGAGCAAAACGTTCTCCCCGTCGATGAAGAAGATCCCCGGAAAGATCAAGGCCCCTAAAATGGCGTAAGGCACATTTTTCAACACTTCCTGCAAAAACGGCGGGAATTTGATTCCTTGCAAAACGGTGAGCGGGATGGCGCGGGGAAGGAACGTCACCAGCCCCATTCCGATGATCAAAAGGACATATCCGCTATCCATTCCGTACTTTCCCCCTTTTCCTTTTCAACCAAAAGACATATTCGACAAATACCGAAGCGGCCAAAGTGGCGATCACGATCGACCATCCCGGGGAAACGATCCGGTAGAACTGAAAAAAGGAATTGAGGAAAGCCGCCGAGCCCGCCAGGAAGAGCACTTTTCCGCTCTTTTTCATCGAGGGAACGAGAAGGCCGATGAACATCGCATATAAGGCGATGGACATGCCGTCCTGAAAGACCCCGGGAATATTGGAGCCGATGATGAAGCCGACGGCGGAAAAAAGGCACCAGCTGAAATAGGCGAGGACATTTAAACCGTACATATACAAAGTGGTCAATTTTTCATTTTTTACGGCGGCGACCGAAAAGGTTTCGTCGGTGACCCCGAAGGCGTAAATGGCCTTTTTCAGCGGATGGTCCTTTTCCACCTTTTCGTTCAAAGAAGCGCTCATCAAAAAATGGCGGATGTTGACAATAAACGTGGTGAAGATGATTTCCAGACTGCCGATATGTTTTCCGATCATATCGAGGGCCATGTATTGGGAAGCGCCGGCGTACACAAACAGGCTCATCAGCAGGCATTCGCCCAGGCTCAGTCCCGTCGATTTGGCGATGAAACCGTAAGTTAAGGCGATCGGTATGTATCCGATGGCGATCGGAACGGCATCTTGAATGCCGTCGAGGAAACGGCCGGCAATCCTCGTTCCGGACATCATGCGCAAAGCTTTTCCCCCCAAACCGCGAAATTCCTTGGCGATCCCCGCGATTTTCGCGGGCCTCTCTTTTTTGCGCTCCTCAAAGAAAAAAGGGCAGGCCAGTCCTCCCTTTTTCCGAATCCGAAGCAAATATTTTCTGCGCATCTTCAGGAAAAAAGCGCAAGAAAGGGGGAGCGTCCTTCCCCCTTTTCGGATTCCGTGAAAATGAAACGATCGTCTTTTCCCTTCACAGAACTTGCAGAAGCTGCTGTCCTCACGCAAAAATTTCAGGCTTTGTCCGCTATTCGAGTATTTCCGCGATGTTTTTCCATTCCGGCTTGATTTCCACGCCCATTTCCTTGGCCGCCTTGGCATTGATGGCCAATTTTAAATTTTGCGGATAACGGACGGGCAATTCGGAAGCCTTTTTGCCTTCTTTCAAAATCGAATAAGCCAGCTGGCCCGCTTCATAGCCGATATCATAATAATCAAATCCGTATGCGGCAAATCCGCCCCGTTTGACCGAATCCAGCTCTCCGACAAAAAGCGGGATGTCGTGATCCTCCGCGGCGCCGATCACCGCCTCCAGCCCGTTTACGACCGTATTGTCGGTAATAATGTAGAATACATCCGCTTCTCCGGCCAAGGCCTCCGCTGCCTGCTTAATTTCCGAGGAATTGGAGACCACCTTTTCCACCAGCTTGAGATCGGTGTCCTTCATCGCCGCCTTTACGGCTTCGATTTGTTTGACCGAGTTTTGTTCCCCCGCATTGTAAATCGTGCCGACCCGTTTCCCCGGGAAATTTTCGGCAATGAACTGGACCGTTTTCGGGATCGCCTCCGGATGGTAATCCGTCGTGCCCGTCGCATTTTTTCCGGGGTTCTCTAGCGACTCCACCAGTTCCGCGCCGACCGGATCCGTTACGGAAGTGAAAACGACGGGGATCCCGGCAGCTTGCGCTTCACTGACGGCAGCCTGGGCGCTCGGCGTGGCATTGGCAAAAATCAAATCCGCCTTTGCGTTTACCAGGTTCTGGGCGATGGTTTTGGCATTGTTGACGTCGGCGGAGGCGTTCTGTTCGTCGAACTCCACCTTCAATCCCTTATCGGCGAGGGCCTTCTTGAACCCTTGCGTCGCCGCGTTTAAAGACGGATGGTTGGCGAAAACGGAAATCCCGATTTTATACGTCTTTTCCTTGTTTTCCCCGCTTCCGGTTTCCGATTCGTCCTTGCCGCAGCCGGCGGCAAAAATGGCGAAGGCAGCCAATAAAAAAGAAATAAGTGCGAAGGTCTTCCTGTTTACCATGCTCATCACTCGTCTAATTCTCCTCTCTCCTCATCTGAATAAAGTTAGAAAAAATTATAAAGGATTATAAAAATATTTCAAGTCAGTTTTGAAGATTTTTTCTTTATTTCCCAAAACGGCAGCCCTCGGCAAGCGGCGGGGCGGCGGAACGCATTCGGCAGAACATGATGAAGAATCTTCAACGGTCCCGCCTTTATAAATCGCCTCCGCGGCCCCGCGGCGGAACATCATGGTTCGTCTTCAACCTTTACCAGGCGCATGCTGTTTAAAGTGACGATCAACGTGGCTCCCATATCGGCAAATACCGCCAACCACAGCGTTAACCAGCCGGGCGCGATCAGCAGCAAAGCCAATGCCTTGACGCCCAAAGCGAAGGCGATGTTTTGTTTGATGATTGCCAAGGCCTTGCGGCTCAATCGGATCGTATATGGCAATTTCCTCAAATCGTCGGCCATTAAAACGATATCCGCCGTTTCGAGGGCCGTATCTGTCCCGGCTCCGCCCATTGCCACGCCGACGGTCGAAGCCGCAAGGGCCGGCGCGTCGTTCACGCCGTCTCCGACCATGGCCACGCTTCGGTACTTCTCGCGAAGCGCCTTGATGAAATTCAATTTGTCTTCCGGAAGCAAATCGGCCTTTATATCGGAAACCCCGGCTTCTTTTCCGGCCGCTTCCGCGGTCCGCCGGTTATCCCCCGTCAGCATGACCGTTTTTTTGATGCCTGCCCGATGAAGTTTTCGAATCGCTTCCTTGGAAGAATCTCTTATTTCGTCTGCCGCGGCGATGACCGTCAGGATTCCTTTTTCCGTTCCCAGCGCCATGACCGTTTTCCCTTGGGTTTGCAGGGCTGCAATTTGTTCTTTGATTTCCGCCGGGATGCCGTTCGGAAGAAGCTCTTCAAAAAGCCCCGGACTTCCGACATAATAGATTTCCTTCTTTACTTCGGCTTTCACGCCCTTGCCCGTAATGGATTGGAATCCTTCAACCGGTTCATCATGAAAAGGCAACCCGTCTTCTTCCGCCTTTCTTACGATCGCTTTGGCAAGCGGATGCTGTGAATTTTTTTCAATGGCGGCCGCAATGGCCAGCCCTTCCCTTTCATCCCCGCCGTAAGTGACCACATCGGTGACTGACGGAACGCCCTTCGTTAATGTCCCCGTTTTATCGAAAGCGACCACTTCCAAGTTTCCCGCTTCTTCCAAATAGATGCCGCCTTTAATCAACACCCCGTTTTTCGCGGCATTTCCAATAGCGGTTACGATCGCGACAGGCGTGGAAATGACCAGGGCGCACGGACAACCGACGATTAACAGGGCCAGCCCCCGATAAATCCACTCGCTCCAATCAGCGCCCAACCATAATGGCGGAAAAACAGACAGCAAGAGGGCAAAAATGATAATGGCCGGTGTATAGTATTTGGCAAAGCGGTCCACAAACGCTTGAGAGGGGGCGCGCCCTGCTTGCGCTTCTTCCACCAAATGGATGATTTTCGCAAGGGTCGTATCCTCCGCACGCTTTGTGACCTTTACTTCCAATAGCCCTTCTTCATTCAATGTGCCCGCAAAAACCTCATCGCCAACCGTTTTGGTTACCGGAACGCTTTCGCCTGTTATCGCAGCCTGATTTAACGCAGAGGTCCCCTTGATGACGATTCCATCCATCGCCAATTTCTGGCCGGGTTTCACGATCATAATATCCCCGATTTGAATTTCGTCGACGGGGACCATCATTTCTTCATTTCCGCGGCGAACCCAAGCTTCCTTTGGCGCGATTTCCATCAACGATTCAATGGATTGGCGGGCCTTGTCCATGGAATAACGCTCCAGGGCTTCACTGATGGCGAAGAGAATAACAACCGCCGCACCTTCTCCCCATTCCCCGATCGCCGCGGCTCCTAAAACCGCCACAGTCATCAGCGTATTCATATCAAAATTCAATCGGACGAAGTTCCTGAAACCTTTCATAAATAGCGAATACCCGCCAATGATGATGGACAGCGCGTACCCCGTCGACGGAAAGAGATGCCCTTCCCCGTACTGTTTTCCGAAAAGCCAGCTGATCGCCAGCAATATGGCGGAAATGCACACTTTCATGTTTTCTTTTTGTTTCCAAAAAGGTTCGCGCTTGACTGCTTTTTCTTCTTCCTCGAGAACTTTCAGATTTTCAAAAGCCCCAGCTTTTTCCAATTCTTCGATGGTGGCCGCACCCCAAACAGTAATTTTGGATGCGCCAAAGTTTACTTTGGCATCTTGTACACCCGGCAACGCTTTTACGTTATTTTCAAACCTTGCCGCACAGTTCGCGCAAGACAACCCCCGGACCCGGTAGGTTTTCGCTTCCCGCTCTTCAGACATGGGCCTTTCCCTCTTTCTCATGGGATAACGCGATCATGATCAACTGTTTCATGTGGACATCATCCAGGGAATAAAACACCAGCTTTCCCTCTTTTCGATATTTGACGGCCCCCTGTTTATAAAGGGTCCGCAAATGATGGGAGGCGGTTGCCACGGTGGTCCCGATGATATTGGCAATATCGCATACGCATAGCTCTTCCTCTTGGCAAAGGGAATAAACGATTTTTGCCCGATTTTCATCGGCAAGGATTTTAAACAGCCGGGCAACGCCGGACAGATCTTCTTTTTGCAATTTTCCTCGGATCCGGTGGACTTTTTCTTCGTTATAACAATAAATTTCGCATGTATCATCCCTCCGCAATCCACGGTCCCCCCTTCTTATTCAAATTTCCGCTTGAATATATTGTACCTCATTTTTATTCAAACGGAAATTTGAATAATAAAAAAGGGACGAAACCGTCCCTCGCCATAGCATCGGGCGTCCGGCAGCGGCGGCCCGGTTCAGACTCCGGAGGATCCGCCGTCGGGAAAGAATCGCGGAACCCTTTAATTTCCGGCGGCCATTGCCGGGCCGAGGACCATCGCCAGCATTTCTTTTGGGTATGTCCCCGTTCTTGGGCATTTCTTCGGCGCCCCGAAATTGCACCCTTTTTCCCCCTTCCGTCGGCACATGCGCATCCCGGCCGCCTGCGGAAATGGTTTGAAACGATCCGCCCTTCCCTTCCCCTTGATAACAGCCCTTTCGGTGCCTGCCCGGAAGCGGGCAGGGAAAATTCATGAGCTTTGGATGATTTGATCGACCTTCTCCTTCCGTTCGGAAGGCGGCGGCTAATCCTGGGAAAGATATTTAAACCTTGACACATCATCGTCCTTTATTCCCTGCTTGTTCAGCAGCGCCCGAACGTATCTGTCCGGATTTGCGATCCGTAAAAAATCTATATTCCAGTCGCAATGGGCTTGTGCGACATGCGCCAATAAATCATCCGCCAACCCGGATACGTCATGACGGGACAGGTTTAAACCCTGCAAATCTTGATTGGAGACAAACTGAACCTTTATAAAGTTTTCTCTTGGTTGGAAAAATTTTTTATCCGCTTCATCGAGCCAAGGGTAGTCGGCGAGGGTGCCCGGTCGCTTTTGATCCGAAATGATCAAATAATTTGTACTTTCCGTGTCAGGGATTTCAATCTTCCAAATTTCAAGGGCATTCGATTTGAACATCCTTCGAATGATCATCTTTCCTGATCCCATCCTTCTATTATTGTCAGCGGACATTCCTGAGCATGAAATATGTTTCGGCACGGACCCATTCAAAAGATTTCTGAGGAATCTCGGGATTTGAAGGATCCTTCGGCGGGCGCAAGTACAAAAAAGGTTCAGGGCAAGAGACACAATCGGCGGCCTTTTGATGCCGCGCTTCCGGACAAAGGAAGATATGCGCCGGCGGCCTTTTTTTCTTCCTGATCCGCTCCTTCCTTTTCCCTCAAGCCTGAAAGGGACGATGGCCCGAGCGCCGGTCAGCCGCTGCCTTCCGACATCCCTGGAAAGGCCTGTTCATTTAAACGGGTGACCTTCACCCTGCGGACAATTTTAGGGATGTATAAAAAATGGGTTCCAGACGAATGCCTGAAACCCATGCTGCCGACAGCCTGCACCGCCGGACGGCGGCTGCAAAAAGCCTTTCCCTCAATAGAGAAAGGCGAAGAATTCTTCCCTTTCGATATTTCCGAAATAATGTTTCAAGTCCACATCCTTCAAAGCTTCGGCCATGGCCTCTCTGTCGTAGCGGACGCCGGTCAGCCTCTTTTCGATGTCGGCCACATCGCCGACGCCGAAGAAATCGCCGTAGATTTTGCAGTTTTGGATGATCCCCTTGTCCACTTCGAGGCGGACGTCGATCGAACCGAGCGGGAAACGTTTGGAATGCTGGATATTGAATTTCGGGGATTTCCCGTAGTTCCATTCCCATTTCTGATAGCGGTTCCTGGAAATTTCGTCGATCTTTTCCCAATCCTTTTCCGTCAGCACGTATTCGGGAATCTTTTCCTCCCCTTCAAAAATGTTTTTCAGGAGGAAGGAACGGAACTCCTCAATCGTCATCGGTTCCGGCAAAAATTCGGAAATGTTGGCGACGCGGCTGCGGACCGATTTGATCCCCTTCGACTCGATTTTTTCCTTTTTCACCTTCAGCGCTTTGGCCACATTTTCCAGTTTCGTATTCAAAAGGAGGGTCCCGTGGCTGAACATCCTTCCGCCGGTGGAAAATTGGGCGTTTCCGGAAACTTTTCTGCCGTCGACGACGATATCATTCCGCCCTTGCAATTCCGCCTTCACCCCGAGTTTGTTCAGGGCTCGGATGACCGGTTCGGTGAATTTCCGGAAATTGTGGAAGCTGTCCCCGTCGTCCTTCGTGATGAAGCTGAAGTTCAAATTCCCCAGATCGTGATAGACGGCCCCTCCGCCGGACAGCCTGCGGACGACAATGATATCGTTTTTTTCCACATAATCCGTATTGATTTCTTCGATGGTGTTCTGATTGCGCCCGATGATGATCGAAGGGCGGTTGATGTAAAAGAGCAAATAGGTTTCATCGATGTCCAAATGCTTTAAGGCGTATTCCTCGATGGCCAGATTGATCCTCGGATCGGTGATTCCTTTGTTGTCGATAAACAGCATCTTCTTTCTCCTTCCCCTCAACCTTTTTTCCAAATAAGTCCCGATTTGGCCAATTGAACGGGGCCGTTAAAGTATTTCTTCGCTTCTTCCGCCAGCTGTTCCACATCGCCGAAATGGGGAAGATGGGTCAGCATCAGTTCCTTCACCCCGGCTTTTTCCGCGAGGGTGCCCGCTTCCCTGCTGTTCATATGGCCGGCCGCCTTCCCGTCCATATGCTCATAAAAATTGCATTCGCAAAGGAACAAATCCGCCCCCTTGGCCAGGTCGGCAAATTCTTCCTTGTAGGCGCTGTCGGCGGTGTAGGCGAAGACTTCCCCGTCGGCTTCGATGCGGAAGGCGAAACACGGAACGGGGTGGATCGTTTCCAGCATGGCGATCGAAAAGGGACCGATGCGAAGTTCTTGTCCTTTTTCATAGGCGACGCCCGTCGTCGCCCCTTTCCATGTCAGTTTGGCGAAACCGTCCGGATCCAGCGTATGCCCGTAGATCGGCAAATTTTTATCGCCGCCTGTGACCAGGTTTTGGATTTGGATCGCATACTGCAGCACGCCGATATCCGCCACATGATCGGCATGGTAATGGGAGATGAGCACTGCGTCCAGATCCATTGGAGCGGTGTGCTGCTGCAGTTTGGAAAGGACGCCGCTTCCGCAATCGAGAAGCAGTTTAAATCCCTTGTGCTCCAGCAGGTACCCCGTGCTTGCCTCATTCGCCTTCGGGTACCCTCCCCAGCAGCCAATGACCGTCAATTGCAAGATACTTCCCCCCAACCATTTGAATTAAGGACGGTACATCATTTTTACTATACTCTAATTATTAAAATTTTGCATCTTTCTTTACTTTTGTAGTAATACAGTGTGGAAATTTTTTTATTGTTATATTACAATAGAGGTGAGAAACGGATATTGCCCTTAAGGAGGAGAGGCGCCATGTTGATCAGCATCGTGGAGTTTTTCCGGAACCTGCCGGCAAAAACATGCGCCGGCTGCGGAAAGGAGATCGAGGAACAACATGAGTGTTACGTCGATCTTTGCCACCAATGCATGGGAATGACCGAACGGGATTAAATGGATGCCTTCGCCATACGACCGCCGCAAGCGGCTGTTCAGGCCCGCCGGATGGAGCTCCGCCCGCCCGTTGAAGGGCAGGCCGAACCATCCGCCGGCCTGTTTTTTTTTTGAAAGTTACGACGGAATCATGCAATTTTTAACAATCTTTGAACTTCAAGGGGGCGGCCGCCCGCAGAAGGTAATATGTGATAGAATGGAAATAACAACGAATTTTGGAGGGATATGCATGAAAGCTGCCGTATGGCATCAAGCGAAAGACATCCGTGTCGAAGAAGTGCAAGAACCGAAAGCGGGAAAAGGACAAGTAAAAATAAAAGTGAAGTGGGCGGGGATCTGCGGGAGCGATCTCCACGAATACGCCGCAGGGCCGATCTTCGTGCCTGTCCATGAACCCCATCCCGTCAGCAAAGACAAGGCGCCCATCATTATGGGTCATGAGTTCAGCGGCGAAGTGGTCGAAGTCGGCGAAGGAGTCACGAAGGTTCAAGTGGGGGACCCGGTCGTCGTGGAACCGATCCTCCGCTGCGGCGAATGCCCGGCATGTAAAAGCGGGAAGTATAATCTTTGCGAGAAATTAGGTTTCCACGGCCTGTCCGGAGGAGGCGGCGGTTTTTCCGAATATACGGTTGTCGATGAAGTCATGGTCCACAAAATGCCGGAGGGGCTCTCCTACGAACAAGGCGCCCTCGTCGAACCGGCGGCCGTTGCCCTGCATGCCGTCCGGGTAAGCAAATTCAAAGCGGGGGACAAAGCCGCGGTTTTCGGAACCGGGCCGATCGGCCTCCTGTTGATCGAGGCGCTAAAAGCGGCCGGCGCTTCGGAGATCTATGCGGTTGAAGTTTCCAAAGAGCGGCTGAAAAAAGCGGAAGAACTCGGTGCGACCGCCGTCATCAATCCGATGGAAACGGATCCCGTTGAAACCCTCGTCAAATTCACGGGCGGCGGCGTCGACGTCGCTTTCGAAGTGACGGGCGTCCCCGCCGTATTGCAACAGGCGATCGACAGCACCGCCTTTGAAGGGGAAACGGTAATCGTAAGCATTTGGGAAAAACCCGCGAATATCCTGCCGAACAACGTCGTTTTAAAAGAGAGGAACGTCAAAGGGACGATCGCCTACCGGGATATTTTCCCGGCGGTTATGGAACTGATGAAACGGGGCTATTTCCCAGCGGAAAGACTGGTCACAAAACGCATCGCTCTCGATCAAATCGTATCGGAAGGCTTTGAAGCGCTGCTGAAAGAAAAAAATCAGGTCAAGATCTTGGTCAAGCCGGAATAACCGGATCGGACAGGGATGAACCGGAAGGTTCATCCCTTTTTATTTTGGCGGATTTTTCATTGGGAACTCCCTTTTCAATGCGGCAGCCGCGGGGCGATGCCCGGATGAACGGGATCCGGCGGAGTCATTCGGCATAAGGCAAGTTTTTCTTCCCTTCAAAAAGCATCCGGCCTTTAAAATGCGAGGGCCGCCGTTGCATGGCCCGCAGGCAGGCCCGCTTCGGCAAAAACCGGATAAATGGCCCGAAAAGAATGAGGCCGCCGCAATAATTCCCGATCGGCGAGGAAAAACAAAAAGGCGGAAAAAACTTTCTCCGCCTTCTTGCATTACGAAACCATTTTGCTTTCTTCCGGGTGAAAAAGAATAAGCATCCCGTCCATAACGGGAAAATTGCGGGGCCTTTTCCGCGAAAAAGCCAGGGGAACGGGATCGGGCGCGGAACCCCCGATACCGGCCTTTTACGCGGCTTCCGAACAGCATGCGGCCATTCCGGCGGCTTCCCCGATCATCCGCGGAAGGACCGGATAACTTTTTCCGCCGCTTCTTCCCCTTGGCGGATGCAATCGGGGATCCCCAATCCCCGGTAGGAGCTTCCCGCCAGGTAAACGTTGGGCAAATGGATTTCCATTTCCCTTTCGATCTTGGCCAGCCGCTCCTTATGGCCGACCGTATATTGGGGCATTGCGTCCTTCCACCGGGTAACGACGGAAAATTCCGGTTTGGCAGGCAGATCCATCACCTGGCGCAAATCATCCAGGACGAGGCGGACGATCGTCTCATCGTCCAAATCGACGATCTCTTCGTCCCCCGGACGGCCGACATAGCACCGGAGCAATGCTTTTCCTTTCGGCGCCGTATGGGGCCATTTTTTGTGCGCCCAGGTGCAGGCCGTGATCGATTGGACATTTCTCCGGGAAATGACGAAACCGGTACCGGTGCCGACCGGCCCGATGTCCCTCTCGGAAAAGGCGAGGGCGATCGTCGCCACGGACGTCGACGGGACCGATTGGAGCGGGGCGAAAAAATCGTATTCTTTCAGCAGCATGGGAACGGCGGAATGGGGAACGGCCAGCACGATCGAATCGACAACAAATCTCTCCCCGTCGTTTAAAAACACCTCGTACCGGCCGTCTCCCGCCGCGATCTTTACCACCCTCACGCCCTTGAACACGGTGCCGTCCATCAATCTTCTTTCGATCGCTTCCGTGAAGGATTGCAAGCCGGTGGTAAAGGTGAAAAACTGCCCTTCCTTTTTCCCTTCTTCCTTCCCCGGCTTTTTCGGTCTTTTCGCGCCGCCCCGAAACATGCCCCTGATCAAACTCCCGTATTTCTGTTCCACATCGTAAAAATGGGGAAAAGTGGCCATTAAACTCAGCTGGTCGATGTCCCCCGCGTAAATCCCGGACAAGAGCGGTTCGATCAGGTTATCCACGACCTCGTCGCCGAGCCTTCTCCGGAAAAACGCCCCCAGCGACTGATCCTTTTCCATCTTTGACCGCGGCAAAACCAAATCCAGGGAAGCGCGAAGTTTCCCGGTAATGGAAAACAGGCGGGTGGTCAAGAAAGGCCATAATCTGGTCGGAACGCCCATCACCGTTCCTTCCGGCACCGGATATAGCCGGCCGTCAACGAGCACATAGGAACGGCCCGTGGCATTCCGCACGATCCGGTCGCCCATGCCCACCTCTTCCGCCAGTTTTTTCGCCGCGGGTTTTCGCGCCAAAATGGAGTCCGGCCCCTTTTCAATGACAAACCCGTCCCCGGTGACCAAGGTTTGCAGTTTGCCTCCCAGCCGGTGGCTGGATTCGAACAGAAGGCATTCGAAAGGCAAATTTTTCTCCCGGATTTCCTTTTGCAGATAATAAGCCGCGGTGAGCCCCGCAATTCCTCCTCCGATGACAGCAACCCTCTTTTTTATTCCATCCATACTGTTATCGCCTTCTTCATTTTTTGCTTGCCGGAAAAAAATGTTCGGCTTTTTGCGGCCGCCAGCGTCCCGCACCGGCCCCTTAGATGGTTTCCAGTTTTTTCAGCAAAACATCGGCGAGGGCTTCAATGAACAAATCGTTGTCATTGGGCATTTCCGGACGGTAATAGGCGGCCCCGATTTCCTCGGTTACGGCCTTGCATTCCACGTCGTTGTCGTACAAAACTTCCAAATGGTCCGCGACAAAGCCCACCGGCAGGTACATGTACGCCTTGTAACCTTTCTTTTGATGCAGCTCCCTCGTCAAATCCTGCACATCGGGGCCGAGCCACGGTTCCGGCGTTTGTCCCGCGCTTTGCCAGCCGACGGCGTATTCCTTAATCCCCGCCGCTTCCGCGATCAGCTTCGCCGTTTCCTTCAATTGTTCGGGATAGGGGTCGCCCTGCTGCAGGATTTTTTCCGGCAGGCTGTGGGCGGAAAAAATGGCGGCATAGGATTGGCGTTCTTCCTCGCTCATTTTCTCCACCGTTTTTTTGACTTGCTCCGCCCAGTAACGGATGAATTTCGGTTCCTTATACCATTCGTCGATGGTATGGACCTTCATTCCCCCCAGGTTCTGGCAGGCCTTTTGCACCCGTTCGTTGTAGCTTTTGATGCTGTAGGTGGAATAATGGGGGGCCAAAACGATGCTGACGCCTTCGTCGTATCCCTTTTCCTTCATCTCCTTGACGGCGTCTTCGATGAAAGGATGGATGTGCTTCAAACCGATAAACAGTTCGAAGGCATAACGGTCCTGGACCTCATTGATCCTTTTGGCCAGCTTTTCCGCCTGGCGTTTCGTAATCTCGGAAAGCGGCGAAATTCCGCCAATCGCCCGGTAACGGTTTTTCAAATCCCGGATCTGCTCGTCGCTCGGCCTTCTTCCGTGGCGGATATGGGTGTAATACGGTTCGATGTCTTCCTCCCTATAAGGTGTGCCATAGGCCATGACCAAGAGCGCCATTTTTTTCCGTCCCACGATGATCACCTCATCTATTCCTGGAATATTCATGAACAAACGCTGTCAAGCGTTTTAACGTTTCCGGTTTGACCTCCGGGAAAACCCCGTGGCCCAGATTAAAAATGTAACCTTCCTGTTCCATTCCCGCATCCAGCACCTGTTTCGCCTTTTCTTCGATCGTCTCCCAGGGGGCCAACAATACGGCGGGGTCGAGATTCCCCTGCAGCGCTTTCCGGATGCCCAATTTCCGGGCCTCCCGGATCGGCGTCCGCCAATCGAGCCCGATGCAGTCGACGGGCAGATCGTTCCATTCCGGAAGCAAATGTCCGCTTGATACGCCGAACAGGATGAGGGGAACGTTTTCCTCCTTCAAGGCGGAAAAGATCGCCAGCATATGTGGTTTGATATAGCGCCGGTAATCTTCCCGGTTCAGAGATCCGACCCAGGAGTCGAAAATTTGCACCGCATGGACCCCCGCGCGGATCTGCGCCTTCACGTAAGCGACGGTCATCCGGGAAAGTTTTTCCATCAGCAATGACCAAGTTTCCGGCTCGGAATACATCAAGGTTTTCGTCTTCAAGTAATTTTTCGAAGGCCCGCCTTCGATCATGTAGCTGGCGAGGGTAAAAGGAGCGCCGGCAAAACCGATCAGGGGAACGTTCAGCATCTCTCCGGTTAATATCCGTATCGTCTCAAGGACGAAGGGGACGTCCTCTTCCGGATCGATCTCCCCCAGCTTATGGATGTCCTCCGCGGAACGGACCGGAGGATCGATGACCGGGCCGAATCCGCCCTTGATTTCCACCTCTACGCCGATCGCCTGAAGCGGCGTCATAATGTCGTTGTAAAGGATGGCGGCATCCACCCCGTACTGCTCCACCGGCAGGCTGGTCACATAGGCGCAAAGTTCGGGGTTGCGGGTGATTTCAAAGAGGGAATATTTTTCTTTCAGTTTCCGGTACTCCGGCTGGGATCTGCCCGCCTGCCTCATGTACCAGACGGGCACATGGCCCGTCCTTTTCCCCGCCAGGGCATCGAGAAACGCGCGATTCAACGGTTTCGCCATGCAATAAGTCCACCTTTCCACCGATGCTTGGCAACGATTTCTGCCGTAACAACCTGAAAATTGGTCCGAAGGGATCCGCAGATATCCCGCTGTTCATAAGTAAAAATATACTATAAAATATTAGAAAATGGACGAAATGAAAGAAATTGTCATAAAGTTGCCATTTTATCTCCTTTATCATAAAAAAATCATTTCAAAAAAAGAAACGATCCAAGGGCCGCGCTCCTAATTTATCATTTCCTTTTTCCCTTTTCAAACCTCATACTCGCACAAGTTTTTCCCACTGCGGCGGACATGAAACATTCCATTCCCCTTTTCAGAAGTCATATCCCAGGGAGGATCAAAGAATGAAAATCCATTGGACAACGGGCACTTACGATTATTTAAAAAAATTGGCGGACCGGCACAGGGAAGAAAAAACGGTTTTGATGGAAAGCGCGGAAAAAGCCCTGCTGCTCCACGAAACGGAAGGAAAGTCCTTCTTCCAATATCCCCGGTCCTACGAAGTGGTCGCTTCCTTCAACCCTTTTCCCGATGAAGGGGTTGTCGTCATGCACCATATTTACGTCCAGGAAGAATCCAAACCCGTCCTCGAATACGAATCGCAGCGGCTGACGGCCGAAATGGAAGGAGCGCAAGGCTTGAAAGCCGTCCGTTTTCTGAAGCCGGTAAAAAATGAACCGTATCTTTTCCTCTCCTGCTGGGACCGGGAATCTTCCTGCGAACGGTGGGAACAATCGAAAACCTTCTCCGCTTGGCGGGAAAAGGTGAAGGGAATGGAAAAAACGGGCCATTTTTTCCCGAAATCGGATTACAAGGCGGTCTACTACATCGTCAAGGAAGAGGAACGGGTCCGGGAATAAAGCCCCGGAGACACATTCGGAGGCGCATCCGGAAAGGGGCCGCGGCTTTTGCCGGACCCTCGGCTTTTCGGGGCATGGGAAAGCCCGCTTTATGCGGGCTTCTGCACGTTTTGACCGGCGGCGGATACCGGTTCGTCCCATTTCGAAACGGACCGGTTCAACGGGAAATTGACTCCGGAGAAAATCGAACTTGTTATCCGATACTTTTCGGATCGGACCGGTTCAACGGGAAATCCCCGGAGAGCTTGTCCGCTGCCGGAACGAATCCGGTCCGGCATGCCCCGCTGCAGCTTCCCCTCCGGCGCTCCGAAGTTTCCCCGACTTCAACGTTTCCCCCAATCCCGATCCTTCCGTTTTGCCAATCTCCCCCGGCAATAAAAACGGAGAAACCACAACACAAAAAGGGCGCTTCCCCCGAGCCAAAGCAGGCCGTACTGCCAATCTCCCCGGAGGAAGGGGACGGCGGCGAAGCCGGCCGCCTGCGCCGAAAGCAGGACGCCAAGCAAATGCAGCAACGCTTCGGCCTTCTTCTCTTCAGGAAGGGGATACAGATCCAGCCACAGCACCGCTTCATGATGCCGCCGCAAATCCAGCAGCTGATACCCGGTGCCAAAGAGAAGAAACAAGGAAAGAAGGGCCGAGAATCGGAAATCGGAGACGATGAGATTGAGAAGGATCCCGATCCCCGTGAGCCTTAAATACAGAGGAAAATAATCCCCGCTCCGGAAAAATGTCCGGGCCGTCAAATACCGGAATGCGGAATCCCGGCCGTAAGGAATTCTTCTCAGCAGCGGATCGAGCCAGCGCCGCCGGCGGATCCCGGCCGCCAGATCCGGAACGTCCGTCGCCATGTTGGCCAAACGGTAAAAGGCTTGCATCCTTCTTTCTTCATTTTCGATCAGCCTTTCCCACGGAAGGCCCTTTCCCTTTTGCCGCTTCCAAAAATAGGCCGAATAAAGAAAGAATACGGCGAGAACGGCGGCAAAAAACAGGTATTGTCCCTTGAGGAAATAATAGAAGGCGGCGCCGTTCGCAAAAAACCGGATCAGAAAATCGAACAGCCTGGATTCCGGCCCCGCTTCATGGTCCATAAACCAGCGGACGGCGAGATTGGCGGCCTTCATCACGAGAACCGTCAGGAAAAAGGCGAAAAAGAAGGTCCCGGTGCCTCCCGCGCGCAAATGCAGGGGAAGCGCGGCGATGGCGAAAAAGAACAGGACCGCCGCGTTCAGCCCTGCGCTGAAAAGAAAACAACGGATCAGGTACGGACCCATTTTTGCTTCCAGGGGAAGAAGGAACACCCGGTCCGGCGCCCGAAAAAAAGTGATGACGCTTCCCCGGGCGGCGAGAAAAGCAAACAGCGCGGCGATCACTCCGTCGGCGGGAAACGTGTCCGGCATGTTTTCCAGCCAACGCTGGTAATAGAAGCCCCCGGCTCCGAGGACGATCAGCAAGAACAGCGCCATATGATCGTTGGCGAGGTATCTCCCGTACCGGACGATTTCCCGGAAACGCTCCTCCGCCCTTTTCGCCCACAATGCTTTACTTTCCATCCCGGTCATCCTCTACGATTTGAATGTACAGTTCGTCCAAGGTCGCGCCTTTCAGGGAAAACTGTTCCCGCAGCTCTTCCAGCGTCCCCTGCGCCTTTACCCGCCCGTTGTGCAAAATGATAAAACGGTCGCAATATTTTTCCGCGGTCGCCAAGATGTGGGTGGACAAAAGGATGCCCGCCCCTTCCTTCCGCCGCCGGTCCATCAATTCCAGCAAGGACCGGATGGCCAGCGGATCGAGCCCGACAAAGGGCTCATCGATGATGTACAGCTCCGGTTCCGTCAAAAAGGCGGACAGGATCATCACTTTCTGTTTCATTCCTTTGGAAAAATGGGCGGGAAACCATTTTTTCCTTTTTTCCATGCGAAATTCCTTCAGGAGCTGTTCCGCCCGCTTTTTGTACTCCGATTCTTCGATCCCGTAGGCCATCGCCGTCAGTTCCAAATGCTCTTCCAACGTCAATTCCCCGTAGAAGACCGGGGTTTCGGGGATGTAGGCGAACCTTTTCCGGTAGGCATCACGGTCCTCGGAAATTTGCTGCCCGCCGATTTTTACCGTCCCCGACTTCGGTTCCATTAAACCGATGATATGTTTAATCGTCGTGCTTTTCCCGGCGCCGTTCAAACCGATCAGGGCGGCGATTTCCCCGCCGTTCACCGTAAAACTGACATTTTCAATGACGTTTTTATTCGTATAACCGCCGGTCAGCGAATCCACTTCCAACAATGCCATCATCATTCTCCTTACATCCGTCCTTTTTCCTTTATGTCACATTTTAACAAAGAAAAAGCAAAAATAGAACGCATCCGCGAACCGAAAAGGAGACGGAAGGGACAGCGCAGCCTCCTCCGGGAAAACCGACGCCGATGGGAAACCCATGCTCAAGGAAACTTCATCCGATTGACGGATCCAATGCCCATCGAACGGCATCCGGGTTTCGTCCCCCAACACGGCGAAGGAATGTTCCGAATTTCGGCCGGAATGTCCATCATTTTCATTTTCCTCGGCGTCGGATGGTTTAACATTGAAGGAAAAATATTCAACATGGATTGGAAAACGTCCAAAAAAAAGATCCGTCTGTCCAATATTTCGGGGAAAATGTTCCACATGGGTTTCGGCATGATCGGCGGAATGTCCGACATCCCCTTCGGATGGTTCAACATCGGAGAAAAATCGTCCGAAACCGCAGGGAACTGTCCAACATTTTCGATTTATTGTCCATCATTTTGACATTTTCGTTCAACATGGAGAAAAATTTGTCCAACATGAAAGAAAAAATGTTCATCATCTCGGAAAAAACGTCCATCATCGCAAGAAAAATGTCCATCATCGCTCCCAGTGTCCGACATCCGAGGCGGTCTGTCCAAAATCGAGGAAAATTTTCATCGCTGCGGGGCCGGAACGGAACGGTGCCTGCCGCCTTCTCATGGCCGGATTTCAGGATGTTTCGATTGCCGCCGCACGGAATTGGGTCCCCTTGTCGCACCGGTCGCCGGCCCCAAACGATTTTTCCGAATTTGGGAACGGGAATTGCAATAATTTCCCTCCCGGTCCGGTGCATGATTTTTTCAAAGGCGGGCAGGATAAGACATGAAGGAGAATGGAAAATGCAAAAACGTTTTGCGGAGTTGACGGGTTTATCCCGGAAAGCGCATGAAGATGCGGGTTCTCTGTAAACCTTCGGTAAACCAGATGCCCATTTTCTGCCGCACCTTTGCAAGGCTTGCGATGAACCCATTCTCCTTCACCGATACGGCAAGGCTCATGCAACGGATGCACGGGCCTTGTCTTTTAGTTTTTTCAAGAAACCGCCCGACGCGCAGCCCAACCCGCATCGCTGCCGAGAAGCCTTGCCTTTATTTTTTTCAAGAAACCGGCCCCTTGCGAATGTGCCGCCGGGGAAAATATGCTAAAATATTCATAAAAACGAAAGGTGGTACCCATGAGCGATTGTATTTTCTGCAAGATCGTCAACGGGGAAATCCCTTCCGCCAAAGTTTTTGAAAATGAGCATGTATACGCCTTTCTCGACATCAGCCAGGTGACGAAAGGCCATACCCTCGTCATCCCGAAACAGCATTGCAAAAATCTTTTCGAACTGCCGGAAGAAACCGCCCGCAACGTCTTTGAAGCCGTGCCCGGCATCGCCAACGCCATCAAAAACGCCTTTCAGCCCATCGGCTTGAATTTATTGAACAACAACGGCGAACACGCCGGCCAGTCGGTCTTCCACTTCCACATCCACCTCATCCCGAGATACGGCAAAGACGACGGCTTCCGGCCGCTGTGGGAAACCCATAATGACGAGTACAGCCCCGAAGATCTGCAAAGGATTGCCAAGACCATCGCCGAAAACTTCGGGAAATAAAAAAATTACATAATTCAAACCCTATTCAAAAATCGGCAAATATGCTATACTTAGGCCACCGGCATCCCTTGCCGGCGAGCTGAGCCCAGTTGAGAAAGTTGAGAAGAGGAGAGGAGAGTTGAGCGATGAAAACGAAAGATCTTGTCTTTATGGCCTTGCTTGTGGGTCTCGGTGCCATCCTGCATCTTACCGTTCCGGGAATCTATTTGGGCATGAAGCCCGACTTCAGCCTGATCATGCTCTTTATCGGCATCCTTTTGTTCCCGGAAAAAAAACACGTCCTGCTGTTGTCCTTGGCGACCGGGATCATCTCGGGAATGACGACGAATTTTCCCAACGGATTTTTCCCGAATTTTTTCGAAAAGCCGATTACCGGATTCATCTATTTCGGGCTGTTCCTTTTGTTGAAGAAAAAAAGGACGCCTCTCGTCAACGGAATATTGACGGCGGCAGGCACCATCGTCTCCGGTTTTGTCTTTTTAAGCTTGGCGCTCTTGCTGGTCGGTCTTCCGGGACCGTTCGCGGCCCTGTTTACCAGCGTCGTTTTGCCGACTGCGGCCTTCAATACCGCCGCCGTTTTGATCATCGAGCCGTTGGTGAGGACGGTCGGGAAAAGATCGAATCTGATTACCATCGCCGATTAACAAAAATCCGCCCAAAAAGCCAAACCGCTTTTGGGCGGTTTTGTTTTGTCTTGGATCCCATGCCCCTTTGGCGGTTCCGGATGAGATGGATGGAGTTTTGGTACCGCCCATGGCTTTTTCATCTCTTCGGATTCCGCCCGGCCATCCCTTTCGCCGTATGGGGAATCCTTCAGCCACGGCATCCTTCGGACTTCACAGCTCCCCTTTTTAGATGCCGGCCGTCCCGTTTGGTTGATTCAACATCGGAGAAAATCATCCGATTATTAATGATATATCGGAACAAAAAGGAAGGCCTCCGGAGCCCGAAGAGGATGTTTCGGCGCCGGGGGAAAGGCGCGGAGCAATCCGAAAATTTTTGAAATATAAAGTAAGACCGGCCCAAAGAGCCCGCAAAAAGGGCGGATGACGACCGTTTTCCGCCTTGCCCAACATTAAATCAATAAAGAAAATAAAAAATTTTTTCTATTCTCTTTCCTTGTTTTTATTTTATTGGCATAATAATAACATAGGAAAGAAAGCAGGTGATGGGATTGGAGAACAAAGTGTCGAAAATAGAAGCGCTCCTTTTCAGCCAAAGGGTCGCCCAACTGGGGAAAGCGCTGTGGAAAACGATCGAAAAGGACTGGCAGCAATGGATCAAGCCCTACGACCTGAATATCAATGAACACCATATTCTTTGGATCGCCTACCACCTGAACGGCGCCTCCATTTCCGACGTCGCCAAATTCGGCGTCATGCACGTATCAACGGCCTTCAATTTTTCCAAAAAATTGGAAGAAAAAGGATATTTAACCTTTTCCAAAAAGGAAGACGACAAGCGGAATACATACATTCAGCTGACGGAAAAAGGGGAACGGATCGTCCTGGAACTGTTGGAAAAATACGACCCGTCGAAAAACACGCTGCTGAAGGGCGCCCTCCCTTTGAAGAAACTTTACGGAAAGTTCCCGGACATTTTGGACATGACGGCCATCGTCCGCAACATATACGGCGACGATTTCATGGAGATCTTCCAAAAATCTTTCCGGCATTTGGAACAGGACTTCACCGACGAAGACGGCTTCATCCGGAAAAAAAAGAAAAAAGAAATCGTCTAAAAGTATTTCCGGAATTCGTCCATCAGCGGCGAAAACAGTTCCTGTTTCCGCAACGCCTCGACCGTTTCCCGCGCATCCAATTTCCGGTTCAACCGGAAGGAAAATTCTTGGAAAAGCGGAGCGAAATAGACCAATCCCTCCGCCTTTTGTTCTTCCATTTTTATGCTCATCTCCTCACATAAACGGAAAAGGGCTTCCACTTCCCCGCGGCTTAATTTCCTCCGCACGATGATCTTGGAAAATTCCTCCCGGGGGTTTTCCACGATTTGCAACAATAATTCTTGGTGATATTCCAGCGTCTCCAGCTTTTTTTGAAGATCCATCGGCATGCTCCTTTGATTTTCCAACATTTGTCCGTTTCCCTTTCCTGCCTCCTTTGGCATCCCGGGTGAACCGTCGCCTTTGGCCATAAAGCGGCAGGCGAAAGGTTGCTTCCAAATCTCTTCGTAATAGGCGTCCCCCTCGGCGGATTCAAGTTTCGGCATCAACATCCAAACCGTTTGCATTCGCCTTATTTATACCCTTTCTTGGACTTCATCCGGGCGAAAGCCAAGTTCTTTTGCAGCAAGTCACCATGTATCCGTTTTCCTTTCGTCATAAAGCGATAATGGAGGAAAGTCCCGGGCTGTCAACGCTGAGGCGCCAAGCGATGGATATGGATTATTTCTATTCCCGATATCCGATTCCCTTTTTCCGATCATCCGTTTCCCTTTGTATTTTTCCCGTATCTCCCCAAGAAAAAACCCGCCAAGCCGATGCCATACGCGATGAAAACATACAGGGAAAAATGAAGATTCGCGTTGAAAAAATAATTGATCCCATATACCGGACCGAAAAAAAGGCAAGCGGCAATCACGCCGATCAGAGAGTCGGTCGTTTTTCCCAGCAAAAAGGCCGCAATCCCCAATCCCCAATAAAGGGTAGAAAATTTTAAGAAAAAGGAATCCTTTTTTACACCCATCCATAAACCGTATCCGAACCAAAACACAAGGAAAACGAGCGAGGCGGCCATTTGGCGGATGTCGGGTTCATATCCTTTCAGGTATGCGCTGAAATTCACCCAGCTGACAAACGCGGACAGGGCCAAGACGATGAGAACTTGCAGGCTTCTTTTTAACATCGGCCTTTTTCCTCCCATTTGTTTTCAAATATGAATCAGGGTGTGAAAGATAGCCGAAAAATAAAAGATAAGCAGGATTTTCCGCCTCTCTTTCATCTTTTTTCTCTTTCGGATCAGTGAAATGAGGCCTTGAAAGATAGGCTGGCCGGACTTACCGCTTCCGCCCGCCATGCCGGATCCCCCTTGACGGCAATTCTTCCTTGCAAATCAAACCGAAACGGTTTTTCCGGAATTTACCATCAATATACCATAATGTCAGTCTATTTCCAATAGTCCCATTCAGCTAAATTTCATGTAAAGTTCGACAATTTTTCCGAAAAATCACGGCGATCCGATATACATGAACGCTCCCGGTCTTAAAATACTTAAAATATGCGTCCTGTTCCTATAACCGGCGCCTTTCGTAAGGCGGCGTGCCGGCCCTGAAAAATCCATGATTCATTTCAGGCGTGCTTGTCCTTTGTCTTCCGCGCAGCCCTGCTCATCCGATGCCGCGGTTCAACCGGATGAAAAACCTTTCCGTGTCGGGATCTGCCGCCTCGGGGCCGGCAACAGCCTCCGATCGGTTCCATACCGCCTTCGGCTTTCTTCAGATTTCGCCTCGCTTCGGCCCCCTTGCCTTTGCCTGACGGCGGCGTCCGCCTTTTCCCAAAAAAAGGGGACCGATGTCCCTTTCCTGCGGGGACATCGATCCTCCCGAAAATCTTCCGGTTTTACCACCAGCATGCACATCCCACAATAATTAACAAAATGAACAAAACGACGAGAAGCGCAAATCCTCCTCCGTATCCTGCCGACATCGCGACGACCTCCTTTCGAGCCTGGGGTTTCACACTATATGTTATTCACCCGTATTCCTTTTCGATTAGGCGTTTCCCTCAAGGCTTCCGCAAATTTCTTAAAAGCCGCATGAACAACCGACCAAAATCAGCAAGATAAACAGGATGACGATCAAGACAAACCCTTGGTTTCCGAAAGACATACAAACCCCTCCTTTTTTCCCTGCGCCATATCCTATGTGAAAAACGCGGAAGGGTTTGGGGCAAACACCCATGGACGGGCGGGAAAAAAATCCGAAAAAAATTTGAATGCGTCCCTTTTTATGGTATATTTAGTTTTGTAACGTTCCGCCTGCCCCTTTATTATCAAAAATTTGGGAGTTGTTTTCGCAAATGAAGAAAAAAATGATTTTTTGCCTCGTTCTTCTTTTCGGGATCATCGCCTTGGCCGCCTGCGGCAACAAGGAGAACATCGTCGAGTCGGAGGCCGGGAACATCACGAAGGACGAATTTTACAAAGTCCTGAAGGACCGCTACGGGAAAGCCACCCTCCAGGAACTGGTGTACAAAAAGGTTTTGGAAGACAAATACGATGTGTCCGATAAAGAAGTGGAAGCCGAATTGAAAAAAATTAAAGACGAGCTCGGCGACAGCTTCGAATACGCCATGATGCAGTCCGGCTATCAGGACGAAGACGATTTGAAAGATGCCATCAAATTCAACCTGCTCCAGCAAAAAGCGGCCTTTGACGGCGTGAAGGTCACCGATGAAGAACTGCGCCAACAATACAACATGGAAACGAAAACCGTGACGGCCCGCCACATCCTGGTCAAAGATGAAAAAACGGCCAAAGAAGTACTGGAAAAATTAAAGGGCGGGGAAAAATTCGAGGATTTGGCGAAAAAATATTCCACCGACACGGCAACGAAAGACAAGGGCGGGGATCTCGGGGAGCTGAATCCCGACGAGTTGGAACGGGCCTTTGCGGTCGCCGCTTTCCAACTGAATGAAAACCAGATCAGCGAACCGGTAAAAACCACCTACGGCTACCACATTATCCAAGCCACCAAAGTGGAAACGAAAAAAGACGTGAAATCCTTTGACGAAATGAAGGACGAACTGACGGAAAAGGTGAAGAATGCCAAGGTCGATTCCGCCAAAATGCAGGAAAAATTGGATCAATTGGTCAAAGATGCCGGCGTGAAGATCAACGACAAGGATCTGAAGGATCTGTTCACATCGGAAAGCTGAAAGGAAGGCAAAATGGTGCTTTGCCGCGCCGGGCGCCGGAATCCGCCCGCATCGGAAAACCGAAAGGAAGGGGCTGTCCCATAAGTCCGTTTTCCGGCTTATGGACAGCCCCTCTCTTATGCAAAGCGATCCGGCTCCCGCATTTTCCTTTTATCTCCATTTTCCTGCCGCTATCCGCCGGGACCTTCCCGGAGCCCCCGTTTTCGAAACAAGCGGCAAGAACCATGGGCCCAAACATCGGAACATCCACGCAGAGCCCCCGTTTTCGGAACAGGCGGTCCGTGAAGCACCATGAGCTTTCATTCGGATTTCAAACCGCCCTCTGCCCGAGTCCTCGGTGATCCTTCATTCCCGGTTTTTCCCGGCGCGTTCTTGCGGCTTTATACGGCGCAAGCTTCCGATACGGACAAGGCTTTCGTTTCCCATGGCCTTCGTCCGATGCCTTCGGGGGCCGGTTCATATCCTTCAATTTCCTCATATGCAGTTTTTCCTGGCCTTCGTCCGGCGCCTTCCCTTTCCGTCATTTCCGCTCCTTCGGGACATCCCGCAGCCAAACGGCCATCCCGGCGCCCTTCTCGAAGCGCGGCACACCCGTTACAAGCCGCGGGACATGGCCTTTCGGTTTTTCTTTTCCTTTTCTTTTTCCATCCGCCGGATATATACTTCCCCTTCCTTCTCGATCTGCCGCAATTCCTCTTCCCGTTCCTTCCGGCTGATCCAAACCGTCATAAAGCCGCTGAACATGATCCCCAGAACGACGATATACACCCACCAAGACATGTCCGGCCATCTCCTCCCGTTCAAGGATTGTCCGTTTTTACAAGCATATGCCGAACCGGGAGGAAACATGCCCGCCTTTTCGGGAGGGACCCGCTTCCTTTCCCCGTTGGAAAAAGGAAAGTTTTCCATTTCCCGCTCTTTTAAACGCCCGGGGACCGTGCGGGCGATCTCCACAGGGGACCCGCCCTCGGAGTCAATGCCGGGATCCGGCGGCCGCTTTCTCCTCAACGGCAAAGGCCGAACCTCAGAACGAATACATTTTCGGCTTATAGAAGGACCGGTTGTCCAATGCGAAGATCCGCTCGGTAAATTCCCCCGGTTTCGTCCGTTCCAATGCCCGCACCAACATGTTGATCTTCGCGTCCAGGTTGTCGATCAGATGGAGCACTTCCGCTTCGAGGATCATCGGCGGCTTCGGGCTGCCCCATTCCGCCTTTCCGTGATGGCTCAGCACCATATGCTTCAGAAGGAGCACTTCCTCCCCTTCGATCTGCAATTCTTCCGCCGCCTTCTCGATCTCGTTCGCCATGATCGTAATATGGCCGAGCAAAATTCCTTCGTTCGTGTATTTCGGATTCAACGGGCCGGATAATTCGATCACTTTCCCCAAATCATGGAGAATGATGCCGCCGTAGAGCAAATCGCAGTTCAGCACCGGGTAGACGGCGGAAAGGGCCTTTGCCGCATCCAGCATCGTCACCACATGGTACGCGAGGCCGGACGAGTATTCGTGATGGTTTTTCGTTGCGGCCGGATAGTCCAGAAAAGGTTTTTCGAATTTTTTATACAAATAACGGGTAATCCTTTGGATATTCGGGTTTTTAATATCGAAAATATACTGGGTGATCTTCTCCACCATTTCCTCGACGGAAAGGGGCGCCCGTTCCATCAGCTCTTCCATCGGCACCTTTTCCCCGTCGGAAAGGGGGCGGATCTTCCGGATGCGGATTTGCAGCTTTCCCCGGTAGTTGTGGATGTCGCCGGCCACCTTCACGACCGTCTGGGGGGTATAGAGCCTTTCCTCCTCTTCGCCGATGTCCCACAATTTCGCCTCCATTTCCCCGCTCTTGTCCTGCAAGAGGAGGGTGAGAAAAGGCTTCCCGTTGCTGGCCAGCCCTTTCGTCACGCTCTTGATGTACAGGTACTGTTCGATCTGTTCACCCGCTTCATAATAAACGATGCCTTTTTTCATCCTTTTCCTCCTTTTCGGGAGCAATCCGGCCGGTTCTTTTCGCTCCCGGAAAATGTTCTGCTATTATTCTATCATTTTAAATGAAAAATTTTTTCCTTTTCAAAAAAGGACAAGAGATGTTTATGGCAGGTGAAAAAGAGGATCTGATGCCGTTTCTCCATCTCCCGCAGCAGGCCCATCAAATGGTTCAGCCGGTTTTCATCGAAATGGACAAAGCTGTCATCGATGAAGAGCGGGATGCGCCGCGAACGGTTCCAATCGCTGACGGCGAAACGGATGGCGATGAAGAGCTGTTCCTTCGTCGCCTGGCTCAATTCATGGGGGAAAAAGGGGATGCCGTCGGCGCGGAGGACGGCCAATTGATCCCCGTCGGGAAAAATCTGCGTGTATTTCCCCCCGGTCAATATGGAAAAGTTGCGGGACGCCGCGCGCAAAACTTCGGGGAGATTCTCCTCCTTGAACCGTTTCATCGCCGCCTGCAAAAGATCGGCCGCCACCCGGTAAACCGCCCATTTTTTCACGTCTTCCCGCAACAGGTATTTTTTTTGATGAAATTCCGCGAGGCGCTCATGGAACGTTCCCCCGTTTTCGATGACGCCGATTTGGTGGTCCAGGGCCGCCCGCTCCTTCTCCAACTGTTCCAGCTCCCGTTTCAAGCCGTCCCGTTTTTCTTCCAATCCGGCGAAGAAGGCCTCGGAATAGTAGGGGATGTCATGGATCCTTTCCAAATCTTCCGCGGCTTTCAAAGGTTCCAGCCGGCTCTCGATGTCCTTCAGCCGCTCCTCCCATTTTTTCCTTGTTTCGGCCAGCTTCCCCCTTCGGATAAAATCTTCTTTCCCTTCCGTCCCGGCCTCCCGAAACAATGCCATCCGTTCCTTCTCCGCCGCTTCCTTTTCCTTGGCGAGATCCTCCATTTGTTCGGCCAGCTCCGCCAGCTTCCTCCGTTTCTCCGCATATTCCCGCCGTTTTTCCAGTTCCCGGTTGAGCGCCTGCCGGAGCGATACGGCGGTGCCGACATAATCCCGGTAAAAAAGGGGGGAACCTTTTTCCGCCAACGTTTTCAGCTCGGCTTCCATCTGCTCCAGGCGCCCCCGGACTTCCCCGAGTTCATCCGCGAAACGGTCTTTTTGCGCCCGGATTTCTTTCAACCGTTCAACGGTCCGGAAGGCTTCCGTCAGGTGTCCGGCCAAATGTTCCGGAAGATACAGGGCCTTCATGATGTCTTTTCCTTCTTGCCAATTTTCCTCCATCTCCCGTTTCCATTGAAGGAGGCTTTCTTCCGTTTCCAGAAGCTGATTTTCCAATTGTTCCAGGCGGATTTCTTCCCTTTGGATCTGCTGTTCCAGTTCCTTTTCCCGCTCCAAGGCTTCCTTCGCCTGCAAAATCCGCTCCTTGTTTCCACGGAAACCGCCCAAACGGGCTTCCAATTCCGCCTTCCGTTTTTCCCATCGGCGCCTTTCGGACAGATCCCGTTTCCCCTCGGGAAGCGCCAGCAGCAAAAGGATGAGTGCGGGAAGGATGGCAAAAGCGGAATACCAGGGATTTTTTCCGGCGAAAAGAAGGGCGGCCAGCGCAGAAAGGGAAAGGACGGCGGCAAGCTGGAAGATCCGGGTCCGTTTTTTATTTTTCAACCGATTCAATTGTTCCTCCGTCCACCGGTATTCCCTTTCCAGGAAAGGCGTTTCCTCCCCGGCCCATCGTTCCAGCTCCCTTTTCCGATCCGCGGGAAGCTGCCGCTGTTTCAGCCGATCGATCAAGAGCCGCTTCTCGTCCCGCTTGTCCGCCAAATCCGCCCGTTTTTGTTCCAGCTCCCTTTTTTTCATTTGTAAAAAATGCCTGCGTTGGGTGTAGGTTTCCACCCGCTTTTTCAACGCCAAATCGATCTGCCAGCGGGAGACGGGGAAATCTTTCGGCAAATGGAGGCCCTCAAGCAGCCCTTCTTCCTCCCTGTCCAGCCCGTCCAATTGAAACTTCAGTTCCCGCTCCCTTTCCGCCAGCTGCCGGTACACGGGAAGGCTTTCGTAAACGTAAACGATCTGCGCCTCGTGCTCCAAAAAGAAGGGATCCGGCTCCGTCCCTTCCAGCTCCGAGCGGACCCTGTCCATCCGTTCCCGCAGCCGTTCGGCTTGCCCTTCCGCCGCCTTCAGGCGGACTTCCAGCCGTTCGAGCCGGGAAAGCCCGTCTTCCGGAAAGGGAACCTCCCCGATTTCCCGCAATTTTTCTTTCAGTTCCTTCCTTTCCCGCAACAGGGGGACGAAGGAGTTCCATTCCTTCTTTTTCAGCCGTTCCTCCTCGATTTTCATCATCTCGTCCCGCAGCCGGCGGATTTTTTCCCCGGTCTCTTCCCGCCTTCGGCAAAGGGTTTGGTAGGACTGGACGAAGCCCTTCGCCTCTTTCAATTTTTCTTCCGTGCCTTGCAAATCGATGATCCGTTCATTGATCAGCGGCTTTTTCCCGGAGGGTTTAAACCATTTTTCCGCTTCCCGCTCCAAAAATTTTTCCGCCTCGAGGATCCTGTCCGAGCCGACGGCGCCGGTGGAAAAAAGGAAACGCCCCAGATCATCTCCGCTGATTTTATGCATATTCTCCAGATGATGGATATTGAAAAAATAAACCGATTGAAAAAGGGGCTTATCGATCCCGGAAAGCAGTTCCGCAAGCGCCTCTTCCCCTCCGCGGGTCCCGTCTTCGAAAAGGACGGTCACATCCCCCTGGGACTTCCCTCTGATCCGTTCAATCCGGACCTCCCCCTTTCCGGGCACCTCCAACACGAGGGCACCCCCGTATTTTGCGCCCGTCTTCGGCTCGTAACGGCACTCGTTTGTCTGCCGCACGGGCGGGAAGCCGAACAGCACGCTTTGAATGAAGGAAAGGATCGTCGATTTTCCGGCCTCGTTTTCGCCGTAGATCACCTGGAACGGCCGGATATTTGTCAGCGCATAATCTTGAAATTTTCCGTATCCGTAAATCCGGATTTCCTTGAGTCTCATGGTCATCCACCTGCAACGTCAAAATTTCCCGCCGCTCCGGAAAAAGGAAGCGATCCAGCCTTCCGCTTCCTTCATGATTTCTTCCTTTTCCTCCGCCGTCAGCGGGTCCAAGTACCGCCTCGCGGCAGGATGATAAAGAAGGGGAGCCAAGGCGGCATCGATGTCAAAGATTTCCCGCTCCTTTTTCAGCTGCCGGAAAAAGGGCTCGCCTGCCAGCGGGGAAAGGTCCGGGAACTCCTCCCGGACCCGGAGGGAATGGATCCAGACGAAACAATGTTCATCCGCTTCCCCTTCCTGCAAAGCCTTGAGCAAGTCTCCCCCTTCCGCGGCGGCGGCAACGGAGTCGGAGAGCCTGTGCCTGTCCAGGTCCAGCTGCAAAAAGGCGCTTACCCCCCGCCGCCGGTGATGTTCCTTTCGCTCCGCCAAAAAATCGTACAGCTCATCCACCGTTCGGAATTCCCTTTTCGCTTTTTCCCTCAGCCACAGCACCGGTGCCGTCGGAACAAATTCCAACGACGTCCCGGACGGATCCATTTCCACGAAATAGCATCCCTTTTCCCCCGTCTCCTTCCGGTTTCTCCCTTGTATGTTTCCCGGATAGACGACGTACGGGTCCCGGTGGAGGACGGCCCTTTGGTGGATATGCCCCAGCGCCCAATAATCAAAACCCTTTTCCAAAAGTTCATCCACGGAAAAGGGGGCGTACACGTAATGATTGGGATTTTTCCCGTCGTGGCCGTGGAGCAGGCCGATGTGATAATGGGCCCCCTCCTTCTTTTGATAGCCGGCGGCCATCGGTTCGGGGACGTGCCTGGCCGGATAGCTGAACCCGTAAAGATGGACGCGGGCGCCGTTTCCTGTTTCCAAAAGCTTCGTCTCCACTTTCCCGGAAAAAATATGGACATTTTCCGGCATCTCCACCTTCAGCCAGTTCCCGTTCAAATGGTCATGGTTCCCGTGGATCACGTAGACGGGGATCCCTTCTCCGCGCAAACGCTCCATCTCCTTGCGGAAATAAAGCTGGGAACGGACGTCCCGGTCTTCCCCGTCGTAGACGTCGCCGGCGACCAAGACGAAATCCGCCCGCCTCCCGATCACCAAATCCACGATGCGGGAAAAGGACTGGAAAGCGGCGTCGCGGATCCTTTCGAAAATGGATTTCGGCAATGATTCCAAACCGAGAAAGGGACTTCCCAGATGCAAATCCGCCGTATGGACAAATGAAATTTTTTTCATCGAGCAACCCCCGGTCGAAAAAAATGTACAGCAATGCCCCGGATCGGTTCGACAGGGCCCGTGTTCCGGAAAACCGCCGCACCGATCCCCGGTTCTTTTCACGATTTTCCCGTACTATCATTTTAAATCATGGAAAGGCGATGCACCACCGAAAAGGGAATCCGGTCCCGCCCTGCATGCAGCCCGGAAACCGGAAAAACCGCGTTCATGCGTTCTCGCATTCTTGCAAAGGAAATTTCGACAGACGGAGCGTCCCGCTTGCGTTCTTGTATTCTTGCGGAGGAAACTTTGTCCTCAAATACCGCCTTTGCAGTGCATCGACTTGCATGCTTGTAATCTTTCAGAGGAAACCCCCTTCTCCCGGGGCGCGGCCTGAACGGCGCCGGGATGCCTTTCCCCTGGCGGAAAATGAGATCTCCTTCCGGACGGAGGATTTTTCCCTCCCCGGCCCGGAAACGGCCTTCCCGCCGGTTTCCTTTGCCGGCCCGGACGCCCCCGAAAACGGAAAAGGGCGGGCATGGCCGCTCGCCTGCCAAAAACGGGCAAGCTCCGGAAAACGAAAAAAGGACCGCCGGCGGTCCCTCCTTCCATCCTGCCCAAAAGCGGGCGGTCCCCCTCCACGGGGAAACCGCCCTTGGACAAGATTCGCGATAGAAACCAAAATAAACCATAGAAAGTGGATTCTCCCCAAACGCTTCTTTCTGGTTTGCAACGATAGAAATCATAATAAACCATAGAAAGGGTTAGGGGTGCCGCTCCCCGCGCCGGTCATCCGTTTTCCTTCGTCATTTGCAGCGCCCTTTTGATCTGCTTGACGAGCCCCGCGCTTCCATAGAACAGGACGCCGCCTTTATAAATTTTGGCGCCGAAGTAGGCAAATAGGGCGATGCAGCCGACCAACAGGCCGATCGAAAGGGCCGTTTCCCACAGGGGAACATCCAGCATCCCGACCCGCAAAAACATGAGCATCGGCGTAAAGAAAGGGATGTAGGAAGTGACGGTGACATAGGGCGCCTCCGGGTCGGACAATCCGGCCATCGCCAGCATAAAGGCGATCACGACGGTAAAAATCAACGGGCTGACCATCTGGTTCACGTCTTCAATCCGGCTGACCAGCGAGCCGAGGAAGGCGGCGATGGTCGCATAGAGAAGGAACCCGAGCAGGAAAAATACGATCCCGTAAATGATCGTCTGCAAAGAAAAACCGCCGAAGCCGAAAAATTGGAAAAATTCCCCGGTAAACGTGTCCATGTTCCGTTTCACCGCCCCGTATCCCGCCGCCAAAATGATGATCATCTGAACGACGCCGACCGACGCCACGGCGAAAATTTTCGCGAACATATGGGTGACCGGGGAAACGCTGGAAATCAAGATTTCCATCACCCGGGACGATTTCTCCGTCGCCACTTCGGTGGCGATCATGGAGGCGTACATGATCACCGCGAAATAAATGATTATTAACATGCTATATACGAGGCCGCGCGCCTGGTTCAATTCTTCCTCCGTCTTGGCGTTTTCCCCGATCGCCGCTTGCCGGAAGTCGGCCGGGGCATTCAGCATGGCCAGCTGTTCCGCGTTCAAGTTGAGGAGCTGGGCCGCCCTTTGCGAACGGACTTGCTGGAGCGCCATCTGCAGATTGCCGGCCAGGGATTGGTCCGTCAACGTTTCCGCTTTAAAAACCCCCTTCGGCAATCCCGCTTCATCGAAGGACAAAAGGAGATAGCCGTCCAGTTCCCCTTCCAAAACCTTCTCCTTCAGTTCCTGTTCCTCCGCGGCGGTTTCCGTAAACTTCAAATTTTTATCCAGATTCGCCGCCGACTGTTTGAAGGCTTCTTCCAATTGCCCCGTCTGATCGATCAGGGCGATTTTCTTTTCCCCGTCCCCGTTGAATTTGTCGATAAGGGAAGGCAGATAGACGAGCAAAAGGGTGATGCCGACGGTGATCGCCGTCACCCAAAGGAATTGTTTCGATTTGATTTTCGTCACGAAGGTATGGGTAAACACCACCCAAAAGTTATTCATAGGACTCACCCACTTTTTCAATGAAAATGTCGTTCAGGGTCGGTTCATCCAGGATGAATTTCCGGATGAAGCCCCGTTCGGCAATCTTGTGCAAAATCCTTTCCGCAACCGCCTCGTTTTCGATCTGCAGCTCGATCCCTTCCGGCGTCAATTTGGATTTGGTGACCCCGGGTTCGCCGCTCAAAAAACTTAAATCGAAGTCGGCGTGGATGACCAGATTCTTCTTTCCGAACGACCGTTTGATCTCCTTCAACGAACCTTGGACGACCGGGGCGCCCTTGTGCAGGATGCACAGATGTTCGCAAAGTTCCTCCACATGCTCCATCCGATGGCTGGAAAACACGATCGACGTCCCTTCGTTTTTCAAGTCGACGACCGCCTGCTTCAGCATCTCCACATTCACCGGGTCCAGGCCGCTGAACGGTTCGTCCAGGATGAGCAGCTTCGGCTTGTGGATGACGGCGGCGATAAACTGGATTTTTTGCTGGTTCCCCTTGGATAATTCCTCCACCTTTTTGTTTTTGTACTCGGGGATTTTAAATTTTTCCAGCCAATCGTCCAGCTGTTTCAGCGCATCCTTCGGATGCATTTTCCGCAATCGGGCGAGGTAGACGATTTGCTCGCTCACCTTCAGTTTCGGATACAGGCCTCTCTCTTCGGGCAAATAGCCGATGTCCGGGCTCAGCGCGTAGTCGATCTTTTTCCCGTTCCACGTAATCCTCCCTTCGCTGGCCTGCAGGATCCCGAGGATCATCCGGAAGGTCGTCGTTTTCCCGGCCCCGTTCGGCCCGAGGAACCCGAACATTTCCTTTTCCGGGATGGTCAGGTTCAAATTCCTGACGGCCGTAAAATTGCCGAATCGTTTTGTCACATTTTCCAATTGCAAAACCATTTTTTCGAGCCTCCTTCCCTAAGTTTTACGTTTTTCTTCCGGCAAAGTTACAAAGAAAAAGGAATTTCGGAGAAAAAAAAGTATTAAGAATAATAGAATCATAGACAGGAGGTTTCGCCGGATGCGCCAATATGCGTTAACCGCCTTCGAAAAAAACGGGGAAAAACTCATCGATCAGTTGATCGAAGCGAAAACCGACCAGGAAGCGAAAAAAATCGGGCAAAAACTGCTGGAAGAAAAAGGGCTGGCGGAAAAAACCCACCGGCTGGTTTCCCCGGAAGGGAATCTGCTCTTATTTCACGTGTAGGATGGGAAGCTTCCAGCGGCCGGGGCGGGCAGCCGGACCGCCAGGCGGCTCCCGCCCGGTCCTTGGGAAAAAACAGGGGTTCTTCTGAAAACTTAGTGCAGAATGATTGCAAGTCCCGTCCCATCCCGGCAAATGGGCGTTTCGGTTTTGCGCGGGAAAATCCGGGGATCTCCTTCCGCTATAGCTCCAATTTTAATTGTTTTAAAACCGTCTGACAGGCGGCGTATGATCCCTCCAAGAAGCCTTTGCTGAAGAGATCTTCCGTTTTTTCCGCATTCCCCTCGTATATCTTTGCGTCCCTTTCAAAATCCCGGACGCAATCCTTCAGAATTTCCCCGATCCGTTCCGTCCCTTCCCTCGCCTCCAATTCCGAACGCAGTTTGGCCGCGGCCAGCCGATACGTGGTTGCCATGCCTTCCATGACGCCCTTCATATATGCTTCGGGAATTTCCCGGACCTTCTCCAGAAAAACCGCACCGGCTTTCGGTTCCGCCTGCCGCAAAAGCTTCGCCTTCCCTGCGGAAGCCTGATCCCTGGCGGATTGTTCCATCCGGTCAATCGCTTCGATCAGATGATGAACCTTCTTCGTTATCTCTTGTTCCCATTCATCCTTTTTATAATCGAAATCCCAGCGGAGCTTTTGCGCCGCCGCCTGGTAAGCCAGCCTGTTCCCTTCCCAAAACCCCTTCTCGTAATCATCAGAAGCTTCGTTTTTATGTTCTCCCGCTTTCCGGGCATTTTCTTCAAAAAACAAAATGCAATCTTCCACCTTCGCCCCTCTGAACAATCTTTTCCGATAATCGTCCATGGTTTCAACTCCCTTTTATCTTGTTAACATTATTATATACTTTTGTTTACAAATATGTAAACAAAAAATTGGGGTTGAAAACCTTTACGGCGATCGGGGCGGTGAAGTCTTTTATTGAAGAATAGAAAACTCCCGCCCCGGAATGCCCCGGGCGGGAGTCGGGCGGGAAACTTTCGCTCCGGCCGAACCAAGGCCGCGAATCCGCTCAAACCATTTTTCTCGGATCCACCCATTCGTCGTATTGCTCTTCCGTGACGTAGCCGGTTTTCAGCGCCGCTTCCTTCAGGGAAATGCCTTCCCTGTGGGCAAGTTTCGCGATTTCCGCCGCCTTTTCGTAGCCGATGTGCGGATTCAGGGCGGTCACGAGCATCAGGGACCGCTCCATCAATTCCTTGATCCTGCCTTCATTGGCCTTCAATCCGACCAGGCATCGGTCATGGAAAGAACGGATCGAGTCGGCAAGAAGCCGGACCGACTGCAAAAAATTATAGATGATGACCGGCTTGAACACGTTCAGCTCAAAATTTCCTTGGCTGGCGGCAAAACCGATGGCAGCGTCGTTCCCGAAAACCTGGGTCGCGACCATCGTCACCGCTTCCGATTGGGTCGGATTCACCTTTCCGGGCATGATGGAGCTTCCCGGTTCATTGGCGGGAATCGTGATTTCCCCTAAACCGCTCCTCGGCCCGCTGGCCAGCCATCGGACGTCGTTGGCGATTTTCATCAAATCGGCTGCCAGCGCTTTCAATACGCCGTGGACGGCAACGATTTCATCATGGCTCGTTAATGACTGAAATTTATTGGGCGAAGAACGGAAGGGATAACCCGTTTGTTCCCGCAATTGCCGGGCCACTTCTTCCCCGAAATTTTTCGGCGCGTTGATCCCCGTTCCGACGGCCGTTCCGCCGATCGCCAAATCAAGCAAATAATCGGCCGTTTGCTTCAGCATGGCCAAATCCTTTTCCAGCATGTTCCGCCAACCGGAAATTTCCTGGCCCAAGGTCAACGGCGTGGCATCCTGGAGATGGGTCCGGCCGATCTTGATCAAATCCTTGTATTCTTCCTCTTTTTCCTTCAGGGTGGCGATCATTTGTTCAATGGCCGGAAACAGTTTTTCCACGATTTCCGTGTATCCGGCAATATGCATCGCCGTCGGAAAGGTGTCGTTGGAACTTTGCGACATATTGACGTCATCGTTCGGATGGATCTTTTCCCCGCTGTTTCCGAGGAGCTCATTCCCCCTTCTGGAGATGACCTCGTTGACGTTCATGTTGGATTGGGTGCCGCTCCCCGTCTGCCAAACGACGAGGGGGAAATGTTCGTCCCATTTTTTGGCGATGATTTCATCGCAGGCCTGGACGATGGCATTTTTTTTCGCTTCCGAAAGCTTCCCCAATTTATGGTTGACAATGGCCGCCGCTTTCTTCAGCTGGGCGAAGGCATAGATGACCGCCAGCGGCATCTTCTCTTCGCCGATCCGAAAATTTTGCCTGCTCCTTTCCGTTTGCGCACCCCAATATTTGTCCGCGGGCACCAGCACTTCGCCGAGGGTGTCCCGCTCCACTCGCATCTCCATAATTGATCCTCCCCTTTTGTTCTGCATATGGATACACTTTTACTTTACCACAGGATCGGGAATGGACAAGGACTTAACAGGCATTTCCCGCATTTTTATTATTTTCGCAACATTCTATACATATGTTTTCGGCGGGATAAATCCCCGTGCCCGACGGGAAGCTTCTCCGGGGAATGGCCCGCTGCACCGGAAGCAATGCCGGGGAGGGCGGATGCGCCGATATTTCCCGCTTTCCTATCCGGTTTGCCCCGCGGCGTTGTTCTCCTTTCCCATGACTTCGTACAAATAGATTTTCCAGGCCGAATCCGGATGGTCAAAAATTCGGAGGAGCCGCAAGCGGTTTTTTTCCGCGTTTCCGATCGGCACGGCGGAAAAAAGGAAGCGTCCCCCCAACTCTTCGAAGGCATCGGTGTTTAATTCCAGATTCTTGATCCCTTTATTCGAATCTTTCCGGTAATCGTATTTTTTCCCCAGCTCGGCGGCGAACAGGTAGCAGCGGCTTCCCCACTCGTCGAAATAGATCCGCAAGCCTTTGTCCTTCGCCAATTCCCGGGCGATGATCTTCCGGAATTTCCGTTTGTAGGCAAGGGGATACAGATTATTGTACGTGTCGAGGGTATAAAACCCGTTGTACTGGGCGATCGCCGGATGGAGCCCGAGGGAGGCGACCCGGTACGTCCCCTTCGGCATCCCGATAAAGGTCTCGATCTCCCGAAACTGGGCCTGGGCGTAAAAGGCCTTGAACGACGGGCTGCGGAAGTAACGGCCGTACAGAACTTCTTCGTGGAAGGGCAGCAGAAGGCAAATTTGCGCAACGATCAGCCCATAAACGACAGCCCGCCATCTCCTTCCCTTTCTCCAAAGGAAATAAAGGGACAAAGCGAAACTGAAATAGATCACAAAAGGACGCAAGAAATGGAAGCGGGCGAAATTAAAGGCCGTAAAAATCCCGAAATTTTCCTTCAGCGGCAGCCAAATTTTGTTGAACCAAAGGGCGTACCAAAAGGAAAGGGCGGCGTTCAACAAATACAAAAACAGGATGGTTTTTTCCAGGCGGTCCCTGCTTCTCCGGAAAAGCAGAAGGAGAAACACGGCCGTAAGGACCGGCAAAATGACGAAGGTATGTAAGGTCAAGACATGGTGGTGGCCGAAGAGAAAATTTTTCAAAAACAGTTTGAACGTACGGAAAAAATCATGCCGTGACGAAACAAACTCGACCCGGTGGAACGGCTCGCCGCCGAAAAGGACGGAATAAAAGAGCCGGTATTCGATGAGCAGATACACCGCCGTCATCCAGGCGATGGCCGCAAAAAACGGGAGGTTTCTTTTCCCCGTTTTGATCCGATCGTACAGCCAGAAAAAAGCGATGCCCACAAGGAAAAAGAAAAACCCGAGGACGAAGCTGGAATAAAAGGGAAGCAGGGTGAGCGTCAGCCAATTTTTCAGGGAATAATCCTTCCCGCGGATGTTCAAAAAAGCCCACAGGGCGAGGGGATGGCCCAATGTGCTGAGCATCCCCGAAGGCCAAAAGGGGGTGAGGGCGAAGGCGAGGGAGACGCCGATCCGGATGAATGCCGCACCCCGCTCTTTGACGAAATGATCCTTTAACAAAAGATACATGCCCAAAAAGGCGAAAATCCGTGTTATCGTCATATTGACCGCGTAGGCGGCCATCGGCGGGAAAAGGGCGTTGAGCCAGACGATCCCCGTCCATTCCGAGCCGTAGGCTTCCCGCGGCAGTCCATTGATCACCTGGGGAATGACCGCCCCGGGTCCGGCAAACAGTTTTCCGCTTCTTGCCAACACCTTATACCAGGCGATGTTGGAGTCGAGATTGTCATGGACCCGGATGTGGGAATCCTCCCCCAATAGATAATAAGGAAGGACATAGAGCAGGATAACGCCGAGGCCGAGCCCTGCCCAAAGGGATTCTTTCTTGCACCGCATAGGAGGCCGTTCGCTGGATTTCATCGTTATCCGTCCCCTGTTTCGTCGTTGTTCCGGCCCTTCAACCCGTCTTTGTCCGCCGGGAAAGGACGGCCGAGTTACGGCTGCCCCGTGCCAACGGAAAGCCCCGGGGCGTCCGGATCGTTCCCGCCAGTTCCTTTTCCTCTCCGGCATGCCGGACCGGTTCTTTCCATAATTTTCCCCTTCTCGGCAAAATCATTCTTCCATTTCGGACCCCCGGGCAGTGCCGTCCCCAGGAAAACGCCGGCAAAAACCGGCCGGGCGGTTTTTGCCGGAACCGGGGAACATGAGGCGGAAAGAGCTTTCCTTTTTGCGGAGAACTTTGAACGGACGGAGCAGTGCGGGTTTCTGACCGCATCCGCAAAGCCTCCTTTTGCGGAGTACTTTGAACGGAGCGGCGTTCATCGCCCTTGAGAAAGCGAACCTCTCCCCCTTCGCCGCCTGGCACGGGCGGCCCTTCCGCCCGCTTGCGGAAAGCGAAGGTTCCCATTTCGCGGGACAGGCGCGGTAATGGAAAAAAGAGGCGGTCCGCATAATTTCAAACCCGCCGCCAGCAGCCGGAGTTAATCCGGTCGCGAAAATAAAGACGCGGTCCGGTAAAAGGCGCCGGATCGGCCTTTGCGGACGGCCCCTTGCTAAAAATCCTGCGGAACACCAAGAAAAAACAGAATGGGAGCAACTTTTGCATGCCATTGATCGTCTTGATTATGAATTTATTTCGCGGGGGATGCGCTGTCAGGTTTTAAATACCGCCCGGCTAACCCCCTTCATTATGGACTTATCTTTTCGCGGGGCATCGTGCCATGAAGAATAATGAAAGCCCGATGGAAGTTATCGAAGATCTGTATAACACCCATTACCGGTACATGCTGAATTTCCTTTTGCGTTTGACGCCTGATCGGCAGCTGGCGGAAGACATCGTCCAAGAGGTGTTTTCCAACCTGTTGACGCACCCCGAAACGATGTTAAAAATCCGGAATATCCAAAGCTTTTTGGTCACCAGCGCGAGGAACCGGCTGATCGATCATTACCGGAAGAAAAAACGGTCATTGCTCCAAGACGGCCAGATGATGGAAAGGCTGCTGATCGATCAATATTCGGCGAATCGGATCCCCGAGCGCAAAGAAATTCAGGAAATCCTGTTAAAATTGCCCCGCGAATACAGTTTTGTCCTTATCGCGCGAGACTATTACGGCTACAGTTATCAGGAAATCGCCGACTTATTGGGAATTTCTTTGGAAAATGCAAAAACGCGGATCTTTCGGGCAAGAAAGAGCTTTTTAAAACATTTCCGGGAGGCGGATAAGGATGACCGGTTTTGAAGAAGTTCATGTCCTATGCCAGGAATTAATCCCCTTGTACGACGATTTGGATGTCCCGGCGAAGCGGGTGATTGAAAAACATGCCGAGGAATGCGAAGTGTGCAGAACGAATTTGACCGCCAGCAAAAAAACCGAAATCGGCCCCCGGGAAGCCGGCGAAAACGATTCCCTCCCCGTTCAGCCCTTTAAAAAGCTGATCCTGTTAAAAAAATTCTTGACACTGTTTTTGTTTTTCATAAGAACGGTTGTCATCGGGCTGATCGCCTTCGATTTTTTCCGGCATTTTTCCCCGGCGGTTCCTTACGGCTTGCAATTCGAGGGCCTTCGCGCGAGCCTCCTCATCTTTTATGTCCCTTTGGCCTTCTTTTTATTGTTGTTCACATGGTTCATGAAAAACCGAAAAATTTTCTGGATTACCCTCATCATCGATCTCCTCGTCATTTACTTCTTTGACGATGCGGTCAGATTTTTTGTGCGATATTAAAAAATTAAAAAGGGGATGACGGTTAATGATGCCGTTCGAGGCCAAGAATTTGTTTTCCGCGAACGTCATATTATTGGCGATCTGCGCGTATTTGTATTTCAGCATCGGAGCGGCCGCCGCGTTTTTCGGCATGGCCCTTTTCCTCATATGGCCCGCGGCGGCGGGCATCCATTTCGCGTTAAAAGCGATGAAAAAACCCTTTCTTCGGCGGAGAAGAAAGGGGCCGTGAAACCTTTCGGAATCGGGGAAACCGCGGCGGAAGCCCAATGATTGCGGAAAATCCGATTTCCCGTGCCGCGGAATAGGAACCATTTTGGCAACCGTATTTTCACACTACAGACCTTTGGCTGCCGGCGGAAGCGCCGGAAAAGCCCGGATAAGGGATGCGCCGTCCGCCCATGCGCCCGCCTTGCCCGGACGGCGTAAACCTTTTTTGTTCCACAGGCGCCCCCGGCCGACGTCCCCGATTGGGGCGTGCCCGCCCGACGGGGGCTCTTCCCCGGCAGCCTTCAGATTCCCGCCCGGGGCTGAAATTCGGGCCCTTTCAAGGAGCAGCGCTTCTCCCTTCAGATTCCTCGGCGAAACGGAAGACAGCACGATCGCCGATATCGGCAACAGCGCTTCTCCCTTCAGATTCCGCCCTATCCTTCAGCGGCGCCAGGCGTTCGCCGATCCCCTTCCGGGACGTCCGCCGGAAGCCGCGGCCCGCCGAACGAACAAGCGGCATAAAAGGAAAGGCGAGTTTTTCCTATTATGCCGCCGGATCTGCTATCCCAATATTTTGTACAGTTCCGCCAAAGGCTTCATAAAAATCTCGTTGATTTCATTCATCACGGTCCCCATCCGTTGTTCGGCCTCGATGAGCGAAAGGATCTTTTCGTTTTGCTGGACCTGGAGGGCCAATTTTTGGGCGTCCATGAGCTCCGCGTCGGAGACCGGCTGGCCCATCATTTGTTTCTCCTGAAGACGCATCTGCAAAACGCGGAAATCATCGAAGATCTTGCGGGCGATGTCGTCCTTCAGCAACTCGTCGTATTTTTCCTTCAGGGCGGCAAATTCTTCGCTTTCCCGAATCGCTTTCCCCAATTGGCTGGCTACCTCATACATATCTTCCGGCATCCTGATCCTCCTAGAAATTTTTCCGTAAATTTGCAAGTCGATTTACTATAACAAACTATGAAGAAAAAAGCAAGGCGTGAAAACGGGAAAAGCCGTCTTTCCGGCACCCGGGGATGCGCGATTTCCGCTTCCGGAAAGCGGTCTTTTCGGCCATCCGCCGCAAATTCCCGCACGCGATGCCCGCATGCCCGCCCGCATCCGGCGCATCCGATAAAGCAACATTACGGACGCTCAGCCGATGAGGATCTTGTCTTCCGGGTAACGGATCTTGGATTTCGTCGGCTTTAACGCCAGTGCGAAAGCGAAGGTGAGCGGGCCTAAACGGCCAATGAACATCGTAGCGATGACAATGAATTTTCCCAACGGGGTCAGCTCCCTTGTCACGCCCATGGACAAGCCTGTGGTGCCGAAAGCGGATGTCGCTTCAAATAATATTTCCAAAAAGTCGCGATGAGCCGTACGTTCGGTAATGGTTAACAGCAGGCAGGCCAACAGGACGATCCCGAAGGAGAGAACGATCACCGCCAGCGCCTGGAAGACGAGATTGCCGCTGATTCTCCGGTTAAGAACCGTCACCTCCTCCTGGCCTTTGGCGACACTTTTAAGGGTCAAGATAAGGACGGCGAAGGTGTTGGTTTTGATCCCTCCCCCTGTGGATCCCGTCGAAGCGCCGACAAACATGAGAAAAATCGTGAACAACAAACTGGTGCTCATCATGGCGCCCGTATCAATGGTATTGAATCCGGCCGAACGGGGAGTGACGGACTGAAAGAACGCTGCCCATAGGCGTTCACCCAAGGTCAAATGACCGAAGGTATGCGGGTTAAATGATTCCAAAATGAAGAAGACGAGAAAGCCGCCCAGCGTTAAAATGGACGAAGTTAATATCACAACTTTGGAATGGAGCGTCAGCTGGCGCCAGTTTCGCTTTTCATAAATATCCACCAGCACCGTAAAACCGAGGCCGCCAATAATCACTAAAGCGGAAATTGTCAGATTAACGATCGGATCCCCCACATATCGGCTCAGACTGTCGGGCCACAAGGAAAATCCGGCGCTGTTAAAGGCGGAAACGGAATGGAAAAGCGCCAGGTAAGCCGCCTCTTGCCAGCCGAATTCCCCTGCCCAGCGCAAGGTCAGGACGGCGGCGGCGATCAGTTCCAAGCTGAAGGCGATCACAATAACGGCGAACGTCAGCCGGACGACCCCTTTGAAACTGATGGACTTGGTGGATTCCTGAACCAACAGCCGGTCTTTTAAGGATATTTTTTTTCCCAGCAAGACGGCAAAAATCACGCCATAGGTCATAAAGCCGAGTCCGCCGATCTGGACCAGGAGCATGATGACCAGCTGGCCAAAGAAGGAAAAATCGGAGCCGGTATCCAAAACGGAAAGACCCGTTACACATACCGCGGAAGTTGCCGTAAATAACGCGTCCAGCCACCCGATGCTCCGGGAATCGGCGGAAGAGACCGGCAGCGCCAGAAGAACGGTGCCGATCAGGATAACGGCGGCAAAACCGAATATCATCGTTCGTTGTGGGCTTATATCGTTTTGAAATACCCGGAAGCGCATTGACCTATCCCCTATCTGATTTTCCTGGCATGGCTCTCATCCAGAAGTTCTTTTTCCAACATGCCGAGATCCCGGTTGGTGCCCACCAGAACCAGGACATCCCCATCTTTGACCACATCGTCGGCGCCGGGGGAGATATTCACCTTTTCTTCATCTTTGGATTTGATCGCCAGTACGGTGCAGCCGTATATCCCCCTCAAATTCAATTCCTTTAAAGATTTGCCCTTCATCGCTTGGGAGACGGAAACCTCAACCAGGCTGTAATCCGGAGAAAGCTCAATCAAATCAATAAAATTGCCGAACAAAATGCTGTGGGCAACCCGAACGCCCATGTCTTTTTCGGGCTGAATGACCACATCGGCGCCAATTTTCTCCAACACTCTGCCATGATAGTCGTTCGTCGCCTTAGCGACGATCCGCTTAAAGCCCAGATCCTTCAGGATCAAGGTGGTCAAAATGCTGGCTTGGATGTCGTCCCCGATCGCCACAACGGCCTCGTCCAAATTGGAGACGCCAAGTTCCTTCAGGACATCTTCGTCGGTGGCATCCGCCTGGACGGCCTGGGTCACCAAATCGGCCAGTTTGTTGACTTTGGTTTCATCTTTATCGATCGCCATCACTTCGTGACCGAAGGAAGCCAATGTTTTTGTGATGCTTTCTCCGAAACGGCCCAGGCCGATGACCAGAAATGAACGTTTCGCTTGTTTCATTTCAATCCCCTTTTCTTCGTCTCCTCATTCCAAGTTTATCCAAAATAAAAAAGGCACAGAAGGGCTGGATTTCTGTGCACGACAAAAAAACCACCCCTCTTTCACGCTTGCGGAATTAGCTGACGGGTTAGGAAGAAAGAGTCTCCCCCCTCAAGGCCCATGAGGTTCACCCCAAGAACGGCGGGTCTCCCGCTTCCTTACGGAATTCAGCGCTTGCAGGTGTCTTTTTAACATATTCAGTTTCTAATGAATTATACGCTTCCTCCGGCGCTCTTGCAACAGCGGACCGTCTGCGGCGGGAGCGCCTCGGACGGAAAACATCGGTGGTTAAGGCCGCGAATGCAAAGAATCGGGGGCCTGCCCGGAGAGGACGAAGGCCCCCGTCCCAGTTTCGGACGAAAGGATGTTCCTCAAGCGGATATTTTGATGACCGGTTTGACGGTAATGCCTTTGGCGGAATCTTCAAAGGCTTTGTTAATTTCGTCAAAGGCATAAAAACGGATGAGTTTGTCGAACGGGAAAAGCCCTTTCTTGTAATAGGCGATCAATTGGGGAATGAACAATTTCGGCACCGCGTCCCCTTCGATCACGCCCATCATTGTTTTCCCTTCCGCCATGATCTCGTTTTGGACGTCAATCGTCATTTCCGGCGTTACACCGACGATCGCCGTTTGTCCCAACGGCCGTAATGCCTGGAGCGATTGCCGGACGACAGCGGGCACGCCGGTCGTTTCCACCGCATAATGGGTGCCGCCTTCGGTGACGGCCTTGATTTCTTTTACGACATCCGCTTCTTTGCCGTTCAAAACGTGGGTGGCGCCTAATTCCTTCGCCAAATCCAGCCGGTTTTGATGGATATCGACGGCGACAATATGCTTGCATCCCGCGATCTTTGCCGCCATGACGGCGCTCAGGCCTACGGCTCCGCATCCGTAAACGGCGATCGAGGAACCGAATGCCGGTTTCAATTTGTTCAATACGGTTCCCGCCCCCGTTTGAATGCCGCAGCCGAGGGGGGAGAGAAGCGCCAAATCCACATCCTTATCCACTTTGACGACGTTTCTTTCCTTGGCAATGGCGTAAGTCGCGAAAGAAGATTGCCCAAAGAAAGTCGACACTCCCCGGCCGTTTTGAAAAATCCGGTAGTCGCCGTCTTCATCTTTTCCGCCAAAATTCAATTCGTTAATTTTAAAGCAAGCCCCCGGATGTCCGGTTAAGCAGTGCTCACATTGGCCGCAAGAGGCAAAGGATATGACCACATGGTCGCCAGGCTGAATGGTTTTGACGTCGGGGCCCACTTTCTCGACGATTCCGCTCCCTTCGTGCCCCAGCACCGCGGGAAAGGGGGTCAAGCCGATGTCGCGGGCCACCGCGTCGGTATGGCAAATCCCGGAAGCCACGATTTTAACCAATACTTCATCCCGCTTTAAATCGGACAATTCCACCTCTTCGATCCGGAAGTTTTCCCCTTTGTCGTGGACGACAGCCGCTTTGATTCGCATCATTCTTTCCTCCCTTTCGATTTTACGGATGAAATGATGGAAGATTCTTCATCTTTATGGTAATCCCAGTCCCCGGCCGATGCAATTCCCCCTTTCGCTTTTTCTAATCGGCGTTTCCAAACATTTTTTGAACAAAACGATGGGCGGCCCATGGCTTCCGGCGTCCCCTTTCCCCGGATCAAGTCCTCCCATTTGTGTAAAATCCTGCTCCCAGTCAAGGGAACATCGCCTTCCGGAAATGGAACGGCTTTGCGCCCGCTTCTTTTTACACAAAATCCTGGACTTCATCCTTTCCCCGGATGTAAAACGGGGCCCCATTTTGAGCGTCTTGCCCTTCATATGGAAAAAATCGCGGCCGGCGGATAGGGAATGAGCGGCCGGCGGAACGGGTCCCATGGCACCCGGGGAAAAAATCTTTCCGGAAATGGCCCGGCTCCGCTTGCCCATAAACGGACGGCAACCGGAGCGTCGAGTTTCCGGCCCTTCCGCGGCGCAGGCAAGCGCGCGATCAGCCATGCGGGAAAAACATGCGCCCGTGGGAATACCGGGAGATCCGGCCGGCGAAGCAGTCCGCCAACGAACCGCCCGTCCCTCATCCTTACCGGGCGGCACGAAAAACTTCGATCCCACATATGATGAAATATGGCATTCGCCCAACCGGATTTCGTTTTCTCGCCCCATTTTCCAAAGAAAGGAGCTGGATTCTCCAATGGTTGATGTATACCGGATCGAACCGTTTTCCCACGATGTCCCCGTCGTCTGTTTGCCGGACACCTTCGGCGAAGATGTGCATTCCGTCAGTTTCGGATCCGTTTTCGTCCGGGCCGGCATCAAAAGGTTAAAAAATGGAGAAAAGAAAATTTTGCTGAGCACCCCGTTGTATGAGGAACTGCATCTGCCGAAGCCGCCGCTTGCCCTTTCCGCCTTCGTCCACGACCGGACCCTGTATCTCGGCCCGATTCTCGGCATATTGACCGCCGGCTTTTCCCGGTCGGAAATCTCCCCTTTAAACGACCGTTCCGAAGCTTTCGCCAGGCTCATCGCTTCGGCGAAGAACAGCGGGGTTTTTCCGGTCGTCTTTGGCATCCGGCATATCGATTGGGAAAGGGGGCTGGTCAACGGCTACACTTGCCGGAACGGACATTGGCGGCAAATCGCCGTTCCCCTCCCCAACGTGATCTACGACCGTTTGCCCAACCGGAAGGTCGAAAAACTGAAGGAAGTCCGGGACATGAAGCGAAAAATCGTTTCCGAATATGGAATCCCCTGGTTCAACCCGGGATTTTTTAACAAAATGGAAATCCACCAACGGCTGGAAAAGCTCCCGGAGGCAAAAAAATATTTGCCCCAGACGGTTCTCTTAAAGGATCAAGGCTCCCTATCGTCCATGCTGGACGAATACGGCTTCGTCTATGTGAAAGGGACGAACGGGAGCCATGGAAACGAAGTATTCCGGATCCGGAAAATCCACGAAAAAAAATATCTTTGCCTCTTCCGTGACGAAGGGCAGACAAACCGGATGTATAAGTTTTCCTCCCCCGGAGAGATCTATCAACATTTGTTCGCCGGCCGGGACGGCAACTGGATGATCCAGCGGGGCATCCGCCTTTTGCGCTTCCGGGGCCGGGAGATGGACTTCCGGATCCATGCGAACAAGGTGGGAAAAGATTGGAAAGCGACGGCGATTATCGCCAAATGCACGGGCGGAAACAGCGCCACTACCCATCTTTTATCCGGCGGGGAAGCAAAAACGCTGGAAGAGGTTTTTCCAAACGAAGAAGAAAGGTCTGTGCGGAAAAAGCAGCTGACGGAAGCGGCGCTTGCGGTTTGCCGTGCCTTGGAAAAACAGTTGGATGGAATCTTCGGGGAAATCGGATTGGATATGGCCTTTGACCAGGACGGGAAAATCTGGCTGTTGGAGGCGAATTCGAAGCCGGGCAGGTCCGTCTTCGCCAGCCGGAAATTGAAGGGGCTGGAGGAAGAAATCAACCGCTCCCTTTTCGCCTTCTGTGCCGATCTCGCCAAAGAGGCGATCGTCCATCCGGAAACAGCGGGGATGAGCCCCGTCGCCTTGTAACTTCTCCCGCAACGGGCGATGACCGCATCACGGCCGGTGATCCGATTGTCATCTTGTAACTTCTCCCGGCGGCCGGGCACATCGCCGCGGCTTTATCCGAACCGTGCCCGGTCATCTCGCAACCCGTCCGCGGCGACCAAGACGCTTTGCCGGATACAAGCCTCTTCCTTTGCCGTCGCTGTTTGCGGCCTCTCCGCAGCGGCATGACCGTCTTTGCGAAACGGATGGGGTCCTCTTTCGAAATGATTTCCCGTTTTGCGGCGCCGGGCGAACCGAAATTCCCGGGCAAAAAGTTGCTGCTGGTTCAACATCGCTTCCATAAGGGAAAACGTGGCGAACCGGGGCCATGCCGGACCCAAGCCTGGGGCCTGCTTTCGTTCGAGCGGCGGCAGCCGGGTTTTCCGAACAAAGCGGCACGCAAGCGGGAAACCATTTAACGAATCTTTCTATTGATCTGCATATCCGGCTAATATACCATATAAAACATAAGAATACGAAAACGGCAGGTCATGAAGGATGGACATTCGCGATATTTTTCCCGATGCCATTTTGGCGGACGCCCCCCGTTTCCGGGCGGGATATGCCAGCTTCTTCGACCCGGCGAGCGGCCGGTACATCCACATCCCGGAAAAAAGCCTGACCGACCGGGAAAGGAAATTGCTGTCCGCCTTCCTCACGCCGGCGGATGCCGCGGAAAAAAACCGGTTGAACAGCACGCCGGAACAAGAACGGTGGCATCGGTATCTGCTGGGCGGCGGTCCGCTGCCGGACGGGGAGGAAAGGCGGATCCGCTTTTTGCATTTTTTCATCCAGCAGCCCATCAAACAGCAGGAATTTATCGATGCCTTGCAATCCTTCCTGCAGGAAGGGATGGTCGTCGTTTGGCTGGATGAAAACAACGGGATCATCGTGGAAAGGGAATCGGCGGAACCGGTGGCCGAAGAGGAATGGCAGTCGTTCATCGAGGCGATCCAATCGGATTTTTATTTCGATGTCTATTTCTACAGGGGGCGGTTTTTCCCGGCCGATGAAGGGCTGAAAGACCGTTTTCGCCGGGAACAGGCCTATTTCCATACCGCTTTGAAAAAGATTCAGAACGAAAGGCTGTTCAATTTTGAAAGGGCCTTTCCCGTCTTCCTGCTTCTGTCCGATGAAGAGACGGCAAGAAACTTTTTGGCGGAAGAATGGCAGGAACTTTTCGCCGGGGACTACGAACTGCTTTCCATGATCAAATTGTTTATCGAAAACAATTCCAACATCAGCTCCACGGCGAAGATGCTTTATCTTCACCGGAACAGCTTGCAATACCGGATCGACAAATTTATCGAGCGGACATCCGTCGATATTAAAACCTTCCACGGTTCCGTGTCCGTTTATTTCATCTGCCTGTTCGGGGAAATCGTCCGGAAGGGGGACGGTTTTCCACTGGGAGGATGACGTTCCTTAAAGCCCCGTTCCGGCCGGGGCTTTCGCTTTTTCTGCCGACGGACCGGAAAGAGCCCCAAGCGGCGATCCGTCGGGAGGAGGTTGGGAAAGCGGGGCTTCTAGTCCGGCATCGCCTGGTTCCAAGGGGAACCTTGCCCGGGGCGGAAATGGCCGGCCGCATGCCGGCTCCGAAAATGCCGGCGATGCCTTGCCGAAAAGGGATTCCCGGGCGCTCCCGTCCCCCCTCCTTTTTCCATGCCAATCGGCCCGGAAAATTCCCGCGGGGCCGCTGCCGCTCCGACGCCGCCGGACGGCTTTTCCTCCCCGCCTCTTTTTCCGGAAATGGCCCCTTCTTGCGGTTCCCATTTCCTAGGCGGATATCCGTTCCGCCGGCATGGCGCCATGAATCATGGCTCCCATTCTCAGCCACAGACGGATAAGCCGTTTCCATCCGGCGCAAGAAAACCCCTTCCCCTTCCTCCGGAATGCATTATTCAACGTGACGAAAATCGGCGGCGGAATTTTGTGCAGGCTGACTATAGCGCGATGAAAGCCATTTCATTACACTGAAAATGCGGACAACTTTTTGGGAAGGAGAAGAAAGATGGCAGAGCTGATCCTGGATCACGTATACAAAGTCTACGACAACAAAGTGACCGCCGTATCCGATTTCAATCTGCATATTAAAGACAAAGAATTCATCGTCTTCGTCGGCCCGTCCGGATGCGGAAAATCCACCACGCTCCGGATGATTGCCGGCCTTGAAGAAATTACCCAAGGGGATCTTTACATCGACGGGAAACGGATGAACGACGTCCCGCCGAAAGACCGGGACATCGCGATGGTCTTCCAAAACTACGCCCTCTATCCTCACATGACCGTCTACGACAACATGGCCTTCGGATTAAAACTGCGCAAATTCCCGAAAAAAGAAATTGAAGAACGGGTTCGAAACGCCGCAAAAATTCTCGGGCTGGAACAATACTTGGACCGGAAGCCGAAGGCATTGTCCGGCGGCCAGCGGCAGCGGGTGGCGTTGGGCCGGGCGATCGTGCGCGACGCCAAGGTCTTCCTGATGGACGAACCGCTCTCGAACCTGGACGCCAAATTGCGGGTGCAGATGCGGTCGGAGATCGCCAAATTGCATCAACGCCTGCAGACGACGACCATTTACGTCACCCACGACCAAACGGAAGCGATGACGATGGCGACCCGTCTGGTGGTCATGAAAGACGGGGTCATCCAACAGGTCGGAAGCCCGAAAGAAGTTTATGAAAAACCGGAAAATGTCTTCGTCGGCGGTTTCATCGGCTCCCCGTCCATGAACTTCTTCCGGGGCGTCCTGGAAGACGGGGCCATCGCCCTCGGCGAAAAGAAATTAGCCATCCCCGAAGGGAAAATGAAAGTATTGCGGGAACAAGGCTATGTCGGCAAAGAAGTCATTTTCGGCATCCGCCCGGAAAATATCCACGATGAACCGGTCTATTTGGAATCCTTCCCCGGTTCGACGGTCCAGGCGAAAATCGAAGTCGCCGAATTGACCGGCGCGGAACAGATCCTCTACTCGACGTTGAACGGCACCGATTTCGTCGCCAGAATCGACGCCCGCACGGAAGTCAAAGCCGGCGATCAAATCACCTTGGCCTTTGACATGAACAAAGCCCATTTCTTCGATGTGGAAACGGAAAAACGCATCCGCGGAAAAGAATGAGGGAACCCTTAGTACCGTTTCCTCCCGTTTATTGACCCTTTCCGGGCGCCCTCGCAGGCCGTTCCGGTTCAAGCAAAAACCTCCAAAGGAGGCTTCATCCCGGCGCAACGGGATCCGCGCCCTCCTTTGGAGGTTTTTCAATTCTTCACGATTCCGCGACGCCCAGGCGAAAGAAAAAAGCCATGGGAATCATCCATGGCCTTTATGCGAAGAGAACAAGTTTAAAAAGAAGGAAAATCAACAAAGTAAAGAACACTTGAACCGAAATAAATATCGCGTACCCTTTATTGCTGTTTTTTTCCTTATATTTCCGGTAATATCGGAAAAGGAAATATTCGCTGGTAAAGCAAGTTAAATTAATAAGCAGAAAAAATGCCAATGTGACATAAATGCCATTTTCGTAATCCAAGAAGGATCTTGAAAACAGCAGCACCGTCATCAAGAGATGAACAAAAGAATAACGAAACGCCTTTATTTTTTCCACAATCAGCTCCATCTACCGTTCACCTCCTAACGATGGGCAGAGCAAGGAACCAAAGGAATAGGCGGTTGCGACCGGGAACGGAATCCGGACAGCTGGGGCTTTCCGTTCTTCGCAAATCTTCTTCGTTCAAAGCCGCATATCCCTTCGGAATGTCACCGCAGGCCGGCGAGCGGGCCAGGCGATGGCATTGCCTTCCTTCGGGAGCGTCCCCGACATGCAAGTTTTCCTTTTTTCTTTTGATCTCCTGTTTTTTGTTATCCGTCTATTTTTAGAATACAGCGGGCGGGAAACATGTTCCATTTAAATTTTCGCAAACCTCCCGGATTTCCGCCGATTCTGCAATCGGGCAGAGGGGGCTGATCCCCGTCTCCCCGACGGCAGGCGCCCGAAAGTCCCCCCTTCGGAACTTTCCGCATTGCCGCTCGCGGCGTAAAAAAGCGGGCACGGATCCGGCGGAATGCCGAACCCGTGCCCAAACGTCCGTTCATGAAGGGGCGCCAATGTGCGCCTCGATTTATTTTTTCATCGTATCCAAATTCCAAAGCATCGTGCCGATTAAAAATCCCAGCGTCATAATGCTTGCGATCGCCAACGTTACGGATAAATCCATCGATCTTCCCCCGCCTTTTTTCATAATCATCATGGGAACCGTAATTATTCCTTCCTTTTTTTACATTAGCACATAAATTTCGCCGCAAGCGGGGGATTCTCTGACAAATTTTTGAACAAATGAAAAGACCCGATTTTCAGGGTCAAACGAAAAAGATTCATGATTTGGTCTGTTTCGAATCATCGTCCATGACTTGTTTCATGCCCTTTTTGAACTCGTAAAGGGTTTCCCCCGCCGCTCTGCCCAGTTGCGGCAATTTGGAAGGGCCGAAAAGAATCAGGGCGACAACCAGGATGATGAGGATTTCCCCGAATGACAGATTCATTTCACGTCATCTCCCCTGCGAGAATCTTCATTATAATCCTACTACTTTTAAGGAGCAAAAACAAGTTTTTTCCTTCACGAGCTTTTTGCGATGTAGCGATTTTGGGGTCTACGTCGCCAAATTTTTTTGCTTGATATACGGATTTTCCGCAAAGAGTCCCTTTTGATCGGATTCTAAATCCAACATGTTTCTCCAGCTTCCCAAAAAAGGGCATACGCCACCCGTTATCCACAATTCGCATTTGTGGATTTTTTCTCCTTCCCGACTTATCCACTTGTGGATATTGGTTTACGCCGCCTT
>Ga0310826_100124_pt1 | contig 126413 bp, 118 predicted proteins | sample WT_ome_FD_201306 | JGI IMG/M metagenome (GOLD analysis project Ga0310826, IMG submission 201306) | Sorghum-adapted microbial communities enriched on wild type (WT) sorghum from Joint BioEnergy Institute, Emeryville, California, United... ... | reverse complement strand
TACCAACCGCAGACGGTTTGAAGGCCAGTTGTTCAATCGCCTGCTGACAGCCTGTGTTTCCACCGACACGATCACCTATCGGATGCTCACATCATGACCTTGGCGGAGTTAACTTGATATTCAGATTAGGAAATTCCTTCTTCTTATCGACAAAACCCTATAAAAAACAACAGGAAAATTGTCGATATTCAAAAGATAAGCGCGGACTTTATCCCATCTTGCCGGCTATTCTAAATATGAGTTTTTTTTAATGATGTAACAATACGAAAAAAGCACTATCTTCGCGTACGAAGAAAGTGCTTTTTTTAGTCGTTGCGAAATCTTACAAATGTCTTACGACCTCATTTTCTCCAATTCCTGAAGCAATTGCGGATTCAGGATCTTGATATATGTGCCTTTCATCCCAAGCGACCGCGTCTCGATTACCCCCGCGCTCTCCAACTTTCGAAGCGCGTTGACGATGACCGACCGCGTGATGCCCACCCGATCCGCAACCTTGGAGGCGACCAGCAAGCCTTCCTGACCGTCCAGCTCCTCGAAAATATGCTCAACCGCCTCCAGTTCGCTGAAGGACAGGGAATTGACCGCCACCAGGACCGCCGCTCTGCTCCTCGCCTCCATCTCGACTTCCTCGGCCCGTTCGCGAAGGATCTCCATGCCGACGATCGTCGATCCGTATTCCGCCAGGATGAGATCATCCTCCCCGAACGTGCCGGAAGCCCTGGTGAGCACGAGGGTGCCGAGCCGGTCTCCGCCGCCGATGATCGGGACGACCGTCATGATCCGGTGTTCGGACATCTCGGGAAACGTGACGGCGATGCCGGGGTCGGGCTCCGTATTCGTCACCGTCTCCTGCATGTTCATGAACCGTTCGTTCGTCTCCGGCGGAAAATAGGTCTCCCCGGACGATGCGGCGCGCAGGCGATCGTTCTCCCAGGCCCTGGCGGCCGCGCAGCCGAGCAGTTTCCCTCTGCGGCTGACGACGAACACGTGCGCCTGTATGGTTGAACCGAGCACCTCGGCCATCTCCCTGAAATTCAGCGGCTTCCCGGCCGCCCGCTGCAGCAGCCGGTTCAGCGCCCTGGTCTTCGCTAGCAGTGTCATTCCATATCCTCCCGAGATCTCCGCAGCCGGCGGCAGCCGCCAAGACGGCCCGCCGGAGCACTTCGTTCAAAAATCACATTAAAGAATATATTGACTCAGATCGCGGTTCTGCGCAATATCGCCAACCTTCTCCCGAACGTATTCCGGCGTGATCACGAACTGTTCGAGGTTGAGGTCCGGCGCCTCGAACGACAGATCTTCGAGCAGCTTCTCCAGAATCGTGTGCAGACGCCGGGCGCCGATGTTCTCGGTCCGCTGGTTCACGTCCGCGGCGATTCGCGCCAGTTCGCGGATCGCTTCGTCCGTGAATTCGACGCGGATCCCCTCCGTTCCGAGCAGCGCCGCGTATTGCTTCGTCAGCGCGTTCTTCGGCTCGGTCAGAATCTTCACGAAGTCATCCAACGTCAGGCTGGACAGCTCCACGCGGATCGGGAACCTGCCTTGCAGTTCGGGGATGAGATCCGAAGGCTTCGCGATATGGAACGCCCCCGCTGCGATGAAGAGCACATGGTCGGTCTTCACCGGACCGTACTTCGTCATGACGGTCGACCCCTCGACGATCGGCAGAATGTCGCGCTGCACCCCTTCGCGGGATACGTCGGGCCCCGTTCCGCGCGAAGGACTTGCGATCTTGTCGATCTCATCGATGAAAATGATGCCGGATTGCTCGGCGCGGCGCGTCGATTCCGCGATCACGTCGTCCATGTCGATCAGCTTGTTCGCCTCTTCCTGGGTCAGCACCTTGCGCGCCTCCCTGACCGGAAGCTTCCGCTTCTTCGCGCGCTTCGGCAACAGATGGCCGAACAGCTCCTGCATGTTCATGCCGAACGATTCCATCCCCTGCCCGGACAGCATGTCGAACATGTTCGGACCCGCGTCCTCCACCTCGATCTCGACCAGCTCGTTCTCCAGTTCGCCCGCGGCGAGGCGCTCGCGGACCGCGCGCCGGCGCTCGGCGAGGGCCGCGTCCGGCTCCGGCTCCTCCTGCTGCGCGCCGCCCTGCTGGCCGAACAGCATCTCGAGCGGATTGCGCGGACCCTTCGGTTTCTGTCCGCCGGGCACGAGCAGCTGGATGAGGCGCTCGTTCGCCAGCCGCTCGGCCTTGTCCCGAACCTGCTCCGTCCGCTCGGCCTTGACCATCCGGATCGCCGTCTCGACAAGGTCGCGCACCATCGATTCCACGTCGCGTCCCACGTAGCCGACTTCGGTGAACTTCGTCGCTTCCACCTTGACGAACGGCGCGCCGACAAGCTTCGCCAGTCTGCGGGCGATCTCCGTCTTGCCGACCCCTGTCGGGCCGATCATCAGGATGTTCTTCGGCACGACCTCGTCGCGCAAGTGTTCGTCCAGTTTCATCCGGCGGTAGCGGTTGCGCAGCGCCACCGCAACGGCGCGCTTCGCGGCCTTCTGCCCCACGATGTATTTGTCCAGTTCCGCGACGATCTGACGCGGTGTCAGCGCTTCGCTGCTCATCAGGTTCCCTCCGATCGCTTGCCGCTTGACCGGCAAGGAATTAGATTTCTTCAAGGATGATCTGCCGGTTCGTATAGACGCAGATATCGGCGGCCGTCTCGAGCGCCGCCCGGGCGATTTCGCCCGCCGTCAGGTTCGGCGCGTGCCGTTTCAAGGCTCGCGCCGCCGCCAGCGCGAATCCGCCGCCGGAGCCGATCGCCAGGATGCCGTCGTCCGGCTCGATGATCTCCCCGCCGCCGGAAAGCAGCAGGAGGCCGGAGGCGTCCATGACGATCATCATCGCCTCCAGCCGCCTGAGCACCCGGTCGGACCGCCATTCCTTCGTCATCTCGACGGCGGCGCGCTGCAGGTTGCCCTGATGCTCTTCGAGCTTGCCCTCGAACTTCTCGAACAGGGTGATCGCGTCCGCCACCGCGCCCGCGAAGCCGGCGACAACCTGTCCCCGGTAGAGCCTGCGCACCTTCTTCGCCGTATGCTTCATCACCATGTTGCCGCCGAAGGTCACCTGTCCGTCCCCGGCAATGGCGCCGCGGCCATCGTGGCGGACGGCGCAGATCGTGGTGGCGTGGAACGTCATGTCCATCGCGTCTCATTCCTTTCGTATTCACGGTGGCGCGGGCGCCGTCAGGCCAGCGAGCGCCTGAAGGCCTCCAGCGCTTCGAGCGCGCGCCGCGCGATCGCTTCGTTCTTCTCCTTCTTCCCCCGGATGCGCTCGGAAAGCGGCGGGAACAGGCCGAAATTGGCGTTCATCGGCTGGAAGTTGCGAAAATCGGCGGTCGTGATGTACCGCGCCATGCTGCCATGCGCCGTCTCCGGCGGCGGCACGACCGGATCGAGACCGCGCGCGAGCCTTCCCGCGTTGATGCCGGCAAGCAGCCCGGAGGCGGCGGACTCGACGTAACCTTCGACGCCGGTCATCTGGCCGGCGAACAGCAGCGTCTCTCTGCCCCTGAACTGGTAAGTGGGCTTCAGCAGCTTGGGGGAATTTATGAACGTGTTGCGGTGCATGACGCCGTACCGGACGAATTCCGCCTGTTCCAGGCCCGGAATCATGCCGAACACCCGCTTCTGTTCGCCCCATTTCAGATGGGTCTGGAAGCCTACCAGGTTGTACAGCGTGCCGGCCGCGTTGTCCTGCCGGAGCTGCACGACGGCGTACGGCAGTTTCCCCGTGCGCGGATCGGGCAGGCCGACCGGCTTGAGCGGTCCGAACAGCAGGGTCTGGCGGCCGCGGGCCGCCATCACCTCGATCGGCATGCAGCCTTCGAAATAGATCTCCTTCTCGAACGATTTCAATTCCGCCTTTTCCGCCGTCACGAGCGCTTCGTAGAAGGCGTTGAACTGCTCTTCCGTCATCGGGCAATTCAGGTACGCGGCTTCCCCCTTGCCGTAGCGGGACGCGACGTACACTTTGTCCATGTCGATCGAATCCCGCTCGACGATCGGGGCCGCCGCGTCATAGAAATAGAAGTATTCCTCGCCAAGCAGTTCCCGGATGCGATCCGACAGCGCCGGCGACGTGAGCGGTCCGGTCGCGACGACGACGATGCCGTCCGCCGGAATCTCGGTCACTTCCTCGTTCCGCACTTCGATGAGCGGATGTTCGCGGATGTTGCTCGTCACCGCCGCCGAGAAGCCGTCCCGGTCTACGGCGAGCGCTCCTCCCGCCGGAACCGCGTTGGCGTCGGCCGCGCGCAGGATGAGCGAGCCGAGCCGGCGCATCTCCTCCTTCAGCACGCCGACCGCGTTCGTGAGCCCGTTCGCGCGCAGGCTGTTGCTGCAGACGAGCTCGGCGAATTTGTCCGTATGGTGCGCGGGCGTGCTTCTGACCGGCCGCATTTCATAGAGCGTGACCGGCACGCCCTGCGAGGCGATCTGCCAGGCGGCCTCGCTTCCCGCCAGACCCGCGCCGATCACGGTAACCCTGGTCCTCTCCACGGTGATTGCTCCTTTCACAGACGCCGGACATTACTTCGGCATCGGGCAACGCCCGATGCCGGTTAGGCTTGCTCCTGTTCTTCCGGCATCTCCTCGCTGTGTCCGCATTCCGGGCACAGCAGCCTGCCGCCGGAACGGCTGCGCTTCTCGACGAGCCGGCTGTCGCAGGACGGACACGTCCTGTCCGTCGGCCGGTCCCAAGACACGTAATCGCAGCCGGGATATTTGTCGCAGCCGTAGAAGATGCGGCCCTTCTTGCTCCGCCGCTCGATGATCCGTCCTTCGCCGCACTTCGGGCAGGCGACGCCGATGTCCTTCAGGATCGGCTTGGTGTTGCGGCATTCCGGAAAACCGGAGCAGGCGAGGAACTTGCCGAACCGGCCCATCTTGTAGACAAGCGGCCGGCCGCACTTCTCGCAAGTCTCGTCCGACACCTCTTCCTGCAGCTCGACTTCCCGCATTTCGTCCTCGGCCACTTTCAGCCGCTTCGAGAACGGCTCGTAAAACTCGTTCAGCACCTCGACCCAATCTTTCTTCCCTTCCTCGACATGATCGAGATCGTCTTCCATGTGGGCCGTAAATTCGACGTTCAGAATCTCGGGGAAGAACTCTTCCATCAGCTGATTGACGAGGATGCCGAGCTCGGTCGGCACGAATTTCTTGTCCTCGATCGCGACGTAGCCGCGCTTGTGGATCGTCTCCAGCGTCGGGGCGTACGTGCTCGGCCGTCCGATGCCGAGCTCCTCGAGCGCGCGCACGAGCCTGGCCTCCGTGTACCTCGGCGGCGGCGACGTGAAATGCTGCTTCGGCTCTACGCCAACGCGCGCGGGCGTCATGCCCTCGCGGAGCGGCGGCAGCAGATTCTCCTCGTCGGAAGGACCGTCGTCGCTTCCTTCGACATACACCTTCATGAAGCCCGGAAATTTGATCTTCGAGCCGGTCGCCCGGAACGTCGCGCGGCCCGCCCGGATGTCGACGATCATCGTGTCGAGCACGGCCGAACTCATCTGGCTGGCGGTGAACCGCTCCCAGATCAGCTTGTAGAGCCGGTACTGGTCCCGCGTCAGGTAGGGCTTCACCGCCTCCGGATCGCGGTGGATCGACGTCGGCCGGATCGCCTCGTGGGCGTCCTGCGCGTTCGAATTCTTCTTCGCGTAGACGCGGAATTGCTCCGGCGCGTATTCCGCGCCGAATTTCCCGACGATGTAAGCCTTCGCTTCCTCCTGCGCGACCGGCGAGACCCGGGTCGAGTCGGTGCGCATGTAGGTGATGAGACCGACCGAGCCTTCACGGCCGAGGTCGACGCCTTCATAGAGCTGCTGGGCGACCGACATTATCTTCGCCGCCCGGAAGCCGAGCTTGCGCGCCGCTTCCTGCTGCAGCGTGCTCGTGATGAACGGCGGAGCCGGATTGCGGAGCCGCTCGCGCTCCTTCACCTCGGTGACGACGAACGGCTGGCCTTCGATCGCCTCCAGCACCTGCTTGACGTCCTGCTCGGAGGACAGATCCTTCTTCTCGTCGTCCAGCGCGTGGAACTTCGCTTCGAACGGCGTGCCGTCCTGGACCAGCCGCGCGGTGATCGTCCAGTACTCTTCCGGAACGAACGCGTTGATCTCGTTCTCCCGGTCGATGATCAGCTTGACCGCGACCGATTGGACGCGTCCGGCGGACAGGCCCTTCTTGACTTTCTTCCATAATAATGGGCTGATCTTGTACCCGACGAGCCGGTCGAGGATGCGCCGGGCCTGCTGGGCGTTGACCAGATCCATGTTGATCGGACGGGGCGACTTGAACGCTTCCTTGACCGCCTGCTTCGTGATCTCGTTGAACACGACGCGGCACGGCTCCCCCTCGTCCAGCTCGAGATAGTGGGCGAGATGCCAGGCGATCGCTTCGCCCTCGCGGTCGGGGTCCGCGGCGAGATAGACCTTCTTCACCTTCTTGCTCGCGTCTTTCAGCTCTTTCAGCACGTTGCCCTTGCCGCGGATCGTGATGTATTTCGGCTGGAAGCCGTTCTCGATCTCGACGCCGGTCTGGCTTTTGGGCAGGTCTCGGATGTGGCCCATCGACGCCTTAACGATATATTTGCTGCCGAGATATTTGCTTATTGTCTTCGCCTTGGCCGGCGATTCGACAATGACAAGCGAATCAGCCATGTATCAGACTCTCCTCCGCGGGTTCGGTCTCCGATCTTACCGGATGCTGTACACGGAACCCGGATGCTGCTCGATTTTGCGTTTTACTGTTAAATTTAACAGAAGCGCATGCAAATGTCCAAACGGGATGCCGGTCAGCTCCGCGAGTTCGTCGGACGACAACGGCCCGTGCTCGAGCAGGCGCACGATCTCCAGCTCTTCCCGCGTAAGCCCGTCCGTCGCGCGGCGGGCCGCTTCAAGCATCCTGCGGCGGCTCTCGGCGCCCGCTTCGGTCATCCACAGATCGGCCATCACGTCTTCCGGATCCGTCAGAATCGTGGCCTTCTTGCTCTTGATCAGTTGATTTGTGCCCTTGCTCTTCGGCGACCCGATCATGCCGGGAACGGCGAATCGTTCACGCCCGAACTGCTCCGCAAAATCGATCGTGATGAGCGCGCCGCTCCGCTCCGCCGCCTCGACGACGATCGTGCCGTACGTCATGCCGGCGATGACCGCGTTGCGCGCCGGGAACAGGCGCGGATGGCCGGGCGTGCCGTGCGGAAAAGGCGAGACGAGCAGCCCCTGTTCGGCGATCCGGTGGTAGAGCCGGGCGTTCTGCGGCGGATAGACGGTGCCGATCGGCGTGCCGAGCACCGCGATCGTGCTGCCGGAGCCGCGCAGCGCGCCTTCGTGGGCGCAGGCGTCGATGCCGAGGGCGAGCCCGCTGACGACCGTGATGCCGACGTCGGACAGCCGCTCGGCAAGCATCCGCGCCGTCTGCCGGCCATAAGCGGTCGGCAGGCGCGTGCCGACGATCGCATAAGCGGGATAATGCAGCAGCTCTTTGCGCCCCCGCACGTAGAGCACGCCGGGCGGATTTCTCAGCTCGCGCAGCAGTTCGGGATACTCCTCGTCCTCGACCGTCACCCATTCGACGCCCGATCGGGCGTACAGCCGCTTCCGTTCCTCCGCGTACGAACGCGTCAGTTTCTGCCGGGCGGCGGCCGCCTGCTCCGGCGTCAGTTTGAACTCTCCGATCCATCTTTCGGCCGGAAAATGCATGCACTCCTCCAGAAGCCCTCTCTCGCGAAGCTCCCGTATCCTGGCGGCACCGATGCCTTCCGTCTCGTGGAGGGCGAGCAGGATGTCCCGCCGCGTCCAACCTTGACCCATGCCGGAACTCCTTTCCACGGGCCGCATGCATTCACATCCTATTGTGCGTCAGGCGAAATCAGAATGCAAGCGGCGCGTCAAGATTTGGGTTTCAGAAAAAGGCAGCCTTCCCTGCTCCCGTATTCCCACGGGAGTCGGGAAGGCTGCCTGCCTTCCTGCGGCCGCAATGCCGCGGATGCGTTATGGACCGATTATTTGCGGGTGATGCACTTCTCGAGCAGTCCGCGCTCCTCGAGCACGGACACGAGCGTCGCGCCCATTTCGGCCGGCGTCGGCGCCACCTTGATGCCGCACGACTCGAGCTTCGCTTTTTTTTCGGCGGCCGTGCCCTTGCCGCCGGAGATGATGGCGCCGGCATGGCCCATCCGCTTGCCCGGAGGCGCGGTTGCGCCGCCGATGAAGCCGACGACCGGCTTCGTCATGTTCGCCTGGATCCACTCGGCCGCCTCTTCTTCGGCCGTGCCGCCGATTTCGCCGATCATGATGACCGCGTACGTGTCCGGATCTTCATTGAACATGCGCAGCACGTCGATGAATTCCGTCCCCTTGACCGGGTCGCCGCCGATGCCGACGGCCGTCGACTGGCCGATGCCGCGCGTGGTCAGCTGATGGACCGCTTCGTACGTCAGCGTGCCGCTGCGCGACACGACGCCGATATGGCCCTTCGTATGGATGTAGCCCGGCATGATTCCGATCTTGCACTCGTCCGGCGTGATGACGCCCGGGCAGTTCGGCCCGATGAGGCGCGTCTTCTTGCCCTCCATGTAGCGCTTGACCTTGACCATGTCGAGGACCGGAATGCCTTCCGTGATGCAGATGACGAGCTCGAGCTCCGCGTCGACCGCCTCCATGATCGCGTCGGCCGCGAACGCCGGCGGCACGTAGATGACCGATGCGGTCGCGCCGGTGGCGTCCACCGCTTCCCGCACCGTGTTGAACACCGGCAGCTTTGCGACGGTGCCGTTCTCGAGCTGGATCTCGACGGTCGTGCCGCCCTTGCCCGGCGACGTGCCGCCGACCATCTGCGTGCCGTAGTCGAGCGCGCCCTTCGCGTGGAACAGCGCCGTCTTGCCGGTAATGCCCTGGGTGATGACTTTCGTATTTTTGTCCACCAGAATGCTCATCGAAGGTTCACATCCTCTATCGTAATGGATCTGCGGGTCCTTATTTCACGAGTTCGACGATCTTCTGCGCGCCGTCGGCCATCGAATCGGCGGCCGTGATGTTCAGGCCGGATTCGTTCAGCAGCTTCTTGCCGAGCTCGACGTTCGTGCCCTCGAGCCGGACGACGAGCGGACGGTCGAGACCGAGCTCGCGCGCCGCCGCGATGACGCCCTCCGCGATGACGTCGCAGCGCATGATGCCGCCGAAAATGTTGACGAAGATCCCCTTCACCTTCGGGTCGGACAGAATGATCTTGAACGCCTCGGTCACTTTCTCCTTCGATGCGCCGCCGCCCACGTCGAGGAAGTTCGCCGGCTCGCCGCCGTAATATTTGATGATGTCCATCGTCGCCATCGCGAGGCCGGCGCCGTTCACCATGCAGCCGATGTTGCCGTCGAGGGCGATGTAGCTCAGGTCGAACTTGGACGCCTGGATCTCCTTCTCGTCCTCTTCGTCAAGGTCGCGCAGCGCGACGATCTCCGGATGGCGGTAGAGCGCGTTGGAATCGAAGTTCAGCTTCGCGTCGAGCGCGAGAATGTTGCCGTCGCCGGTGACGACGAGCGGGTTGATCTCGGCGATCGAGCAGTCCTTGTCCACGAACGCGTTGTACAGCGCCGTCATGAACTGGACCGCCTTGCCGACCAGTTCCTTCGGAATGTTGATGTTGAACGCCAGACGGCGCGCCTGGAACGGTTGCAGGCCGACGGCCGGATCAATCACTTCCTTGAAAATCTTCTCCGGCGTGCGCGCGGCCACTTCTTCGATCTCCGTGCCGCCCTCCTCGGACGCCATCATGACGACGCGGCCCGTCGAGCGGTCGACGACGACGCCGACGTAGTATTCCTTCTTGATGTCGCAGCCCTGCTCGATGAGCAGCCGCTTCACTTCCTTGCCCTCCGGCCCGGTCTGATGCGTGACGAGCACCTTGCCGAGCAGTTCGGACGCGTACTTGCGGACTTCGTCGAGCGACTTCGCCACCTTGACGCCGCCCGCCTTGCCTCGGCCGCCGGCGTGGATCTGCGCCTTCACGACGACGACGGGCGTGCCGAGCTCCTTGGCGGCTTCGACGGCTTCGTCGACCGTGAACGCCACGCGGCCTTCCGGAACGGCGACGCCGTACTGCTTCAAGACTTCCTTGCCCTGATACTCGTGAATGTTCATGCCGTTATCCTCCCTCAAGCGTCGGCGGCAGCGCTTACGGCCGGAAGGCCGGCGCGCCGCGGTCGAAATACAAGTCACAGTATGTACACAAACATCCCTATTGTATCACGAATTCGCCTCGATTGCCTTATTTTTGTCGAGAGGAACGAGCGCTTTTTGCTATCGGAATGATCGCAAAGCGCGAACGAAACGAAGTTTGACCCGAAGGCGGGATTGACAAGACCGGGCGCTTCCGCTAAATTGGTATCGCGTGGAAATCAAAAACATTCGGAGCGTAAGGAAGCACCTTCATCCGGTCGATGGGGGTGCTTTTTGTCATGTACGCGAATATCTGCTGCGCGTCGGTGCAGGGGGTGGAGGCGCTCTGGATCGACGTCGAGACCGACATTTCGCCCGGGCTGCCGCAGGTGAACGTCGTCGGGCTGCCGGACCCCGCCGTGCGCGAATCGGTGGAACGGGTGCGTGCCGCCGTCAAGAACTGCGGATTTCAGTTCCCGCTGCAGCGCATCACCGTCAATCTGGCGCCGGCCGACCAGCGCAAGGAAGGGACGGCGTTCGATCTCGCGATCGCCGCCGGCATCCTGATCGTCAGCGGCCAGCTGGACGGCGGGCTGCTCAAGGGCATGCTCGTCATCGGCGAGCTCGCGCTGTCGGGCGAAGTGCGCGCCGTCCCCGGCGTCCTGCCGATGGTGGAGCAGGCGAAGCGGCGCGGCATCCGGCGGGTGCTGCTGCCGGCGGGCAACGCGGCCGAAGCCGCTTTGATCGGCGGCATGGAGCTGTTCGCCGTCACGCATCTGTCGCAGCTCGCGCACCCCGATTGGGGCGCGCTGCGGTTCGTGCCGGAGTCCGGTTCGGGGCGGCCGCGCGAAGAAGGCGGCGGCGATCCGCTTCTCGCGGAACTCGACTTCGCCGACGTGATCGGCCAGCCGACGGCGAAGCGGGCGGTGCTCACGGCGGCGGCCGGACGGCACAACCTGCTTCTCTCCGGCCCGCCCGGGACGGGCAAGACGATGCTCGCGAAGCGCATCCCGGGCATCCTGCCGCCGCTGACCGGGGAGGAATCGCTGGACGTCACGAAAATCTACAGCGCGGCGGGCAAGCTCGGCACCGGGAAAGTGTCGCTCATTCGCACGCGGCCGTTCCGCTCGCCCCACCATACGATCTCGGCCGCCGGGCTGATCGGCGGCGGCCCGGTGCCGAGGCCCGGAGAAGTGACGCTCGCGCACGAGGGCGTCCTGTTTCTCGACGAGCTGCCCGAGTTCTCGCGCCAGGCGCTCGAGGCGTTGCGCCAGCCGCTGGAGGACCGCGAGGTGACGATCGCCCGCTCCCGCGCGGTGTTCCGCTTCCCGGCGCGCTTCATGCTCGCCGCCTCGATGAACCCGTGCCCTTGCGGCTTCCATCTGCACGAGAGCGAGGAGCAGCGCTGCACCTGCTCCGCCGGTCGCATCGCGGCCTACCGCGCCCGGTTGTCCGGGCCGCTGCTCGACCGGATCGACCTGCAGGTGGAAGTGCCGCGGCCGGCGCTGACGGGCGCGAAGCCCGACGGCTGGACGACGGCCATGATGCGCGAGCGCGTCATGGCAGCCGCCGAGCGCCAGCAGGCGCGCGCCAAAGCGACCGGCGTCCGGTGGAACTGCGACCTGGCGGGCCGGGCGCTGCGGGAGGCGTGCAGGCTGAAGCCCGACGCCGCGAAGCTGCTCGAATCCGCCTATCGCGCCCTCGGCTTCAGCATGCGCGCCCACGAGCGCGTCCTCCGGCTCGCGCGAACGATCGCGGATCTCGACGACCAGGACGCCGTCGGCGCGGATCATGTCGCCGAAGCGATCCATTACCGCTTCCTCGACCGGAAGGCGGAGTTTTGACGAGACAAGCCGCCGGTCCGCATGCGGACCGGCGGCTTGCATTGGCCCTCACTTGATGTCCAGCCAGATGCGGCCCCCGTCTTTTCGGACCACGGCGATTTTGTCGTTCTTCCCGTTTATGACCCAAATTTCCTCACCATTCACCGAAACGACAGGTTCTTCCGACGGCTCTTCCCTGTCCGGTACCGATGCTTGATCTTCCGTCGGCGGCTTGACATCAACCGAGTCTTGAATCTTCCCGTTTGCGACCTCTGTTTCCCCGCCATACGCCGCAGTGCTCACTCTTTCCGAAGTGAACCCTGTTTCCGACGGTTCTTCCGCGGGGAATCGTTTGTCGCCGATCAAGCGAAGCGTTCCAACAGCGAATATCGCAAACAGCGCAACACCGAAAGCAAGCAAAGACAGACGGAATAAGGCTTCCTTCCTCACGGCAGACCACCCGATATCCATTTGCCAACCAAAATATAACGGCATTTTCCATTCGTCAAGTTCACCGGTCAGCCCATCAAAACACGACAGCCGCCGGTCCGCATTCGGACCGGCGGCTAGATGGCGCCCGGAATATGTTCGATATCGAGTTCCCCGCCCGGCCCCGCCGTGCAGGCGATGACATCGAAGCGGACCGGGGCGTTCTGCCTTCCGGTCATCGCCAGATAAACCTGCGCAAGCGAAGTCAGTTTGCGCCGTTTCCGGGCGTCGACCGACTCGGCGGCCGTGCCGAACCGGCCGTGCGCCGCGCGCGTCCGGACTTCGACGAAGACGATCGTTCCCCGATCCTCGGCCACGATATCGAGCTCGCCGAGCCGGCAGCGCCAGTTCCGGTGCAGGATGCGGCAGCCCCTCGCGGCCAGGTAATGCGCGGCCGCTTCCTCGCCGCGCCTGCCGGTTTCCCTCCGCTTATCCATCTCCGACCCACTCTTTCAGCCGGCGGTCGGCCCGATAGATGTAGCTGAGCACTTCCGCGACGAGCGCGTAAAGTTCCGGGGGAATTTCCTGGTCGATGTCAAGCTTGGAGAGCACTTCGACAAGGGAGGGCTCCTCCTGGATCGGAACGCCGTTCTCGCGCGCCAGTTCCAGGATGCGCTCCGCGATGTGCCCCTGTCCCTTCGCGGCCACGACGGGGGCCGCGTGTTCGCCCGGATTGTATTTCAGCGCCACCGCCTTGCGAAGCGGTTGCGGTTGAGACTGCCGTTGAGATTCGCCCGGGGGCTTGCGCTCGTTCATGCGCGGTAGTCCACCCCTCTGTACGGCTTCCCGGCGTAGATCGCCGGATCCGTCGGCGGCAAAGGCGCTTCCGGTTCCTTCTTCTTCGCCGCGCCATGCGCGGCCGTATCCGGGAACGGCTTCACGCGCATCGAAGACAGCTGGTATCCGGCGCGTCCCAGCGCCTCGACCGCTTCATCCCGCGTCGACTCGATCAGCCGGACCGTCTCCGGATGATCGTTCCAGACGTTCAGGCTGACGAACCGGTCCACCACCTGCACGTCGACGACCGTGTCGCCGAGATGCTTCATGCGCAGATCGAACAGCAGCCGGCAGTTCTCGGGATCCAATTCGCCCTTCCGGCCGCGCCGCGACTGGATCGTGATCTGGGCGGTCGTGCCGCCGTCTTCCCCTTGGAACGGGATAAACAGCGTCAGGTGGGAAAACAGCGCGCCGCTCCGTTCGGGCGCAAGCAAGAGCTGCTGCCCGGTGATCTGCTGCACGAGCTGCTGCGCGGTCTCGCGCAGCGCGGCCGGCGTTTCTTCGGACGCCGCCAGCTGGAGCAGCGCCTGCTTCAGCGATTCGCCCGCGGCCATGCCGGCGCCGCCGGTCTGGCCCGGCTGCGCTTCGGCGGCCGGCGGGAACGGGACGATGCCCCGCCCGGTCTGGAACGCCATGCGCTCCGCCGCGCCGGACGCTCCGCCGCCCGGAACCATTCCGGCGGCCGCTTCCCGCCCGGCTGCCGGGGCGTCCCCGGACGACGACCGCGCCGCCTCCTGCGCGCCGTCGCGCGAAGCGGCCTGCTGCGCCAGCTGCTTCTCGTAATCGACGCCGAGCCACTTCAGCAGGCTGTGGATCCAGTTGCCGCCCTGCGGAGCGGCCGCTTGCCCGGCTTGCGCCGCGCCCGCTCCGGTCTGCGCCGCGGAGAAAGTGGCATCCGGCCGCCCGTCATTCCCGGACACAGACGCCGTCTGCGCCCCGGCAAGGGCCGAAGGCTGCCCCAAAGTCGGCGGGCTTGCGGCGCCGACTGCCGTGCCGGCTTGCGATGTCGCCCCCGGCGTCGGCTGCGCGGCCGCCTGCCCGGGCTGCGGCTGTCCCGATGCGGCCGACGCGGCCGTCCCCGCGGGACCTGAAACCGCCGCGCCCGCCGAAGCCGCCTGGCCCGCCGTCCCGGGCTGCCCCGCCGCCGCGCCGGGCGAAGATCCGGCCGTCCCGCCGGAGGCGGCCGGTCCGGCCGCGCCGGCCTGCGCTCCCGCCCGGCCCGCGGGGAAGGCGAGCAGCGCTTCCCCTTCGGCGAGCAGCGCGAGCACGCGCGCCGCCGCCCCGGACAGCTCGCCGTTCGCGACTTGACCGCTTCCGCCGGACGCGCCGCCGGCGCCCGCTCCGCCCTGTCCGGCCAGCTGACTCCGGAGCGCGTCCAACAGCTCGCCTGCCGGCTTGCCGAACATCGCCTGCCGGAGCGCGGCGACCGTCGTCTCCGTCACGGGGAGCCCGCGCTTCCATGCCGTCGCGGCCGCCTGCATCCACTCCGCTTCCGGCACATCCGCCGGGCGGACGGCCGCCGCCTGCCGGAGCGTCTCCCCCGTCTCGCGGGTGACCGGATAGCCGCCGCGGCGCAGATCAAGCGCCAGCTCCGCGGCCCACCGCTTGTCCGGCAGACCGAGCAGCCGCATCAGCTCGCGCAGCGTCGCCTCCGACGGCTGCGCGCCCCGGGCGTCGGCCTGCCGGAGCACGATCGTGCCGGCCGTCGATTCCGGCATCACCTGCAGCAGCGCCGACTGGCCGGGCGCGAGCGGCGTCTCCAGCCGCGCGCGCACCTGCACGCCGGCGAGCGACACCAGCGCGTCCTTCCCGTCCAGCAGCTGCAGCACGACGCCGCGCACGATCTGGCCGACCCGCAGCTCCAGCGCCTTCGCCTGCTCCGGCTGCGGCTCGCCGAGCATGCCGCGCATCAGTTGGCCGACCCACATCGCCATCCGCCCCCTTCATCCTCATGGAATCTATATCGGCTGAACCGGCCTCGCGCTGAAGAACGCGAAAACCGCCCGGCGGGCGGTTTTCGCGGGACGGCCGGCGGACAGCCGGCCGTCAGAACAACGTGAGCTGCTCGTCCAGCAGCTTGCCGAGGAACGAGCGCCGGTGCATCGGACTCGGTCCGAACGCCAGCAGCCGCTCGCGGTGCAGCTTCGTCGCGTAGCCTTTATGTATCGCAATGCCGTACTCCGGATACATCCGGTCCCACTCGTCCGTGCAGAGCCGGTCGCGCGTCACCTTCGCGACGATCGACGCGGCCGCGATCGCCTGGCAGCGCGCGTCGCCGTGGACGACGGCGAGCTGCGGCACGTCCAGATCGATCGTCTCGGCGTCGACGAGCAGATGGTCGGGCCGCACGGCCAGTGCCTCCACCGCCAGCTTCATCGCGAGCCGGGACGCCTGCCGGATGTTGATCCGGTCGATCTCCTCCGGCCCGACGCGGGCCACCGCCCAGGCCACCGCCCGCTCGACGATCAGGTCGTAGCACCGCTCGCGCTGCCTTGCGGTCAGCTTCTTCGAATCGTTCACATCCGGCAAAAGCAGATCCGGCGGCAAAATGACGGCCGCAGCCACCACGTCGCCGAACAGGCAGCCCCGGCCGACCTCGTCGACGCCGGCGATCGCCCGAAATCCCCGCCGCTGAAGCTCCCGCTCCTGCGCCAGCATATCCGTCTGTTCCATGGACAGCGCTTCTCCTCTCCCGCAGCCGTAAACCGCGAACACGCCGGGCGGCCGGACCGCGAATCCCTTCCCGCGCCGCCGGCCGCAAGACCGGACCGCCGCTTACCGGCTGTCGTCCGGCTCCTCGAGCGTGATCCGGCCGAGCTTCCCCGCGCGCAGATCGCGCAGCAGCACGCCGGACGCCTTCTCCAGATCGACGCGCCCGCCGCTGATCAGACATCCGCGCTTCCGGCCGATCCGCTCCAGCACATCGACGACCTGTTCAGGATCTTCGACATCCTCCGGCGGTCCTCCTTCCAGGCCGAACCGCTGCGCGAACGCGTCCCAATATTTCACGGCCAGCGTCTTCACGGCGAAGAACGCGACTTCCTCCAGGTTCAAAATCTCCTCCCGGATCGACCCGATCACCGCGAGCCTCATCCCGACCGCCTGATCCTCGAATTTCGGCCAAAGGATGCCCGGCGTGTCGAGCAATTCCATCTCCCCGCCGACCTTGATCCACTGCTGGCCCTTCGTCACGCCGGGACGGTCGCCGGTCGCCGCCGCGCCGCGCCCGGCCAGCCGGTTGATCAGCGTCGACTTGCCGACGTTCGGGATGCCGACGATCAGCGCGCGAACCGCCCGGGGCTTCACGACGCCCCGCGCCGCCATGCGCTCCCGCTGCGGGGCGACAAGCTCCCGCACCCGCGCGGCGATCTCCTTGACGCCCTGGCCGCCGGCCGCGTCGACGGCGATGCAGTCGTGCCCCTCGTCGCGGAACGCGGCGATCCACCGCTCCGTCGACCGCGGGTCCGCCAGGTCGGCCTTGTTCAGCACGACGAGCCGCGGCTTGCCGCGCAGAATCCGGCCGATCATCGGATTGCGGCTCGAATGCGGCACGCGCGCGTCGAGCAGCTCGATCGCCGCGTCGACCAGCCGGAGCTTCTCCTCGATCTGTCTCCTCGCCCGGGTCATGTGCCCCGGAAACCATTGGATCGTCATGCTGCCCCCTTTCTTCCGCGCCGGTGAAGAAAAGCGGCGCCGCGAACGCGCCGCCGTCCTACTCTCCGGCCGGAACCGGAGCCGAATGTTTGACAAGCCCGAACTTGCCGATCGGCCAGAACACGACGTCCGCCCGCCCGATCACATTATCGAGCGGCACGAAGCCGATCATCCGGCTGTCCTTGCTGTTGCGACGGTTGTCGCCGAACGCGAGGATCATGCCTTCGGGCACCGTGTTCTCCCGGACGATCGCGTTCGGGAAGTCGTCCCCCAGGTTGTACGCCGGCTCGCCGACCGCCCGCGCCCGTTCGATCGCTTCCCTGATATAAGGCTCCTCGAATTTGACGCCGTTTATGTACAGGTCGTCGCCTTCCAGTCTTACGGTGTCGCCGGGCACGCCGATGACCCGCTTGATGAAATCGCGGTTCTCCTCCGGCACGTGGAACACGACGACTTCGCCGCGCCTCGGTTCCCGGATGTCGTACAGAATCTTGTTCACGATCAGCCGCTCTCCGGTCTCGAAGTTCGGCTGCATCGATGGACCGTCCACGATGAACGGCGCGAAAAGGAACCAGCGGATGACGAACACCAGCAGCCCGGCAATCGCCAGCGCCTTGATCCATTCCACGATTTCCTTGTACAACCGGTTTTCTCCCTGCGGTTCGGCCTCGTCCCGTTCGTTCTCCGGCTGTTCGCCGTCCGTCCGCCCGACTTCCGGCGATTCTGACCCATGCGTCTCGGTGCGGTCCATCCGCCCACCACCTTTCGGCGCCCGAATTGTCCGTCATTTCCGTCAACCAACAGAAAAGGGACTTGTCGAAAGCAAGCCCCCTCCGTGTCGAGACGCGTTTAACGCTCTTTGATTCTCGCTGCCTTGCCGCGCAGGTCGCGCAGGTAGTACAGTTTGGCACGGCGTACTTTGCCGCGGCGCACGACCTCGATCCTGTCGATCCTCGGAGTGTGCAGCGGGAACGTTCTTTCGACGCCGACCCCGTACGAAATCTTGCGGACCGTGAACGTTTCGCTGATGCCTCCGCCCCGGCGCTTGATGACCACGCCTTCGAACAGCTGGATCCGCTCGCGCGAACCTTCGATGACCTTCACGTAGACCTTCAGGGTGTCGCCCGGGCGGAAATCCGGAATATCCTTGCGGAGCTGCTCCTGCGTAATCGCTTGTACGAGATTCATCGGACGTACCTCCTTCCCCAAGGACGTTCATGCAAGCTCGCCGGCATTTCCGTCATGCCGGGTCCCGGCTGGCAGCGGACCGTCCTGATATCGCAAACAACAGTAGAAATTTTACCACAGCGCACCCGCAAATACAACAAGTTTTTCGGCAAAATCAACCCCGCTCCGGCGCTCCGTCGTCCGCGCGCTCTTCCGCCATCCGCCGCCGCGCTTCCTCGACGAACCGGCGCTCCTCGGGCGTGAGCTCCGCCTGCCCGAGCAGGTCGGGACGGCGCCGAAGCGTGCGCAGCAGCGACTGTTCGCGCCGCCACGCCGCGATCCGGCCGTGATGGCCGGACAGCAGCACCTCCGGCACGTCCCATCCGCGGAACGACGCAGGCCGCGTGTACTGCGGATATTCGAGCAGGCCGGACTGGAACGAATCCGTCGCCGCGGACGACTCGTTGCCGAGCACGCCCGGCAGCAGCCGCACGACCGCGTCGATGACGACCATCGCGGGCAGCTCGCCGCCGGTCAGCACGTAGTCGCCGATCGACAGCTCGTCCGTCGCGAGATGCTCGCGGATCCGCTCGTCGTAGCCTTCGTAATGCCCGCAGATGAACACGAGGCGCGGCTCCTTCGCGAGCTCCTCCGCCTTGCGCTGCGTGAACGGCTCGCCCTGGGGGCACATCAGGATGACGCGCGGGCGCGGCTCGTCCGGCCGGACAAGATCCTCGACCGCGGCGAAGAGCGGCTCGGGCTTGAGCACCATGCCGCTGCCGCCGCCGTACGGGTAATCGTCCACCGTGTTGTGCTTGTTGTTCGCGTAGTCGCGGAAATTGACGGCGTTCAGCTCGACGATGCCCTTCTCCCGCGCCTTGCCGATGATGCTCGCGCCGAACACGCCTTCGAACATCTCGGGAAAAAGGGTCAGCACATCGATCCGCATCGGTCAGATCAACCCTTCCATCAGCCGGATCGTCACCCTGCGCGCCTCGACATCGACGTCCCGCACCACATCGGCGATATACGGAATGAGCGCCTGTCTTCCCTTCGGCCGCTCGACGACCCAGACGTCGTTCGCGCCCGGCCGCAGAATCTCGCTGATCCGGCCGATCTCCTCGCCCTCTTCGGTCACGACCGTACAGCCGATGATGTCATGGAAATAGTATTCCCCTTCCGCGAGCGGAACGCGGCGCGACGCCGGCACCTTGACCGTCCACCCCTTGTACGGGAGCACCTGGTTGATGTTGTCATACCCTTTGAACTTCACGAGGTACGCGCCCTTGTGCTCCCGCGCCGACGCGACCTCGACTTCCACGGCGGCGGATGCGTCGGGGGCGTGCAGCGTCAGGCGGCTGCCGGGAGCGAACCGCTCTTCGGGAAAATCGGTCGACGGCAGCACCTTCACCTCGCCCCGGATCCCGTGGGTGTTGACCAGCCTGCCGACCACAAGCCATCTTTCTGACACGCGTGGGGCCGCTCCTTTCGCGCGGTCGGCCCGCGATCCGCCGCCGGCGCGAGCAAGGGCCGGGACTTGATGCGTCCCGGCCCCCGGCCGATCCGGCGCCAGACGGGCCGAACGGTTCTTACGATTCGATATCCACAATGACGCGGCGCTTGTCCTTCGCGGAGGCCGACGAGACGACCGTGCGGATCGCCTTCGCGATTCGGCCCTGCTTCCCGATCACCTTCCCGATGTCGTCGGGATGGACGGACAACGTGTACACCGTGCCGCGGTCTTCCTCCCGGACGGTCACCCGCACGTCGTCGGGATGGTCCGTCAGGTTCCTGGCAATCACCTGGATCAATTCCTGCATCGTCGGCCTCCTTCCGCCGAAGCTCAGGCTTGTTTGCCCTGCTTCAGTTCGTGGAACTTCTTCAGCACGCCGGCCTTGCTGAGCAGGCTGCGCGCCGTGTCGGACGCCTGCGCGCCGTTCTGCAGCCATTTCAGCGCCTTTTCCTCATCGATTTTCAGCTGGGCCGGTTGGGCCACCGGGTTGTAATACCCGATCTCATCGATGAAACGGCCGTCCCGCGGCGAACGGGAATCGGAAACGACGACGCGATAGAACGGCTTCTTGTGCGCGCCCATGCGCTTCAGACGAATGCGGACTGCCATGCGGAATCACCTCCTTCAAAAGCCTGCGCGCGGAGCGTCAACCGAACGGAAAACGCGGCCCGCGCCCGAGCATTCCCTTCATGCCCTTCATGCCTTTCATGCCCTTCGGGCCTTTGCCGCCCTTCGGGCCCATCATCGTCGAGAACTGCTTCATCATGCGGCGCATGTCCTCGAACTGCTTGATCAGCCGGTTCACGTCCGCGACCGTGGTGCCGCTGCCCGCCGCGATGCGCTTCCTCCGGCTGTGGTTCAGAATCTCCGGGTTGCGCTTCTCCTCGGTCGTCATCGACTTCACGATCGCCTCGACGCGGGCGATCTGCTTCTCGTCGATCTGGATGTTCTTCAGTTCCTTCAGCTTGCCCATGCCGGGCAGCAGGTCGAACAGCTGCTCGAGCGGACCGAGCTTGCGCACCTGCGCCATCTGCTCGAGGAAATCCTCGAACGTGAACTCCGCGGCGCGCATCTTGCGCTCCATCTCGGCCGCCTTCTCGGCGTCGATCGCCGCCTGCGCCTTCTCGATGAGCGACAGCATGTCCCCCATGCCGAGGATGCGCGACGCCATCCGGTCCGGATGGAACGGTTCGAGCGGCTCGATCTTCTCGCCCATCCCGACGAATTTGATCGGACAGCCGGTGACGGCCTTGACCGAGATCGCCGCGCCGCCGCGCGTGTCGCCGTCGAGCTTCGTCAGCACGACGCCCGTCAGCTCGAGCTGCTCGTGGAAGCTCTGCGCGACATTGACCGCTTCCTGCCCGATCATCGCGTCGACGACGAGCAGCACTTCATCGGGCTTCACCGCCTCGTGGATCTGCTTCAGCTCGTCCATCAGCGCCTCGTCGATATGGAGCCGGCCGGCCGTGTCGATGATCAGATAGTCGCGCCCTTCGTCCTTCGCCTGCTGCATGGCCTGCCGCGCGATTTCCACCGGGCTGACACGATCGCCGAGCGAGAACACCGGCGCGCCGATCTGGCCGCCCAGCACCTGCAGCTGCTTGATCGCGGCGGGACGGTAGATGTCGCACGCCGCGAGCAGCGGCTTGTGCCCGCCCTTCTGCAGCATCAGCGCGAGCTTCGCGCTCGCCGTCGTCTTGCCGGCGCCCTGCAGGCCGACCATCATGATGACGGTCGGAGGCTTCGCGGCCTTCGCGAGCTTCGCCTGGGTGCCGCCCATCAGCTCGGTCAGTTCCTTGTTGACGATATCGATGATGACCATGCCCGGCGTGAAGCTCTTGACGACCTCCTGGCCGATCGCGCGCTCCCGCACCCGGGCGATGAAGTCCTTGACCACCTTGAAGTTGACGTCCGCTTCGAGCAGCGCGAGCCGGACTTCGCGCATCGCCTCGTTCACGTCGTCTTCGGTTACCTTGCCCTTGCCCCGCAGCTTGCCGAACACGCTCTGGAGCCGGCTTGTCAAACTCTCGAATGCGGCCATCCGCTTCGCCCCCCGCCGTAAAGTCTCAGCCGTTCTCGACGGCCTGGCGCAGCCGCGCCGCCGCCGACCGGACGGCTTCCGCGCCCGCCGAATCCGGCAGGGCCGTCGCCGCGCGCTCCAGCTCCGCGACCAGCGCCGTCAGCCGCTCGTGCCGGGCGAGCAGCCCCAGCCTGTCCTCGTAGCCTTCCAGCGCCTCTTCCGCCCGCCGGATATGCTCGTAGACGGCCTGCCGGCTGATGCCGAATTCCGCCGCGATCTCGCCGAGCGAGTAATCGTCGTGGAAATAGTATTTCAGAAAGAGCCGCTGCTTCTCGGTAAGCAGCGGTTCGTAAAAGTCGAACAACAGGTTGATCCGGTTCGTCTTCTCGAGGGCTCCCGTCTCGCGCATCGCCGAAGCGAACCCTCCTTTCCTGTCAAGGACAAAACCCTGACACCAAAAGCCAGCTTCATCATCATACCCTACGGCGCGCGGCGTGTCAAGTCGATCACCTTGTCAGACCTCGGACCGTCCGCCGGCTGCCCGCCGCGCGCGCCCGGCTCCTTCGCCTTCAAGCTCCACACGGCGAACCGGCCTTTCAGCCAGGCTTCCATGTGCTCGACGAACTTCAGCTCGAGCCCGTTCAATTCGCCGCTCCGGAACGCGACGAAGATGCTGCTCGGCGGGAACGGATTGTCGGTGATGCTCACCGCGGCGAGGGCGCCGGATTCCAGATCGCGATGGAAAAAGGACGACGCGAACAGCAGCACCCCCTCTCCCCACAGCAGCATGTCGCGGAGCAGCCGGAGGTTGTTCGTCTCGAAGCGGATCCGGTGCGGGATGTTGCAGTGGTTCAGAATCATCTCGAACACGCTCCGGGTGGACGTGTCCTTCGGATAGGCCATGATCGGATACCGCAGGATGTCGTCCAGCGTCGCGTGCCCGGCTTCCGCCAGCGGGTGGCCGCGCGGCACGATGGCCCGGATCGGCTCGGTGAACAGGCAACGGTAGGTGATGACGCGGTCGCTCGCGACGGCATACCGCGTGAGGCTGATGCGGAATTGCTTCATTTTCATGAGCCGGGCGAGCTCCTTCGACGAATGGCAGTGGATCCGCACCTGAACGTTCGGGTGCGCCCGCATGAACGCGTGCATTGCGGCGGGCATGACGCTGGCGGCGATCGCGTTGTTGCAGCCGATCGTCAGCTTGCCGATCTCCCCCGCTCCCAGTTTCTCGACCGCTTCAATCCCTTCCTGCAGGGCGGCCATCATTTGCCGCGCGTACGGCAGGAACACCTTGCCCTCCTCGGTAAGCGCCACCTTGCCTTTGCCGCGGACGAGCAGGGCCTTGCCCAGGCTCCGCTCCAGCTGGCTGATGCGGTGCGATACGGTCGGCTGGGGCACGTAGAGCGCCTCGGCAGCCTTGTGATAGGTTCCGTGCTGATAGACGGCGAGGAAGGTCTGGATCTGTTCCAGGTTCACGGCACATCCTCCTCCCTGATCTTTATGTAATATTATATAACACTAAACGAACATGCCTACACAACGAAATGCGTTTTCATTCATTTCTTGCATGTTTACATTCATAACTGCTAATTGCTGCGCTATTTTTCCGGACATTAAGATAAAGACAGAACCCACATATCGGTACATATGTGTAATTCTATTTAACACATATGTAACGCAAATTGGATGAAGGAGGTTTTGAGGGTGAACAGCAGAGGATGGGAGAGATTTTTCACGGAACGGGACCGGCAGCACGACGCGATTCTCGGCAAGCGGGAGCCGAAGGGATTCGGCGAGCGCCCGGCGCTGCTCCTGATCGACATCTACTACAGCGTGCTGGGCCTTGCGCGCGAGCCGATCTTCGAGTCGATGAAGACCTGGCCGGGCAGCACCGGACTGGAAGGCTGGGCGGCGGTCGACAAGACGGCGGAGCTTCTGGCGGTCGCGCGGGATAACGGCATCCCGGTCATCCACGTGAAGGGGCTGCACTCCGGCATCAAGCCGTGGATCCACCGGAAGCCGCGGCCGTCGAACCTGCCCGAGGAACTGGCGCTCAAGGGCCGGGAGATCGTCGACGAGGTGAAGCCGATCGACGGCGAGCTCGTCATCGAGAAATCGGCGCCGAGCGCGTTCATGGGAACGCCGCTGCTCTACCACCTGACCAGCCTCGGCATCGACACCGTCATCTGCTGCGGCGAGACGACGAGCGGCTGCGTGCGGGCGACGGTGGTCGACGGCGCAACGCACCGGTTCCGCATGGGCGTCGTCGAGGAGTGCGTGTTCGACCGGACGGAGGCTTCGCACTGGATGAACCTGTACGACATGAACCAGAAGTACGCGGATGTCATTTTTCTCGAGACGGCCAAAGCCTACTTCGAGCAGGTCGGCGCGGCGAAGAAGGCCGCGGCGGCGGGCTGAGCGGATCGATTCCGCCGGCCAAATCCACAAGGAAGGGAGACATGGGCATGTTCGGATGGGAAAAATTTCTGTCGGAGCGGGACAAGGAGCACGACAAGCTGTGGGGCAAGAAGGAGCCGTACGGATTCGGCAGCCGGCCGGCCCTCCTGCTGATCGACATCTACTACAGCGTGCTGGGCCTTGCGCGCGAACCGATCTTCGAATCGATGAAGAAGTGGCCGATGAGCACCGGACTGGAAGGTTGGGCCGCGGTCGACAAGACGGCGATCCTCCTCGCGGAGGCGCGCAAGCTGAACATCCCCGTCATCCACGTGAAGGGATCGCACAGCGGCGTGAACCATTGGGGACGGCGGACGCGCATGCCGCAGACGAACCTGACGCAGGAGGAAATCCTGAAGGGCCGGGAAATCGTCGACGAGGTGAAGCCGCTGCCCGGCGAGCTGGTCATCGAGAAGGCGGCGCCGAGCGCGTTCAAGGGGACGCCGCTGCAATTCCAGCTCACGTCGCTCGGCGTCGACACGATCATCTGCTGCGGCGAGACGACGAGCGGCTGCGTGCGGGCGACGGTGGTCGACGGCGCGACGCACCGGTTCCGCATGGGCGTCGTCGCCGACTGCGTGTTCGACCGGACGGAAAGCTCGCACTACATGAACCTGTATGACATGCACAACAAATACGCCGACGTGATCAGCCTCGAACAGGCGATCGAATATTTCAGGGAGATCGGCGCGCCGAAGGCGGCGGCCGGCGTATAAAAGCGGCCCGCGGGGCGGCCCGGCGAAGGCCGTCCCGCCCCGCCGCAATTCGGATGCGGGAGTGGAGACGAATGAAAGGCAGATGGCTTGGAAGACGAAGACGCCGCAAAGTTTTGCTGCTCGCCGCGCTGATCATCCCGCTCGCGCTGTCGGCCTGCGGAGGTTCAAGCGGAAGCGGCGGCGCTTCCGGCGGCGGAAGCTCCGGAAGCCCGGCCGCCGGGAACGCGGGCGGATCGGGCGACGGCGCCGGCAGCGTGCTGCGGGTGCGGTTCTACGACGATCCGGCCGGCTTCGACCCGGCGAACGTGTTCCGGATCGAGAACGAGAACATCGCGTTCAACATCTTCAGCGGGCTCACCACCTACGATTCGGAGACGGGCGCCATCATCCCCGATCTGGCGGAGTCCTGGGAGACCCCGGACAACAAGGTGTGGACGTTCCGGCTGCGCAAGGGCGTGCAGTGGCAGAAGGGATACGGCGAGTTCACCGCCCGGGACGTGCTGTACTCGTACAACCGGATCCTCGATCCGGCGACGGCCTCCCCCTACGCGACGGAATTCGCGAACGTCGAGAGCATCGAGGCGCCGGACGACTACACGGTCGTCATCAGGCTGAAGGAGCCCGACGGCAACTTCCCGCACGTCGTGGCGAACTACCACCAGGGGCAGATCGTGAAGAAGGAAGTCGTCGAGAAGTACGGCGACCAGTTCAAGTGGAATCCGGTCGGCACCGGGCCTTACGAGCTCGAGAGCATCGACCCGAACTCGCAGATCACGCTGAAGCGGCATGAGGGGTATTTCCGCGGACCGGCCCCGATCGAACGGATCGTCTTCAGCATCATCAAGGACGAGGCGACCGCGATGATCGCGCTCCAGAACGGCGAAGTCGACCTGGTCATGCGCTCGAGCCGCCAGGAGAACCTCGACCGGCTCGAAGCGGAAGGGTTCAGGATGAACCATGTCAACAACTACGCCGTCTCCTTGCGGGTCTTCAATCTGGAGCACCCGATCCTGAAGGAGAAGAAGGTGCGCCAGGCGTGGGCCCACGCGGTCGACTTCGAGGCGATCTCGGCGGCGGTGTCGCCGAAGCTGCAGACGCCATGGCACAGCATGCTGATGGACTGGATGGACGTGTACACCGACGACGTGCCGAAGTACGAGTACAATCCGGAGAAGGCGAAGCAATTGCTCGCCGAAGCCGGATATCCGAACGGGTTCACGATCCTGCAGCTCAACACGTCGGCAACCGGCGTGACCGACCAGATGCAGCTGGAGCAGGAGTACCTGCGGGCCGTCGGCATCAACATGGAATTCGAGCTGGTGGATACGCCGACCTACAACAACCGCCGCAACGCCGGCGAGTTCGAGGTCGCCGGGCGGCTGCTGCCCGCCGTCAACCCGGACATGATCCTGTTCAGCTACCTGCATCCGGACAACAAGTCGCCGGGCGGCCTGAACGGCGCGCGCTACGACAATCCGGAGGTCACGGCGAAGCTGGGGGCCGCGCGGGCGGAGACGGATCCGCAGAAGCGGCTGGCGCTGTACCACGAAGTCCAGCGGATCGTGATGGACGAACTCCCGTACTTGCCGACGTTTGCCAGCAACGTGTACTGGCCGTCCAAGCCGAACGTCGAGGGCGTCGTCATCAACAAGCTCGCCCAGGTGAACTTCTTCGGCGTCCGTTTCGTGGATTAAGGAGGTGACGACCGTGGCCGCCTATACCTTGAGGAAGTTCGCGCAGATGATCGTCACCCTGTTCGGCGTCGTGACGCTGGTGTTCTTCGCCATCCGCCTCATTCCCGGCGACGCGGCTGCGGCCATGGCCGGCGACAATCTGTCGGGGGAAGCGATGGAGGCGTTTCGCGCGAAGCACGGGCTGAACGATCCGATGCTTGTCCAGTTTGTCCGCTATCTCGGCAAGCTGCTGCAGCTTGATCTGGGCACGACGATCACGACGTCGCTGCCGGTGGCCGGCCTGCTGCTGAAAGCTCTCCCGGTCACCCTGACGATCGCCGTGTGCACGGTCGTCCTGACGATGCTGATCGCGATCCCGCTCGGCACGCTGGCCGCGTACATGGCGAACAAGGGGAAGAAGACGCTCGACAATCTGCTCACCTGGAGCGCGATGGTCGTCGACCTGATGCCCTCGTTCTGGACGGCGCTGCTGCTCATGCTGCTGTTCTCGCTCACGCTGGGCATTTTCCCGGCGAGCGGCCAGGTCAGCTTCGGCGATCCGGCGCTGCTGATGAAGCGGCTGGCGATGCCGATCATCGTGCTGTCGCTCACCCAGGTGGCGACGCTGGCCCGCATCACGCGCACGTCGGTGCTTGAAGTGCTGAACGAGGATTACGTGCGGACGGCGCGGTCGCTGGGCATGCCGGAGCTCGCGGTCGTGTTCCGGCATGCCCTGCGCAACGCGCTGCTCCCGATCGTGACGGTGGTCGGTCTCTCCTTCGGCAATCTGCTGAACGGCACGGTCATCGTGGAATTCATTTTCTCCATTCCCGGCATCGGCACGCTGCTCGTGAACGGCATCAACAGCCGGGACTACGAACTGGTGCAGAATCTGATCCTGTTCTACGCGATGGTCTTCATCGTGATCAACTTCCTGACGGACCTCGTGTACAAGAAATTCGATCCGCGCGTGCGGCTCTGACGAAAGGAGTGTGCTGGCGTGAAAGGCGCATTCGAATCGGCATCGGCGGGCAAGGTGACGGCAGGCCTCGGCAGGGTGCGCGTCCGGTTGCCGCTCGTGCGGGAGATGGGCGGCAATCGGAAGATCTGGGCGGCCCTGGCGATTCTCGGTCCGATCCTGCTGCTCGTCCTGGCCGCCCCGTTCCTCTCCCTTCCTCCGCCGCTCGAGACGGACGTGCGCTCCTCGCTGGAGCCGCCGTCGCTCAAGCACCCGTTCGGCACCGACAAGCTCGGACGCGACGTGCTCAGCCGGACGCTGGCGGGATTCAAGGTGTCGCTCGTCGTGGCGTTCAGCGTCGCGCTCATCTCGCTCGCGTTCGGCATCACGTTCGGCACGCTGGCCGGTTTTCTCGGCCGCCGGGTCGACCAGATCATCATGGCCGTGACCGACCTGTTCCTCGCGTTCCCGTCCCTCCTGCTCGCGATCGGGCTGGTGGCGATCGTCGGAGCGGGGACCGTGCCGGTCATCCTGGCGATCGCCCTGGCCGACGTGCCGCGGTTCATCCGGTTGCAGCGCTCCCTCGCCTTCAGCCTGCGCTCGCGGGCGTTCATCGACGCCGCGCGCACCGTGCAAGCGTCGAAATGGTGGATCATGCGCCGGCACGTCATTCCGAACACGATCGCGCCGCTGCTTGTGGCGGCCAGCATCGCCGCGGCGAACGCGATCCTGATCGAAGCCTCCCTGAGCTTCCTCGGACTCGGCATCACGCCGCCGGCGCCGTCGCTCGGCAACATCATCCGCGACGGGCAAATTTACCTGCAGGAGGCCTGGTGGATATCCGGACTGCCCGGACTGGTCATTCTGCTCGTCGCGATCAGTCTGCATTTTCTTTCGGACGGCATCCGCGAGGCGCTCGACCCGAAAGCGAGGAAGTAGCCGAACCCGTTCAACGAACCTGATCTTGTGAAAGGGGGAAACGGCATGGAACCGCTGCTACAGGTGCGGAACCTGCATACTCATTTTTTCGCGAAGGGCGGCACGGTGAAAGCGGTGAACGGCGTCTCGTTCGACCTGATGCCCGGCGAGCGGCTCGCTGTCGTCGGCGAGAGCGGCTCGGGCAAAAGCGCGATGGCGATGTCGCTCATCCGCCTGATCGCGTTCCCCGGACGTGTGGTGGAGGGAAGCATCCGCTTCGACGGGCGCGAGCTTCTGGACATGACCGAACCGGAACTGAACACGGTCCGCGGGCGGGACATCGGCACGGTGTTCCAGGACCCGATGTCGTCGCTCAACCCGGTCATGCGCATCGGAGACCAGCTCGTCTCCCCGCTCAGCAAACATTTGAAGCTGAGCGCGAAGGAGGCCGAGCGCCGCGCCATCGAACTGCTGCGCCTGGTCGGCATCCCGGCCGCGGAGGAGCGGCTTCACGCCTATCCGTTCGAGTTGAGCGGCGGCATGCGCCAGCGGGTCATGATCGCCCTCGCGATCGCCTGCCGGCCGAAGCTGATCATCGCCGACGAGCCGACGACGGCGCTCGACGTGACGATCCAGGCGCAGATCGTGGAGCTGCTCAAATCGCTGTCGCAGGAGACCGGCAGCGCGATGCTGTTCATCACCCACGATCTCGGGCTCGTGGCGCGGTTCGCGCAGAAGGTCGCGGTCATGTACGCCGGCCGGATCGTCGAAATGGGCGACGTGAAGCAGATCTTCCATTCGCCGAAGCATCCTTACACGCAATGCCTGCTTCGCACGATCCCGAGCATCGACGGCGACCGGCGCCGGCGGCTGCTGCAGATCGAGGGCTTCCCGCCGGACATGCGCCTGCCGATTCGGGGCTGCGCCTTCCGCGACCGCTGTCCGGCCGCCGAGCCGCAATGCGCGATGGAGGCGCCGGAGCTGACGGAGCGGGCGGACGGCCACGTCGCCGCCTGCTGGCTGGACGAAGGCCTCGCTTCCCTGCCGATCGGCCGCGACTGGCTGGCCGGCGGGAACGGGGAAGCCGAAGGCGGCTCCGGTCCGGAAACGGCAACGGCCGCGGGCGGCGGCGCGGCGGCGGCCGTCTCCGCTTCCTCTTCCGGCGAAGCGCCGGCGCTCACGATCCGCGGGCTCGGCAAGACATTCGTGAAGCGCGGCGGCCCGCCGTGGCGAAGGCGGGAAACGAAGATCCGCGCGGTCCGGAGCGTCGACCTGTCGCTCCGCCCCGGCGAGGCGATCGGCGTCGTCGGCGAGAGCGGCTGCGGCAAGAGCACGCTCGCCCGCATGCTGCTCGGCCTGGAGGAGCCGTCGGCCGGCGAGATCGCGCGAAGCGGCGAAGTGCAGATCGTCTTTCAGGATCCGTACGACTCGTTCAATCCGAAGATGCGGATCGCCGACATCATCGCCGAGCCGCTCGACGTGCGCGGCATCGGCAGCCCGGCGGAGCGGCGGCTCAAGGTGCGCGAGCTGATCCAGAAGGTCGGTCTAGACCCGGTCTTCCTCGACCGCTATCCGAGCCAGCTCAGCGGCGGCCAGCGGCAGCGGGTCGGCATCGCCCGGGCGCTGGCGCTCGATCCGAAGGTCGTGGTCGCCGACGAGCCGACTTCCGCGCTGGACGTGTCCGTCCGCGCGCAGATCATCAACCTGTTGAGCGATCTGAAGGAGAAATCCGGCGTCAGCTTCATCTTCATTTCCCACGACCTGTCCACGGTACGTCACATTTCGGACACGATCGCCGTGATGTATCTGGGCGAGATCGTGGAGTACGGCAGCGCCGAGGACGTGTTCCGCAAGCCGGCGCACCCGTACACGGCCGCGCTCCTCGACGCCGTCCCGGTGCCCGATCCGGTGAAGGAGGAGGCGCGCAGGTTCAAGCCGCTCGGCGGCGAGCTGCCTTCGCCGGTGAGTCCGCCCGCCGGCTGCGCCTTCTGCACCCGCTGCCCGCTGGTCAGCGACCGCTGCCGGCGGGAGAAGCCGCCGCTGCGCGAGATCGCCGCCGGCGGAAGAAAGGCGGCGTGCCATGAGATCGCCTGACTTCTACCGCCAGTTCGGGGTGTACGGCGGCGGCGTCTTCTTCGCCGTCACCTCGCTCGCCCAGCCGTTCTTCACGCTTTACGCGCAGAAGATCGGGGCGTCCACCGGGGAGATCGGCTGGCTGATCACGCTGCGCTCGCTCTTCCCGATCTTCGTCGCCCTGCCCGCCGGCCAGCTGATCGATCTGCTCGGACCGATCCGGATGCTGAAGTACGGCAGCCTGTTCCTGATCGCGTCGCTGGCCGTGAACGCGATGGCGACGAATCTGTGGATGCTCGCGCTGTCCCAGGTGCTGCTCGGCGTCTGCATGGTCGTGATGGCGTCCTCGTTCCAGGTGCTCGTGTCGGAGGGACCGAAGGAGAAGCGCAACGCCAGCATCAACCGCTACTCGATGTGGATGTCGGGCGGAACGATGGTCGGACCGCTGATCGGCGGCGGGCTCGCTTCCCTTTTTGCCACGGAGCTGGACGGCTACCGGTTCAACTTCATCTTCAGCTGCTCGGTGTCGGTGCTGTTCCTGCTCACGCTGCTCGCGGTGTCCCGCGGCTATGTCCGAGAGTCGGCCCGGGACGAAGGCGGCGGGATGTCCGTCCGGGACGTGTTCAAGCCGCGGGGCATCCGGGACAGCTACATGAGCGGCATCCACCTGACCCGAAACCGCGCGGTGCAATTCGGCCTGACCGGCACGTTCCTGATCATGTTCATCCAGGTGCTGTATATGGGGTTCATCCCGATCTATCTGGATGAACTCGGGTACTCGACCATGCTCATCTCGCTCATCGTGTCCGTGAAGGGGCTTGCCGGCATGCTGGCGCGGTTCGTGCTGAATTGGATCATGAAGATCGCGCCGCTTGAACGGATCCTGATCGTCGCCGGCTTCAGCGCCGCCATCTGCCTGATCGTCACGCCGATCGGATCGATGCTGGCGGCGACCATGGTCGTCCTCGCGTTCCTGATGGGCGCGGCGACGGGGATCAACATGCCGGTCAGCATCATGATCATGGTGAACGACACGGCGGAGTCGGAGCGCGGCCGGCTGATGGGGCTCAGGCTGCTCGTCAACCGGTTTTCCCAGGTGGTCAGCCCGGCCCTGTTCGGCAGCCTCGGCGCGGCGATCGGGCTTACGGCCGCCTTCTACAGCGGAGGGGCGCTGCTGCTCGCGACGATGGGCGGCTTCTCGCTCTATAGCAAGTTTATCGCCCGGAAAAATGCGGATTATGATGCCCGGATGCAGCGAGACCTTCGCGAGCGGCCGTCGGTGCAGGCGTGATCGGCGGTGCGGGCTGATTCGCGTGAACGGCGGATCTGCGTGGATGGCAGGCGCTCGCGATTGGCGGTTGGCGGGATCGGCGGGCGCGCTCGGGACGGCCGGATTGTCCGGATGGCGGGCGCGCAAGGATGACGGAATTTGCATGACGGAATTTGCGGGTACGGCGGGACTGCGCAACAAAAAGGACTGCCCTGCATCTCATCCGACGGATGATTGCAGGCAGTCCCGTCAAGCCGCTTTGCGGGGGTGTCGCGGTCGCTCGCCCATAGCCGAAGATTTTTCCGCTATTTTTGCCTTTCAGGCCCGTCCCCGCAAAATAGACGCAAAATCTTCCGCTATTTTGTCAAAAACGGCCCAAATCGGGGAATTCCCCGAAAATAAGCGAAGCTGCTTCTTCTATTTCCGCCGAAAGAGCAATTCCGGCCAAAATAGAGGCAAAAATTTCGCTTATTCCGGCCGGGCGGCCCCGAAAAAACCTTCCGGGAGAGAAACGCTCCGCCGGAGCCTCCGCAACGCGGATGACGCTTTGCCGCAGCACCCATGCCGCGCTGCCGCAACGTGAACGACGCTGCTCTGCTGCAGGATGCCACCGCTGCCGCATGCCGCGCCGCCCTAAAGCGGTTGACGCGCTGCTGCATGGATGACGCCGCGCCGCCCGCGCCACCCCGCGCTTCAGGCCCCCGCTTCCTTCTCGATCGCGCCGGCGAACAGCGCGTGAACGAACTGCTCGGCGTCGAACTCCTGCAGGTCGTCCATTTTCTCGCCGAGCCCGACGAGCTTCACCGGCAGCTTCAGCTCGTTGCGGATCGCGATGACGATGCCGCCCTTCGCCGTGCTGTCGAGCTTCGTGAGCACGATGCCCGTGACGCCGCTCTTCTCGCCGAACAGCTTCGCCTGGCTGAGCGCGTTCTGGCCGGTCGTCGCGTCGAGCACAAGCAGCACCTCGTGCGGCGCGCCCGGCATCTCCCGCTGGATGACGCGGTAGATCTTGTTCAGCTCTTCCATCAGATTCGTCTTGTTCTGCAGCCGGCCCGCCGTGTCGCACAAGAGCACGTCGACGTTCCGCTGTTTCGCGGCCCGGATCGCGTCGTACATGACGGCGGCGGGGTCCGCCCCCGGCTGCTGCTTCACCACCTCGACGCCGACGCGCCGGCCCCATTCCTCGAGCTGGTCGATCGCCCCGGCACGGAACGTGTCGCCCGCCGCCATGAGGACCGATTTCCCCTCGCTCTTGAACCGGTGCGCCAGCTTGCCGATCGTCGTCGTCTTGCCGACTCCGTTCACGCCGACGAACAGGATGACCGTCGTGCCCGACTCGGCCATCCTCAAGGATTCCTCCGCACCTTCGCGGAGCAGCGCGACCAGCTTCTCCGACAGAATCGGCTGCAGCTCGGACGCGTCCTCGATCCTCCGTTTCCGCACTTCTTCGCGCAGCTCGTCGGTGAGCCGCATGACGGTCGACACGCCGACGTCGGCGCCGATCAGAATTTCCTCCAGCTCCTCGTAGAATTCCTCGTCGATCCTCTTGCGCCGGAGCACCAGCTCCTCGACCTTGCCCGCGATCGCGGAAGCGGTCTTGCCGAGCCCCTCCCGGAACTTGTTCGTCACCGCTTCGGCCTTCGCCGAGATGCTCTCGCGCAACTTCTTGAAAAAGCTCACCGTTTTACCACCTTTCATCTTCAAACGAAACGGGCCGGACCGGACATCCCGATCAACGAGCCCGCCGAATCCCTTCCAAACGAAACGGGCCGGACATCCGGTCAACAGGCCCGTCCCATTCCTTCCGCCATGCGCCGCATCCGACCCGCCGGACCGGCGATCCGCCGGCCCTGCCGCTTCCGCGTCAGACCGACACCGGCTCGCCGTCCTCCAGCCGCACCGAGACGAGCTTCGAGACGCCGTCCTGCTCCATCGTCACCCCGTAGAGCACGTCCGCTTCCTCCATCGTGCCCTTGCGGTGCGTGACGACGATGAACTGCGTCTGCTCGGAGAATTCGCGGAGATACTGCGCGAACCGCGTCACGTTCGCCTCGTCGAGCGCCGCCTCGACCTCGTCCAGCACGCAGAACGGCACCGGCTTGACGTGCAGGATCGCGAACAGCAGGGCCATCGCCGTCAGCGCCCGCTCGCCGCCCGAGAGCAGCTGCAGGTTCTGCAGCTTCTTGCCCGGCGGCTGCGCGACGATGTCGATGCCCGTCTCGAGCACGTTGTCGGGATCGACCAGGATGAGGTCCGCGCGCCCGCCGCCGAACAGCCGGTTGAACACCATGCCGAAATGGCCGCGGATCGCCTCGAACGTCGCGCGGAAGCGCCGGCCCATCTCCTCGTCCATCTCGCGGATGACCTGATAGAGCGCCGTCTTCGCCTCGATGAGATCGTCCTTCTGCGCGCTGAGAAAATCGTACCGCTCCTTCACCCGCTCGTATTCTTCGATGGCGCCGAGGTTCACTTCCCCGAGCAGCGAGATCTGCCGCTTCAGCTCGCGGACTTCCTGCTGCGCGGCGACGGGGTCCTCCGGCACCGGATACCGCTCCTTCGCAAGTTCGAAACCGAGCTCGTATTCCTCCGCGAGCGTGCGCAGCAGATTGTCGAGCTCGACATCGAGCCGGTTGAGCGCGATTTCGGTCTGGCGCAGCTGCTCCTCCACCTGGCGGAGCTGCGCGCGCTGCTCCTTCGTCTCGCTCTCGCCTTCTTCGAGCAGCCGCATCTTCTCGGCCCGCTCGGCGCGCTTCAGATCGATCGATTCCGAGCAGCGCTCCTTCGCGATCCGCAGCTCGTTCAGCGTCTCCGTCTGCTTCACCGCTTCCTCTTCGAGGCGGCGCGACTCTTCTTCCTGGAACGCCGCGGTATCGCGCATCGCGGCCAGCTCCTGCTTCGCGCGCGCGATCTCGCCGCGGAGCCGGGACGATTGCTCGGCCAGCGACTGCATCTCCTGCTCCGTCTTCGCGACGGCGACCTTCAGTTCGGTCAGCTGGCCCTGCATCTCTTCCCGGGCGGACTCCCAGGACCGGCGCCGCTCCTCCGCGTCGCGGATCGCCTGCTGCAGCCGCGCCTCCTCGGCCGCCAGCTCCTTGAGCTTCGCCTCGGCGGACGCCCGGGCCGCGTCGAGCGCTTCGAGCTCCTCGAGCTGGCTGCCGCGGTCTTCGGTCCTCAGCCGGAGCTGCTCCCGGATCCGCTGCTCTTCCTGTTCGGCCTGCCGCAGCGCCGAGCGAAGCTCTTGCTCCTCGATCCGGAGCGTTTCGGCCCGCGCCCGCGCGTCCTCGATGTTCTGGCCGCAGAGGGAGAGCTCCTTGCGCAAGTCGTGGAGCTTGTCGCGCAACCCGCCGAGCTGCTCCTCCGCCTCGCGGATCTCGCCGTCCAGCGCCTCGATCTGGCGCTGGCGGCCAAGCAGGCTCGCGCCGCGCTTCTGCAGGCTGCCGCCCGTCATCGAGCCGCCCGCGTTCACGATGTCGCCTTCGAGCGTAACGACGCGGTACCGGTAGCCGCACCGGGCGGCGATCCGGTTCGCCTGCTCGAGCGTCTCCGCGATGATGACGCCCCCGAGCAGATTTGCCGCGATCTGCGCGTAACGCTCGTCGCATCCGACCAGCTCCGAGGCGATGCCGACATAGCCTTCGACCGATTCCGCGGCGCGCCGGTCCTGCTCCGGAATGCTCCGCCCGCGGATGACGTCGAGCGGCAGGAACGTCGCCCGGCCGAGCTGGCGCTGCTTCAGGTAGCCGATCGCCTGGCGCGCCGACCGCTCGTCGTCCATGACAATGTGCTGCAGCGCGCCGCCGAGCGCCGTCTCCACCGCGATTTCCAGCTTCTCCGGCACGCGGATCAGCTCCGCGACCGCGCCGTGCACGCCGGACAATGCGCCGCGCCGCGCCGCCTTCAGCACCTCGCGCACGCCCTGCATGAAGCCGTCGAGGCTGTCCTGCATTTCCTTCAGCGTGTCGCGCCGGGATACGCTCGCATCCCGCTTCTGCTCCCACCGGCGCAGCAGCGCCTGCGTCTCCTCGAGCGAGCGCTGGAGCTGCTGCCGCCGCTCGCTCTCGGCGATGAGCCGCTGCCGGAGCGCCTCGAGCGCCGACTCGTTCTCGCGAAGCCGCCGTTCGGTCTCCTCGCGCCGCGCGGCCAGCCGGTCGAGCTCGCCGGCGTCCGCCGCCTCCTCCTCGCCGAGCCGCTGCAGACGCCGCTCCGCCGCTTCCCGCTGCTGCTCCGCGTACCGGATCTCGTTGCGCAGCGAGGCCATCGAGGACAGCACGTCAAGCAGCTCGCTCTTGAGCCGCTCCTCCGCCTCCGCGTCGGCCGCGCCGCTCGAGCCGAACAGCTTCGCTTCCTCCTGCGCCAGCCGCTCGCGCTGATCGCGCAGCGTCTGTTCGAGGGCGGCTGCCTTCGCCCGCAGATCCGCCTCTTCCTTCGACAGCGCCGCGATCCGGTCGGATTGCGAGCGGATCGTCTCCTCGAGCTGCCTCCGGTTCTGCTCGAGGTTGCGGCGGCGCTCCTTCAGCACTTCGCCGTGGCCTTCGCATTTCTCGTACTCTTCGCTGATGCGGAGCATTTCCGCGTGCAGCCGCTCGATCTCGTCCTCGATTTGCCGCAGCGCGATCCGGTCCTTCTCGAGATGCGCGTCGTGACTGCTGACGACAGCGAGCAGCTCGGCCTGCCGGTCTTTGAGCCGCTCCAGCTTGCCGCCGAGCTCCTCCCAGTTCGCGTGGACATGCTCGATCTGGTGGACGTAGAGCGAGATCTCCTTCGACGTCAGCCGCTCGCGCAGCTCCCTGTAGCGCTTCGCCTTCTCCGACTGCTCGCGCAGCGGCTCGAGCTGCCCCTCGAGCTCGGACACGAGGTCGTGGATGCGCAGCAGGTTCTGCTCCGTGTCCTCGAGTTTCTTCTGCGCCTCGCGCTTGCGCGTCTTGTATTTCACGATGCCGGACGCCTCTTCAAAAATGCCCCGCCGGTCCTCCGACCGCGTGCTCAGAATCTCCTCGATCCGCCCCTGTCCGATGATCGAGTAGGCTTCCTTGCCGATGCCGGTGTCCATGAACAGTTCGGTGATGTCCTTGAGCCGGCACGCCTGCTTGTTGATCATGTATTCGCTCTCGCCGTTGCGGTGAACGCGCCGGGTGACCGTCACCTCGTCGTATTCGAGCGGCAGCGTGCGGCTCGTATTGTCGAGCGTCAGCGACACTTCGCCGTAGTTCACGGCCTTCCGGGTGTCGCTGCCGGCGAAAATGACATCCTGCATGTTGCCGCCGCGAAGACTCTTCGCGCTCTGCTCGCCGAGCACCCACCGGATGCCGTCGGAGATGTTGCTCTTGCCGCTGCCGTTCGGTCCGACGACCGCCGTGATGCCGGGGACGAACTCCAGCTCCGTCCGGTCGGCGAACGACTTGAATCCGACGAGTTCGATCCGTTTCAGGAACATGTCCGTGCCTTCACCTCTGGTATCCATGAATCGGCAAACGGCTTCGAACGCAACCGTTCGAAGCCGTCTGCCTTCAGGCCTCGCCGCTTCCGATCAGGCGGCAAGCTTCGGCCGCCGCCTGCTGCTCCGCTTCCTTCTTCGTGCGGCCGACGCCGGTGCCGTACCGGACGCCGCCGATCAGCACGCCGACGACGAACTCCCGGTCGTGCGCCGGGCCGCGCTCCTCGTCGATCACGTACTCGACCGGGCCGAGCGCCCGGTGCTGCGCGCGCTCCTGCAGCCGGGACTTGTAGTCCTTCACCGGCAGATAATCGCCGCTTTCGATCAGCGGGAAGATGTGCCGCTTCAGGAAATCGCGCACCGCTTCCAGTCCGGAATCGAGGTACAGCGCGCCGATGAACGACTCGAACAGGTCCGCGAGCAGCGCGGGCCGCGTGCGCCCGCCGAGCTGCTCCTCGCCGCGTCCGAGCAGCACGTACCGTCCGAGGTCGAGCGTCTCCGCGAACTTCGCGAACGAAGGCTCGCAGACGATCGACGCGCGCATCCGCGTCAGTTCGCCTTCCGGACGGCGCGGATGCGTCAGATACAGATGCTCGGACACGAGCAGCTGCATGACGGCGTCGCCGAGAAACTCGAGCCGCTCGTTGTCCTGCGCGTTGCCGCTCTTGTGTTCGTTCACGTAGGAAGTGTGGGTGAACGCCTGCTTGAGCAGTCCGGCCTTCCTGAACCGGATGCCGAGCTGCTCCTGCAGCGTCTCGAATCGGTCAGGCTTCATATTTCCTCATCACGATCGTCGCGTTGTGGCCGCCGAAGCCGAACGAGTTCGACAGCCCTGTCCGGACGTCCGACTTCCGCGCGGCGTTCGGCACATAGTCGAGATCGCACTCGGGATCCGGGTTCTCCAGATTAATGGTCGGCGCGATGACGCCGTTCTTCAGCGTCAGCGCGAGAATGACCGCCTCGATGCCGCCGGCCGCGCCGAGCAGGTGGCCGGTCATCGACTTCGTCGAGCTGACGGCCAGCTTGTACGCGTGATCGCCGAACGCCAGCTTGATCGCGGTCGTCTCCGAACGGTCGCCGATCGGCGTCGACGTGCCGTGGGCGTTGATGTAATCGATCGCTTCCGGCTCGATGCCGGCATCCTTAAGCGCCCGCTTCATGCACCGCGCCGCGCCGTCCGGGTCCGGCTCGGTCATGTGGTACGCGTCGCCGCTCATGCCGTAGCCGATGACCTCGGCGTAGATGGGGGCGCCGCGCTTCAGCGCGTGCTCGAGCGACTCGAGCACGAGCACGCCGGAGCCTTCGCCCATGACGAAACCGTCGCGATCGATGTCGAACGGTCGGCTCGCCTTCTCCGGCTCGTCGTTGCGGGTCGACATCGCGCGCATCGCGCAGAAACCGGCGATGCCCGTAGGCCGGATCGCCGCTTCCGCGCCGCCGCAGATCATCGCGTCCGCGTCGCCGCGCTGGATCAGCTTGAACGAATCGCCGATCGAATGCGTGCCTGTCGCGCACGCGGTGACGGCCGTCGAATTCGGGCCCTTCGCTCCGGTGATCATCGAGATCTGGCCGGAGGCCATGTTCGCGATCATCATCGGAATGAAGAACGGGCTGACGCGCTTCGGCCCCTTCTCGAGCAGGATGGTGTGCTGTTCTTCCCAGGTGGAGAGCCCGCCGATGCCGCTGCCGACCATGACGCCGACCCGCTCGGGATCGATGTTCGTCCCCGGTTCAAGTCCCGCGTCGCGCATCGCCAGCGTGCTTGCCGCGACGGCGAGCTGGACGAAGCGGTCCATCCGGCGCGCTTCCTTCTTGTCCATGTAGGCTTCAGGGTTGAAATCCTTGATCTCGGCCGCAATCTGCGTCGGAAATTCCGAAGCGTCGAACGATTCGATCCGCGACACGCCGGATTTGCCGGCGACGAGATTGCTCCAGAACGTATCCAGGTCGCTGCCGAGCGCGGTGACGACCCCCATGCCGGTTACGACAACTCTGTGCTTCAACTGTTTCACCTCTGCCAACGGCATCTATCCTCAAGACGGCGCGCTGGCCGCGGACGGGCTTGACCGCGCCGGCCTTATCCTCTGACTGCAAGCGCATTCCGGAATGCGCGGGACGGACTGTCGGAAATGGAGCGAAGTCCCGTCTTGTCAACGGGACTTTCGGAACTAGGAATGGGATTGTATGTAATTCACGACTTCTCCCACCGTGGTGATCTTCTCCGCGTCTTCATCCGATATTTCCATATCGAACTCGTCTTCCAGCTCCATGACAAGCTCCACGACATCCAGGGAATCCGCGCCGAGGTCATCCTTGAAGCTCGCGTCGAGCGTCACTTCCGCCTCGTCCACGCCCAGCCGATCCACGACAATACGCTTCACGCGTTCAAAAACGTCGGACATCCGGCTCACCTCCTCCTCTCGGTATTATAAGGGATTGTCCGTCAAATTGCCATAGCCTGTCCGGTCTCAGCCCATGTACATGCCGCCGTCGACATGGATCGTCTGGCCGGTGATGTACGACGCGGCGTCGGACGCGAGGAACCGGACAACGGCCGCGATCTCCGCCGCCTGGCCGAACCGTCCCAGCGGAATTTGCACGGCCATCTGGGTCCTGATCTCGTCGGACAGCTTGTCCGTCATGTCCGTCTCGATGAAGCCGGGGGCGACGCAGTTGACGGTGATGCCGCGCGAAGCCAGCTCGCGCGCCGCCGTCTTCGTCAGGCCGATCACGCCGGCCTTCGCGGCGGCGTAGTTCGCCTGCCCGGCGTTGCCCGTCGAGCCGACGACGGACGAGATGTTGATGATCCGTCCCGAGCGCTGCTTCATCATCGGCCGGGTGACCGCCTTGATGCCGTTGAACACGCCCTTCAGGTTCGTCTCGATGACCTGGTCGAAATCTTCTTCCTTCATGCGCATGATTAAATTGTCCCGCGTGATGCCGGCGTTATTCACCAGAATATCGAGCGAACCGAACGCCTCGAGCACCTGCGCGACCATCTGCTCGAACGCGTCCGCCTTGCCGACATCCGCCTGCACGAGCAGCGCCTTGCGGCCGAGCGCTTCGACGGCGGCCGCCGTCTCGGACGCGGCGGACGCGCTGCCGGCGTAGTTGATCGCCACGTCGGCGCCGGCTTCCGCGAGCGCGATCGCGATCGCGCGGCCGATGCCGCGGGACGCGCCCGTCACGAGCGCCTTCTTTCCTTCGAGTGACGCGTACATATGCGGACCCTCCTCCCGGATTTGCAGGAACGGCGCCATGCCCCGGCCGGGCTCAAGGCGCCAGCGCGGCCAGCGCCTCGTCCAGCGCGGCCAGGCTGTTCACGGTATGGACTTTGACCGTCTTGTCCGTCTTCCGGATGAGCCCGGTGAGCACCGAGCCCGAGCCGATCTCGACGAACGTGTCGACGCCGAGGCCGATCAGGCGGGTGACGGTGTCCTCCCACAGGACGGGCGCGACGACCTGGCGCCTGAGCAGAACGCGGATCTCGTCCGCGGCCGTCACCGGCTCCGCCGTCACGTTGGCGATGACCGGCACCTCCGCGTCCCGCATCGGCAGTTCCGCCAGCACCCGCTCCAGCCGGTCCGCCGCCGGCTGCATGAGCGGGGAATGGAACGGACCGCTCACTTCAAGCGGGATGACCCGCTTCGCGCCCGCTTCCTTCCCGCGCTCGACGACCGCCTTCACGCCTTCCGCCGTGCCGGAGACGACGATCTGGCCCGGACAGTTCACGTTGGCGAGCACGACGAGCCCCTTCTCGGCGCTGACTTCCTCGCACAGCGCGCGCAGCGCCTCGCGCTCGGCGCCGAGCACCGCCGCCATCGCGCCCTGCCCCGCCGGCACGGCCGCCTCCATGAACTCGCCGCGCAGCCGCACCGCGCGAACCGCGTCCTCGAATCCGAGGACGCCGGCCGCGACGAGCGCGCTGTACTCGCCGAGGCTGTGGCCGGCGACGTAATCCGGCTTCACGCGGCCCGCGATCAGCCCGAGCAGCGCGACGCTCACCGTGAGCAGCGCCGGCTGGGTGTTCACCGTCAGGCGAAGCTGATCCTCGGGCCCCTCGAAAATAATCCTGCTCAGCGAAAATCCGAGCGCCTCGTCCGCCCGTTCGAAAATCGCCCGGGCCTCCGGCGACGCGTCGTAAGCGTCCTTCCCCATGCCGACCGACTGCGCGCCCTGGCCGGGGAACACGAATGCGATTTTGCCCATATGCACAAGCCCCCGCTTCCGTTACCAGATGAGGACGGACGCGCCCCAGGTCAGCCCGCCGCCGAATCCGACCAGCACGAGGCAGTCCCCTTCGCGAATTCGTCCCTGTCCGACCGCTTCCGCGAGCGCGATCGGAATCGACGCCGCGGAGGCGTTGCCGTAGCGGTCGAGATTAATCATGCACTTCTCCTCCGGCAGCTCCAGCCGGCTGAGCGCCGCCTGGATGATCCGGATGTTCGCCTGATGCGGAACGAGCAGGTCGACGTCCTTCTTGTCCAGCCCGGCCTTGCGGAGCGCTTCCTCCGCCGCGCTGCCCATGATGCGCACCGCGAACTTGAACACTTCGTTGCCGGCCATATGGATGTAGTGCGCCTTGCTCTCCACCGTCTCGGCCGACGCCGGCATGCGCGAGCCGCCGCCCGCGAGATTCAGCAGCGGTCCGCCGGAGCCGTCCGCGCCCAGTTCGAACGAGCGGAATCCGCGTCCCTCCGGCACTTCGCCGAGCACGACCGCCCCCGCGCCGTCGCCGAACAGGATGCAGGTGTTCCGGTCCGCATAGTCGGTGATGCGCGACAGGCATTCCGCGCCGACGACGAGCGCGTTCCGGTACAGGCCGCTCTTCAGCATGCCCGTGGCCGTCGCCAGGCTGTAAATGAAGCCGGAGCAGGCCGCCGACAGGTCGAACGCCGCCGCCTTGCGCGCCCCGAGCTTGTCCTGCAGGATGCACGCCGTCGACGGAAAGAACATGTCCGGCGTAATCGTCGCGACGATGATGAGATCCAGGTCCTCCGGCGCGAGCTTCGCCGCCTCAAGCGCCCGGACCGCCGCCTCGTAGGCGAGATCCGACGTCGCCTGGTCGTCCGCCGCGATGCGCCGCTCCCGGATGCCGGTCCGCGTCACGATCCATTCGTCGTTCGTGTCGACCATTTTCTCAAGATCGTGGTTCGTCAAAATCCGTTCGGGCACGTACATGCCCGTGCCGAGGATGCCTACTTCCTTCATCCGCCAGCTCCTTCCTTCCCGCTGATATGGTCCGCGATCGCGCGGATCAGCCCGTGCCGGACCGCGTCGCGCGCCTGGCGGATGCCGTTGCGGAACGCCCGCGCGTCAGACGAGCCGTGACACTTGACGACGACGCCGCCGAGCCCGAGCAGCGGCGCGCCGCCGTATTCCTTGTAATCCATCTTGCGCCGGACGCCGCGCAGCCCCGGCAGCATGACGGCCGCGGCCAGCTTCGTGAGCATGTTGCGGGCGAACGCCTGCTTCATCTCGCCCATGATGAGCGCGGCCGCGCCTTCGAACGACTTCAGCATGATATTGCCCGAAAACCCGTCGCACACCAGCACGTCGCACCGGCGCTGCAAGACGTCCCGCGCCTCGACGTTGCCGGTGAAATGAATGCCCGGTTCGGCGCTCAGCAGGCCGAACGCCTCCTTCGCGAGCTCGTTGCCCTTGCCTTCCTCCGTGCCGACGTTGAGCAGGCCGACGCGCGGCCGCTCCATGCCGTGCACGAGCCGCCGGTACAGGCTGCCCATCACCGCGTACATGTGCAGATGCTCGGGGCGCGCGTCCACGTTGGCGCCGAGGTCGAGGGCGAGCACGCCGACGTCGTCCGTCGACGGGATCGTCTGCGCGAGCGCCGGCCGGTCGACGCCGGGAATCCGCCCGACGACGAGCAGCCCGGCCGCCATGAGGGCGCCGGTGTTGCCGGCCGACAGCATCGCGTCGGCTTCGCCCTCCTTCACCATGCGGGCCGCGACGACCATGGAAGCGTCCTTCTTGCGCCGCACCGCGCGAACCGGCTCGTCGTCGCCTTCGATCGTCTCGCTCGCGTGGCGCAGTTCGACGTTGGGCGGCGCCTGGCCGTTCAGAAGCGGTCTCACCCGCTCCTCGTCGCCGACGAGCACGAATGACGTGTCCGGCCATTCGGCCGCCGCCGCGAGCGCGCCCTTCACCGCTTCCTCCGGCGCAAGATCTCCTCCCATGGCATCAATCGCGATCCGCAACCCGATCCCCTCCTCCGTCCTGCAGCGCTCTGGCAGATCGAACGATCAGAAAATCGCCCTGGAAAACCGTTTCTTCCCCGACATAGGTGAACACTTCCACTCTCGCCTTCCGCTTGCCCGAGGAACGCACGTACGCCTTCGCGATGCATTTTTCCCCCAGCTTCACCGGACGGATGAAGCGGATGTCGGCCGTCGCCGTCAGCGCCACCTCGTCGTTGATGACGGCCACGGCCAGCGAGTTCGCCTGCGCGAACAGATGGTGGCCGCGCGCGATGCCGGTGCGGGAGAAGACGTGTTCCTCGCGGATCTCGAAAATCGAGATGCCGCTCCGGTCGAGCTGGAGATCGACGATCTCGCCGATCACTTCGTGCAGCGGCAGCGAACGGACGGCGTCGAACGACCGCTCGGCCATCAGCTTCATCCGCTCGCGCAGCTCCGGGATGCCGAGCTCCAGCCGGTCGAGGCGGATCGTCTGGATGCTGACATCAAGCAGCCGCGTCAGCTCGCGGTCCGTGATGAACGGATTGTCCTCGATGAGACGGGCCAGCCGCTGGTGCCGCTCCTTCTTGGGCAGACGTTCCACAGGGAAGCACCGCCTTTGTGGTCTGTGTTGGACCTTGGGCCCCTCTTAAAACCAGGTACTAAACCAGTATAATGAAAAGCCGCGCCGGAAGCAATCACCGCCTCCCGCCCGGCAAAAAAACAGCACCTCACCGTCCGATGAAGTGCTTGCCTGCCTTTATTGCTTGATGATCTCTTTCGTCTTGTAGTAGCCGCACACCTTGCAGACGTGGTGCGCAAGCTTCAGCTCTCCGCATTGGTCGCATTTGACCATGCCCGGGACCGCCAGCTTGAAATGCGTGCGGCGCTTGTCGCGACGAGCTTTGGACGTCTTCCTGAATGGTACTGCCATCTGTCCCACCTCCTTCGAATGACGCGCGAATCGGGAAGATCCGCCCGCGGCGCGCGGGGACCGCCCGTCAGCGCGGGAACAGGTCCTTGAGCGCGGCCAGCCGCGGATCGATCGGCGTGCGGTCGCAGCCGCACTCCCCTTCGTTCAAATCCGTGCCGCATTCGGGACAGAGGCCTTTGCAGTCTTCCGCGCAGAGCGGAACGAGCGGCAGCTCGAGCTGCACGGCTTCCTCCACATACGGCGTCAAATCGACATCGTTGTCCGGGGTCGCGATGAACTGTTCCGCTTCCTCCTCGGTCTGCGGCTCGCTACCCACCTTGAAGTGCTCCCGAAACGGCACGTCGACGCTGACCGGCACCGGCTTCAGGCAGCGCGAGCAAGGCATCGTCACGTCGATCGCGAGGGTGCCCTCGACGACGGCCACGCCTTCCCCGACGCCCCGCGCCGTCAGATCGACGCGCAACGGACCGGCGGAGAGCACGTCCCGCCGTCCCGCGAACCATGACGACACGTCCAGCGTCTCGCGAATCGTCCGCGAAGCGCCGCTTCTGTTGAGTTCGTGCACATGAATTCTCACAGGATCACTCCAAACAAACAAAAGTAATTATAGCGATCCGCTTCGCGTTTTGTCAACATTTGCAGCGCGTGATATTGTTATAGCAGATCATGACTTGTTATGCGTCGCGAGGGGGAAAACGATGCGGACCGTCGGCGTCATCGTCGAATACAATCCGTTCCACAACGGCCACCGCCACCATCTGGAGGAATCCGTGCGCGCGACGGGCGCGGACGCGGTCGTCGCGGTGATGAGCGGCCATTTCCTGCAGCGGGGCGAGCCCGCGTTGATGGACAAATGGGCGCGCGCCGAGACGGCGCTGCGCGGCGGATGCGATCTGGTCATCGAACTGCCGGTCGCCTACGCGACAAGCGCGGCCGAATGGTTCGCGTACGGCGCGGTCGGCCTGCTCGACGCGACGGGCGTCGTCGACTGTTTCTGCTTCGGCAGCGAGAGCGGCGACATCGCGACCTTGCGGCGCGTCGCGGAGCTCGCGGCGGACGAGCCGGCGGATCTGCGCGAACGGATCGCGGCCGGGCTGGACGCCGGCCAGAGCTTCCCGGACGCGTACAGCGCCGCGCTGCGGTCCGGGCTGGAGGCGCGCGGCGACCGCGAAGCCGCGGCGTTCCCGCTGGAGCAGCCAAACAACACGCTCGGCCTTCATTATCTGATCGCGCGGAAGCGGCTCGGCAGCCGCATGGAGCCGTACACGATCCGCCGCCTGCAGGCCGGCTATCACGACATCGAAGCGCCGGCGGGCTCGATCGCCAGCGCGACGGCGCTGCGCCGGCTGATCGTCGGGCACGGCCGGCCGGAGGCGATCGCGTCCTACGTGCCGCCGGTCACGCTGGACGTGCTGCGGCGCGAGTGGGAGGCCGGCCGGGCGCCGGTCGGCTGGCCGCTGTTCGCGGAGCAGCTGTTCCATCAGCTGCTGCGCCTGGACACGGCCGAGCTGGCCGGTTATCGCGACGTCGGCGAGGGGCTGGAGTTCCGCATACGCCGCGCGCTGCCCGCCTTGTCGCGGCTCGACGTGGACGAGCTGATCGGCCTGCTCAAGACGAAGCGCTACACCCGGACCCGGCTGCAGCGCGCGCTGCTCGCCGTCCTGCTCGGCATCCGCAAGGAGGACTGGCATCCCGCGGCGCTGCGGGAAGGGCTCGCCTACATCCGCGTGCTCGGGTTCACGCCGAAGGGCCGGGAACTGCTCAGGCGGATGCGGAAGACCGCGAAGCTGCCCGTGCTCATGAGCGCGGCGGGCGGCGGGGACGCGGGGCTCGCCGGCGCGGGCGCGCGCTATCTGGAGCTGGACGCGCGGGCGACGGGCGTGTACGCCCTCGCCGCCGGCGCCCGGGATCCGCGGGCGCTGCTGCGCGACTATTACGAGCCGCCGGTCATCGTGCGGCCTTCGTGAGCGTGCGGGAGCGGAGCAGGGCGACTGCCTCTTCAAGCGAGTCGACGCCGGCGACCTCCATGCCGCCGCCTTCCGCCTTCGCGGCCGCGGCGGCTTCCGCCGCGTTCGCCTCCGGCACGAGGAACAGATCGGCGCCGGCGCGCGCGACGGCGATCGCCTTCATCCGGACGCCGCCCACCGCGCCGACGGCGCCCGCCGGCCCTATCGTGCCGGTGGCGGCGACGCGCCGCCCGCCCGTCAGCGACTCGCCGGCTAGCCGCTCGTAGATGTGGAGCGCGAGCGCCAGGCCGGCCGACGGGCCGGCGAATTCTCCGGCGTCGATCGTTACACTATGCGCGGGATGTTCCGGCCGGATGTCCCGGACCTCGATCAGCTCCGCCCCGCCGAGCCTCTCCCGCGGCGCTTCCGCCCCGCCGCCGGCCTGGTTTGTCGCCGGCCTGACATCGGTCCGGCTTGCCGACGTTCCGTCCGTTTCGGTCCGGTCTGCTGCCGGCTCGTCCGTTTCGATCTGGATTGTCGCCGGCCTGTCCGCGTTCGTCCGGTCTGCCGCCGATCCGTCCGCATCGTTCGGATCCACGGCCATACGCACGGCAATCTCGCGCCCTTGGCGCAGCACGATCAGCTCCACTTCGCGGCCGGCGCGGGCGCGAAGCGCCTTCCGCAAATCGCCCAGCCCGTCTGTGGCGACGCCGTCCACGGCCGCGATCCGGTCCCCGGCCTCGAGGCTTCCGGCGCCCCGCGCGACATACACGCCTGCCGGCTTCGCCTCGTACCGCACGCCGGCAAGCCGGAACGCCGCCTCTGTCGCCATGCCCTGCGACTCCGCCATCAGCACATCCATCCGCGCCTTGTAGCTTTTCGCGCCGCTTTCCCCGAACACCGCCCGCTTCGCGTGAACTTCCCGGTCTTCCCGCCACGCGGACGCGATCACCGACCACAGCGTGACGCGCGGCTCCAGATACACCGTCGTCAGCAGCCATTCGCCTTGCCGGTCCGATGCGCGCGACGGCTCCCGTTCGCCCGCGGCCGCTTCTTCGCCGGGGCCGGCCTCGCCGATCGCCACCAGATCGTCCACGGACACGACCTTGCCCGGCTCGTAGAGCACACAAGGCACAGGTACGACGAACAACAGCAGCGCCGCGAAAGCCGCCGCAAGTCCCCGTCCGAGCGCCTTTTTCACCGGGTCCCTTCCGCCCGCACCCCGCATCCCGCGCTCCCGCCCTTCTTCCGACTGTTCTATCCGACGGCCCGTCCGCGTACATTGAACTGACCCTGTCTTGTCCATGCAGCCCCGCGAAGGAGGATGGGACGCATGTACCGAACCGCCGCGCTCGGCGCCGCCCTGCTCGCGCTCGCCCTGCTGATCGTCCGCTTCCCCGGAGACGCGTTCCGGGCCGCGCTGCAGGGGCTGTCCATCTGGTGGAACCTGGTCTTCCCCGGCCTGCTGCCGTTTCTCGCGCTGTCGGAGCTGCTGCTCGCGCTCGGCGCCGTCCATGCGGCCGGCGTGCTGCTCGAGCCGGTCATGCGGCGCGTCTTCCGGCTGCCGGGCAGCGCGGGCTGGGCCGCCGCGGTCGGCTGGTCGAGCGGCTTCCCGGCCGGCGCCGGCGCGGCCGCGCGGCTCCACCGGGAAGGCGTCCTGACCGACCGCGAATGCCAGCGCCTGCTGGCGCTGTCCCACATGCCGAACCCGATGCTGATGCTGATCGTCGTCGGGGCGGGCTTCCTCCGACGCCCCGAATTCGGCGCCGCGATCGCCGCCTCCGTCTGGCTGTCCGCCCTGGCCGCGGGCTGGCTGCTCGCCCGGCTCGACCCGGCGGCGGGCGCCGCCCCGGCCTTCCGCGCGCCGGAAGACCGCCGGGGCGTCCTCGCCCGGGCCGCCGCCGCGATGCGCGAAGCGCGGCGCAGGGACGGCCGCGGCTTCGGCCAGGCGATGGGCGAATCCGTCGCGCAATGCGTGCAGCAGCTCATGGCCGTCGGCGGGCTCGTCATCCTCGGCTCGGTGCTCGTCCGGCTGCTCGAGCGCGTGCTGCCGGAGCTGCTGCAATTCGTCGCGTTTCCGGGCATTTACGAGGCGCATCTCGGCGCGTTCGCGGCCGCCGGACTGATCGAGCGGTTCGGCGCCCCGGCCGGCGCCGCGCTGATTGCGGCGGTGCTGAGCTGGACCGGCTTCACCGGTCTGCTCGCCACCCACGGCATCGCCGCGTCGGCCGGCATCCGGTTCGCGCGTCTGGCCGCGGCGAAGCTGCTGCACGCGGCGCTCGCCTTCGTGACCGCCGCGCTCGCGTGGAAGCCGCTCGTCTGGCTGGCCGGCCTCGGCGCCGGCGACGCGGTGCACGCGCTCGTTTCATTTGCCGTTCCCGGCCCCGGAGACACGCTTGACGCGTTTCACCAATGGGCGGGCGCGGGCGGCGGGGACGCTTCGCCCGGCCACAGCCGGCCGGCCCGGTTCCTGCCGCTCTGGCAGGCGATCCCGGTCTGCTCGCTGCTCCTTACGCTACTCCTGCTGCTGATGCTGGCGGCATCCCGGCTGCCGGCCGCGCGAAGGCCAGGCCGCTGACGGCCTGGCCCTGTCGCCGTTTCCGGTTTTTCAGCGCGGCTTGTCCGCCTGCCGGGCATCGAACTTCGCCCGGAGCGCCGCTTCCACTTCGGGCGGCACCAGATCGCCGACATCCCCGCCAAACATCGCGATCTCCTTCACGATGCTGGAGCTCAGATAAGAAAACTTCGGGTTCGTCATCATGAAAATCGTCTCGATGCTGCTGTCGAGCTGGTGGTTCGTCGACGCCAGCTGCAACTCGTACTCGAAATCCGACACCGACCGGATGCCCCGGATGATGACGTCGGCGTTCCGCGATTTCATGTAGCGGACGAGCAGATCGCGGAAGCTGTCGATCTCGACGTTCGGCAAATCCGCCGTCACCGCGCCGAGCAGCGCCGTGCGCTCCTCCACCGTGAACAGCGGATTCTTGCTCGTGTTGTTCAGCACCGCGACGATCAGCTTGTCGAACTGCTTCGCCGCGCGCCGGATAATATCCATGTGACCGAGCGTCACCGGATCGAAACTGCCGGGATAGACGGCAATCCGCCGGGTCGGTTCATGATCCTTCATCGGTCTCCTCCTCGGCCGCCCCCGCGGCCCGATCATAGTGGTAAATCGAGACGGCCGTCTCGCCGTACGTCGCCAGCCGGCGGCGCGCCAGGCCGCCCACGGTCTCCGGATAGGCGTGGTCCGCCTCGTGCTCGACGACGACGACGGCGCCGTCCTCGAGCATCCCGCGCTCCGCCATTTCGGCCATCAGCGTGTCGGCGATCTTCATCCGGTACGGCGGATCGAGAAACACATACCGGAACACCGCCCCGCGCTTCGCCAGCATGCGCAGCGCCCGGTCCGCCGTGTTGCAGTAAATCTCGGCCCGGTCCGCCACGCGCGCCGCCTCCGCGTTGCGCCGGACGACGGATACGGCCCGGCGGTCCGCATCGATGAACACGGCCCGGTCCACGCCGCGGCTCAGCGCCTCGATGCCGAGCCCGCCGGTGCCGGCGAACAGGTCGAGCGCGATTCCGCCGTCGAAGTACGGGCCGATCATGCTGAATATCGCTTCCTTCACCTTGTCTGTCGTCGGGCGCGTATTCATGCCGGGAACCGCCCTGAGCGGCGTTCCCTTCGCCGTGCCCGCTATGACCCTCACGTTGCCGAAGCCCCCCGCAAGTCCGCAGTCTGTCCTAATCGTACCACAAATTCACTTCCGCGCAAGCAAACCGGAAGCGGCGGAACCCGGGGCCTCGCGAAAAAAATTTTTGCCCCGCGCGTATATTTTTCTCCCCGCGGGACATCATGTAGACAGCGGCGTCGAGAGATGCCGCGAAAACCGCGGAGAAGACTTACGTTTCCCCATAAGCTCTTCGTCCGGTTTCTCCTCTCCCATGCTGGGGCTCCCGCGAGGGGGCCCCGACTTTTTTTGCTTGGCGCGTTCGCGTTTCGCCCCGACGTTCCGCCGCATTTACCGCAGCATTTCCCGCAGCATTTCCCGCAGCATTTTCCGCCGCATTTCCCGCCGCATTTCCCGCCGTCCATCCCCGCCTTTCCCCTCGCCGCCGTCGCTCCCCGCCTTTCCTCCGCATCGGCTGTCCCATAAGCGCAGTTTCTTCCGCTGTTTCCCGGAATTCCGGCTTTTTTCGCAAAACAAAAGAAAAAATTTCCTCTATTCCGGTGAAACTTCTGTTTGGAACCGATTTCGCCAAAAAATAAAAGAAATTTCTGCCTCTATTTCGCGGTTGTTTCCCGAGTTCGACAAAATAGCGGAAATATTTTCTTCTATACCCCCGACGGGCGCACCACGGGCAACTGACAACTACCGCACACCGACACCCGTCAGACACACCGACACCCGTCAGACACACCGACACCCGTCAGACACACCGATACCCGTCAGGCACACCGACACCCGACGGGCAAACCGGCTCCCCTTCCGGACACACCGCCCGCCCCCGCCCCGGACAAAATTGAAAACCCCGCGACGCCATACCGCCGCGGGGCCCTGGGATTGATGGACTTGCCTTCAAACACCGTCAGGCGCTTTCGTCTTCGGATCCGGAACCGGAATCGTCGGCTTCCCGGCTTTCGTCGGACGCCGCTTCCTCCTCCGCTCCTTCGCCCTCCCCATCCGACGCTTCCGCCGCAGCCTGCTCGGCTTCGGCAGCCGCCTGCTCGGCTTCGGCGGCGGCTTGTTCGGCCTCGGCCGCCGTTTCTTCCGCCGCGCCCTCGAGCTCGAGTTCGTTCTTTGCCAGTTCCTGTTCGCCCATCGCGATCCCTCCGTTTTTTTCATCCATCGATTTCGTGCACCCCCATTATAGACAAGCGCCCATGCGGATGCTGTCGCCCCGTGGAACCGCGGATTACGAATGGATAACATTTGCGTTACAAATCGTTACAACGTTTTCAAAATGACAACATCCGCCCCTGTCCGCCGCGATCCGCCACAACCGACATCCGCCACAACCGCCATCCGTCACAAACACCACCCGTCACAAACACCACCCGTCACAAACGTCATCCCGCTCCAACCGCCATCAGCCGCAACCGTAATCCGACGAAACCGCCATCCCCTGCGATCACGGTCCGCCGCCCCCCATTCGACGCAATCTCGGCCCGGACAAGAACGCGACGCCCGAATTGCAACCGCCCCGGGCTTCCGCTATGCTGATAATCGAACGGATTCACCGTGTCGGGAGGGATAACCGCGATGCCGAACATGCCCAAGTTGCTGATGGCCGCCGGAGCCGTGCTGTTCCTCGTCGGGCTCGTCTGGATGCTCGTCGGCAAATCGATCCCGCTCGGCAGGCTGCCCGGCGACATCGCGATCGAGAAGGAGAACGTGCGCTTCTACTTCCCGATCGTCACCTGCATCCTCATCAGCGTCGTGCTGTCGACCGTCATGTACCTCGCGCGCCTGTTCATGAAATGACAAACGGCGGCCCCGCCCGTCGCGCAGACCGCCGTCATGTCATAGTCCGTAAAGCCGCCTCGTGACCCCGAGCAGCGCCTCGGCCGTCTCGCCCACGCCGAGCCCCTTCAGCTCCGCGACGGCGCGGATGACGTCCCGGACCAGCGCGGGAGTCGTCGGCCGGCCGGCGAACGGTCCTTCATGCGGCCACGGCCCGTCCGTCTCCGCCATGAGCAGCTCGAGCGGATACGCGCGCACGAGCGCCCGGATCTCCGGCTCGTACACGACGTCCGGCGTCACGGACACGTGCCAGCCGCGCGCGATCATCCGTCGAACCGCCGACTCCGGCCCCTTGAACCAATGAAAATGCGCCCGCCGCACGCCGTGCCGCTCCAGCGCGTCGCACGCCTTCTCCGCGTCCTCGTATACGGCGTGCAGCACGATCGGCCGGTCCAGCTCCGCCGCGAGCGCCGCGAACCGGTCGAGCAGCTCAAGGTGCGGACGCTCGTCGAACGGCCGCCCGGCCTTCTCCGCGTCGGTCCGCGTGTAGTACGGCAGCCCGACCTCGCCGATCGCGAATCGTTCGCCCGCCGCGTGAAGCCGGCGAATCCAGGCGAACAGCTCCGCTTCCTCTTCCGGTTCCGGCAGCGGAATTTCCGGGTGGTGGCCGTAGGCCGGCATGTACCGCCCGGGATGCCGCAGCGCGAGCTCCCGGTTCACGCGGCTCGACTCCAGGTTCATCGACACGCCCACGACCGCCGCGCCGCCCGCGGCGTACGCGTCGGCCAGCAGCCGCTCCCGCTCCTCCGGTTCGTATTTGTCCACATGAATGTGGGCGTCGATCCAGCCGAACGACTCCCGATCCTCCGACATGCTCCCGCCTCCTTCACATCTGCCGCGAAAAAAGAACCCGCTTCACCCGCGCCTGTTCCGCCGCAAGCGGACCGCCGCCACTCGCACCCGACGCAACGTTCCGCGATGACGCCGCACGACGCCATGATCGACGTCCCCGGCGTCCCGCCTACCCCCGCGATCCGCCCGCCCCGGCCGGCTTCAGCAGCTCGTAGATCGCGTCGCGGAGCTCGGCGAACTCCGGCGACTTCCACAGCTTCGCGCCGCGCGGCCGCCCGAACGGAACGGCGAACTCGCGCAGCACCCGCGCCGGGCGCGCCGACAGGACGACGACCCGGTCCGACAGGAGCAGCGCCTCCTCGATGCTGTGCGTCACGAGCAGTACCGCGCGCCGGTGCTCTTCCCAGATCGACATCAGCCACTCCTGCATATGCTGCCGCGTCAGCGCGTCCAGCGCGCCGAACGGCTCGTCCAGGCACATCAGCTTCCGCGGGCTGAGCAGCGCGCGGATGAACGAGACGCGCTGCTGCATGCCGCCGGACAGCATGTGCGGCCAGGCGTCGGCATACTCGCCGAGCCCGACCCGTCCGAGCCCTTCCCGCGCGAGCTTCCGCGCTTCCCCGCGCGGCACGCCGGCGATGCCGAGCGCGAGCTCGATGTTGCCGGCAACCGTTCGCCACGGCAGCAGCGACGCCTGCTGCGGCATGTAGGCGATCAGCCCGCGCCGCCCGTTCGCGCGCTGACCGTCGATCACGATCTCCCCGCGCTCCGCCGGCTCCAGCCCGCCGATCACCCGAAACAGCGTGCTCTTGCCGCTTCCCGACGGCCCGACCAGCGAGACGAACTCGCCGTCCCCGACCGTCAGCGAGACGCCGTCCAGCACCGGCTTGTCCCCGTACGACTTCACCACGTCCCGCGCCTCAAGCGCCGGCGGCATGGCCGTCCCTCCTCTCCGCTTTCGGCTTCCACCGGACGACGAGCCGCTCGGCGAGCCCGGCAAGACCGAACATCAGCAGGCTGAACGCGACGATGATGATCGTGCCGGCGAACACGCGCGCCGTCTCGAAACCGCTGTAGGACAGCTTGATATAGTAGCCGAGCCCGCTGCCCCCGCCGAACCATTCCGCCGCGACCGTCGTCGTCACGCTGTACGCGGCCGCGACGCGGAAGCCCGAGAACAGATAGGGCACCGCGTTCGGCAGCTCGAGCCGCATGAACATCGTCCAGCGGTCCGCGCCGATCATCGCGAGATAGCCGCGCAGCGCCGGATCGCACTCGCGCAGGCCGGTCAGCATCGCGACGGTCACGGGGAAGAAACAGACGAGCATGATGAGGACGATTTTCGGCCCGTCGCCGAACCCGAGCCAGATCAGCATGAGCGGCACGAGCACGATGTACGGCACGCTCTGCGACAGGACGAGCAGCGGCGGCGCCGCCCGCCGGGCGCCGGGCACCAGATGGATAACCGCCGCCAGCACGATGCCGGCGAGCACGCCGAGCGCAAGGCCCGCCAGCGTCCGCCAGACGGTGGCGAGCGTATGCATTTCAAGCCGCGGCCAGACGTTCGGCTGCATCGCCTCGCGCACGATCGCCGACGGGCTCGGCAGGATGTACGGCTCCACCGCGAAAAGCCGCACCGCCGCCTCCCATGCGGCCGCCAATAATGCGATGACCGCCAGCGGCGGCCATCCTTTCAGCCATTTATTGCCCATCGGGATACTTCTCCAGCAGGCGCGCCATCGAGGCGCCCTCGGTCGGATTGAAGTAAATCTTCACCTGCGAGATGACGGACGGGCATCCCGCTTCGATCATCGCGTCGTTCATCGCTTTCACGAGCGCCAGCAGCCGGTCGAGATCGCCCTCGATCGTCGTCTCGAGCGGCCCGACCCGGTAGGGCAGCCCCGACGCCTTGATCACGTCGATCGCCCGGTCGACGTAGGGGATGACGCTCTCCCCGCCCGGCGTATGGGGCAAAATCTGAATGCTCAGCAGCGCGTCGGCCATTTTCCCATCCCCGCTTTCTTCACCGGCCCGTCATTCGGGCAAAAAATCGTTCGTGAACGCCGCTTCCGGATCGAACTCGCCCTCGAGCACGCCGTGGTCGGCCATCCACTCGGCGTAATTCTTCCATACTTCCAGCTTCTGCTCGCCCCAGCGCGGCGCGTCGTCCCGGTACTTCGCGCTGAGCCACTTCTGGCTCGCCCGGACGAGGTCCGCGTTCAGATCGGGCTCGGCGGCGATCAGCGCCTCCGCCGCTTCCTCCGGATTGTCGATGGCAAACCCGTATCCCGCGGCCGCGCCGGCGACGAACGCCTTCACCAGTTCCGGACGCTCGCGGATCAGCTTCTCGCTCGTCGCGAGCACCGGCGTATAGTAGTCGAGCTTCTCGCTGTAATCGGTCAGCCAGACCATGTTCAGCGCTTCGCCGCGCAGCTCCGCCTCGATGCCGGTCCAGCCGTAGAAGATCCAGAAGAAATCGACGTCCCGCTTCACCGCGGTGAAGAAGTCGGTGTCGCCGACATTAATGAACTCGACCTTGCTCACATCGCCGCCGTCTTCCTGCATGATCGAATCGATGACCGCTTCCTCGACCGGCGAACCCCAGCCGCCGTACCGCTTGCCCTCGAAATCCTTCGGCGTCCTGATGTTCTTGTCCGCCGGCGAAGCGAAGCCGGACGTGTTGTGCTGGATGACGGCCGCGATCGACACGATCGGCACGCCGTTCGTCCGCGCGAGGGTGACCGCCTCCTGGTAGCTTACCCCGAATTCGACCTCGCCGGACGCCACCATCTGGTCGGCTCCCGCATCGCCGGGCTGGACGATCTCGACCTCAAGTCCCTGCTCCGCGAAAAATCCCTTGTCCCGCGCGACATAAAGCCCCGTGTGGTTCGTGTTCGGCGACCAGTCGAGCACGACCCGCACCTTTTCGAGCTGCTTGTCCGATCCGCCTGCGGATCCGCCCCCGCCGCCCGATTTGCCGCCCGAACCAATGTCTTTTCCGCCTCCGCCGCAGCCGGCCGCCGCCAGCAGCAGCGCGAGCGCGAGCAACCCCCATCTTCTTCCGATCTTTCTCCGCATCGTTGGTCCTCTCCCGTCCTTGCTCCGATATGGCGACAACGCGTCAAGGCGCCCCCCTGACCGGAAGGCGCCTTCGATACGGTGCGCATGCGCGAAGCTGAAGCGGCGCGCGCCATGGCGCGCGGCTCTCCGCGGTATGTTTCCCTACGCTGGCATTATCCAGATCAGGTTACAGGGTCGGTATCGCGTCCGGATACCCTCTCAGCCGGCTGTCCCAGCTCCCCGGGGCTGCTATGCGGTTGTCGTTTCACGCTCATTATAGCAGACGGACGGGATTGCGCAAGCCTCGGGCCGGCATCGGCGTTCAGGCGCTCCCCGGCATTCGGGCGCTTACCCGGCAATCAGGCGTCCTCCCGGCGATCAGGCGTCTACCCGGCAATCACGCGCCTTCCCGGCAATCAGGCGTCTTCCCGGCAATCACGCGCCTTCCCGGCAATCAGGCGTCCTCCCGGCAATCACGCGCCTTCCCGGCAATCAGGCGTCCTCCCGGCAATCACGCGCCTTCCCGGCAATCACGCGTCTTCCCGGCAATCACGCGCCTTCCCGGCAATCACGCGCCTATCCGGCGATCAGACGCCTACCCGACAATCACGCGTCTTCCCGGCAATCAGGCGTCTTCCCGGCAATCACGCGCCTATCCGGCAATTACGCGCCCTCCCGCAGCTTCTCCTCCAGGATGCGCTTGTTGGCCTTGAGCCCCTCGTCGTCCGGCAGCCACCCGAGCGCGGCCTCGTTGTGCCGCGCCGCGTCCGCCCAGCGGCCGAGCCGCCCGTAGCAGATGCACAGGCGCGCGTGCGGCAGCCAGGTGCGGCAGGCGTTGTTGACGACGCCGAGCCAGCCTTCGGCAAGCGGCGCGTCCAGCGCCCGCTCGTACCAGTAAGCGGCCGTCCGCCAGTCCCCGGACTCCTCGAACCAGCCGCCGAGCGCGCAGCACACCTCCGCGTGGGGAGCGTCGAACCGGAACGAGCCGAGCAGCGCGTCGATCCGGCCCGCCTCGTCCCCAAGCCGCCGGCAGCAGTCGGACAGCCGGAGCGAAGCCGTCACCTTGTCCTCCCGGTAGCCGGACGGCTCCGCCAGGTAAGCCCGGTAGGCCGACGCCGCCTCGGCGAACCGCCCCGCGTCCGCGAGCTCGTTCGCGTAGTAGTACAGATCGCGCCCCCGGAGGCCGCCGGTTTCGGCCGCGATCCGCTCGTAGATGCGCAAGTTCCGGTCCGAATGGTCCCGTACCTCGCGATGGTGCGCGATGCCGATATCGACCGCGACGGCGCGCGCGCCGGAAATGTCCAGATACTCGTGCACCCGGCCACGCCAGCGAATCCCCCGGCCCCGCCGGACGAGGCGGCATCGCTGCGCCGAGACCGTCGGCCGGCCCGCCGCGTCGAACGCGAGCCAGTACGGCATGAGCACGGCGTCGGCGTGATCCGGGATCTGCGTCTTGAACGCCGCGAATTTGATACGCTCGGAATCGGGCAGCACGTCGTCCGCGTCCAGCCACATCAGCCAGTCGCCCGTCGCCTGATCGAAGGCGAAATTGCGCGCCGCCGCAAAGTCGTCCACCCACTCGAAGTCATGGACGCGCGCGCCGAATCCGGCGGCGATCTCCTTCGTCCTGTCGGCCGATCCGGTGTCGACGATGACGATCTCGTCGACGACGGGCGCGACCGACGCGAGGCAGCGGCCGAGCACCGCCTCCTCGTCGCGGACGATCATGCACAGACTTATTGTCACGGCCGGCCTCCTTTCCCGGGCTCGGACCGCTTCCGCGCCTCCGCGAGCTGCTTCTGCAGCCCCTTCAGCTGCCGGATGAGCCCTCGATCCGGTCGTTCTTCTGCTTGAGCTGCGCCTCGAGCGCCCGGATGCGCTCGTTCTGGCTGCGGACCATCCCGCGCAATTTCCCCGCCCCCAGCTGGTACTGCCGCTCGTATTCGAGGAACGTCTCCTCGTCGAGCCGGATCAGCCGCTTGAGCCGCTCGGAATGGTCCGGCCGGCGAATCCGGAACGACCGCTTGCGCCCGGCGTAGCAGAGATAGCGGTGATGGACCTCCATCGCGATCTCGTCGAAATACGGGTCGACGAGCTCCGCGAGCCGGCCCGCGTAGAACGTCTGCTTGTGGTCGTGAAAGGCGTGCAGGCCGAACGGCACGGTGATGACGCAGACGCCGCCGTCCGCGAGCCAGTTCGCGACATTGGCGAGCACCTGTTCCGGCTGCGCGAAATGTTCGAGCACCTCGCCGAGCAGCACCGTGTCGAACGGGCCCCATTTGTGCGGCTTCGTCGCGTCGGCTGCTATGAATCGGACGTTCGACCGGACGAGGGCTGGCTCCTTCGCGAGCTCCGAACGCGCGTAGCGGATCGCCTCGTCCTCCAGATCGATGCCGAGCACCTCGAACCCCTCGCGGCCGAGCAGGATCGAAGCGATGCCCTGGCTGCAGCCGACATCGAGCACCTTGCTTCGCCGGGCGTGCGCGCACATCCAGTGGATGCGCGCGCGCGTCGCTTCATGCGACGCGACCGAACCCGACTGCCCGTAGTACCGCTGGTTGACAAGATCTTCGTTGACCATGGGACTCACCCTGTTGCGGCGGGCGGCGCCGCGTCCGGCTCGCCCAGCCGGAAGATCCGGCCGCCGCCGGCGCCGCCGAGCGCGTTCCGCGTGTCCAGCACGAGCGGCGCGTGCGCCGCGATCATGCGGACGTCGATCGCCGAATGGCGCGTCAGGATGACCGCGAGATCGAGACCGGCCAGCAGTTCGGGCGTCAGGACAGCGGTCCGGATCGTGCGGCCCCGATGGCGGAACGCCGGCACGAGCGGGTCGCAGCAGACGACGTCCGCCCGCCGGTCGAGCAGCTCATCCAGGATGTCCAGCGCGGGCGACTCCCGCACGTCGTCGATATCCGGCTTGTACGCGACGCCGATCAGCGCGATCCGCGCGCCGCGCATCGGCTTCCCTTCCCGGTTCAGGAGCTCCGTCGCCCGCTCGACGACGTGCCGCGGCATCCGCCGGTTCACCTCGTCCGCCAGCTCGATCAGCTTCATCGGCCGGCCGTACCGCCTCGCCGCCCAGTTCAGGTAGAGCGGATCGACCGGGATGCAGTGGCCGCCGATGCCCGGGCCCGGCCAGAACGGCATGAAGCCGAACGGCTTCGTCGCCGCCGCCGCCACCACTTCCCACACGCTGACGCCGAGCTTCTCGCAGAGCAGCGCGAATTCGTTCACGAGCGCGATGTTGACGCTGCGGAACGTGTTCTCGAACAGCTTGGCCGCTTCGGCCGCCGCCGTCGAGCTGACGGGCACGACCCGCTCCACGATCGGGCGGTAGAACTTCATCCCCGCTTCGAGGCAGGCCGGCGTCGCGCCGCCGACGATCTTCGGCGAATTGTCCAGCCGGTGCTCGCGGTTGCCCGGATCGATCCGTTCGGGCGAATAGCAGAGATGGAAATCCTCGCCGACCCGCCAGCCGCGCGCTTCCTCGACGGCGCGGCGGATGAGCTCATCCGTCGTGCCCGGATAGGTCGTGCTCTCGAGCGCGATCAGCGTCCCCCGCTTCAGGTGCGGCAGCATGGCCGCAACCGCCGAGCGGATGTACGCCAGATCCGGCTCGCGCTCGGGCGTCAACGGCGTCGGCACGCAGATCACGACGGCGTCCGCCCGGGAGATCGCGGCGTAGTCGCTTCCCGCGGTGAACCGGTCGCGAACGGAACGGATGGTCTCGTCGTCGATGCCGATCACCGTCGAGCGTCCCGCGTTCAGGCGGTTGATTTTTTCCCCGTCGATATCCAGTCCGAAAACCCGATATCCGGCCTTCGCCAGCGCCACGGCCATCGGCAGCCCGACATAGCCGAGTCCGACCACGGCCGCGGCAGGCCGATCATGAGCATCCATGTCGCGCCTCCTCTCCTCCATGATGGCGCATCGCCGTTCCCCTCCTCAGAACCCGCCGGCGTCGAGCAGCCGGGCGATGCCCGCCTTGTCCAGCAGCTCGTCGTCCGAGCGGTACGGCTGCGGCTTCGCCGGCCGGCAGCCGGCGTACCGGCGCGCAAGCTCGGGCTCGGGGGACGGCGGCAGAATGACGATCACCTCGTCGTCGTAATGCCGCGCGTGCGGCGCCTCGCGCGCGGACACGAGCGTCTCGTGCAGCTTCTCGCCCTCGCGGATGCCGATCTCCCGGATGCCCACGGGCGCGCCCGACCGCTCGATCATCACCTCCGCGAGATCGCGGATGCGGCAGGCCGGCATGCGGATGACGAACGTCTCGCCGCCGATCGCCGCCTCCGCCGCCCGGAGCAGGAGGCCGATCGCCTCGGGCAGCGTCATGAAATACCGGGTCATCTCCGGGTGCGTGATCGGCAGATCTTCTCCGCGCCGGATCCGCTCCAGGAAGAACGGCACGACGCTACCGTTCGTGCCGAGCACGTTGCCGCCTCGGATGCAGACGAACCGCGTCGTGTCGGTCAGCCGGTTCGCCCGGAGCGTCAGCTTCTCGGCGATCGCCTTCGTCATGCCGTACACGTTCACCGGGTCGACCGCCTTGTCCGTCGACACGTCCACGACCTTCGCGACGCGCTGCGCGATCGCGGCCCGGATCACGTTCTCGGTCCCGAGCACGTTCGTCCGGAACGCTTCGTCCGGCTGCCGCTCGCAGACCGGCACATGCTTCAGCGCGGCCAGATGGAACACGATGTCGACGCCCCGGCAGGCGTCATGGAGGGCCGCGTAATCCCGCACGTCGCCGATGATGAACCGGACGCGCCCGTCCGCGCCGAGCTCCCGCTCCATCTCCACCTGCCGATGTTCGCCGCGGGAGAAGATCCGGATTTCCCGCGGATCGTGCCGCTCAAGCAGCGTCCGGACGAGATGGCGTCCCCACGACCCCGTCCCGCCCGTCACCAGAATGTTGCTGCCGCTGTACATCCCGTTCTCTCCCTTCCGGACACTCTCCACATCCCGCTTTCCCCTCCGTCCGGACGGCTCACATGAACTCACCCAGCACGGCTTTCATCTGCTGTTCGGTCAGCCTGCCGGCAATCGGCACCTTTTTCCTCGACGCGTTGGCGCCGTGCACGATGTTCACGTAGTTCCGCCCCGGCAGCAGCTCGTGGGGCAGCTTGATGACGTGGCCATGGCCCTTGCCGGGCGGCTTGATCCGGTAGCCGTCCAGGTAGTCCGCCGTCTTGTAGACGTAGGTGTAGAATTGAGGGGAAAAATGGTGCACTTCGGCCATCACGTTTTCGATCGTATCCCACATGTATCCGTCCTGGTTGATCAGCGCGACGGTTCCCGGCTTCGGCTTCCAGTCCATGAGCAGCTGGACGAACGTCCGGCGGTACAGATCGTCGGAATCGAGCCGCGCCACGAACAGTTCGTCATGTCCGGAGGCGAACTTGCGGATCGCTTCCACGCAGGTCCGCTCCGAACCGAACAGGATGTTCGGGGGGAAGTCCTCCCAGAAGGGGCGCAGCGGCCCGTTCAGGAGCGGCTCGGACTCGTCCGCGAGCTTCAGCACCGCGAGGAAATCGGGATTCGTCTGGCGCCGCAGCGAGCGGAGGGTGTACCGGCGGAAAATCGCGATCCGGTTGCGGATCCACGCCGGCTTGAGCCGATCCGGGACGATGCCGTAGTTGTTGAAGTTGATCTCGATGACGACTCGCCTGGCCATGTTGAACCTCCTTGTCTGTTCCTCCGTTAATGTATGAACGGCCGGCGCAAGCCGCATGGTTGATTGATCTCGTCCATTCGTCCAAATCCGGCCGGCGGACGCGCGCGGCGGCGGACATCCATGCCCCGCGGCGGGACGGTCATATACTGGGAAGGAAGCGAAAGGAAACGCGGCATGATTTCTGCCATCGGGAGGATTGATGCATGGTGGAGCGATCGCAGCTGACGCAGGCGCAGGTGCTGCAGCGCATCGCGCACGCGCTCAAGACCAAAACGCCGCTGTCCCTCGTCCGCGTGGGGGACGGCGAGAACCTCGTGCTCGCGCAGCAGACGGTCTGGCCGATCGAGACCGTTCTGAAAGAGCCGTGGGCCGTGAAGGCGAACGAGGGCAAGAAAGGGCTTCGCCTGCCGAATCTGCCCCTGCGCGACGCGGTCGCCGAGTCGATCCGCAAGGCCGACATCGTCGGCATCCTGCCCTTCGGCGACCGGACGATCCACGCGCCGGACTACCTGAAGCGCCCCCTGACGGAGCGCGTGTTCCGGCACTTCCGCATCGCGCCGAAGGCGGTGTGCCACGCCTGCGTGAACCGGATGCTCGCGACGGATCCGATGTTCTGGAAGACGCTCGCGGGCCGGCGGGTCGCGGTCGTGACGCGCCATGCCGACGCGGCGAAGCGGATCATCGAGAATCGCTTTCGGGGCCTGCAGGTTACGCTTACCTATCCGTTCGGCGACTACGCCCAGATGGAGCCGGCGCTCAAGGCGCTCGCCGACGGCCGGGACCGGTACGACATCGCGCTCATCTCCTGCGGCGTCAACGCCGTCGTGCTCGCGCAGCGCACCGCCGAACAGACCGGCAAGGTCGCGCTCGACTTCGGCAAAGCGCTCCATATCATCGCGAAAGGACGCCCGAACTGAATCGGGCGTCCTTTCGCGCGCTTGGTGCGGACGATATGGCAATATGAACAAGAACCCCGCTGGCGGGGTTCTTGCGCAGGGCGGCGCTCAGGCTGTCGAAGCGATGCCCCGGAACACTTCCGGACCGTTCCGCACGGCCGTCGTCGTCCCCGAGACATAGGCCGTGTAGACCGTTTCCGCAGCCGGCGGCGCCAACAGGTCCTGCGCCGTGAAGGAGTGCACTTCGGTCGCGCCCGTCACGCTCACCGTCCCGGTCATCGTGAAGATGACATTGGCGGGGTTGAACGTAGAACCGCGGACGATGTCAACCGTGAACGTGTCTCCGATGTCGCCGCTGATGCCGATCATGCCGTCCAGCGCGATCACCGTGTTCGGAGCATTCTGCGTCTGGAGCCCGATGATGCCGAACAGCGTCGGCGTGGCGCTCAGCGGCACGTTCGGGGCGCCGATCGTGTTGGAGTTCATCGAGCTGCGTTGATCAAGGAAAGTTCCCATACCATTCACCCCCTGCTTGCCTGGGATGCTACAGTCTATGGCGTCCGGCGACAGGCGGTATAGACAAACTATGCAGGGTAAATGAGGATTTTTTTATTCCGCGTCCGCTTCTTCCGCGTTCGCGTATTCCGCGCCGATCACGTCCCGCATGTCCGCCTGCGCGTCCCCCTGCGCCGTGCGCAGCCGGATCCGCCCGGCCTGCGGGTCGACCTTCGTCACGACGCCCGTCACCATCCGGTCCCCGTACTCGCCGTACAGCTTCAGCGTGACCGGCCGGCCCGTCTCGAGCGATTCGCCCACTTTGAGCGCCAGCTCCTCCATCTCCTGTTCGTCCAGCACGGGCCGCTCCCTGCGGCCCAGCGTCTCCCGGTGGCCGTTGATGCGCTCCTTGTGCTCGGGCAGCATCATCCGGCTCGACTCCCAGAGCAGATTGTATCCGGATGTCAATTTGTTCACGCGCGGTCTCGCCATGGTTGTCCGTCATCCCCTCTTGGTGTCTCGGTCCGCTCTTGCCGACTTGTTCCGGTGCTTGCCCCCTGTCCCGCCCCCGGACGCTTTGTCCCGCTCCTGCTCTCCGTCCCGCCTTGTTCCGACGCTGATGAAACGGACAGACGCTATTTGTGACAAAATCCGGGGGGTCGGAAATCTGACGAAACTCAGACACGCTATTCGCGCCGAATCGGGGCCAAATCCGTCCGGGGAAAATAAGATGTCGCAGTTTCGTTGAACATTCGAGGGATGCCGTTTTCGGCAAAATAACGACGCTGAGTTTCGTCAGGTCGTCGGACGGCCCGCAACGGAACCACGTTCCGTTAGCGGGCGCCTTCAGCCGGCCCGCGCCCCTCCAACGGAACCACGTTCCGTTAGAGACGGCTTCGGGCGACCCATTCGCCCGCCGAACGGCCCGCAACGGAACCACGTTCCGTTAGCGGCCGCCTTCAGCCGGCCCGCGCCCCTCCAACGGAACCACGTTCCGTTAGAGACAGCTTCGGGCGGCCCATTCGCCCCCCGGACGGCCCGCAACGGAACCACGTTCCGTTAGAGGCCGCCTCCAACCGGCCCGCGCCCCTCCAACGGAACCACGTTCCGTTAGAGACGGCTTCGGGCGACCCATTCGCCCGCCGAACGGCCCGCAACGGAACCACGTTCCGTTAGCGGCCGCCTTCAGCCGGCCCGCGCCCCTCCAACGGAACCACGTTCCGTTAGAGGCTACCCGTTCCGGCCTCCCGCCGCGCCGTCACTTGTAATGCCCGCCGATCTTGCGCGCCCGGTCCCGCGCCTGCCCGGCCTCGGTCAGCGAGACGGCGCGGATGATCGAGTCGTCGCCGTACTTGTCCTTGATCCGGTCCGTCGCCCGCTCGAGGGCGCGGTACTTCTCCCGGTGGTCGAACAGCATCAGCTGGTACTCCCGGTCGTCCTGCAGACCGGTCATCGCGACGCCGACCTTCCGCACCGGCAGGCCGTCCCAGTGCCGGTCGAGCAGCTCGCACGCGTACCGGTAGGCGTCGTTCGTCGCCTGGGTCGGATACGGCAGCGTCATCTGCCGGAAAAAACCGCTCGGCCGGTCGAAGTCGGCGCCCTGGCAGCCGACGGCCAGCGTCCGGCCCATCTTCCCCTTCGACCGCATGCGCCGGCAGACGAGCTCGCACAGCTCGAGCAGCACGACGCGCAGCTCCTCCCGCGTCTCGTAGTCGCGCGGCAGCGTCATCTGGTGGCCGATGCCCTTCTGCCCGATGTGGGTGTCCGGCGACACCGGCGAATCGTCCCAGCCGCGCGCGATCCGCCAGATCATCTCGCCGTTGATCCCCCACCGCGCCCGCAGCCGGTCCAGCGGCGCCCGCGCCAGGTCGCCGATCGTCTCGATGCCCATCCGGTTCAGGTGCGCGGTCATGCGCGAGCCGATCATGAACATGTTGTTCACCGGCAGCTGCCACAGCGTCTGCTCCAGCCTGTCGGGATCGAGCCGGAAGATGCCGTCCGGGCGCTTCTTCGCGTAGTTGTCGCACGCCATCTTCGCCAGCACCTTGTTCGTGCTGATGCCGAACCGGACGTAGACGCCGGTCTGTTCCAGCACCCGCTTCTGGATCAGGCGGGCCGCCTCCTCGGGATCGCCGAACAGGCGGGCCGATCCGGTCAGATCGAGGAACTGCTCGTCGATGCTGTACGGTTCGACCAGATCGGTGAACGACTCGTAAATGCGCGTGATGAGCAGGGAATACTCGATGTACTCCTGCATGCGCGGCTTGGCCACGATCAGATCCGGGCACTTGCCGAGCGCCTCGCCGAGCCGTTCGGCGGTCGTGACGCCGCGCGCCTTCGCGAGCGGGCAGGCGGCGAGCACGATGCCCGAGCGGCGCTCGGGATCGCCCGCCACGACGAGCGGCTTCCCCGCGTACTCGGGATGCTTCGCCTTCTCGACGCTGGCGTAGAACGACTGGCAGTCCGCCAGCATGACAATCCGCTGCTCCCTGGCCATCGCCGTTCCCTCCCGCACGACAGGAACACATGTTCTTATCATAATACAAAATACACGAACTTATGTTCGTGTATCAAGCGGAATTTTTATGTAGCGCCCGTCTGCGACTGGGCTTGGACCAATTGCCTGTAAACGCCGTCCCGTCGCATGAGCTCCTCATGCGTGCCGGCTTCGGCGATCTTTCCCCGGTCCAGCACATAGATGACATCCGCGTTCCGGACGGTGGACAGGCGATGGGCGACCACCACCGTGATCGCGTTTTTCCGCGCTTCATCCAATCGGGATTGCAACGCGCGCTCCGTCTCCAGATCCAGCGCCGAAGTCGCTTCGTCCAGAATCAGAACCTCCGGCTCGCGCGCGAGCGCCCTGGCGATGGCGAGCCGCTGTCTTTCTCCGCCCGAAAGGCTCACGCCCCTGTCGCCGACGGCGGTGTCGTAACGATCGGGAAGCTGCTCCACGAAGCGGGCGATCGCGGCGGTTTCGCAGGCTTCCCTGACTTTGTCCGCGGACCCCGACCGGTTGCCGAGCAGAATATTGTTCTTGATGGTCCCGGGGAAAAAATACGGATCCTGAAACACGACCGCCACTCTTTTCGCCCAATCGTCCCGCGCGATATCCTGAAGCTCCGCGTGGCCGTTGACGACAATCTTCCCCGCCGTCGGCTCGAGAAAGCGGAGGAGAAGCTGAACCAGGGTGGATTTCCCGCCCCCGCTTCTCCCGACGATCGCGATCTTCCGCCCTTTTTCCATCCGCAGGCTGACGCCTCCCAGAACGTCCGGTTCCCCTTCGCCGTACCCGAACCCGACGTCCCGGAATTCGATGGAGCGGATGCCGTCCTTCAGCCGAAGACGCCCGTCCCGGATCTTCGGGCGGTCGAGCAGACCGCTCAAGCGCTCGACGCAGGCGCTGTCCCGGACCAGTTCGCTCGCCAAGTTGTAGATTTGCTGGAACGATTGCAGGGTGATGCCGGCGAACTGATAAAGCACGACGAACGTTCCGAGAGACATCTGATTCCGGATGACCATGGCGCCGCCGACGGCCAGGATGAAGAACGTCGACAGCCATTTGATCGGTTCGCTGGAAACGAGCTGCCGGTTCAGCAGCTTCGTCTCCCGCCGCACGGCCCCCAGATAGTTCCGGAAGGCTTCATCGTACCGGTCTCTTTCCCATTGCAGCCGGCCGAAAGCCAGCACCTCCCTCGTGGACGACACCCCTTCTTCCAGGCAGACCAGCACCTTCGCGCGTTCATCCTGCACGTTTCTCGACAGCGGCTTGATTTTGCCGGCGTAATGTCTCCCGATCCAGATGTAGAACAGCACGATGCCGAGAAACAGCGGACTGCTGTCGCCGATCAGCACGAACGTCGCGACCAGAACGGCGGCATGCTCGACGATTCTGGGGATGCTTCCGCCGATCATGTTGCCGATCTGGAAAACATCATGGGTCATGTGGTTGACCAGCGCGCCGGTCCGCTCCCTGTTGATTTCGCTCATGGGGAGACGATACAGGCTTTGCATCGCATCCCGGCACAGCGCGCTTCTCAATTTGGCCGCGCAGCGATGGCTCGTCTGCGGGGAGACGGCGAACAGCACCGCATAGCCGATGTAGCAAACGGCGACAAGGGCCAGCACGGCGGGAAACCGGTCATATTGCCCGAGCAGGAGGACATCGTCGATCAGCCGCTTCTGCATGCCGATGGCCAGCACCTGGGAGACGGACAGCAACGCGGCAAGCACGATCGAAACGACGAACAATGTCCGGACGATCAGGATGTATCGGAACACAAACTTCAAGGTTTTCACGGTCTATCGCTCCTCCCCCGCGCCGCCGTATACCAGTTGGTGAAAACGGCCTTTCCGGCCCAGCAATTGGTCGAACCGCCCGGACTCGACGATCTCCCCGCGTTCCATATGGATGATGCGGTCATAATCCTTCACGGTGGACAGCCGGTGGGCGATGGTCAGCGTCGTGCGCCCCTCCAGAAACGCGTCGAGCGCTTTCCGGATTTCCGCCTCGGTCTGGTTGTCCATGGCCGATGTCGCTTCGTCCAGCAGCACAATCGCCGGATTTTTCAAAAACAGACGGGCCAGGGCGATTCTTTGCTGCTGTCCCCCCGACAGGCGCACCCCCCTTTCACCCACCAGCGTGTCGTATCCTTGCGGCAGCTCCTCGATAAACGCATGGGCGTTCGCCGCCTTCGCGGCCTCGTACACCATCTCGTCCGTCGCGTCCGGATTTCCGAACCGAATGTTTTCCCGGACGCTGGCGCCGAACAGATACGTCTCCTGGAAGACGATCCCGATGCGGGACCTGAGCGAATCCAGCGCCAGATCCCGGATCGGGATGCCGTCCAGCAGAATCTCGCCTTCGATCGGGTCGTAAAATCGCAGGAACAACCGGAGCAGCGTGGATTTCCCCGATCCGCTCATGCCCGTGACGGCCACGTGCTCTCCGGGGGAGACGCGGAGATTGAAGTCTTTCAGGATCAGCTTGTCGGGGGTGTAGCCGAAGCTCACGTTCCGGAATTCCATCTCGCCCCGCGTCCCGGCAAGCGCGACGGGATTCTCTTTCTCCTTCACCGCCGGGATCTCCCGCATGAGCTCCATCAACGGGCAGGCCTGTTTCTTCACCACGTTCAGTTCGATCAGGGTGCTGACGATGCTCGTCAGATGATGCATGGAGCTGAAAAAATACAGCAAAAACGTGACGAACTCGCCGGTGGTCAAAAAACCTTTCCGAAACATGACGAACCCCAGGGCAATGAGGAGAATTCCCGTGCCGTAATAGGACAGCCGGCGGATCGAAGCGCCCCACAGGGAATACCAGTACGTCGTAAGATGCGCCTTGTTGAACGCGCGAAGCCTGGCGAGAACCCGCCGGACGCCCCACGCCTCCAGCCGGTCGCCCGGATCTCCCGCAACGCGGAAATGTTCTCGTAGACCATCCGGCCGAATTTCAGGCGATTCTCCGCGATTCTTTTGCTGGCTTCCGTCGATTTTCGTTCAAAATAAGGCGCGAAACCGACGTAGATCAGAAGACAGGGAATGGTCGCCATGGCCATGGGCAGGTTGATGGCGGCCATCACCCCGACGGAAAGCGCGGTATAGATGACGGCATGCGCGAGCCAGGGCAGAAAATCGCCGTAGATCCGCTGGACGTTCTGGACTTCCGTGCTGAGCAGGCCGAGCATTTCGCCCGCCGGACGCTTCGCGCTGTAGGGAACGCCCAGCTCCCGCATTTTCCGGAAGAGCGCCGCCTGCAAATCCCGGGTGGCCAGTTCCTGCACCATGCGGACGAGCGTGTTCTTCTTGACGATGACCGCGTACATCGCGGCGACGGCGACGACGATGGCGGCCAGCAGCCGATAAAACAGCTGAAGGTCCTGCCGAGGAAACACCCGGTCAATCAGGATCCCGATCAACCGCGGCACGGCCAGCTCCGTGACGTTGATGCAGAAGAAACAGAGGAGGATGAGCAAAATTTGCTTTTTGTAGGGCAGCAGAAATGACAGAATCCAGCGCATTTCATTTTGCTTCCGCCGCAACCCGAATTGCCCCTTTCCGCGTTCGTTTTCCACAATCCCCCAAAAAACAAAGGCGAAGATAGATCATACAACCTCTGTCATTTGTGAATCAAGCTGTATTTTTATGCAAGATCGGCCGCCGGTGGCGGCGCGGCGCCTCCGGGCGCTATAATGGCCTCAGAAGCCAATTCGCGTTGCAAAGGAGAATCGTCCATGTGCGGCCGCTACACGATCACGGTGACGCTGGAGGAGCTGATGGTGCGGTATACGATCGGCGTGGCGAACGTTCCGTACCACCGGCCGAAATACAACGTCGCGCCGGGGCAGATGGTGCTCGCCGTCATCAGCGACGGCCGGACGAACCGGCTCGGGGAACTGAGGTGGGGGCTCATTCCGTCCTGGGCGAAGGACGAGAAGATCGGCAGCCGCCTGTTGAACGCCCGCGCGGAGACGGCGGCGGAGAAGCCGGCCTTCCGCGGGCCGCTACGAACAAAGCGCTGCCTCGTGCCGGCGGACGGCTTCTACGAATGGCGGACGGAGCCGGACGGCGGCAGGCAGCCGATGCGCATCGTGCTCAGGAAGGGCGGCGTCTTCAGCATGGCCGGCGTGTACGAGACCTGGATCGCCCCGGACGGGCGGCGGATCGGCACGGTGGCGATCCTGACGACGGAGCCGAACGAATTAATGGCGACCATCCACAACCGGATGCCGGTCATTCTGCGTCCGGAGGACGAGGCGCTCTGGCTGGACCGCTCCGTGCGCGATCCCGAGGCGCTCCGGCATCTGTACGAACCGTACCCGGCCGACGAACTCGAAGCCTACCCGGTCAGCAAGGCGGTCGGCAGCGTCAGGAACGACGATCCTTCCCTGATCGCGCCGCTGGCCAAGGGCTGATTCCGTCCCATAGAAAAAACTTCCCCCGTCCGCGAACCCGCGCCGGGTCCCCGAAACAGAGGAAGTCTTTTCACCGCGGAAGACCGCACGTTTCATCCGCCGTCAGCGGAACATGCTCCACAACCGCAGCAGATGGAGCGTGTTGTTCGGATCGATCCGCTGCGCGATCACGAACGCGACGATGCGTTCCTCCAGATCGGACGTGAGCGGCTCGTTCAGGATCGCGGCCGCCTGCCGCACGAGCCGGCGCACCTTCGCCCGGTCCTGGAGATCGTGCTTCGTCACGCCGTCGAGCAGCGCCTTCATCCGCTCCTTCGTCGCCGGATGCTTCATCTTCCGCTTGACCCGCTCGACGAGCTCGGGCCGAATGCCGTATTGCTGATAACCCACGCGCGGCACCTCCGTCATCTTGACGCGCCGTCCTGAGCCGGCCCGTCAGTTCAGGATATGACGTCCGTCCCGCGCAGTTGTCATCATCGGAGAAAAAAAGGCCCGCCGCCCGCCCGCAAATCCGCGTCGGCCGTCAATCGAGCTGCTCTCCCTGGAAGATCGGATCCCGCATCAGCATCTCGCGCAGCCGCGCGCAGGCGGGGTCGCGCCAGAACGCCTCCCGCGACACCAGCTCCGCCGCGTCGTCCCGCGCCGTCTCGAGCAGCGCGAAATCGCTCGACAGATCGGCCACCTTGAAATCCGGCAGCCCGCTCTGCTTCGTGCCGAAGAAATCGCCCGGCCCGCGCAGCTCGAGATCGCGCAGCGACACCTCGAACCCGTCGTCGGTCTCCGTCATGATCCGCATCCGCTCGACGCCGGCCTCCGACTTCGGATCGGCGATCAGCACGCAGTAGGACGCGTGCGATCCGCGCCCGACGCGTCCCCGGAGCTGATGCAGCTGCGACAGGCCGAACCGGTCCGCGTCCATCACGACCATCAGCGTCGCGTTCGGCACGTCGACGCCGACCTCGACGACGGTCGTCGCGACGAGCACATGCGTCTCGCCGGACGCGAACCCGCGCATGACGGCGTCCTTCTCCGCCGCGGTCAGCCGGCCGTGCAGCAGCCCGACCTGAAGATCCGGGAACGCCCGCCGCATCTGCTGGTGCAAATCGATGACGTTCTGCACGTCCAGCTTGTCCGACTCCTCGATCAGCGGGCATATGACGTACGCCTGCCGCCCCGCCGACACCTCGCGCCGGATGAAGCCGAGCACCCGCTCCAGCATATCGTGCCGGACCCAGTACGTCTTGATCGGCACCCGCCCCTTCGGGCGCTCGCGCAGCGTCGAGACGTCCATGTCGCCAAACGCCGTGATCGCCAGCGTGCGCGGAATCGGCGTCGCCGTCATCGTCAGCACGTCCGGATGCATCCCCTTGCGGCGCAGAATGCTGCGCTGGCCGACGCCGAACCGATGCTGCTCGTCCGTCACGACGAGGCTGAGGCTGCGGAAATGGACATCCTCCTGGATGAGCGCGTGCGTGCCGACGACGATGTCGATCATGCCCATCTGAAGTCCGGCGAGCACGTCGCGCCGCTGCCGCTCGGTCAGGCTGCCGGTGAGCAGCGCCACCTGGATGCCGTGCGGCGCGAACCACTTCTCGAGCGTGCGCATGTGCTGCTCGGCCAGAATCTCGGTCGGCGCCATCAGCGCCCCCTGATGCCCGCTTTTCACTGCCGCGTAGAGCGCGATCGCCGCAACGACCGTCTTTCCCGAGCCGACGTCGCCCTGCAGCAGCCGGTTCATGCAATACGGCTGCCGCATGTCGTGCAGAATCTCGTTCACCGCTTTCTTCTGCCCGTCCGTCAGCTCGAACGGCAGACCGGCCGCGAACGCGCGGATCGAGGCGCCATCCGCCGTGTGCGCGACGCCGTCCAGCTTGCGGCGCGTATGCGCGCGGTAGGCCTGCAGCTTGAGCTGGAACAGGAACAATTCCTCGTACGCCATCCGCCGGCGCGCCGCCTCGGCTTCCTCCGCGCTGCCCGGCGCGTGCATCCGCGTCACCGCTTCCCGGCGCGGCATCAGCCCGTGCCGCGCGATCAGCTCGTGCGGCAGCACCTCCGGCACGAGATGGCCGAACTGCTGCACCGCCTGCGCGATCGTCTTGCGCATCCAGCCCTGCGTGATGCCGCCGCCGACCGAATAGACCGGCTGCAGCGTGCCGGTCTTCGACGTCCCCCGGTCGGGAAACTCCGATTCGGACACCGTGAGCTGGCGCCGTCCGCGGTCCCATTTTCCCGTCAGCAGGATGTCCCTTCCGGGCGTCAGCTGATCCCGCAGAAAATGCCGGTTGAACCAGACCGCCGTAATCAGCATGCGGCCCGCCGCCACGCGGCAGGACATGCGCGTCTTGCCGCCGTAACGCTGCACGACCGGCGGCGTCGCGATCTTGCCCCGTATGGTCGCTCTCTCTCCGTCTCCAACCTCTTCAAGCTCCCGCACGCGGTAGTCTTCGTACCGGAACGGGAAATATTCCAGCAGATCCTCCGCCGTACGGATGCCAAAGGCGTGAAGCTCTTCTTCTTTCCGAGCGCTCACGCCTTTGATTTGCCGCACCGGGATCCGGTCCAGCGTTATCGTCATTTCCTTCACGCCTTGTACATGAATACGGCCGACGTGCCGGGGCCGACGTGCGTGCCGATGACGCCGCCGATCTCCACCTCGCGGACACTCCGGACGTCGAACTTCTCCCGCACCCGGGCGAGCAGCTCCTTCGCGTGCTCGTCGTACTTGCTCCAGCCGATGCCGACATGGACGGGCGAACGGCCGAACTCTTCCTCCAGCATCTCGATAATGCGGGCCATGGCCTTCTTCGTGCCCCGCGTCTTGTCGACCGGCGCGACCACGCCGTCCTGGACCGTCAGGATCGGCTTGATGTTGAGCAGCCCGCCGATCAGCGCGGCCGCCTTCCCGATCCGGCCGCCCCGCTGCAGGTACTCGAGCGTGTCGACGAGGAAGTAGATCCGGATGCCCTTCAGCAGACGGTCGGTCGCCTCGAGGATCTGCCCCTTCGACGCGCCTTCCCGGGCCATTTCAGCCGCGAGCAGCGCGGCCGCCCCGAACCCGTGGGACGCGGAGCGCGAATCGACGACCGTGATGTCGGGATCGCCTTCCATCATCGACTTCGCGATGACGGCCGACTGGTAGGTGCCGCTGAACTCCGAGCTGAGGTGGAACGAGATGATCTGCGCGCCCGGTTCCTTCTCGAGGATGCGCTGGTACAGCTCGAGGAAGTCGTTCGGCGACGGTTGCGACGTCGTCGGCATCACCGGAGACGACTCGAGCATGTCGTAGAAGTTGCCGGGTCCGATCGTCACCCCGTCGAGATAAGTCTCTTCCCCGAAATGCACCTTGAGCGGAATCATCTCGATTCCGAGGCGCCGGCACTCCTCCGCCGGAATGTCCGACGTGCTGTCCACGACGATTTTCACCGCACACATGGCAGAAGCCCTCCCGTCATTCCCGAATGTTCGTTGCGCATTATTCCACCGCGATCAGATACGGATAAAGCGGTTGTCCGCCTTCGAACACTTCCAGCTCGGCGTCCGGATACTCCTCCTTCAGCCAATCGGACAACGCCGCGGTCTCCTCCTCGCTTGTCCCTTCCCCGGTCAGCACCGTCACCAATTCGCCGCCATCCTCCAGCATCTTCGCGAGCAGCGTGCGGCAGGTATCCTGCAGGCTCCGGGACGCCGCGACGATCTCCTTGTCCAATATGCCGATATAGTCGCCCTCGCGGATCGACAGATCGCCGATCGTCGTGTCCCGAACGGCGAGCGTCACCTCGCCGGAACGGACCGATTCGGCCGCGCCGCGCATCCGCTCCTCGTTCCGCTCCGCCGTCTCCGCCTCGTTGAACGCGAGCAGCGCGGCCAGCCCCTGCGGAATCGAGCGCGTCGGAATGACGGTGACGGCCCGGCCGCTCATCTCCGCCGCCTGCTGCGCGGTCAGGATGACGTTGCCGTTGTTCGGCAGCAGATAGATCCGCTCCGCGCTCAGCGATTCGATCGCCTGCAGGAAATCTTCCGTGCTCGGGTTCATCGTCTGCCCGCCGGACAGCACGATGTCGGCCTCATGCCGCAGGAAGATGTCGGCGATGCCGCCGCCCATCGCGACGGCGATGATGCCGTAGGGCGCGTACTCGTGCACCTGCTCCGGCGACACGCCCTGCACGGGCGCGCCGCCCGTCAGCACTTCGGGCGCCGCCAGCTCAGGCCCGTCCTCCTCCTGCTCCAGCAGCTCGCGGTGCTGCTCGCGCATGTTCAGAATGCGGATGTCGATCAGCTCGCCGTAGGGCAGCGCGAGATTCAGCACGTCGCCCGGCTTGCGCGAATGGACGTGCACCTTGATGATGTCGTCTTCTTCGATGACGATCACCGAGTCGCCGTCCTTCTCGAGCGCCTTGATGAACCATTCGCGGTTGAAGCGCATGCCTCCCGGAAGCTTCTCCGGCCGCCGGATGAAGAATTCCATGTCATAGGGGAATTCGATCGATTCCGTCTCAAGCCGGCTCTGCGCCCGCGGGGACTCCGCCCGGCGGGCCGGCGCGGCCGCGGGCGCCGGGCGAGCCGACGCGCCGGCCAGAACCAGGGCCGGCACTTCGACATCTTCCACGATCGCCTCGCCGGACAGATAGGCCGTGAACCCTTCGTAGATATGGACCAGCCCCTGGCCGCCGGAGTCGACGACGCCGACCTGCTTCAGGATCGGGAGCATGTCCGGCGTGCGTTTCAGCGTCTCCTTCGCCTTCTCCAGCACCTCGCGCATCAGCTGGGCGATGTCGGGCGTCCGGCGGACGATCGACACCGCGTGCCGCGCGGCCTCCCGCGCGACCGTCAGGATCGTGCCCTCGACCGGCTTCACCACCGACTTGTACGCGGTGTCGACGCCCTGCTGCAGCGCCGCGGCAAACTGCGTCGCGTTCAGCTCGTCATGTCCGGACGCGCCGCGCGCGAACCCGCGAAACAGCTGCGACAGAATGACGCCGGAATTGCCCCTGGCGCCCATCAGCAACCCTTTTGAAAGCGCTTCTGCGGCTGCTCCTAAAGAAAGCGACGGGCGGCTTCGCAGCTCTTGAACACCCGACCGCATCGTGAGATTCATGTTGGTGCCCGTATCGCCATCCGGCACGGGAAACACGTTCAGCGCGTTGACCTGCTCCACGTTTCGCTCGAGCGCCTCCGCTCCCGCCAGCACCATTTCCGCGAATGTCTTGCCGTCCAGCAATCGCTTGCTCACCCGATTCCCTCCTACCGCGATACCCTGACGCCTTGCACGAAAATGTTGACATAATCGACCGCAAGACCGGCCACTTCATTCAGCACGTATTTCACGCGCGATTGCACGTTGTGCGCGACTTCCGAAATTTTCGTGCCGTAGCTGACGACGATGTACAGGTCGACATGCGTCGTCCCGCCTTCCCGACGGATTTCGACTCCGCGGGACAAATTTTCCCTGCCGAGAAGTTCGGCAATGCCATCCTTGATCTGCTTGCGTGACGCCATGCCGACCAGACCGTAGCACTCCATGGCGGCCGAACCGGCAATCACCGACAACACGTGGTCCGTCACATGGACGTGACCGAGATCAGTCTGGATTTGCAGAGACATGGCTCACTCCTCCTCAGGCGATGGTGGGCTAAATTCATTATAAGGATAGGACAGACAGAATACAAACCGAAAATCTCCTGCTTGTCGTCCATGCCGGCGACCTATGGATTTTCCGCGCGGGCTGTGGTATTATATTCGAGTGTGCTTGTGAGCACGGAAGTTATCCGCGGGCGGCCAGAGGCAGGCGCCGCGCGCCGCATCCGGTTGAAGGAGGTGTATGTCGATGTCCCGCAAATGTTTCGTCACCGGCAAATCGCCGGGCAGAGGCAATCATGTGTCGCACGCCAACAACCGCAACCGCCGCACGTGGGGCGTGAACGTTCAGAAAGTCCGCATTCTGGTGAACGGCAAGCCGAAGCGCGTCTGGGTCAGCACCCGTGCGCTCAAATCCGGCAAGGTTACCCGCGTTTGACGGTATTCGCCGGCAGGCGTCCGCACGCATCAGGTCAGCGCAACAGGAACCCGGGGCGCCCCCGGCCAAAGATGAACTCCCGCATGCTTCCACGCATCGGGAGTTTGTTTTATTCGCACAAGGAGGCGCGATCCGCGATGACCATCGCAAGACAGGGAGCGTTCCACACCGGCCGCTACCGCAACGTGCTCGCCGAATACGGCTACGGCGAAGCGGAGATCCGGCGCAGGCTGGACGACGTCTGGCACGCCCTGTTCCACGGCGACGAAGACGTCCGCATCTATTACCCGCACGGCGACGACATGGGGTATCTGCTCGACACGGGCAACCTGGACGTGCGCACCGAGGGCCTGTCCTACGGCATGATGATGGCCGTGCAGATGGACCGGCAAGAGGAATTCAACCGCATCTGGCTTTTTGCTAAAACGTTCATGCAGCATCGCGAAGGCCGGTACAAGCATTATTTCGCCTGGCACACGAAGCCGGACGGCACCCGGATCTCGGAGGGGCCCGCGCCGGACGGCGAGGAATATTTCGCGATGGCGCTCTTCTTCGCCTCGCACCGCTGGGGCGACGGACCGGAGCCGTTCGACTACGCCGAACAGGCGCGGACGATCCTGCGCGCCTGCGTCCATCAGGGCGAAGACGGGGAAGGCGACCCGATGTGGGACCCGGCCACGAAGCTGATCAAGTTCGTGCCGGAGACGCCCTTCAGCGATCCTTCCTACCATCTGCCGCATTTCTACGAGCTGTTCGCGCTGTGGGCCGACGAGCGGGACCGTCCCTTCTGGAAGGAAGCGGCGGAGGCGAGCCGCGCGTATCTGAAGAAGGCGTGTCATCCCGTTACCGGGCTGGCGCCGGAATACGCCGAATTCGACGGCTCGCCGCACACCCGGGTGTTCCCGAAATTCCAGCATTTCTTCAGCGATTCGTACCGGGTGGCGCTCAACGTCGCGCTCGACTGGGAATGGTTCCGGGCCGACGACTGGGCGGTGGAGGAATGCGAGCGCATCCAGCGCTTCTTCGCCGACATCGACCCGGCCGACTACCGGCGTTACACCATCGACGGCAAGCCTTTCGACGAGCCGGCGCTCCATCCCGTCGGCCTGCTGGCGACGAATGCCGCGGCCTCGCTCGCGGCGGGCGGCCCGAACGCCGAGAAGTTCGTGCGCGCCTTCTGGAACACGCCGCTGCGGACGGGCAAGCGCCGCTACTACGACAACTGCCTCTACTTCTTCACGCTGCTCGCGCTGAGCGGCAACTACCGCATCTGGATGCCCTAGCGCGCCGGCCGCGGCAGCTTTGAATGGCGAATACGGCAAACAAGCACCTGCCCGCGCAGGTGCTTGTTTTCTGACGGCTTGCGTTGACCGACGAGCCGCGCCGCTCTGCCGGATGGCGACCACCCGGCAGCCGGGGCGGCGGAGGTCAGTTCTTCTGAAACGTATTCAGGATCGCTCGCACGATACCGCCCAGAAACTTCGGCAGCTTGATCGTATAGAATTTCACGGCTCCTCCCCTCCTTCGGCGCGCCCATCGTCAATCCACATATATACACGGACCGAAAAAAAGGTTACAGGTGTCTCGCTCCTGTAACCATCCTATGCGCGGCCGATATGTCCTATTCCGTCGGAAGGCCGCGATCATTCCGGCACGACGATCATTCCCGACGTGTACAGGAACACGACGAGCACAAACGTGAACACGACGAAAAAGACGCTCGACAGAACGACCAGCCACACCCGCAGCGCGAGGCGATCGTACCGTCCGAAGAACCGGATGCCGAGGAACAGCGCCCCGAGGGAGAACATGACCCGCCAGAACGCCGGAAACATCGTGAACGCGACCAGCAGCGCGCCGATCGCCATGCTGTATCCGAACAGCCAGAGAATATCCTTCTTCCCGATCGGTTCCCGCTCTGTCATCTCCATGGCTCCCCTATCGCAACTCGGCGATCGCCGCGGCCCGGTCCGGCCGGCCGAACACGGCGTTGCCGGCCACCAGCACATCGGCGCCGGCCTCCCGGACGAGCGGCGCGGTCTCCGCGTTGATGCCGCCGTCCACCTGGATATGGACATCGCCCCTGCCCCGCTCGATCAGGAGTTGCCTGAGCCTGCGGATCTTGTCCAGCACGGACGGAATGAACGTCTGCCCGCCGAAGCCCGGATTGACCGTCATGCACAGGATGAGGTCGACATCGTCCAGCAGATGCTCGACGAAACCGATCGGCGTCGCCGGGTTGAGCGCCACGCCCGCCGGCAGGCCGAGCTCCCGGATCTGCCCGACGACGCGGTGCAGATGGACGCACGCCTCGGCGTGCACCGTGATCCGGTCCGCGCCGGCCGCCGCGAAGTCGGCCAGATACCGCTCCGGCCGCTCGATCATCAGATGGACGTCGAACGGCAGCCGGGCGGCGCCGCGGACCGCCTTGATGACCGGCGGACCGAACGTGATGTTCGGCACGAACATGCCGTCCATGACATCGATATGAATCCAGTCTCCGCCGCTGCGCTCGGCATCGGCAATCTCCTCCGCCAGCCGGCCGAAATCGGCCGACAGGATCGAAGGCGCGATGATCGTCATCTCAATACCTCCGCTTCTTCTCGCCGGCTTCCGCCAGAAACGCGATGTAACTGTTGTACCGGCTCCTCGCGATTTGTCCTTCCTCCAGCGCCGCGGTGACCGCGCAGCCCGGCTCGCGCACGTGCGTGCAGCCCCGGAACCGGCACCCGGGCGCCAGCTCGCGGAACTCGCGAAAGCACGAGCCGAGATCCGCGTCGTCTCCCAGCTCGGCGAAATCGAGCTGGCTGAAGCCCGGCGTGTCTGCCACATACCCGCCTCCGCCGACCGGAATGAGCTCCGTGTGCCGCGTCGTGTGCCGGCCCCGGCCGAGCTTCTCGCTGATCTCGTTCGTCTCGAGCGAAAGCCCGGGCACGACGGCGTTCAGCAGCGACGACTTGCCGACGCCCGACTGGCCGCAGACGACGGCCAGCCGGCCGCGCAGCGCCTCGCGCAGCTCGTCCACGCCTTCGCCGGTCCGCGCGCACGTCTCGATCAGCCGGTAGCCGATCGGCGGATAGATGCGCCGCACCGTTTCCAGCGCTTCCCGCGCCTCCTCCCCGTCCGGCCTGTCGGCCAGATCCCGCTTGCTCAGGCAGATGAGGGCGTCGATGCCCGCGTGCTCGATGAACGCGAGAAATTTGTCCAAGAGTTGCAGGTTGAGCGCGGGTTCCGCGACCGAGAAGACGACGACCGCCAGGTCGATGTTGGCGACCGGCGGACGGATCAGCGCCGACGAGCGGGGATGGATCCGGTCGACGGTGCCCTCTCCGCCGCCGATCGCGGTATAGTCCACCCGGTCGCCGACGAGCGGCGATTCGCCGCGCTTCTTGAAGATGCCGCGCGCGCGGCAGCGGATCGGCCCTTCAGCGTTCGGTTCGGGCCGATCCGGTTTCACGAAGTAGTAACCAGCCAACGCTTTGACGATGCGTCCGGTTGCCACGCGTCAATCCTCCTGAAGCCCATCAGAGTGTTGCGCGCCGGCATCCGGGTTCGCGCCGCCTTCTGACGCCGGCGCTTCCTGCGCTCCCCCGTCCGTCTGCCCGTCCGGCGGAGCGGATTCGCTTTCCGTTCCTTCCGCGCCGTTCGATCCGGTCTCCTGCGGCGTTCCCGAAGCCGGCCGGTCGTCCTGCGCGGCCGGCGCGCCCGGCACGGACTGGACGCCCCGGCCGCCGGCCCTCGCTTCGTCGTAAGTGACCGAGAACGAGTCGGTGAACTGGCCGTCGCGGTAGATCGTCACGATCGCTTCCGTGTTCGGCGAGAGCACGACCTCGACCGGGAACGATTCGGTCTGCTCGATCCGGCGCGTGCCCCAGTCGATCTTCTCGCCGGTCGCGTCGGAATACTCGATCCGGATCTCGCTCGCCCGGCCGGCGACCGCCGGCGAGATCGAGATGTTGAACGTGTAGCGCAGCGCGTCCTCCGGCAGGCCGGAGCTGACGGTCAGCGTCACTTCGCTGCCCTTGGCGACCGGATCGCCCGGCATGTACGGGAATTGATCGATGACCGTGCCTTCGGGCTTGTAGCTCGGCGCGCGCACGACGCCTTCATCCGGACCGAGCTTCAGGCCGAGCTCTTCCAGCGTCTTGATCGCGTCTTCCAGCTTCTTGTCAAGCAGCGACGGCATTTCGAACGTTTCGCGCCCCTTGCTGACGATGAACTTGATGCGCGCCGTCTCCGGGTCGTACCGCTCGCCCGCGGCGATCGACTGCTCGAGAATGTCGCCCGGTTCGGCGTCGTCGAACACATCCTCGCGCTCGATGCGGTCGGACGTGACGCCCGCGGCCTCCAGCAGCATCTGCGCTTCGGCGAACTTGCGCCCGACGAAATTCTCCATCGTCTCGAGCTTCGGACCGGAGCTGACGGTCAGCTGGATGTACGAGCCGGTCTTCACGCGCATGTTCATCTTGTCCTGCGAGATGACGACGCCCGTCGGCACCTCGTCGTTCTCCTCGTAGATGACCGGTTCCCTGACGTTCAATCCGACGGCCGCGAGCTGTTCGCGGGCCGCCGCCTCCTGCAGGCCGACGACATACGGCACCTCGACCTCGTCCGTCTCGAAGAACTCGCGCACCGTGCGCACGCTCCAGATCGCGAGCGCGACGAACACGCCCGTCAGGATGAGCGCGATGACCGGCTTCACCCATCTCCAGCGGGGCCTGTCCTCGTCGTACCACTCCGGAGACTCGGGCAAATGGTCGGCTTCGCCGTTTTCGCGCGTTTCGCGGTTCTCCCGGCCTTCGCGGACGCGCGGCGCGGACTGCGGCTCTCCGCTTGAGCGGATGGCCGGCATGACGCGCGTCTCCTCCAGATCCACGTCGTCGAACGTGATCTTCGGCTCGTGGAGCCGTTCGGGATTCAGGCAGGTCTCCAGATCCTCGAGCATTTCGCGGGCCGATCCGTAACGCTCGCCCGGGCTTTTGCGCATCGCGCGCAGGATGATGTTCTCCAGGCTCTGCGGAATGAGCGGATTGACCTTCCGCGGCTCCTCGAACCCGTCCTGCAGATGTTTCAGCGCGACGCTGATCGGGCTTTCGCCGAGGAACGGCAGCCGGCCCGTCACCATCTGGTACAATACGACCCCGAGGGAATATAAGTCCGATTTCTCGCCCGTAACGACGCCTTTGGCGTGCTCCGGCGACAGATAGTGCACCGAGCCGACCACCGATCCCGTCTGGGTGATCGTCGACGACGTGACGGCGCGCGCGATGCCGAAGTCCGTCACCTTCACGCGGCCGTTTTTGCCGATGAGGATGTTGTGCGGCTTGATGTCGCGATGGATGATCTGGTTGTTGTGGGCGTGGTCGAGCGCGTCGCAGATCTGCGCGGCGATCTTCACCGCCTCTTCCGGCTGCAGCGGCGCCCGCTCCTTGATGATGTCGTTCAGGTTGCGCCCTTCAACATATTCCATGACGATGTAGTGCGTATCGTCCTGCTGGCCGACATCGTAGACGCTGACGATGTTCGGGTGCGAGAGCGAAGCCGCCGCCTGCGCTTCCCGGCGGAATCGGCGCACGAAATCCTCGTCGTGGACGAACTGCTGGCGCAAGATCTTCACGGCGACATTGCGGCCCAGCAGAATGTCCTGCGCCCGGTAGACGAGCGCCATGCCGCCCCCGCCGATCCGCTCGATGATCTCGTAACGGCCTCCGAGTTCGAATCCGATCATGCCGGCTGCTCACCCCCCGGATGCCCGCCGCTGTATTCGATCAGCAGGACGGTCACGTTGTCTTCGCCGCCGGCCTCGAGCGCCAGCTCGATCAGCCGGTTCGCCTTCGCGTCGAGGTCGAGCGCCTCGTCGAGCAGCGTCTCGCGGATCTCGTCCTCGGTCACCATCGCGTACAGGCCGTCGCTGCAGAGCAGCAACCGGTCCCCCGGCAGCCAGGAGAAGCCCTTGAGATCGACCTCGACTTCCCGCTCCGTTCCAAGCGCCCGCGTCAGCACGTGGCGGCGCGGATGGTTCGCCGCTTCCTCCGGGCTGATCTGGCCGGATTTCGCAAGCTCGTTCACGAGCGTATGGTCTTCCGTCAGCAGCCGGAGCGTATCGCCGCGCTGCTTGTACGCCCGGCTGTCCCCGATATGCCCGATGAACCCGGAATCCCCGAGCAACAGCGCCGCCACCACGGTCGTCCCCATGCTCCGGTAGTGCTCGTTGCGCGCGGCGAGTTCGAACACCGCTTCGTTCGCCTGCAGGATCGCCTGGCAGAGCGCCGTCTTCGCCTGTTCGGGCGTCAGTTCCGCCTGGACGGACGAGATCGCCTCGCGGAAGGTGTCGACCGCGAGCTGGCTGGCGACGTCTCCGGCCTGATGACCGCCCATGCCGTCCGCCACGATGGCGGCCGTCACGCCGCTCGGCAGCTCGGCGGCCCAGGCGCGGTCCTCGTTCACGAGCCGGATGCGACCGACGTCGCTTCGGTTGGCCGTTCTCAAATTGGGATCACCTCATTGACTCCATGTGTTTCGCCCGCAGCTGGCCGCATGCGGCGGCGATGTCGTGCCCCTGCTCCCTGCGGATCGTCGCGTTGATGCCCCGGCTTTGCAGGATGCGCTGGAACTTGAAAATATCCTCCCGCGGCGTGCGCACGTATTTCCGTTCCGGCACGTAGTTGACCGGAATGAGGTTGACGTGGCAGAGCAGGCCGCTCAGGACGTCAGCCAGCTCCTCCGCATGCTCCGGCTGGTCGTTCACGCCGCCGATCAGCGCGTACTCGAACGTGACGCGGCGGCCGGTCTTGTCGATGTAATACCTGATCGCCTTCATGACCTCGTCGAACGGGTAGCGCCGGTTGACCGGCATCAGCTTCGAGCGCAGCTGGTCGTTCGGCGCGTGGATCGAGATCGCGAGGTTGATCTGCGTGTTCTCGTCCGCGAACCGGTAGATGTTCGGCACGATGCCGCTCGTCGAGACCGTGATGTGGCGCTGGCCGATGTTCAGCCCCTTCGGATGGGTGACGATGCGCAGGAACGTCATCGTCGCGTCGTAGTTCTCGAACGGCTCGCCCGAGCCCATGATGACGATGCTCGCGATCCGCTCGCCCGTCTCGTCGAGCATCTGCTGCGCCGTCACCACCTGCGCGACGATCTCGCCGGCCGTCAGGTTCCGCTTCAGCCCGCCGAGCGTCGACGCGCAGAACGTGCAGCCGATCCGGCAGCCGACCTGCGTCGTAACGCAGATGCTGATGCCGTAGTTGTGGCGCATGACGACCGTCTCGATCGCGTGGTTGTCGTGCAGGCCGAACAGGTACTTCACCGTTCCGTCCTTCGAGGTGAGCCGCGTGATCTCCGACAGCGCCACGAACGCGAACGAGTCATCGAGTCTCTCGCGCAGCGCCTTCGGCAGGTTCGTCATGTCCGCGAACGAGCGGACGCGCTTCACGTACAGCCAGTCGAAGAGCTGATCCGCGCGGAACGCGGGCTCTCCGGCTTCCTTCATCCAGTTCTTGAGCTCGTCCAGCGTGTAGTCGTATATGAACGGTTTCATGGTTTCGCTCCATCCGCTTTCGATTGCCGGACCGGACCCGGCGGGTGGCGGGCTGCGCCGCCATTATCCATATATTGTACCACAGGCGGCCGGGTCCGAACCACTTCGCGCAATCACTCAGGTAAAATGTTACCGAAGGGGGATCGGATCACTCACGTCGAAATGTTACCGAAGGGAAGTGTTTTGAAAATGTCCATGAAAACACGACGTGAGGTGCTCCTCGTCCTGTCGGAACGTTACCGCCAAGCGAAAACACGTGCCGAAAAGTCCGCCATTCTGGACGAAACGGTTGCCTTGCTTAATTGCCATCGCAAGCATGCCATCCGGGCGCTCGGTTCTCCTCCGAAGTCGGCTCTAACCCAACGCAAACGACATCGTCCATTGGCTTATCAAGCCTCCCTGCCTATCATCTACCGCGTCTGGGAAGCGCTGGATTACCCGTGCGCCGAACGGCTTCATCCGGTCTTGTTGGAAACGGCCCGCTTGCTGGCTTCCCATGGCCATCTGACGCTCGATGAGACCGTCTGCACCGAGTTGCAAACCATCAGCCGCGCGACGCTGGCACGACGTTTAGCCTCTTTCCGTTCTCCAAAAGCGAAGCCTGTCGTTTCCAAACGCAAACCCTTGGCTGCCCTTCGCGCCGAAGTCCCGATGCTTTCCTACGCCTGGAACGAGTCGCGGCCCGGCGCTCTGGAGATCGATTTGGTCGAGCATAATGGCGGTTCGTCACTTGGTCACTTTGCCTATACGCTCACCGTCGTTGATGTCGTCACCGGTTATACGCGCCGTCGTGCCCTCTTGGGCAAATCCCAACGGGCCGTCCTGCAGGAACTGACATTTATCGTTTCCCAATGGCCGCACAAGCCTTGGGGAGTGCATACCGACAATGGTCCCGAATTTCTGAATGCCCATCTCAAAGCGTTCTGCACGTCGGCAGGTCTCAAGTTTACCCGCAGCCGCCCTTACCGCAAAAACGACAACGCACACGTGGAACAGAAAAACCGTGTGTTGGTTCGCGAACTGGTCGGCTACGAACGCTATGATACCCCGGAGCAAGTTCAGTGGCTAAATGCGATCTACGACCTTCACGACCAATACGCCAATCATTTCTTGCCGATGCGAAAGTTGGTGGGAAAGGAACGCCACGGCACACGTGTCTGCAAACGGTATGACCAGGCAAAAACACCGGTCATGCGGTTGATTGATTCTGGCATACTCACCACAGAACAAGCGGAACGCCTGCTGTCCTTGCGCTCCTCTTTGGACCCGCTCGCTTTACATACACAGCTTGAACGGGCCTTGGCGACGCCCGCTCCGGCACCCGCAAGTCTCCAACCTGAGGCGGTCTAAACCGTCTCAGGTTGGGTAACAAAATTACATGAGTGATCCACCCTCGTTCGGTAACATTTTTATATGAGTTGACACGCTTCGGGCGCCGTCACCTGCGCTTGCGCAGCCGCGCGATGAAGAAGCCGTCCGTTCCCGCCAAGTGCGGCAGCAGCGTCACCGAGCCGGTGTCGGGGTCGGGCTCGGGCAGCCCGACGGCGCGGAACGCCTCCATCATCGGCCGCGGCCAGTCCGCGTCCGGCTCGAATTCGGGATGCGAAGCGAGGAATCGCCTGACCTGCTCTTCGTTCTCGCGCGGCTCGAACGTGCAGGTGCTGTAGACGAGCAGGCCGCCGGGCTTCACGATCGCGGCGGCCGCCGCGAGCAGCCGATGCTGGACCGCGGCGATCTCGTCGATGTCGGCCGGCTGCCTCGTCCAGCGGATTTCCGGCTTGCGGCGGATGACGCCGAAGCCGCTGCACGGCGCGTCGAGCAGCACGACGTCCATGGTCTCCATGCCGACCCGGCTCGGCAGATCGGCGGCGTCGCACACCGACGTGCGGACGGAGGCGAGGCCGAGCCGCCGCGCGTGCTCGACGATCAGCCGCTCCTTGTGCGCGTGGATGTCGTTCGCGAGAACCTCGCCGACGTCGCCCATCAACTCCGCGAGATGGGTCGACTTGCCGCCGGGCGCGGCGCAGCAATCGAGCACCCGCATGCCCGGTTCCGGATCGCAGGCTTCCGCGACGAGCATCGCGGCTTCGTCCTGCACCGTCCATTCGCCGGCGCGATACCCGTCCGTGTCGGCCAGGTTCCCGCCCCGGCGAATGACGATGCCGGCCTGCGTGATCAGCGACAGCTTCGCGTCGTAGCCTTCCTTCCTGAGCCGCTCCAGCACCGAGCGGCGGCCGCCGCGCAGCCGGTTCACCCGGATGGTCGTCCTCGGCCGCTCGTTGAGCGACGCCATGATCCGCTCCGCCGTCTCCTCGCCGTACGCCCCGATCCAGCGGGCGGCCATCCATTCCGGAAACGAATGCTTCACCGACAGCCGGCGGACCGGATCGGGATCGTCCGGCGGCTGCAGCTCGTCCCGGCTGCCCGCCAGGCTGCGCAGCACGCCGTTGACCAGGCTGACGATGCCGGGGTGCCCGCGCTTCTTCGCGATCTTGACCGCTTCGCTTACCGCCGCGTGCGGCGGAACGCGATCCAGGTACACGAGCTGGTACAGGCTCATCCGGAGCAGCATGAGCACCCACGGCTGCAGCTTGTCCGTCCCGCGCGAGACGAACCCGGAGAGCCAGTAGTCGAGGGTCAGCCGCCGCTGGATCGTGCCGTAGACGAGTTCCGTCGCGAGCGCCGCGTCGGCCCTGGAGAGACCGGCCGCGCCCAGCGTCCGATTCAGTTCGAGATTGCTGTAAGCGCCTTCCTTCTCGACGCGCAGCAGCATGTCGAGCGCGGCTTCCCGCGCCGTCGCGCCGCGTCTGGACAGCATCGGCCATCAACCTCCGAACGAAGCGCCGGGCGGAAGGCGCGTTCCCTTCAGCCATTCGGCGGCCGGCATCGCCTTCTTCCCGGCGGGCTGCACTTCGAGCAGCTCGAGCCACCCGTCGCCGGCGGCGACCAGCAGCCGGCCCGCCTCCGCGCGGATCGCGCCGGGACGGGCGTCCGCCAGGCCGCCGGCGTCTTCCGCCGGCCTGCATTTCCATACTTTGAACACTTCGCCGTTCAGCAGCGTGAACCCGCCGGAGAACGGCACCAGCCCGCGCACCTGGTCGTACAGCTGCTTCGCGGTCCGCGACCAGTCGAGCCGCTCGTCCTCGCGGGTCAGGTTCGGCGCGTAGGTCGCCTCCGCGTCGTTCTGCGGCACGGCCCGCGCGGTGCCCGCGACGATGTCCGGCAGCGTGCGGATCAGCAGGTCGGCCCCCGCCTCGCTGAGCTTCGCGAACAGGGAGCCGGCCGTGTCCTCCGGTTCGATCGGCACTTCGACCTTGCTGATCATGTCGCCGGTGTCGAGCCCTTCGGCCATGTACATGATCGTCACGCCGGTGACGGTCTCGCCGTTCATGATCGCGCGCTGGATCGGCGCGCCGCCGCGGTATTTCGGCAGCAGCGAGCCGTGGACGTTAATGCAGCCGAGCCGCGGCAGATCGAGCAGCGCCTTCGGCAGAATCTGCCCGTAGGCCGCCGTGACGATCAGGTCCGGCTCATGCGCGGCGATCGCCTCCACGGCCTCCGGCCGCCGCACGCGCTCGGGCTGCAGCACCGGGATGCCGAGCTCCTCCGCCGCGGCCTTCACCGGCGTCGGCACGAGCAGCCGCTTGCGGCCCTGCGGGCGGTCGGGCTGGGAGACGACGGCCGCGATCCGGTGCCCGCCGGCCGCGAGAGCGCGCAGCGAAGGCACGGCGAACTCCGGCGTTCCCATGAAAACAATGCGGATGTCGCTCATGCTTCCTCTTCTTCCCGTTCCCCGGATTCCTGCGGAACCTTGTAGATTTCGTCGGCGATGTCGGTGAACAGCACGCCGTTCAGATGATCGACCTCGTGCTGGAACGCGCGCGCGAGATACCCTTCCGCCTCGACCGTGAACGGATTGCCGTCCCGGTCCTGCCCCTTCACGACGACGCGCTGCGCCCGCCGGACGATGCCGTTCAGTCCCGGGATGCTGAGGCAGCCCTCGGGACCGATCTGCTCGCCTTCGCGCTCCACGATCTCCGGATTCACCATCTCGATCAAGCCGTGCTCGTCGCCGACGTCGACGACGATGACGCGCTTCAGAATGCCGATCTGGGGCGCGGCGAGCCCGACTCCCTTCGCGTCGTACATCGTCTCGGCCATGTCCCGGAGCAGCTTGTGGAGATTCGCGTTGAACTTCGTCACTTCCTTGGCGCGCTCCCGCAGCACGGGATCGGGATCCTTCACAATGAGCCTGATGGCCATTCGGTTACGCACATCCTTCTGGTCACAGAATCACTTGCGGGTCGATATCGACGCTGATCTGGACGTCCCCCGCGGCACGATCCGCCGCGAGCCGGTCGGCGGCCCGCCGGATCAGCCCCGCCGCGTCGACATTTCCCCGATATTTTATCATAACTTGCCATCGGTAGCGATCTTTCAGGCGCGGGATCGGCGACGCCGCGGGGCCGACCAGCTCCAGCGCCGGCTCCGCGCCGCCGGCGAGCGGCGCGAGCAGTCCGGCCGCTTCCGCGTCGCCGCGCAGCGCCGAGGCGAATGTCTCGGCCGCCTCGGCCAGCTTCGGCAGCTCCGGATGCGACAGCGTCGCCAGCGCCAGCCGGCAGTACGGCGGATAGGACAGGAGACGGCGGGCGCGCAGCTCCTCGCGCACGAACCCGATGTAGTCGTGGCGCTGCGCCGCGCGAATCGCGTAATGGTCCGGCGCGTACGTCTGCACGACCACCTCGCCGGGCAGATCGTGCCGCCCCGCCCGGCCGGCGACCTGCGTGATCAGCTGGAACGTCCGCTCCGCCGCGCGGAAGTCCGGAAGGCGGAGCGACGTGTCCGCGGCGATCACGCCGACCAGCGTCACGAGCGGAAAATCGAGCCCCTTCGCGACCATCTGCGTGCCGAGCAGCACATCCGCCTCGCGCCGGCCGAACGCCGACAGCAGCTTCTCGTGCGCCCCCTTCGCGCCGGTCGTGTCGACGTCCATCCGGATGACGCGGATGCCGGGGAACGCGCGCTTCAGCTCCTCCTCGACGCGCTCCGTCCCGGTGCCGAAATAGCGGATGTGCGGGCTGCCGCACGCCGGGCATTCCTCCGGCTGCCGCTCCGCGTGGCCGCAGTAGTGGCAGCGCAGCACGCCGCTCCGCTGATGGTAGGTGAGCGCGATCTCGCAGTGCGGGCATCCGGCCGTATGGCCGCAGGCGCGGCACATGACGAAGGTGCTGTAGCCGCGCCGGTTGAGCAGCAGCACGGTCTGCTCGCCGCGCGCAAGCCGCAGCGTCAAGGCCTCGCGCAGCCGGCGGCTGAACATCGTCCGGTTGCCCGCGGCGAGTTCCTCCCGCATGTCGACGATGTCCACCGGAGGCAGCGGGTTGCCGAGCGCCCGTTCAGGCAGCGGCAGCCATTCGGCGGAAACGAGCGCCGCGCCCGGGCTCACCCGGACGGCCGGTCCGGCGCTCTTCGAAGCCGCCGCGACGGGCGCGAGCCGCGCGGCCGCGAAGCTCTCGAGCGACGGCGTCGCCGAGCCGAGCACGACGACCGCGCCGTGCTGCCCGGCCCGCCGGACCGCGACGTCGCGCGCGTGGTATTTCGGGCTCTCCTCCTGCTTGTAGGACGATTCGTGCTCCTCGTCGATGATGATCAGGCCGATCCGCCCGAACGGCGCGAACACGGCCGACCGCGCGCCGATCGCCACCCGCACGCGCCCGTCGCGCACCTTGCGCCATTCGTCGTAGCGCTCGCCCGCCGACAGGCGGCTGTGCATGACGGCGACGTCGCCGCCGAACCGCCCCTTGAACCGTTCGACCATTTGCGGCGTCAGCGAAATTTCCGGCACGAGCACGATCGCCTGCCGGCCGGACGCGACACACCGCTCGATCGCCTGCAGGTACACCTCCGTCTTGCCGCTGCCGGTCACGCCCTGCAGCAGCATCGTCGCGGGCCCGCCGGATTCCAGCGCCTCCGCGATGCGGCCGAGCGCCGCGGCCTGCGCCTCCGTGAGCGGCAGCGGCCGGGTCGGCGCGAACCGGCGCCCGGCGTACGGATCGCGGTCCTCCTCCACCGGCTCGATTCGCAGCAGTCCCTGCTCCGCAAGCGCGCGGAAAATCGATTCCGACAGCCCGCTCTCTTCCGCCAGCTTGCGCAGGGGGACCGGAGCGTTCCGCTCCAGCATATGCAGCAATGCTTCCCGCCGTTTCGCGAGCCGGGGCTGCATCGCCCCGGCGGCCCGTTCGGCCGCTTCGCGGTCTTCCGGCGGGAAGACGGTCAGCACCTTCTTCACCGACAGCCGGTCCCGGACCCGCACCGACTCGGTCAGGACGCCGCCGCGCAGCGCGCCGCCGATCGCGCGCGCGTGACCGGGGAACCGCTCCAGCAGCGCGTCGAGCTTCACCGGCCCGTATCGCTCCAGGTAGCGGATCAGCTCATCCGGCAGCCCGTTCGCGTCGCCCGGTACAGGCCGCGCTTCTCCGTCTCCGGCGCCCGAAGCCGGGCGTTCTCCCCCGCTCCGGGCATGGCTTTCGCCGTCTCGCGCGCGTTCTTCCCCATTCCGGGCGAGGCCGACGTACCGCTCCGCCTTGCCCTTGAGCGCCGCGGGAATCATCGCCTGCATGGCCGCCGTCCAGGCGCAGCCGTAGGTGTCCGCCATCCAGCGCGCCAGCTCGATCATGTCGGGACGCAGCGGCGGCGTCGGGTCGAGCAGCTCGCCGATCGGCTTGAGCCGGCCGGGCTCCACCTCCGCTTCCTCCGCGAAGCCGACGACGAACCCCTGCACCGTCCGCCCGCCGAACGGCACGGCGACGCGGCTGCCGACGCCGATCCATGCCTCGGCTTCCGCCGGCACGAGGTAATCGAACGGACGGTCCGTCTGCCGCGCGGCGACATCGACGACGACGCGGGCGATCACGGATCAACCGCCTCCCGCGCGGCGAGCCGTTCGGCCGCCAGCCGCATCAGGCGCAGCGCGATCTCCCGCTTCGGCATGAGCGTCCATTCCGCCACCCGGCCGCTCCCGTCGAACACGACGACCGAGTTCGTGTCGGTGCCGAAGCCCGCGCCGGGCGCCGTCACGTCGTTTGCAACCAGCAAGTCGCAGTTCTTGCGCCGCAGCTTGTCCAGCGCGTGCGCCTCGAGGTTGTCCGTCTCCGCCGCGAAGCCGACGAGCAGCTGCTTCGTCTTCCGCCGTCCCGCTTCCGCGAGGATGTCGGGCGTCTTCTCCAGCTCCAGCACGAGGCGGTCGTCTTTTTTCTTCATCTTGGACGTATGGCGCACCGCGGGCCGATAGTCGGCGACGGCGGCCGCCTTCACGATGATGTCCGCCGCGTCGAACCGCTCCATCACGGCCGTCAGCATCTCTTCGGCCGACTCGACGGGCACGATCCCCACGCCGGCGGGCAGCGGCACGGAGACGCGCGCCGCGACGAGCGTCACCTCCGCCCCGAGGTCGCGGGCCGCCTCGGCGACCGCGATGCCCATTTTGCCCGACGAATCGTTCGTGATGTACCGCACCGGATCGATCCGTTCCACCGTGCCGCCGGCCGTCACGACGACCCGGCGTCCCGCCAGCGGGCGGGACATCGCGTCAATCGGCTCTTCGCCGGACGGCCGCGCTTCATCCGGCGCCGGCGTCCCGGACGCCGCCAGAATCCCGCCTCCGCCGGATCCGGCGAGCAGCGCTTCCGCGACTTCCGCGATCGTCTCGGGCTCGGCGAGCCGGCCTTTGCCGACATAGCCGCACGCGAGCTGCCCCGTGCCCGGCTCCACGAAACGGACGCCGCGCTCGGCGAGCAGCCGCATGTTCGCCTGCACGGCCGGATGGGCGTACATGTGGACGTTCATCGCGGGCGCCACGAGGATCGGCGCTGTCGTCGCGAGCAGCGTCGTGCTCAGCATGTCGTCCGCGAGTCCGAGGGCCATTTTCGCGATGATGTTCGCCGTCGCCGGCGCCACGATGAACAGGTCCGCGCGGTCGGCCAGATCGATGTGCGAGACGACGGCGGGATCCCGCTCGTCGAAGGTGTCCGTGTGAACCGGATTGCGCGACAGCGTCTGGAACGTCAGCGGCGCGACGAACTTCGTCGCCGATTCCGTCATGATCACCCTGACGTCCGCGCCCCGCTGCGTCAGCCGGCTGACGAGCGCCGCCGCCTTGTAGGCGGCGATGCCCCCCGTCACGCCGACCACGATCGTCCTGCCGCGCAGGCTGCTGCTCTCCATGGGCGTCCGCCTCCTCCTTCCCGATATCCCCGGACAAAAAAGAACAACCCGCGACCATGGGGTTGTTGCCGAGTCCGTTATTTCGCGTTCGAATCCTGTTCAATGACGAGGAGATCGTGGTAAATCTCCTCCAGCGCCACGCCGACCGGCTTGTGCGATTTGGGCGATTCGAGCTGCGAATTCGCGCCGTCGCGGAGCATCCTGGCCCGTTTGGCGGCCGCCACGACAAGCGAATATTTGCTGTCGACCTTCTTCATCAGTTCGTCGATCGATGGATACAGCATGCGCAACACCTCTCTACGCTTTCTGGATGAGGGGCATCAAACCCGAATATTCCCGCACGACCCGCTCGCGCCGGCAATGCTCGGCGGTGATGATGCACTGAATGCGGCGGCAGGCCGACTCGATCTCGTCGTTCACGACGGCGTAGTCGTATTCGGATATCATGCCGAGCTCCCGGCTCGCTTCGGACATGCGGGTGTCGATGACGGCGGGCGACTCCGTCCCCCGTCCGGAAATGCGCTGCCTCAGTTCGTCAAGCGACGGCGGAAGGAGGAAGATGAACACGCCCTCCGGATAGTTCCGCTTCACCTGAAGCGCGCCCCGCACGTCGATCTCCAGGATGATGTCCTTGCCCTCCGCGATCGTCCGCTCGACGGGCTCGCGCGGCGTGCCGTACAGATTGCCGACATATTCCGCGTGCTCGAGCAGCGCCCCGCGTTCGATCATCTCCCGGAACTCGTCGCGCGTCTTGAAATAATAGTCCACGCCGTCGGTCTCTCCGGCCCGCGGCGCGCGCGTTGTCGCGGACACCGAATAGACGAGCTCGGGCATCATGCGGCGAAGCGCCTTGCATACGGTGCCCTTGCCCACGCCGGACGGTCCCGACAACACGATCAACAATCCTCGTTTCATGATACGCCCCGATTTCACTCGTCGTGTTCTTCTTCCTTGACGGACAGGCGGTGCGCCACCGTCTCGGGCTGCACCGCGGACAGGATGACATGGTCGCTGTCGGTGATGATGACGGCCCGCGTACGCCTGCCGTAGGTCGCGTCGATCAGCATGTGCCGGTCGCGCGCCTCCTGGATGATCCGCTTGATCGGCGCCGACTCCGGACTGACGATCGAAATGATCCGGTTGGCCGACACAATGTTGCCGAATCCGATATTGATCAGTTTGATTGCCATTCAGGTCTCCTCCCGGTCGTCATACCCGTTCGCCCCGTCTCGGAGTCGCGGCGCGTCGCCGGCATCAGGAACGGATACGATCGCTTGCGCATTTCCGGCGCTGCGTATGCGGGCGGCTTGCACTATTGTTGACAGCCGTTGGCCGGAGCATACGTTCGCGCCGCCATCGTTCGGCCGTCCGCGCCGTGTTCCGCCCCCGCCGGGCCGCGGCGCCTTCCGGTCCGATCCGTGGCAGGTGTAACCATTGGACTCTATTGTAATCCATTTTCGTCGGAGGAACAAGAGATATCCCGCTACGGCAGGCCCGCTTTCGCGCGCACGCAGGAGGTCAGCTTCACCGTCATGTCATAGAACATGAAGGGCGTCATCAGATAGATTCCGTTGAAAAAGGCCAGCGCCGCGTCCAGCAGCTCTTCCGCGATCCGGACGCCTTCCGCCCGCCCGGCTTCCCCCTCCAGCCCGGCCATCCGCCTGCGGACTTCGTCCGACAGCTCGATGCCCGGCACCTCGTTGTGGAGAAACTCGGCGTTCCTGCCGCTCGCGAGCGGCATGATGCCGATAAAGATCGGCACGCCGATGTGGCGGGTCGCGTCGGCGATCCGCTCGATCAGCGCGGCGTCGTACACCGGCTGCGTCATGATGAAGTCGGCGCCGCACTCGACCTTCTTCTCCAGCCGCCGGACCGCCTTGTCCAGATGCTTCACGTTCGGATTGAAGGCGGCTCCGACGACGAAACGCGCCCGCTGCTTGAGCGGCTTGCCGGAGAACGCGACGCCTTCGTTCAATTGTTTGATCATCCGGATCATGTCGAAGCTGGTCATGTCGTAGACCGAGCTCGAGCCGGGCAGGTCGCCGAACTTCGCCGGATCGCCGGTCACGGCCAGCACATGGTCGATGCCGAGCGCGTGCAGCCCCATCATGTGCGACTGCGTGCCGATCAGGTTCCGGTCCCGGCAGGCGATGTGCACGAGCGGCCGGATCCCGACCCGCTCCTTCACGATCGCGCCGAGCGCCAGGTTGCTCATGCGCGTCACCGCGAGCGAGTTGTCGGCCATCGTCAGCGCGTCCGCGCCCGCTTCCTTGAGCGCGCGGGCGCCTTCCATGAACTTCGTGATGTCGAGATCGCGCGGCGGGTCCAGCTCGACGATGACGGTCGGCCGCCGCCGGACCAGCTCGACGAGCGTCGGCCCGTCCCCGCCGGGCGCTTCGCCGGAACCCGCTTGCGGCGCGGGTTCCGCGGTCACCCGGATCTTCGGCGCCGGTTCCCGGACCCCGGAAGCCGAACCTTGTCCGGCCGCGGCGCGATCGGCGGACGGTTCGCTCGGCGCATAATTCGCCAGGGCGGCGGCGATCGCCGCAACATGATCGGGCGTCGTGCCGCAGCAGCCGCCGATCAGCCGCGCGCCGCGGTCGGCGAAGCGCCGCGCGCAGTCGCCGAAGTACGCCGGTCCGGCGGCGTACGTGATCCGCCCGTCGACGTAGTCGGCGCCGCCCGCGTTCGGGAAGACGGAGAGCGGCAGGCCGACCTCCCCGTCCAGCGCGTCGATCGCGCGCAGGATGCCGTTCGGCCCGCTCTCGCAGTTGAAGCCGACGGCGTCCGCTCCGGCCGCTTCGAGCCGGCGGAACGCTTCGGCGATCGGCAGCCCCGAGTAGAGCAGCTCCGTTCCGACGGCCGCGAGCTGGCAGATGACCGTCGTGTCGGAGCGCTCCCGCACCAGGCGAAGCGCGATCAGCAGCTCGTCGAGATCGTAGAACGTCTCGAGAAGAATGCCGTCCACCCCCGCCTCGAGCAGGGCGTCGATCTGCGCGGCGAAGGCGCGCTCGATCGCCGACGTCCGCACGGCGGTCAGCCGGCCGGTGCGGATCGCGCCGATCGCGCCGACGACGTACGCGTCCGCGCCGACCGCCTCGCGCGCGATGCGCACGCCTTCCCGGTTGATGCGCGCCGCCTCATCCTCCAATCCGTAGCGGGCGAGCCGCTCCGCGTTCGCCGAGAACGTGTTCGTCTCGATGACGCGCGCGCCCGCTTCGTAATATTGCCTGTGGACGGACGCGATCGTCTCCGGCCGGGTCATGTTGAATTCCTCGTACGACACGCCGATCGGGAACCCGAGCTGGTGGAGATACGTCCCCATCGCGCCGTCGCCGGTCAGCACCTCGGTTCGCAGCGCATCCCGCAAAACCGGTTTCATCCGTCTTCCTCCCAGCGGCGCCCGGAGGCGCAGACAGCAGAAAAGCAGCCCGCGCTTTGATCCGGCCGCTTTTCTCCCTGTTTCCGGGCAAGTCTCATGCCCTTATGTTAACCGTCCGGACGCCGTCAGGCAAGCGTCCCGCTGAACACTTCCGCCGCGGGGCCCGTCATGTAGACGTGGTTGTCCTCCTCGCTCCATTCGATGACGAGATCGCCGCCCGCGAGCGACACCGTCGCCGTCCGGTCGGTCAGGCCGCCGAGCACCGACGCGACGAGCGTCGCGCACGCGCCCGTGCCGCACGCGAGCGTCGGCCCCGCGCCCCGCTCCCAGACGCGCATGACGACGTGCGACCGCGACTTCACGGTGACGAACTCGACGTTCGTCTTGCGCGGGAACAGCGGGTGCGTCTCGAGCGGCGGCCCCCACCGGTGAAGGTCGAACGACGCCGCGTCCTCCACGAAAATGACGCAGTGCGGATTGCCCATCGAAACCGCCGTGAACCGGAATTCCCGGCCGTCCGCCTCGATCGGATGTCCGATCACCGGGCTTGCGTCGATTGTCGTCGGAACGGCAAGTCCGTCCAGGATCGGTTCGCCCATGTCCACCCGCACCCGGACGGCCTTGCCGCCCTCGGCCGTGATCTGCAGCCGCTGCACGCCCGCGCCGAGCGTCTCGATCGTGACCGAATCCCGCGCAATCAGTCCGCGGTCGTACACGTACTTTGCGACGCAGCGGATCGCGTTGCCGCACTGCTCGGCCTCCGAGCCGTCGGAGTTCATGATCCGCATGCGGAAGTCGGCCCGTTCGGACGGCAGGATGTAGACGAGGCCGTCGGCGCCGACGCCGAAATGGCGGTCGCAGAGCCTTACGGCAAGTTCGGACGCGTCCGCCGGCAGCTCCCGCTCGCCCGCGACCACGATGAAGTCGTTCCCGAGACCATGCATTTTCACGAAATCCACGTTCTTTGCACTCCCTTGGCTTCCGGCGGGTTCGCCGGTTCCGCTTCTTATGCTGTCAGCATACCCGGCTGCGCGGGCCAAGAGTATTGATCCATCCGTCTATTGTTTGCACTTATCCGAATCGTGGAAGGCGGTCCCGGGCGATGGCGCGCTTCAGGACGAGACGGGCTTCGGTCCGCCGTACGCGATGCGCCGCCGCTTGCGGCGCCCCGGCGTGCCGAGGACGCTGCCGATGCCCATGACGAACGTCGGGATGCCGGCGGCGACGAACACGAGCGACCATTCGCGGAAACCGAGCGGCACCGTCTTGAAGATCGCCTGCAGCGGCTCGACGTACAACACCGGAATCATGAGCGCGAGCGAGGACAGCACGGCGAGCACGAGCCAGCGGTTCTCCAGCAGGTTACGGTGGAAAATGGATCTCGAGCTGCGGCAGTCGAACACGTGGATGAGCTGGGCCATGACGAGCGTCGTGAACGCGACCGTCTGCGCCCGCTCCAGGCCGCCGCCCGAGCGGAGCGTCAGGACGAACGCGCCAAGCGTGCACAGGCCGATCAGCGTACCCCGGCTGATGATCTTCCAGCCGAGCCGGCGGGCGAAAATGCTCTCCCGATTCCCGCGCGGCGGCTGGCGCATCAGATCCTTCTCGGGCTGGTCGACGCCGAGCGCCATCGCCGGCAGGCCGTCGGTCACGAGGTTCACCCACAGGATCTGGATCGGCACGAGCGGCAGCGGCAGCGCGAAGACCATCGCGAGGAACATCGTCAGAATCTCGCCGACGTTGGACGCGAGCAGGTAGCGGATGAACTTGCGGATGTTCTCGTAAATGCCGCGGCCTTCCTCGATCGCCGCGACGATCGTCGCGAAGTTGTCGTCGGACAGGACGAGCGACGACGCCTCCTTCGAGACGTCTGTGCCCGATCGCCCCATCGCGATGCCGATGTCCGCCGTCTTGATCGCCGGCGCGTCGTTCACGCCGTCGCCCGTCATCGCGACGACGTGGCCGCGGCGCTGCAGCGCCTTGACGATGCGCAGCTTGTGCTCCGGCGCGACGCGGGCGTAGACGTAGGTGTCCTCGACGACGCGGTCGAGCTGCGCGTCCGTCATCGCCTCGAGCTGCCGGCCGTCGAGCGACCGGCCGCCGCGCGGCAGGATGCCGAGCTGGCTTGCGATCGCCTCGGCGGTGAGCCGGTGGTCGCCGGTAATCATGACCGTCCTGATGCCCGCCTGACGGCAGGTCGCGATCGCGCCCTGCACCTCCTTGCGCGGCGGATCGATCATGCCGGCCAGGCCGACGAAGATGAGCTGCTTCTCGACGTCGGCCTCGCTGTCCGTCCTGTCCTGCGGACGCAGATCGCGGTAGGCGAGCCCGAGCACGCGCAGCGCCGATCCGGCCATCTGCTCCGCGGCCTCCGCCGCCTTCTGCCTCAAGCTGGGCGTGAACGGCACGACGTTGCCGTCCCAGAGCGCGTAGGCGCATCGCTCCATGAGCAGGTCGGGCGCGCCCTTCGTGCAGACGAGCCGGCCGCCCTGGTGGCTGACCAGCACGGACATCCGCTTGCGCTCCGAGTCGAAAGGATATTCCCGCTCCCGGCGATACAGCCCTTCCAGCGACGAGACCGTGACGCCGAGCTTGGCCGCCAGAACGATGAGCGCGCCTTCCGTCGGATCGCCCTGCAGGATCCATTCGTCCGCGGTTTCCGTCCGCCGGCCCGCCGGCCGCGTAGAACCGTTTTCCCCGGCCCGGATCAGCCGCGCGTTGTTGCACAGCGCCGCGACCTGCAGCAGCCGGCGGAGCGCGGCGTCCCGCTTCAGGTCCGCCGGCTTGCCGTTCTCGAGCACCTCGCCCTTCGGCGTGTACCCCTCCCCGGTCACCTCGAGCGTGCGGCCGCCCGTCCAGAGCCGGGTGACGGTCATCTTGTTTTGCGTCAGCGTGCCGGTCTTGTCCGAACAGATGACCGTGGCGCAGCCGAGCGTCTCGACGGACGGCAGCTTGCGCACGATCGCCCGCCGGCGGATCATCCGCTGCACGCCGAGCGCGAGCGCGATCGTGACGATCGCCGGAAGCCCTTCCGGAATGGCGGCGACGGCGAGGCTGACGCCGGCCAGGAACATGTCATAGGCCGGCTGGCCGTGCAGGATGCCCGCGACGACGACGACGATCGTCAGCGCGACCGCCACCGCGATCAGCACTTTGCCGAGCTGCGCGAGGCGCCGCTGCAGCGGCGTCTCGGCCTCCTCCGCCTGTTCGATCATGTGGGCGATCTTGCCCATTTCGGTCTGCATGCCGGTGCGGATGACGATGCCGCGGCCCGTGCCGCGCGTCACCATCGTGCCCATGAAGCCGATGTTCTTCAGATCGCCCGTCCCGAGCCCGTCTTCGTCGATCGGCCTCGCGTGCTTGCCGACCGGCACCGATTCGCCGGTCAGCGCGGACTCTTCCGTGTACAGGCTGCTCGCCTCGAGCAGCCGGAGATCGGCCGGCACGCGGTCGCCGCTCTCGAGGAGAACGATGTCGCCGGGCACGAGCAGGGCGGCCGGGATTTCCCTCGTCTCCCCGTCCCGGACGACGCGTGCCGTCGGCGCGGACAGCGCCTTCAGCGAGCGCAGCGACTGCTCGGCCCGGTATTCCTGGATGAAGCCGAGCACCCCGTTGAGCATGATGATGGCCAGGATCGCGACGGCGTCCATGTATTCGCCCAGGAACCCCGAGATCAGCGTCGCGCCGATGAGCACCAGCACCATGAAATCTTTGAACTGGTTCATGAAGAGCGCGATCGGCGGCGTGCGCTTCCCTTCCATGAGCTCGTTCCGGCCGTGCTCGGCGAGCCGGCGCGCCGCTTCCGTCTCGGAGAGCCCCCGCTCCGCGTCGCTCCCGAGCGCGAGGGTCAGTTCGCGCGGGTCCATCCGGTGCCACATCTTCTGTTCCATCCGTCTCCCTCCCGTAATCCGCTTTCCGGCCCCGTCGGAATCGAACGGGCGGACAGCCTCGTTACAGGGTAAATCTATTCGGACAACCGGTGAAATATCCCAGCGGGAAGGAGAAAGGCGGACAGCGCGCGAACGGCCCTTAAGTTTTTCTCCGAACTATGGCATGATAGAGAATGGTCAACGCAAGTATCCGCAGACCCAAAGGTGGTTGTCCTTCCGATGTCACTTGACGGCATTGTGGTGCGCGCGATCGCGCACGAGCTCCGGCAGCTTGCCGGAACCCGCATTCATCGCATTCATCAACCCGACGACCATACGCTCGTGCTGCAGCTGCGCGGCGGCGGCCTGCGCGGCCAGCCCCGGCTGCTGCTGTCGGCGAATCCGACGTATCCGCGCGTCCACTGGATCACGCGCCAGCAGCAGAATCCGCTCGAGGCGCCGATGTTCTGCATGCTGATGCGCAAGCATTGCGAGGGCGGCGTCATCGAATCCGTCGCGCAGCCGGGCTGCGAGCGGGTGCTGCACATCGACATCCGCCAGCGCGACGAGCTCGGGGACGTGTCGCTCAAGCGGATCGTCGTCGAACTGATGGGCCGTCACAGCAACATCATCCTGCTTGATCCCGCAAGCGGCCGCATCTACGACGGCATCCATCACGTCACGCCCGCGATCAGCAGCTACCGGGTCGTCATGCCCGGCAGCGCCTACACGCCGCCGCCCGAACAGGCGAAGGCCGACCCGCTGGCCGTCCGGGATTACGCGGGATTTGCCGAAGCGCTCCGTTCGGCGGGCGCGGACGCCCCGGCGGACAGGCGGCTGGTCGACGCGTTCGCCGGCGTGAGCCCGCTGCTTGCCCGCGAAATCGTCCACCGGTCCGGCTCGCCGGACGATCCCGAGGCGCTGTGGCGGGCGTTCCGGGAGATGATGGCGGCTTTTCGCTCGCACGCGTATGAACCGAATGTCGTGGACCTTCGCGGGAAGACGTTTTTCTCGGTGACCCGGCTGACCCATCTGGACGGAGACGCCCGCATGTACGATTCGATCCTGGAATGCCTCGAAGCGTACTTCGGGGACAAGGCCGAGCGGGACCTCGTCCGCCAGCGGTCGGCAGATCTGCACCGGTTCCTGCTGAACGAGAAGACGAAGAACGAGAAGAAGATCGAAAAGCTCGAGGCGACGCTGGAGGAAGCGAAGGAAGCGGACCGCTACCGGATCACCGGCGAGCTGCTCATCGCGAACATGCACGCGATCCGGAAAGGGCAGACGTCGGTGGAGGTGATCGACTACTACGACGAACGACAGCCGACGGTCACGATCGAGCTGGATCCGCAGCTCTCGCCGTCGGAGAACGCGCAGCGCTGGTTCAAGCGGTACAACAAGGCGAAGAACAGCATGGCGGCCGCGATGGAGCAGATGGAGGCGGCGCGGGAGGAGATCGCGTATTTCGATACGCTGCTCGCGCAGCTGGAGACGGCGTCGCTGCAGGATATCGAGGAGATCCGCGAGGAGCTCGCGGAGCAGGGGTACCTGAAGCCGCGGGGCGGCGCGGCGGCGAGAAAGAAGAAGCCGGTCCGTCCGGCGCTGCTTCTTTACACGTCTTCGGAGAACGTGCCGATTTACGTCGGCAAGAACAATACGCAGAACGAGTATCTGACGAACCGGCTCGCGTCGCCGAACGACACGTGGCTGCACACGAAGGACATCCCGGGCTCCCACGTCGTCATTCGCGGCACCGGCTTCGGCAACGCGACGCTGGAGGAGGCGGCGATGCTGGCGGCGTATTACAGCCGGGGCAAGGCGTCCAGCCTCGTGCCGGTCGACTACACGCTGATCCGCCATGTCCGCAAGCCGAACGGCGCGAAACCCGGCTTCGTCATCTACGATCACCAGAAAACGCTGTTCGTGACGCCGGACGAGGAGCGGATCAAGGCGCTGCCGGTGCGGACGGTCACATGAGCGAAAGGGCAAACCCGGGAAGCCCGGATCGTTGCTCTCTCCGGCGGTTCGCCTCCATCGGCGCTGCCCGGATCGTTGCTCTCTCCGGCGGTTCGCCTCCATCGGCGCCGCCCGGATCGTTGCTTCTCCGGCGGTTCGCCTCCATCGGCGCCGCCCGGATCGTTGCTCTCTCCGGAGGTTCGCCTCCATCGGCGCCGCCCGGATCGTTGCTCTCTCCGGTGGTTCGCCTCCATCGGCGGCGCCCGGATCGTTGCTCTCTCCGGTGGTTCGCCTCCATCGGCGGCGCCGCCATCGGAATAAGCGAAATATATTCCTCTATTTTGTCGAAATTCAATCTTTTGAGCGAAATAAAAGAAGATTTTTCTTCTATATCCAAAGATCGGGTCCGTTTCTGCCCGATTTCAGAAAATAAACGAAGTTTTTTCTTCTATTTCGCGGCTGTCGGCCGAAATCCGAAAAATAGAGGAAAAAACTTCTTCTATTTCCACGCCGCCGGAAAGGTCCGCAGCAAATGCCGCGCCGGCATCCGGTATTACGCCCCCATGAACCCGAGCGCGATGCCTTCAACTCCCTGCGATTCCGGGAGCGAGCCTGCGAACTCTGCGCGATTGCGAGCGCGGCACCCGCGAACTTCCCGCAAACCCGGGCGTATGCCCGCCATTTTCCCGCAAACCCGTAAGCGACGCCGCGGACATCCCCGCAAACCCGGGCGCGATGCCAGCGGACTCCCCCGCAACCCCGCGCATCACCGATACTTCCGGCTCGCCGCCTCCAGCAGGTCCACGACGGCGGCATCGACGGTGCGGCCGCCCAGCGGGCCGTGGAACACGACGCCTCCGCGCGCGCCGTGATAGTCCGATCCGCCGGTCGCGATCACGCCGTGCCGGGCGGCCATCGCCGCGTAGCGCGCCTCGTCCTCCGGACCGTGGTCGGAGTGGTACGCCTCGATGCCGTCCGTCCCCGCTTCCAGCAGCGATTCCACGAGCTCGTCTCGCCCGTACAGCCCGGGGTGGGCGATGACCGCCGCGCCTCCGGCCTCATGAATCCAGCGCACGGCCTCGAGCGGCGTCGGTCGCGGAACGCGAACGTAAGCCGCCCCCTCGCTCCCGAGATAGCGCTCGAACGCCTCGGCCGTCGACGAGACGTAACCGCGCGCGACCATCGCCTCCGCGATGTGAGGCCGGCCGATCGACCCGCCGGACGCCCGCCCGGCCGCGGCGCGCTCCACCTCTTCCATCGTAACCGGCATGCCCAGCGCGGCGAGCCGCTCCAGCAGCATCGCGTTCCGCCTCATCCGCGCGTCCCGCTGCGTCCCGAGCCGCTCCCGCCACCGCGCGTCGCGCCAATCGACAAAGTACCCGAGCACGTGAATTTCCAGTCCGTTCGCCATCGTGCTCAGCTCGACGCCCGGCACGACCCGGATGCCGAGCCGCGCGCCTTCCGCCAGCGCTTCCTCGAGCCCGGCCGTCGTATCGTGGTCGGTCAGCGCGACGGCCGCAAGCCCGATCTCGCGTGCCAGCCGCACGTTGTCCGCCGGCGAGCCCGTCCCGTCCGAGGCAGTCGAGTGCGTGTGCAGATCGGCGCGACCCTCCGTTTTCTTCACAGCCATTGGCGCAGATCCCTCTCCTTCAGGAACGTCAGGAACGTCACGGCCGAGATCGGCAGCAGCGACGATTTCAGATAGATCGAGTAGAACTCCCGCTTGAATACGGCGTCGGCGAGCGGCACGATCTTGATGAGTCCGAGCGCGACCTCGTGCTTGACCGAGGACGCCGAGACGAACGAAATGCCGACGCCCGCCTCCACCGCCGACTTCACCGCCCCGGTGCTGCCCAGTTCCATGACGATGTTGAGGCCGCGCGGATCGATGTTCCGGGCCTTCAGCTGCTCCTCCATGACGAGCCGCGTGCCGGAACCTTGCTCGCGCAGGACGAACGGGTAACCGATCGCCTCCGCCAGCGTCACCTCGTCCTTCCGCGCGAGCGGATGCGAGGCGGGGGCGATCAGCTTCAGCTCGTCGCTCATGACCGGCTCCATGTGCATGTCCGGGTGGTGGACCGGCGCCTCGACGAGCCCGAAATTGAGCTGGTGGTTCAGGATCTCCTCCATGATCTGCGCGGTGTTCATCACCTTCATGCTGATCGCGATGTGCGGGTACTCCTTGCCGAACGGCCCGAGCAGGCGCGGCAGAATGTACTCGCCGATCGTCAGGCTGGCCCCGAGCTGCAGCCTTCCTTTCAGCTGCCGCGTGAACCGGGACATCGCGGCGTCCGTTTCGCGGATCAGCTCGATCGACTGCTTCGCGTAGGGGAGCAGCGCCCTTCCCGCCTCCGTCAGCTCGATCCGCTTCGTCGACCGGTGCAGCAGCTTCGTGCCGAAGTAGTCTTCCAGCGACTGCACCTGCATCGTCACGGCGGGCTGGGTCATATGCAGCGCCTGGGCGGCCGCGGAAAAGCTGCCCTTGTCAACGACGGTGTAAAAAATATGCAGTTGGTGAAAGTTCAGCGCCACGGGCACCCACTCCTTGCGTACTATCCCCATTATACCGAAAACGCGCCCGGCGGCATCATGCCTTGCGCAAAACGCAAAAAAGCACATGCGCCCCGTCGCGCATGTGCCGTCAGGTTCCGTCATTTCCGCTTGCGGCTGTTCTTGATGAGCGTCATCCGCCGGGAGTGGCGGAGCCAGGAATAGTACGTCTTCAGGTCGCGCAGCTCGATCGTCACGGACATCCTGCCAAGGAAGGTGACGACGATCATCTTGTGCAGCGGCTGGCCGACCAGGTCCGTCTCGCCCGGCAACTCGGTGAATTCGGCCACGAACACGAGATCGTCGTCGATCAGGAACACGTCGTTCTCGTTCCGGTAATACGGTTCGATCCTGCCCTGCTTCAGGCATTCCCACATGAACGCCGCAATCTCGGCCGATTCCGACCGCGTCTGGTCGATCCGGTCGATCCACCGCATTCTGGCGTGGTTCGTGATGACAATATCGGCGACCTTCTTGCCGGCAAGCTCGACATAGAACGATTCATAGGTGCCCCAACGCTCCGTCGTCTTGTCCTTCATCACGAACACCTCCATCATGCGGGAACTCCGGGTTTGGTTTCCATTTTATCACATTTGCGGCGTTCCGGGCGATGGCGATTGCGAGGAGGAATCAGATGCTGTACGAACGGGTCTTGTCCGGCACGTTCTTCGAGTATTCCGTCCGGATCTCGCCCCTGTACGAACGCTCCACCTTTTTTACGTATTGGAGCCGTTCGATGTTGCGGATCGTGTCTTCCGCCTTGTCGGCGTCCATGTAGATCACGGCGTAATTCATTCTCCGTGAGATGTAATGGACCGTGCCGTATTTGTCCAGGTTGCGCGCCTGACGATGATCGCTGACCCACACGATGTATCCGACCCGGTCCGCCAGAAAGGAACCGCTTTCCTGTCCGGCGGAACCGCTTTCGTGTCCAATCGCATCGTTCATCCGCATTCTCCTCCGTTCATGATCCGTTCGCGCGGCAAGTCCGCGCGGAACATGCGCCGGCGCGGGCGCGGGCCGCGGCTGCCGTCAGCCGCAGCTCGCGCAACCGCCGCCGCACGATCCGCCGCCGCAGCCGGCCCGGACCGTGCCGCTGTCCGGCACCTTGATGTCTTCGGAAACCGCCCTCGCGATGAGGACGGCGATTTCGCGCAGCATGTCGTCGACGGCCTGCTCGGCTTCCTTGAACCGGCGGATCGTGGCGCATTCGTCCATCCGCCGCTGCATCTCCGCCGCTTCCCGCCTCGCCTCGTCATAATCCGGATGGAAGCGGCCGAACCGGCTGCATTCCTCGAACCGTTCCTTCGCCTTGCGGAAATCCCGGATCAGCGCCTGGGCTTCTTCGTCCCGCGCAAGCTGCGCCTTCCAATATAAATAATCGGCAGCATCGGCCGATTGATTGATCATGTCGCCAAGATCGTACGCCGCAAGCAGCAGCGCCGCCATGTCCAGCGGTCCCGATGCCTGACCGTTCCGATCCGCGGACGCCGCGGCCGCTTCAAGTTGAATGGCCACTGACGATCACCCCCGTATAGCCGTCTTGATCTCTATCATACCACTCCCGGGGGGCAAAATAGAATGGTTATTTCCTCTCACCGATCCATTCGGGGAGCAGAAGCCGCATCTCGGACCACGAATCGCCGTCGAGCGCGACGCGGGACGACGGGTCGGCCGCAGAGCCCGCCGGCCGGCCGATCATCCGCCAGCCGCCGTCCGTCTCCTCCAGCCGTTCGGGCAGGATGTCCATTTCGGCCCCGTCCCGGACGATGCGGACGGCCGCGCCGATCTCGATCGCCCGCTTCACCATTTCGCGCCGCGTGGACGGATGGACGCGGCGGAGCGCGCCGAACCAGTGGGCGGGCAGTCCGGTCGCGCGTATCGCCCGCATCCGGTCGCCTTCGCCGCCGGCCGCGGCACGCGTCCGGCCGGCGCCGGACGGGGCGGATGGACGTTCGCGGCGCGACGGATCGTCGGACGCCGCGGGCGGCCGGATCTCGAGATCCGGCGCGTAGCGCTCCAGTTGCAGCCCGGACAGCAGCCGGACGGCCTTCGCCATGACGGCGTCCCCCGGCGATTCCGGTGCCGGAGCGTCCGCGGCGCCGCCGTCCGGCCCCGGGTCCCGCGCGAACGGATAGCGGGGCCGCTCCGGCCCGTCCGTCTCCGGCATGCCCGAGCGCGCCGGAATGCCGGCCTTCGCGAGCCGTCTGCGCAGCTCGGCGGCATGGCGGGGATCGACGAGGAAATGCCGCTCGCCGATCCGTTCGCCCAGCAGCCCGGCAACCGGCGGTTCGGAGGCCGCCCGGTCCGCGATCCGCGCGTCGTCGCAGACGAGCAGCAGCGCTTCCCGAAAGCCCATTCTCCCGGCCGATTCGTCCCATTCCCGGATCGACCGCCCGAGATCGTCCGGGACGGGGCAGCCGGCGGCTTCTTCGAGCAGCGCCAGCGCCTCCCCGGCCGTCCGGCCGTTCTCGACCCAGCGCGCGTACGAGACGGCCGAAAGCCGCATGACCGCCATCGGTCCGGGCTTCGCCTTGTCCGCGACAAGCTCGAGTTCCCAGCGCAGCCGCCAATCGAGATCGGGCGGAACGGCCAGCTCCGCGCCGGGCATGAAGCGGATCCGGCCGTCCGGCGCCCGGTCGCCGGCTTTCGTCTCCGCTCCGCCCCGCGGATCGATCAGCCATCGCACGACGGGCTCGCCCGCCGCCGACCGGCCGGTTTGCATCCAGCCGAAGGCGGTCAGCGTCCCGACCCAGTCGCGCCAGTGTTCCGCGGCGGCCGGCGCATGCCGCGCCAGCCACGCTTCGATGCCGGCGGCCGGGTACCAGCGGCCGCCTTCGAGGCTCCGCAGCAGCGCGCCCGCGTGCATGAACCGCTCGTCGCACGCCGCGAGGCGATCCGTCGCGAACGCGAGCAGCTCCCGTTCGCGGCGGTTCGCCTCCATCGCGAGCCATCGGGCCAGCGCGTCCCGCCGCCAGACGGTCCGGCCTCCGGCTTCGCCGAGCAGGCCGAGATGCGCCGCCGCGGCAAGGCCGAACGCGATGCGCGGGTCCGCCGCGTCGCCGGCGCGGCCGGCGGCAAGCCGAGCTTCGAAAGCCCGCAGCGCTTCCGAACCGAACGACAGCCGGGCCGCGGCCGAGGCGGCGGTTCGTCCGGTCATGCCGGCGCCCGCCGCAAGCTCCGCGCCGCGCTTCGCCAATTCGGCGAACATCTGCAGCAGCTGCAGCCCGAGCGGTTCCGTGTAATCCTGCAGCGGGCGCGCGGCTCTCCGGTCGTCCGGGAGCGGCCGAACATCGAGCGGAAGCAGCGCGGCCGTCCACGCCGCCAGCGCGTCGGACGCGATGAAATGCAGCCGGTCGCCCCAGGTCTTGCGCACGGTGAAAACGATGCCGGCGGCGCGCAGCCGTTCCAGCTCGCGCGCGGCGACGCCGGACGGCAGCCCGTCGCCGGCCGCCGCGCTCCCGAATTGTTCCGGTTCGAAAGGCAGCGAGCCGAACCGGATCAGGGCCGTCTTGAGCGCCGCCGCCGTCTCTTCGGGCAGCGCGGCGGCCGCCCGCGACACGGCGTCAGGATCGGCCGCCAGGGCCGCCCAGTCCCGGTCCGCGGCGACCGCGTTCCACGGCGGCGAGGCGGCGAAACGGGCGGCGGCATCGGGCGGCAAACGCCTCAACCATTCGCGGATCAGCATCCCGCCGCCTCCGTTTCCGCCGGACCGTCCGCTTCCGATGCGCGCGCGATCCGGTAAACATAGCCCTGCTCGGTCAGGAACAATTGCCGCCGGCGCGCGTATTCGATCTCCTTCGTCCCTTCGGTGACGATCGTGTAGAACCAGCATTCGTTCGCGCCCGGCTTCGGCCGCATGATGCGCCCGATCCGCTGCGCTTCCTCCTGGCGCGAGCCGTAGCTGCCCGACACCTGCACGGCGACGGCGGCGTCCGGCAGATCGACGGCGAGATTGGCGACCTTCGAGACGATCAGCACCGGCTCCTCGCCGCTCCGGAAGCGGGCGTACAGCCGCTCGCGCTCGTCGAGCCCCGTCTCGCCCGTGACCAGCGGCACGCCCCAGGCGGCGGCCATCTGCTTGAGCTGGCGCAGGTACTGGCCGATGATCAGCACCGGACGGCCGCGATGGCGCGCGAGCAGCTCGCGGACGACGCGCAGCTTGGCCGGGTTCTCGGCCGCGATCCGGGAGCGCGCCCGCTGTCCGGCCGCCGCGTATTCCGCGGCGGCAGCCGGATCGAGCGGCACGCGGATTTCCGTGCACGTCACCCGGGCAATCCATCCCTTCGCCTCGAGCGTCTTCCAGAACAGATCGAACCGCTTCGGACCGATCAGCGAGAACACGTCCTCCTCCCGCCCGTCCTCGCGGACGAGGGTGGCCGTGAGGCCGAGCCGCCGCTTCGCCTGCAGATCCGCCGTCATGCGGAACACCGGCGCGGGAAGCAGATGCACTTCGTCATAGATGATCAGTCCCCAGTCCCGCTCGCCGAACAGCCGCATGTGGCGATATTCCTCCGTCTTCGCGTTCCTGCAGGTCATGATCGAGTAGGTCGCGATCGTCACCGGCCGCACCTGCCGCTCGCCGCCCGCGTAGACGCCGATGTCGCGCTCCGTCAGCGTCGTCTTGTCAAGCAGCTCGGACCGCCACTGTCGGACCGACGTCACGCTGGGCGTCAGGATGAGCGCCTCGCAGCGGAGCCGCGCCAGCGCCGCGATGCCGACGACGGTCTTGCCCGCGCCGCAGGGCAGCACGATGACGCCGCTGCCTCCCGAACCCGCGTCCTCCCGGCAGAAAAGATCGACCGCCCGCTCCTGGTAATCGCGCAGCCGGAACGGCTCTCCCGCCGCCGTCACGGACCTCAGCGCGACATCCAGATATCCGCCCCGACGGTACCCGGCAAGATCGATCACCGGATAGCCCTGTCTCGTCAATTCGCGCTTCAGATCGCCGCGCCGTTCGTGCGGCACGCGCCACCGGACCCGCCCGTCCGGCGCCTGTTCTCCGCCTCCGGGAAGCAGGCCAAGCCCTTCCAGCTCGCCGGCAATGTCGCCGTCGGCCGCAAGGGCAAGCGCTTCGCCGTCCGCTTTCAGCGTGATTTTGCCGTATCGCCCGGCCCATGTCCCGATCCGTTCGACCAGCCCGGCGGGAACGTCGTACCGGCTGAAGGCGATCAGGTCGTCCGTCATCCCGTCCGCCGTCAGGCCGGACGCCGCGGCGTTCCAGACGGACAGCGGCGTGATGCGGTAGGTATGCAGATCTCCCGGACGCTTCACCAGTTCGGCGAACCGGGCGAGCGATTCGCGCGCCGCTTCGGCATCCGGATGCCGGATGTCGAGCAGCACGGAGCCGTCGCCCTCCACGATCAACGGACCGCCGGCCGCTTGCATCGCATCCACCCCTCGCGTTTTGGTAACAGTATGGATGCGGACGCATTTTTTTATCCCGGCCGGTCCAAGCAAATAAAGCGGGCCCCCGGCCCGCCGCAAAACGCTTCACCCGTTCTTCGGCGCCCGGAATCCCGCCGCTTGCGCTTCCTCCTCGGTGCAGAACCAGACTTCCGCGATGGTCCGGTCGTAATAGCGGCTGCCGGGCACGTGGTAGATCTTGTCGCCGCGCGAGTTGATGTTGCCCTTGATGTCGGGCGAGGGGCAGGACGCCGAACGTTCGCCCCTCTCCTCCCCGGGAGAGACCCCTGCGCCCTCCGCCTGCCCTTCCGCTTCGGCCGCGTTCCCGCTTCCGTCGCCCCACAGGCCGGCTCCGTCCGACCGCGCCTTGCGCTCCGCTTCGCGGAACCGGTCGGCGAGGCTCACATCGGGCGGATAGGTCGCCGCGTTCGCGTATCCCTCGAGGACAAGGCGTTCATTGAACATGATGGGATCGTCCGGAAGAAAAACAAACCTGAGCAGGCGGCCGTACCGGTCGGTCTCCGACACATCCCGGAACATCCACACCGTCCGCCCCGTGAGCATGCGCTCCGTATAGGCCGCCGCTTCTTCCCCGTAGTATTCCGCGCTTCCCGAAATTTCCGGCGTGTTCACGCCGATCAGCCGCACCCGGTCGCCTTCGCGGGTCACGAACGTGTCGCCGTCGACGACCCGCTCCACGACGGTTTCTTCGGCCGACTTGCCGCGCAGCTCCGGATAGTCGGACCAGACCGACTCCCACGGTCTCGACGCGTCGGTCCCGGCCGCGCATCCCGCCAACGCCAGCGCGATGGCGGCCGACATGACCCGTCCGGCCAGCCGGGCGGCCGCCGTCAGCAATCTGATGATGTCCATGCTATGTATGCCTCCGCTGTCTGCTGATTTCGCCGGATCGCGCCCGCCTGCCGCCGGCATCCCCGCCCGCGGCCGGGAGGAAACCCTTCGGCGGCAAGGCCGAAGGGTCCCGTCCGTCAGTGGACCGCGGACGGCTCGCGGTGTTCGTGCTCGGAGATGGCGCTGAGCGCGTCTCCCGCCTCGTTCACGAAAATTTCGCGGATCGCGAGGTCGCCGATCGAAACGACGCCGACCAGGTCCCCGCCATCCACCACCGGGAGACGGCGGATCTGGTTGTCGGCCATCAGCCGCGCGCATTCGTCGACGGTCATCGAAGAAGGCACCGTGCGGACATCCTTCGTCATGACTTCGGTCACGGATGTCGAGCCCGAATGCTTCTCCGCGTAACCCCGGACGACCAGGTCGCGGTCCGTCACGACGCCGACCAGCTTGCGGCCTTCGACGATCGGCACGAATCCGATGTCGTGCTGCTTCATCAGCACGGCGCACTCGTAAATGTTGTCCTTCGCCGTCGCGGTCACGGGACTCTTCGACATGATCTCCTTGACCGTCTTCGCCATGGGGCATCCTCCTCGCATGGATCAATGCCGGCCGGCCCGGTTCACCTCACAGCCTGTCGTGCCGGCCTTCCGTTAGGCTTGCCGGGACGGCCGCCGGACATACGATGCGAAGAATGCCAGATGCTCCACGGCGACGCTTCAAGGCGACGCTCCACGGCGATCAGCAGGAAGACGCCGCCTCGGCCGCGTAGTGATCGGCCATCGCGGCGAGCAGCCGCGCCGCCGTCAGCATCGCCCGCTCGTCGATGTCGAACCGCGGGTGATGGTGCGGCCAGACGGCGCCGCATTCCGCGTTGCCCGCTCCGACGAACATGAAGCAGCCCGGAACGCGCTTCAGGTAGTAGGCGAAATCCTCGCCCGCCATCAGCGGACGGATTCGCCTGACCGCCCCGTCGCCGAACAGGCCGCGCGCCACCTCGAAGAACCGTTCGGCCTCCCGCTCGTCGTTGACCACGGGCGGGTAACCGTCCCGCCATTCGATCGCGCATTCCGCGCCGAACTGCCGTCCGACCGCGTCCGCGACCGCGCGCAGCCGCTCCTGCACCAGCGCGCGCACCGCAGGCTCGAACGTGCGGACGGTGCCGGAGAGCCGGCACACTTCCGCGATGATGTTCGGCGCGCTGCCGGCCTGGATCGAGCCGATCGAGACGACGGCCGCGTCGAGCGGGTCCACCATCCGGCTGACGATCGTCTGCGCGGCCTGGACGAACGCGGCGCCGGCCGCGATCGCGTCGATCGCCTCGTGCGGCATGCCGCCGTGGCCGCCCCGCCCCCTGATTTCCGCGAAAAATTCATCCTCGGTCGCCATGACCGGCCCGGGCCCGCTCGCGATCGCGCCGTAGGGCAGCGGCGTCCACAGATGCACGCCGTAGATCGCGGAGACGCCGTCCAGCGCTCCGTCTTCGATCATGCCGATCGCCCCGCCCGGCGTCACTTCCTCGGCCGGCTGGAAGAGCAGCCGCCGCTCTCCGATCAGGCCGTCCCGCTCGGCGGCGCAGTGGGCGGCGACGCCGAGCAGCGCGGCCGTATGCGCGTCGTGCCCGCAGGCGTGCATCACGCCGGGCACGGTCGAACGATACGGCACTTCCTTCTCGTCCTGGATCGGCAGCGCGTCGATATCGGCGCGCAGCGCGACAACCGGTCCGCTCTTCGCGCCGCGGATGACGGCGACCACGCCGTGTCCGCCGACGCCCGTCCGCACTTCGTCGCAGCCGATCTCGCGCAGCCGTTCCGCGATCCACGCAGAGGTCCGCTCCTCCCGGAACGACAGTTCCGGATGCATGTGCAGATGCCGCCTCCAGGCCGTCATATCCGGCATGAACCGCTCCAACTTTCCGGCGGATTCCAGGATCTTCCGCATGCTTCCGCCTCCTTTGTCCAGAGCGCCGCGCCGGCGCCGCGCGCGTCGGCGCCGGCCATCCTGCTATCAGTTTATCAGAACCGGCATCCGCTGTGAAAGCGCGAGGGGACGACGGTCTGTGACGCATCTGTGGCGGCCCTTGCGCGCTTCTGTGAAACATACTAATATGAGAAAGAGAATCGCCGGGCCCATGCGGGCCCACCCGGCATATCCGAAGGAGGAACAGCGCTTCATGATTATCGAACAGACCGGACTGAACGGCTTGACCAGCGATCTGGAACATCTCGACGAATCCGCGGAGAAGCTCGGTTTCGTCCGCTGGCAGTGGGAATACAACCGCGCGACGTACGATCTGAAGCTGGAAGACAAGGCAAGCGGCGAAGATTATTACCTCCGCGTGAGCACGCGCGCCGTCGAGGGCAGGCTGGAGTCCCCCGACGCCATCCTGGCCATCGAATCCGTCTACATCGGCCGGGCGACGTTCCCGCACGGACTCGATTATGAATCGCCGATTCCCGAACCGATCCTGAACGCGGCGAAGCAGCGTCTGAGCGAGCTGAAAACGCTGCTAGACTGAAGCGGGTTTCCATGAACGCGCAGCAGCAAAACGGCCCCCGCGGCAGACCGGATTTCCCGCTGCTCATTCTGACGCTGCTCCTGGTCGGATTCGGACTCGTCATGGTGTTCAGCGCCAGTTCGAACTACACGCTCGCCTCCGATGCGTTCAACCGGGATCCGCTTTACTTCACGAAGAGGCAGCTCGTCTGGATCGCGGCGGGCTCTTTTTTGCTGCTGGTGCTGATGAACATCCCGTACCGCCGGTTCAAGAAGGGGTACGTGCTGTTCTTCATCCCGGCGATGATCCTGCTCGCGCTCGTGCCGTTCGTCGGCGAGGAACGCTACGGCGCCCGAAGCTGGTTCGGCGTCGGATCGCTGGGCATCCAGCCGACCGAGTTCGCGAAGCTCGCGCTCATCCTGTATCTGGGCGCCGTCATCGCGAAGATGGAAGAGCGCTTCCGCGATTTCAAGCGCGGGCTGCTTCCGGTCACGTTCGTCATCGCGTTCGTCTGCGCCCTGATCATGCTGCAGCCGGACCTCGGCTCGGCCATGGTGGTCGCGCTGTTCGCCGCGGTCATCCTGTTCGCCGGAGGCGCCAACCTGAAGCATCTCTTCGCGCTCGGCCTGCTGGCGTCCGTTCTGATTGCGGTCTGGGTGAGCGTCTCGATGCTGCTCGACCCCGGCTCGTGGTCCTACCGGATCGCGCGGCTCACCTCGTATCTCCGTCCGTTGGAGGACGAACTGGACAGCGGGTATCATCTCGTCAAATCGCTCGAAGCGCTGGGACACGGCGGGCTGACGGGCGCGGGATTCGGACACAGCGTGCAGAAGCTGAAGTATCTTCCGTTTCCCTACAACGACTTCATCTACGCGGTGATCGGCGAAGAATTCGGATTCATCGGATCGGTCGTTTTCCTGCTTACCTATCTCGCCTTCATCTGGCGCGGCATCATCATCTCGCTGCGGTGCCCGGATCTCTACGGCACGCTCGTCGGCATCGGCATCATGAGCATGATCGGCATCCAGGCCTTCATCAACATCGGCGGCGTCGTCGGGGCCATCCCGATCACCGGCGTGACGCTGCCGCTCATCAGTTACGGCGGCTCGTCCATCATCGTGACGCTCGCGTCGATCGGCATTCTGCTCAGCATCTCGCGGGAGTACAACCGGGTAGCCCGGATCGAGCAGGAGGCGACGCGCGGCGCGAGACCCGACGCGCCCCGGTTCGGCGTCGTGCAGGCGCGGCGGAGATGACGCAAAGAGCGGGACAGACCCGTCTGGGTCCGTCCCGCTCTTGCCGTCAATACCGTCAGTTGACACGCTGCGGCGCTTCTTCCTTCTCCTCGTCCTTGAACGCGACGCCTTCCACCTTCACGTTCACTTCCACCACGCGCAGGCCGGTCATGTTCTCCACCGCCTGGCGCACGTTGTCCTGGAGCTGCCGGCACACCGCATGGATCGGAATGCCGTATTGCACGATGACGCGAAGATCGATGGCCGCCTCCAGCTGACCGACTTCGACCGAAACGCCCTTTTGCACATTTTTGCCGCTTAGTCTTTTTGCGAGTCCTTCCGAAATGCCGCCCGACATGCCGGCAATGCCCGGCGTCTCCAGCGCCGCCATTCCGGCGATCGTGGCGACGACGTCATCCGAAATGCGAATGTTGCCGCCAAGAACGTCTTCGGTCATCTTCGTCAACTCCTCTGGTACCATATGTACTCATTGTAAAGGATTTCCCCGGCTCCGGGCAAGTGCGGCGCCCCGGCCACAAGAACGAAAGGCCGTCCCTTACGGTGACAGCCTTCCTTCGCCCAGCGCTTCATACAGCAGCGCAAGATTGCGTTCCAGCGTCTGGATCATCTGTTTGCCGGTCGACTCGCTGATGAGGCCGGCCCGGATCGCGAAATCGACCTCGCGCGAAAAGCCGTACATCTGGGTGTCCAGCACTTCTTCGTAGAGCGGACATTTGCGCGTGGTCAGATTGTCCATCTGCACCTTGATCAATTTCTCGATTTTATCTGCATCTTCCTGAAGAAGAAGGAGCGCCTTCTGGTTCAGGTGAATCATGACATCCGAAGATGAAGACACGGTACTCTCCCCCCTGCGGCCGCCCTCGCCGTCTTATACTTGTATATTAGACGAATTCGGGGCAAACCTCAAGTTCGGGCCGTCCCGCGAGCGCCGGCGCGCCGCGCTTCCGCGGGCGGGAACGGGGGATCGTTCAGCCGGAAAAACGGGAAAGGATCAGTCCGACACAACCTTGACGTTCAGGTTGTGCTTCGCAAACACTTCGGCCATTGCCGCTTTCGCTTCCTCGGCGTCCGGGCCGTGAACATGCAGCTCGTACGAATGGCCGCTCACCAGCGTCGTGAACAGTCCGAGAATGCTCTTGACGTCGATATACTTGTTCTCGGCCTGCAGCACGATGGACGACCGGAAACGGTTGGCCGTTTGGGAAATATCCACGATTGCCGCATTGTTGGACATGTCGATTCCCTCCAATGGAAAAGGTTGAACTTTCCTCCATGATAGCGTGATTTCCCTCAGCCTACAAGAGGAACCTGCTTGCCCGCGCATGCTTACGCCAAATTTTCCGGATTCAGCCCTTCCAGTTCGGGAACGACGAACCTTCCGTCCTTGCGGATCAGCCGTCCGTCGAACCAGATCTCGCCGCCGCCGTATTCCGGCCGCTGGATGAGCACCAGATCCCAGTGGACGGACGAGCGGTTGCCGTTGTCGGTCTCTTCATAGGCCTGCCCCGGCGTGAAATGCAGGCTGCCCGCGATCTTCTCGTCGAACAGCGTGTCGTTCATCGGATGCAGGATGTGCGGATTGAATCCGAGGCTGAACTCGCCGATGTAGCGCGCGCCTTCGTCGGTGTCCAGCACCTGATTGAGGCGCCGCGGATCGTTCGCGTCCGCGTCGACGATGCGGCCGTCCCGGAACGTGAACCGGATCCGCTCGAAGGTGAATCCGCCGCGGTTGCTCGGCGTGTTGTAGGTGATCGTGCCGTTCACCGAATCGCGAACCGGAGCCGTGAACACTTCACCGTCGGGAATGTTCCGTTTGCCCGAGCATTTCTTCGCGCCGATGCCCTTGATCGAGAACGTCAGGTCGGTTCCGGGTCCGGTAATCCGGACCTGGTCGGTGCGCTCCATCAGCTCCTTGAGCGGTTCCATCGCGCGGTCCATCTTCGCGTAGTCCAGGTTGCACACCCGGAAGTAGAAATCTTCGAACGATTCCGTGCTCATTCCCGCAAGCTGCGCCATCGACGGATGCGGCCAGCGCAGCACGACCCATTTCGTATGCTTCACCCGATGTTCGAGGTGCACGGGCTTCATGTACATCTGCTCGTACAGCCGCATGTTCTCTTCCGGCACGTCGGCCAGCTCGCTGATGTTGTCCCCCGAGCGCACGCCGATGTAGCCGTGCATCCGGCGCATGCGCTCAAGGTCGAACGCCGCCCATTCTTCGATCTGCTCCCGCGTCGCATGGCGGAGCATGGCGCGCAGCACGGACCGGTCGGAAAGCTCGACATACGGCCGGCCGCCGCGCTTCGCGACAGCCTCGACCAGCGCCTTCGCAAGCTCCCGCTCCCCGCCGATCACCTCGATCAGCACATTGTCGCCCGGCTGCACATCGATCGAATAGCCGGCCAGCCGGTCGGACAGCTCGTTCACCCTCGGATCCCGCATGGGTTCCCATCCTCCTTCGTTGCTTCCGGCTTCCGCGCCGGGTCATGTCCTTCAAGATGAAGACGGCCTGCCGTCGAAGCCGTCCAGCGTCGTCCGGGTCACCCATTCTTCCGTCCGCGTCCTGCCGCCCGCTTCGTATTTCAGGACGGATTTCTCTTCAAGCGCGACGGGCAGCATCGTCCTGCGGTCGATCGTGACGGTCGCGGTCGTCTCCGCCTCGAGGCCCGCCAGCAGGCGGTCCAGTTCCCGTCGGAAGCTCGCCGTCTCGTCGGCCAGGGCGCGGCGGAACGCGCTCGCCTCCGCGCCGTCCCCTGACCGGAGAACGCCGTCCGCAAGGCCGGACGCCGCCATGTCCGCCGCAAGCTCGAACTGCCGCGTCAGCCTGTTGCCGATATCCCGAGTTGCCGCGTCGGCCGGCAGCTTCACGACGAGCGCCACGCATCCTTCCGGCGCTTCGCCGGCATAAGCGATCTCCGCGTCCGGACTCGCGAGCTCCGCGAGCCGGGAGGCCGGAGTTTCCGCCTCGTCCGCCGCGGGCGCGGGGCCGTCGGACAGGCTCCGGATCGCGCGCACGGCATGGCCGGCGATCTCTCCCTCATACGATTCGAGCTCATGCAAAATGATTCCGCCGGACCGGACGGTGGTGCGCGAGCGGAACGTGTACCGGTCCACCCCTTCCAGACCGGCGGAGGCGATGGACAGCAACTCCGCCGGCGTCCGGTCTGTATCCGTTTCGGCGCATCCGGCCATCGAGGCCGCAAGCAGAATCGTCAGTCCGAGCCCGGCTCGCCGAAGCGCAAGCAGGCAGCCCACACGGAATCCCTCCCGTTCCCCGGTTTCTCCGGTTTAGGCTGTCCATGCCGCCTGCCGGGTTATGCGGCCGATCCGTCGCGTCCGGACGCCCGCGATCAAAAAAAAGCCGGCCGGTCCGCCGGACTTCGCTACCCGGCGATCACCGTGTTCCGGCCGCGATTCTTGGCGGCATACAGCGCCATGTCGGCACGGTAAAACAGCGACTCCGGGCTGATCTTCTCGTCTTCCTGCGTCCACTCGGATACGCCGCATGACACCGTGACATCCGGGTCCGTCTCCGCCTCCACCCGCTGCCTGATCCGCTCGGCGACGCGCAGCGCCTGCTCGATCCGCACGATCGGCAGGTAGACGGCCAGCTCCTCGCCGCCCCACCGCGCCGCGATATCGGTCTCGCGGATGCAGGACTTGATGACGTTGCTCACCTGAATCAGAATCCGGTCGCCGATCTGGTGCCCGTATGTATCGTTCACCCGCTTGAAGTAGTCGATGTCGACCAGGATGAGCGAGCCGCTCGGGTCCTGGCGCTGCCTGAGCTGAATCTGCTCGTTCAGGTAATGCCGGGCGTGCAGCCCCGTCAGATTGTCCGTGATGACCATGCGCCGGACGGCGGCATGCAGCGTGGCGTTCGCAATGGCGAGGCCGACGTGCGACGAGATGACCTGAAGCAGCTTGTAGTTGTCGTACGAGAAGAAGTTCGCGTGGCGGTGGGCGACGAAGATGACGCCGCCGACTTCGCCGCCGACGAAGATCGGCGAGGCGATGAGCGACCTCGCCCCCGTCACTTCCATCAGCTTCGATTCCACGTTGTCCGATTCGCGGTAATCGGAGATGATGAGCGGCTCCTTCGTCTGCATCACGATGCCGCAGAATCCGTAATCGGCGGGGAACGACTCGTCCACGAGCGCCGGAATGTTCGACGACATCACGACGAATCGGCGCTCTTCGCGGTCGTATTGCAGCACGCAGCAGAATTCGGCCTTGAAGACGTTCAGGAACTCGGTCGTCACGAACTCGAAGATCTCTTTCGGACGAAGCGACTGGTTGAGCCGTTTCGCCATGTCGTTGATGAGCTGCAATTCCGCGATCAGCAGATTGGACTGTTCGTACAGCTTGGCGTGCTCGAACGCGGATCCGGCTTCCTCGGCCAGCATGACGAACGCGGGCAGTTCCGCCTCGTTCCATTCGCCGGCCTTCAGCTTCAGGTCGAGGACGCCGTACACCGCCTGCTTGCCGGAGAACGGCACGGCGACCTCCACCGACCCGTCCTCTCCGTACTCCGTAATCGGCCGGCTCTCGAGGAACGAACGGGCGCAGATTTCATCGACGCCCTGCTTGAAGACCAGCGGCTTGACGCGCCGGTCGACAGCCGCGTAATCCTGTGACAGATGCAGTTCCAATTCCGCGCCAGCGAACAGCGTTTCGATGATGCTGATGGTTTCCTTGAGCAGGGAAGGGACATCGATCTGATCGTGCAACCTTCGCACAGCGTCATACAGCAGGTCTTTCCGCTTCCACATCCTGTCGGCTTCCCGCTGGAACATCATGATGCGGCGCAGCAAACGATGTTCCGCCGCGGCGGCCAGCCGGCTGCGAAAATGCAAGGCGCCGGCTTCGGCCAGCAGCCGGCAGGCGTCCGTTCCGATCGCGGGAGGCATGACAAATCCGAGAACGGCGCAGATGCCGTCCGTCTCCCAATCCCTGACGGCATGCGCCGACGTGTAGCCGCCGTTCGGCGTCCGATCCGCCTCCACGGCGCCGTCGGCGCGGGCTGCCCGCGCCGCGCAGTCCTTGAGCAACGCTTCGATATCTGCGGGAAGATCGCCGGATTGCGCCATGATCTCGCCGTCGATGCCGTAAAGCCTGAACACGCATCCGGACCATGCCCGGCTCTCCCTGATCTCGCCCAGCCACATCTCGAAACTGTCCGCAAGCAGCGGCCGGATCGGCCTATTCCGCTCTTCGCCCGCGCTCCGGATCGGGGAAGGCAGACCGTCGATTTCCTGATCGCGCATAGGCAACCCTTCCTGCCGCACACGGCAATTCAAGTTGGAACCCACAGTAAAATAATAACTCAATCATACCATATTTTTTAATCTTTTTGCACTAGTTTCCCAATCGCTCCGCAACCGCCCGATCGCGGAACGGGGACTTTTCTCCTATCGGGTTCCGCCGCGTGAACGAACGCCGGTCGCCGTTCCCGGGCCGCGAAGCCGGATCAGTCCGTTGCGGAATCGGACGGAAAACGGCGCTCCGCCTTGACATCGCTCCGCGTTTCCCTATAATATCTATTTGTTGAATAGGGCTACGGTTTTGTGTCACCCTCACGATGTCCGCCGCCGGCGGGCCGCGGCTGATTTTTGCCCGCCGGGACCGGATGAGCGGTTGCAAGGCGGCGTCGGCGAATCGTTAACCCTTTTTCAAACAACCATTTGAAGAAGGAGAACATTCCAGACATGGCACGTTACACTGGACCCAGATTCAAACTGAGCCGCCGTCTCGGCATTTCGCTGAGCGGCACCGGCAAAGAACTGAAGCGTCCTTTCCCGCCGGGTCAACACGGCCCCGGCCAACGCCGCAAGCTGAGCGGCTACGGCTTGCAGCTTCAGGAGAAGCAGAAGCTTCGCCACATGTACGGCCTGAGCGAGAAGCAATTCCGCAACCTGTTCGACAAGGCCGTCAAGATGAAGGGCATCGCGGGCGAAAACTTCATGTTCCTGCTGGAAAGCCGGCTCGACAACCTCGTCTATCGGCTCGGCTTCGCGAACAGCCGCGCCGGAGCTCGCCAGCTGGTCGCCCACGGACACGTGACGGTCAACGGCAAGAAGGTCGACATCCCGTCGTACCAGGTTCAGCCGGGCGACGTCATCGGCCTGCGCGAGCGCAGCCGCAACCTGAAGGTCATCAAGGAAGCGCTCGAAGCTCGCCGCCATCTGCCGAACTACCTCGAATTCAACGAACAGGCGATGGAAGGCCGTTACATCCGGCTGCCGGAGCGTTCCGAACTGTCCCAGGACATCGACGAGCGTCAAATCGTCGAGTTCTACAGCCGCTGATCCGCGGCGACAAGAAGAAGGGCCCCTTCCCCGTTCCGGGGAAGGCGGCCCTTCGGTTTTATTCGCGGCTTTCCGTCATACCAGCCGGATCTTCGCGAATTTCCGCTTGCCCACCTGCACGATGTCGCCGTCCCGCGGCGTGACGGACTCGTTCGGATCCGCGACGCGCCGCTCGTTCACCCGGACGGCCCCCTGCTGCACGCTGCGCCGCGCTTCGCTGCCGGACTGCTGCAATCCCAGCGCCGTGAGCAGCTTCACGATGCGGATCGACCCGTCCTCCAGCTCGCCGCGCGAAAGCTCGACTTCCTCGATGTCCTCGGGCAGCTCGCGCTGCTGGAAGACCGTCACGAAATGGCGTTCCGCCGCCTCGGCCGCCTCCTCGCCGTGGTACATTCGGACGAACGTGCGGGCCAGGCGCATCTTCGCGTCGCGCGGATGGACGGAGCCGTCCGCGAGCCCGTTCCGCAGCGCCTCCAGCTCTTCCAGCGAAATGTCCGTCGCCAGCTCGAAATATTTCACCATCAGCTCGTCCGGTACGGACATCGCCTTGCCGTAGATCTCGTTCGGTTCTTCGTCGATGCCGATGTAGTTGCCGAGGCTCTTGCTCATCTTGTTCACGCCGTCGAGCCCTTCGAGGAGCGGCAGCATGATCGCGGCCTGCTGCGCCTTGCCGTACTCCTTCTGCAGCATCCGGCCCATGAGCAGGTTGAACTTCTGGTCGGTGCCGCCGAGCTCGATGTCGCTTTCCAGCGCCACCGAATCGTAGCCCTGCATGAGCGGATAGAAGAATTCATGGACGCTGATCGGCAGTCCGGACTGGTACCGCTTCGTGAAATCGTCCCGCTCGAGCATGCGGGCGACCGTGATCTTGGCAGCCAGCCCGACGACATCGGCGAACGTCATCGGCGCCAGCCAGGTCGAATTGTAATGGATCGTCGTCTTCTCCGGATCGAGTATTTTGAAGATCTGCTTCTGGTACGTCTCGGCGTTCCGTTTCACATCTTCTTCCGACAGTTGCTTGCGCGTCTCGGACTTGCCGGTCGGATCGCCGATCCGGCCGGTGAAGTCGCCGATGATGAGCTGCACCTGATGCCCGAGCTCCTGGAATTGACGCAGCTTGTGCAGCACGACCGTATGGCCGACGTGGATGTCCGGCGCGGACGGATCAAGTCCGAGCTTCACCTTGAGCGGTCGTCCGGTCCGCACGGATTCGACGACCTTCGCCTCGAGTTCCTCCTCCGGCACGATTTCCACGACGCCGCGGCGGATGACCGCGAGCTGCCGTTCGACTTCCTCCCGCTGGGCGGGCGTCAGTTCCGTTCTCTCCGTCATGGTCTGGTTCCTCCGTTATGCCTGTGATCGAGTCTGCCCGCGCGCAAGTGTGCGCGGAACAGCAAAAAAAGCCCTTCCGCCCAAGGGACGGGAAGGACTTGCTGCCCGCGGTACCACCCTCGTTAAAGCGCGGCCCTCCGGGGCGGTGCGCTTTCACTCGATTCGCGCGTTAACGGGCGCATCCGGGCGCGGCTACTTCGGGCTGGCCGGTTCGCCGCGCCGGCTCGGGGAGGTATTTCGTCCCGCGGCCCGCAGCCGGTTCGCAGCTCCCACCGGCTCTCTGGATGCGGCCCTCCGCAGGCTACTTGATCCCGTCATCGCCTCTGTCGCAAAATCCGATACCAGCGTTATACCATACGCCGGAGCGGGCCGTCAACCGGGCCGCCGGACCGCGCGCGCCGATTCCAAGCCTTGCTCGGCAAAAATGTGCTATAATGGTAGACGTGATTCGGAGGGGGAGATACAACCATATGGATAAGGGCAAGAGGCTGTCCGTCAAAAGGGGATGGCTGATCTTCGGTTATGCCGTCTGGCAGACCGTCAAATGGCTTTTCATCTTCTGCTTCATCTTCGCCCTGTTTGCAGGCGGCGCCGTTGCCGGCTATGTCGCTTCCCTGGTGAAGGACGAGCCCATCCGGCCCCGTTCGTATATCGAGAGCAAGATCGGCGAGTACGACGTGACGGGATACGTCTACTTCAACGACGACACGCCGGTCGGCCAACTCCGCACCGATGAAGACCGCCAGCTCGTCAAGTTTGACGAGATTCCGCAGGTGGTCATCGACGCGGTGCTCGCGATCGAAGACGACGATTTCTTCAGCCATATGGGCGTCGACATCTGGGCGCTGGGCCGCGCCGTCAAGCAGAAATTGCTGAACGAGGACACCCAGACGGGCGGCAGCACGCTGACGCAGCAGCTCGCGCGGCGCGTCTTCCTGTCGCTCGAAGTGTCGGACAGCCGGAAGGTGCGGGAGATTTTCCTCGCGCTCCGGCTTGAACGCTTCCTGTCGAAGCAGGAGATTCTGACCGCCTACCTGAACAAGGTGCCGTTCGGCAACGGTTCGTCCGGATACAACCTGTACGGCATCAAGGCGGCGGCCAAGGGCATCTTCGGCATCGAGGACCTGAGCGACCTCAATGTCGCCCAGGCGGCCTACCTGGCCGGACTGCCCCAGCGGCCGTCCGCCTATACGACCTTCACGAGCAAGGGCGAATACAACGAGAAGGGCATCGAGCTCGCGATCAACCGCCAGCGGCTCGTCCTCCGGCGAATGCTCGAGATCGGCGTGATCACGCAGCAGCAATACGACGAGGCGATGGCGTTCGACATCCGCGCGTCGCTCGCGAAGCCGGAGAAGAAGGCGTACAACACGTACCCGTATCTGATGCTCGAAGCCGAGCGGCAGGCGATCGGCATTTTGCTCCGGATGGAGAATCCCGGGCTGACGGAGGCCAATCTGTCCAAACCGGAGTACGCCTACAAGATCGAGGAGAAGCGCGAGGAGCTGCTGCGCGGCGGCTATCACATCTATACGACGATCGACAAGGAAATCTACGATCTGATGCGCGAGATCGCGTCGGATCCGGACAACTTCTCTCCCGACCATGAAGAGAAGGGCAAGGAGCAGGTCGCGGCGATGCTGATCGACCACAAGACCGGCGCCATCCTCGGCATGATCGAAGGCCGCGACTTCTACGAGGAGCAGATGAACTACGCGACGCAGATGACGCGCCAGCCGGGTTCGACGATGAAGACGATCGCCGCCTATCTGCCCGCCATCGAAATGGGACTCATCCAGCCGGCATCGATTCTGGACGACGCGCCGATCGTGCTCAAGGACGGCCAGAAAGGATTCCACTTCCCGAAGAACTCGGGCGGCAACTCGTCCCACGGCGGCTACAACGGCCTCGTGACGGCGCGGGAGGCGCTCAACCGCTCGCTGAACCTGCCGGCCCTGAAGCTGTTCCTCGAGAAAGTGACGATCCCGACGGCGTGGGAATTCGTGCGCAAGCTGGGGATCACCACGCTGCAGCCGGAGGACGATTACGCGCAGACGGGCGTTATCGGGGGCTTGCGGCTGGGCGTCACGGTCGAAGAGCTGACGAACGCCTACGGCGCCATCCCGAACGGCGGCGTCTTCAATGACGCGTACATGATCCGCAAGATCACCGACGCCTCCGGCAAGGTCATCTACGAACACAAGCCGCGTCCGATCCAGGTGTTCTCCGACCGGACGGCGTTCCTCATCACGGACATGCTGCGCACGGTCATCACGAACGGCACCGGCTCCGTCGTGCGGCGGGAGTACGAGAACAAGGAAATTCCGATCGCCGGCAAGACGGGTTCGACGCAGAGCTACGGCGACGTCTGGTTCATGGGATTCACGCCCGACGTCACGCTCGGGGTGTGGGCGGGCTACAAGAAGCCGATCCATACGCTCTCCGGCGACGCGCGCTACCGGGCCCAGCACATCTGGGCGAAGATCATGAACGAGGTCACGAAGGCGCGGCCCGACCTGTTCCCGACGCGGGAGTTCGCGCAGCCGCAAGGCATCGTGAAGGCGACCGTGTCCGGCGTCAGCGGCAAGCGCCCGACCGAACTGACCCGGCAATACGGCAAGCTTGTCACCGACTGGTTCAATGAGGACTATCTGCCGAAGACGGACGAAGACGGACTCGTCAAGATGCAGGTGGTCGAATACAACGGCATGCCGTACATCGCCCAGCCGACGACGCCTGCCGACTTCGTCCGGGAACAGGTGCTCGTGGTCCGGGAGAAGCCGCTCGACGTGCTGTTCGAGGAGATCGAGGCGGCGATGGAGCAAATGCCGGCGTCGAGCCGCAGGCCGCTGTCCTATTTCATCCCGAAGGATGCGGCCAACAGCGCGCCGTCGAGGGTGGACCCCCGGGTCGACGACGGCCTCCCTCCTTCGCCGCCGACCCAGCTCAAGGTGGAGGAGGTCGCCGACGCCTCCGCGGTCCGCATCACGTTCGCGGGATCGCCGCAGGAAGACGTCGTCGGCTACCGGCTGTACCGCTCGATGAACGGCGGTCCGTTCGTCAAGGCGGGGGATTCGATCTATCACTCGAGCAACATGCGGTTCGTCAACTATGTCTCGCCGACCAATCATTATCGCTACTACATCACGGCGGTCGACGTTGCGGGCAGGGAATCCGATCCGAGCGTCATCGTGACCTGGGGCGGCGGATCACCGTTCCAGCAGCCGACGCCCGACATGCCGCAGATTCCGCCGTCCGGCTCGCAGACTCCTGAATTGCCTCGGCAGGACGGCGGCGGTTCCGCCCAGGAGCCGCAGAGCGGGGAACCGGCCGCGCCGACCGCTCCGCTCGGCCTGACGGCCGAACGGACGGATATCGGCTTCTCCGTGCGTTGGAACGCGAACCCGGTGGACGAACGGGTGGAGAAATACCGGATCTATTTCAGCGAGGACGGATCGCTGTACCGGCGGCTCGGGGAAGTGAACATGAACCGGTTCGAGTATGTCGCGCCGCTCGCCAAGGGCTTCATCCGGGTTACGGCCGTCAATGCCCAGGGCGAATCGCCGGCTTCCGATCCTGTCGCGCTGCCTGAGTCGGAATGACGGACGAAAGGGGCGCCCATGGTCCATGCGGACCTGTGGGCGCCCCTCGTCTGTGCGCGGAAACTGTCGGTTGTCAGTCTTCCATTGATTGTCAGTCTTCGATTGTCGACAGGTCGCCGGTCGGCAGGTTCAGCTCCCATGCCTTCAGCACCCGGCGCATGATCTTGCCGCTGCGGGTTTTCGGAAGTTTGTCCTTGAACTCGATTTCCCGCGGCGCGGCGTGGGCGGACAGCCCTTCCTTCACGAATTTCATGATGTCCTGTTTCAGTTCTTCGGACGGCGTGTACCCTTCGCGCAGGGCGATGAACGCCTTGATGATCTCGCCGCGAACCGGATCGGGCTTGCCGATGACGCCCGCTTCGGCGACAGCCGGATGCTCGACGAGCTTGCTTTCGACTTCGAACGGACCGACCCGTTCGCCCGACGTGTTGATCACGTCGTCGATCCGGCCCTGGAACCAGAAATAGCCGTCTTCGTCCATGTAGGCCGAGTCGCCGGAGATGTACCATCCCGGAATGCGGAAATACTCTTCGTACTTCGCGGGATTGTTCCAGATCTTGCGCATCATGGACGGCCACGGCGTGCGGACCGCCAGATTGCCCATCCGGTATGGCGGCAGCTCGTTGCCCTGATCGTCGATGATGCCGGCCTTGATGCCCGGCAGCGGACGGCCCATGGAGCCGGGTTTGATGTCCATGCACGGATAATTGCAGATCAGTTGCGCGCCCGTCTCCGTCATCCACCACGTGTCGTGGATGCGCTGGCCGTAAACTTTCAGACCCCAGCGGACGACTTCCGGATTGAGCGGCTCGCCGACGCTCATCACGTGGCGCAGGCTCGACAAGTCGTACTTCTTGACAACTTCATCGCCGGCGCCCATCAGCATGCGGAACGCCGTCGGCGCGCTGTACCAGACCGTCACGCGGTATTTCTCGATCGTGGCGTACCAGTCCTGCGGGCTGAAGCGGCCGCCGCGGACGACGTTCGTGACGCCGTGCAGCCAGGGCGCGAAAATGCCGTAGCTGGTGCCCGTCACCCAGCCCGGGTCCGCCGTACACCAGTAAATGTCGTCTTCCTTCAGGTCGAGTACGAATTTGCCGGTCACATAGTGCTGGATCATCGCGTTCTGGACGTGGAAAACGCCCTTCGGCTTGCCGGTCGATCCCGACGTGTAGTGAAGGATCAGGCCGTCTTCGCGGTCAAGCCATTCGATCTCGGCCTTGTCCGAGGCTTGCGCCATCTCGGCGTCGAAATCGACAAAGCCTTCGCCCTCCGGAGCGCCGCCGACCACAATGATGTGTTTCAGCTCTGGCAGTTCGTCCTTCGGAATGCGATGCAGCAGCGCGGGAGTCGTCACGATGGCCACGGCTCCGGAATCCAGAAGCCGGTCCTTGACCGCCGTCTCCATGAACGCCTCGAACAGCGGGCCGGCAATGGCGCCGACCTTCAGAACGCCGAGGAGGCTGAAATACAGTTCCGGCGTCCGGGGCATGAAAATGAAGACGCGGTCGCCTTTCCCCACGCCGAGCTTTCGCAGCACGTTCGCGAATTTGTTCGACTGTCTCGACAGATCGGCGAACGTGTACGATTCGTCGCGGCTTGCGTCGCTGTAGAGCAGCGCGATTTTCTCCCCTCTGCCGGACTCGACATGCCGGTCGATCGCCTCGTACGCCATGTTCACCCGGCCGGTCTCATGCCAGGAGAACACCTTCTCCGCTTCTTCGAAGGAGAATGTGGCGTAAGTCTCTTCGTAGTTCTTCATGTTCGGGTTCGCTGCGACCGGCGCGATCCGTTCCTGGTGACGGTCATCCATCCTGGAAATCTACCTCCCGTGTGACGTGGACTAGAGCGAATACCCGCAAGAATGCGCTTACACTCCGGATTTCGGCGGGCCAACCGTTCCGAAGCGTCATGCAGGCACACAAAGCCATTATATCACAACCGCCCGCGCGTCGCCTATACTCCGCAATCACTCAGGTAAAATGTTACCGAAGGGGGATCGGATCACTCACGTCGAAATGTTACCGAAGGGAAGTGTTTTGAAAATGTCCATGAAAACACGACGTGAAGTGATCCGTATGTTGGCTGA